>Ga0255057_10000238_pt1 | contig 30811 bp, 35 predicted proteins | sample Cases_109_6_MG_FD_189022 | JGI IMG/M metagenome (GOLD analysis project Ga0255057, IMG submission 189022) | Seawater microbial communities from Amundsen Gulf, Northwest Territories, Canada - Cases_109_6 | ecosystem: Environmental > Aquatic > Marine > Gulf | place: Canada: Northwest Territories... | reverse complement strand
TGACCGAGCCGCTCAGGGAAGCCGAAAGTGATATCAAGAAACTCGGAGGCCAAATAGTTTCCGGCTTGTCCGACCCTCGCGAGTCCGACGAAAAGCCCGACGAAAAGCCCGACGAAAAGCCCGACGGAGATGACGAAGCGGGCGTGGACGATGGTGGTGACTCGTGACTCGCGACGCCCGGATGCCCATGCTCGAGCACTTGTACGAACTGCGTCGCCGGATGGCCATCGCCGCGATCGCAGTGGTACTGGGTGCCATCGTCGCTTTCATTTTCCGCGGCTGGATTCTCGACGTGCTGGTGCGGCCCTACGAGCGGGCCACCGGAGAGGAAACACTGGCGTTCTTCGAAGTGGGTGAAGCTTTTTCGGTGAGCATGAAGGTGGGCCTGTTCGGAGGGGTGGTCCTGACAGCTCCGATCTGGCTATATCAGCTTTGGGCTTTTGTGGTCCCGGCTCTTTCCAAGCGGGAAAAGCGTTGGGCGATCCCAATCGTGGTTTCCCTGGCGATCCTCTTCATCGGCGGGGTCCTGTTCGCTTACTGGACGATGGAGAGGGCCTACGACTGGCTGATCGGTTTCGGGGGAGACAGGTTGACTCCGGTCATCGGGGTCAACCAATACCTGACATTCACGTTCCGTTACCTGCTGGTCTTTGGCATCGCGTTCTTGTTCCCGGTGTTTGTATTTGCCGCGGGGGCTTCCGGCGTAGTTGGATCGCGGCAGCTCAAACGTGGTCGAAGATGGGCGGTGCTAATCATTGTGGTGGTGGCCGCGGTGCTGACCCCGACCGGCGACCCCGGCACTCTCATGCTGTTGTCGGTCCCGCTTTACCTTCTATACGAAGCCACAATCTGGCTCGTGCGCTTCCTGCTCAAGAAGTGACAACCGCCCGGGCTGCGATCGAGGACTTCGTTGCTCGTCTCGATTTCGAACCGGACCGCTTTCAGCGTGAGGCTTTCGAGATAATTGCCGACGGCGAATCGGTCCTGGTCACCGCGCCAACGTCGGCCGGAAAAACCCTTGTTGCCGAAGCCGCAGTCGCCGCGGCAGTGGCCACCGGGAAGCGAGCCTTTTACACAACTCCCATCAAGGCACTTTCCAACCAGAAGCACGCAGATTTCTCGGCACAATATGGAGCCGACAACACCGGGCTTCTCACGGGCGACAACTCGATCAACGCCGATGCTCCGGTGATCGTCATGACCACTGAAGTCCTGCGCAACATGATCTACACGGATTCGCGCGCCCTCGTGGGACTCGGAGTCGTAGTCATGGATGAGATCCACTACCTCCAGGATCCTGCGCGGGGCCCTGTGTGGGAGGAGATAATTATTCATCTTCCCCTTGAAATTCCCCTCGTAGGGCTCTCGGCAACTGTTGCCAATGCAGGGGAGTTCACAGCCTGGATCAATAGCCGGCGGGGTTCGACACATTTAGTCCTGGAAGAGAACCGCCCTGTGCCCTTGACCAGCCTGTATCTGATTCATGACCGCAACACCGGTGAGAAGCTCATGCCCGTCTTTCGGACCAATAACGGTCGGCGGACTCTCAACTCGAAGGTCGTCAGGTTGCTCAGCCAGGGGGGTGGGCGCCGCCGGCGCTTTCACACGCCGCGCCGCACCCCGACGGTCGAAGTCTTGAAAGAGCACGACCTGCTTCCCGCCATCTATTTCATCTTTTCCCGAGCAGGCTGTGGGGCCGCGGCCGAGCAAGTGGCGTCAGAGTTGAGACTGACCACGGACGCCGAGTCTGTCGAGATCCGTCGACGGGCCGAGGCGAGGACCAGTCACCTGAGTGAAGACGATCTAATGATGCTGGGCTTCAGCAGCTGGCTGAGCCAGCTGGAACGAGGCACTGCTCCCCACCATGCCGGAATGGTGCCGGCGTTCAAGGAAGTTGTGGAGGAACTCTTCTCAGATGGTCTCGTAAAGGTGGTGTTTGCGACCGAGACTCTGGCGTTGGGCATCAACATGCCGGCTCGTTCGGTGGTGATTGAGAGCCTCTCCAAGTTCAACGGCGAAACCCACGAACTGCTTCAGCCCGGCGACTACACCCAACTAACGGGGCGGGCCGGGCGGAGGGGGATCGACACCGAAGGGGTGGCACTCGTGCTGCACTCGCCTTATGTGCCCTTCGAGCGGGTTGCTGCGATTGCCGGAGCCGGGGCCCATCCGCTGCGATCAAGCTTCCGTCCAACGTACAACATGGCGGTGAACCTCATCGCCAACTATCCCCGCCACCAGGCGGAGGATTTGCTGCGGGCCTCCTTCGCTCAATTCCAAAGAGAAGCCGAGATGGGATCAATCCGGTCAACCATCGAACGCAACAATGAGGCCTTGTCCGAATATCGGACAAAGGCAAGATGCGAAAAGGGTGATGTCTTCGAGTTTCTCGGACGGCTCGATGCCGGCCAGGTTGTAATGCCGTCGGTTCGAGATGTCATGCGCCGGTTTGCCGGTGAGACCAACCCCGGGGACATTATCGAAGTGCCGGGCGCCGGCGGGCCCGAGCGCTTTGTTCTCCTCGCTCGCGGGCGAACCAAGCAACCGCGCATGCAACTCCTCTCATCCGACGGTCGCCTCCGGCGCATCCGAGTTGAGGAGCTCCCGGTGGGGGTGACCCGCCTGGGAGCCATCAAGCTCCCGAAGCCATTCCGGCCCAACGAGGAGGCATTCCGGCGCCGGGTGCTGGAGGCCCTGGCGGGGTTTGAACCGTCGAGCAAGCCGGAGCGAGCGATGGTGGATACAGGTGACCAGATGGGGGAGTGTCCCGATCTACACGACCACATTCGCTGGGCCCGCAAAGCCCGCAAATTGCAGAAGGAACTGCGGCGGCAGAAAAAGAAGCTGGACCGTCTGGGGGGAGGTCTGGTCCGTGAACTTGAAGCGACACTCGAACTCTTGGATGAGTGGGGATACGTGCAGGGGTGGAGTCTGACCGATGAGGGCCAGCGCCTACGGACGATCTACAGTCAACTGGACCTGCTGTTGTGCGCAGCAGCGAGCCGCGGGCTCCTCGACGATTTCGACGTTGCTCAACTGGCGGCGTTTGTTTCCCTCTTCGTCTATGAGGCCCGCTCCGAGAGCGAAGCCGGAACCTGGCCGGATCCGCTGGTGGCCGCCCGGGGAGAGGAGCTGCTGAGCCTGTGGCGAAGCCTGGAGGAACGAGAGCGCCGTGCCAAGCTGGCGAAAACCCGAATGCCGGACAACGGATTCACGGTGTTCGCCTTCGGTTGGGCGCGGGGTTTGTCGCTCGAAGAGCTGTTTGCCGATGACGAGCTCGCAGCCGGAGACTTCGTCAGAACTGCCCGCCAGCTTCTCGATGTGCTGCGGCAGGTGCGCGACACCTACCCGCACCTTTCGGCAGTTGCCAGGGAGGCCATCACTGAGATCGACCGAGGAGTAGTTTCCGCCGGTGGAATCGCCTAACTGGTTCGTAATCGTCAATCCGAACGCCGGCCGCGGAACCGACCTTGTATCCCGAACCGAGGCGTCACTCCGTGAGCAGGAACTGATGGTCGAGGTACGAGCCTCGGGCAGCGCCGAAGACGTTGCCACTCTGGTAGATGAGGCGGTGGTTTCGGGAAGTGATCATTTCGTGGCGGTCGGTGGGGACGGCACCGTGAACCTGGTTGTCGACGCCATGCTGCGGCATGAGTGGGCCGAGCCGCCGACGCTGGGGATCCTCCCGGCGGGGACGGGGTGTGACTTCCTGCGGGTTTTTGGTATACCGCAAGAGCTCGAGGCCGCGGCGTCTCATCTCACCGGCGACTCCACCTACATCTGCGATGTGGGGGTGCTGGAAGGTGACTGGGGAATTCGATACTTTCTGAACGTGGCCCAGGCCGGCATCGGGGCTGCGGCGGTCCCGGCTGCCGAGCGCATGCCGAGGCTCGGCAGGCGCCGCTACGAGGCAGCTTTCTGGCTGACGCTTCCAAGGTTCAAGCGAACTGCTGCCGATCTCCAGGTGGGGAACCGGAGTTATAGTGGACCGGCGATCGCCATCATCTTTGCCAACGGCCAATTCTTCGGCGGCGGGATGAACATCGCTCCCAAAGCCATCCTTACGAGCGGGGAGGCCGACATTCAAGTGATCAGTGCCCCTAAGCGCTCCGCCCCACTTCTCATGGCTAAAGCCAAGCGGGGGCTCCACCTCAGCCATAAAGAAGTGCACCGCTTTCTAGGTGCAGACTGGAGCCTCACCACTGCCGATGCTTGGCCTGTCGAGGTGGACGGCGAGCTTCTCGGCACAACACCCCTTTCGGGGCGGATTCTGCCCGGCGCTCTTTCGCTCAAGATATGAAATATTCAGGACGAAAAACCTCTCCAATGGGGAACAAAAGCATCCTCATCGGTGTCTATACTCCCCGCTCGATTCAGGAAGTTTGACGGGAATGGCGAAGAAAGCTGCGGCAACTGCCGAACCAGAGATCTCTCGGGCCGATCAGGCCAACAATCAAGAGATTGATCCTGAGCCCAGCGATCCCCCCGAGGATGCACTCGTGGCTGAAGAGGATGATCTTGACGACGGCGCCGAAGAGGAGCCAGAGGCTGCCGGCCTCGAAGAGCTTGGTGCTGCCGAGCTCAACATGCTCACCGAGGACGAAGCCGCAGAGGCGCTGCGGGTGGACGAAGCCGCCGAAGTCGAGTCGCTCCGCAAGGCGGAACTTGCTCTTCAGGATGAGGGCGACGAGATTTCGGCAGACGAGTTTGTCTGCACCTCGTGCTTCTTGATGAAGCGCACAAGTCAACTTGCCAACAAGAGCAAGAAGATCTGCAAAGACTGTGCCGCGTGAGGTAGCGGTCGTAATACCTACCTACAACGAGGCAGAGAATCTCGAATTAATTGTCAAAGCGGTAAGGGGCCACGGTTACGGCGTGGTAGTCGTCGACGACAATTCACCGGACGGGACCGGCGACATCGCTGATGGATTGGCTGAGGCCGACGCCGAAGTGATAGTGGTTCACCGACCTCGTAAGGAAGGTCTCGGCCCTGCCTACGCAGAGGGTTTCGCCAAAGCTCAAGTGGGCGGAGCTGCGATCATCTGCGAGATGGATGCCGATTTCAGCCACGATCCGGGCACCCTCCCCGACCTGATCGAGGCGGTCAACGCCGGCGCCGGCCTGGCGATTGGTAGTCGATATGTTCCCGGCGGCTCGGTACCGGGGTGGGCCGTATCCCGCCGGCTCATCTCTCGTGCCGGCAATCGGTATGCCCGCTTCATGCTGCGGACTCCCATCAAGGACATGACGAGTGGATTCCGGGCATATCAGTCCCAGGCACTGCAGAGGCTGGAGCCTGCCACGTGCGAGGCCTCAGGCTATGGCTTTCAGGTCGAGATGGCCCGCCGGGCCCACGAGTCCGGAACCACGGTGGTGGAGGTCCCAATAACGTTTCGTGACCGGCTCAGGGGCGAGTCCAAGATGAGTTGGCGCATCGCCCTCGAGGCAATGAAGCTCGTCACGCTATGGGGGGTCAAGAAACGGCTCGGTCGTTGAAGCCGCTCGATATTTCAGCCCGCCCGGCGACCGCCGACGACCTGGAAACTCTGGTGAGGCTCTATCGCCTCCTCGAGGAAGAGATGGCGGGACTGCGGGGACTGTGGCGCGAGGCTGATGGGCTTCCGGAGCCGGTGAGCCAGGCGCTGGCGGACGCCGTAGCCGATCCTGACGTACTGGTTTACTTCGGCCTTGCCGACGACGTCCCCTTCGGCTTCATCCTCGCCGAGTCGCTGCCGCTACTGCCCCAGGCTGACGGTAAGCGGGTAGGGACCATCAAGCTCGTATTCACCGAGGAGTCGGCTCGAGAGGTGGGAGTTGGCGAAGCAATGCGCGACATCGTCATGAGGGAGTTCCGCAGTTCGGGGCACAAATTGTTTGACGCCCATGTGTTACCGGGACATAGGCTGGCCAAGAACTTCTTCGAGGCCGGGGGATTCTCGGCCCGGTTCATCATCATGAACCACCAGGATGACTGACCACGTCGAAATCGTCGTGGGGGCAGTTGTGGTCGATGACGGTCGGCTGCTTCTAGTAGAGAGGTCGGCTCCGCCGGGCCTTGGTTTGTGGGCGCTGCCCGGCGGACGGGTGGAGCCGGGGGAGACCTTACGAGATGCGGTCGTTCGCGAAACCCGGGAGGAGACAAGTTTGACGGTCGAAGTGGGAGATGTGGCGTGGGCGGGAGATTCCATTGGCCCGGGCCAGCCCCCTGAGTGGCATTTCATGATCGTGGACTTTTGGGCCGAGGGCCGCGGCGAGGCTGTCGCCGGGGACGATGCGGCCGCGGTGGCGTGGGTCCCAATTACCGGGCTCCGCCAACACCCTATGGTTGACACGATGTACGACCTCGTAGACCAGTTGTGGCCGTTATGAAGTCCGATGCCGTAGATCTTCTGGTCGCTTTGATTCGTAATGAATGCGTCAATGACGGCACCGATGATGGTGGTCAAGAGTATCGCTCGGTGGCCACGCTCCAGAGCTTTCTCGGAGCTGAAGGGCAGGTCTTCGAGCCTCACCCCGGCCGTCAGAGCGTGGTGTTTCGGGTACCCGGATCAGGCGTTGCCCCAACACTTGCACTGATGACCCACCTCGATGTGGTGCCCGCCAACGCGGATGGCTGGGAGCACGACCCCTTTGGTGGCAATCGCACGGATGGGTTCATTTGGGGCCGGGGAACGGTGGACATGCTCAACATGGCCGCTGCCATGGCGGCGGCGTTCCGCCCCTACCTCAGTGGTGAACTACCTCCGCTACCCGGCGACCTGATCTATCTAGCCACTGCAGACGAAGAGGCGGGTGGGTTTCTCGGCGCCAAATGGATCCTCGACAACCATCCCGATGCGGTCGACTGCCAATACCTGCTCACCGAAGTGGGGTATCCCCCGATCCCCACCAGCACCGGGCCCGCCTATCCAGTGAGCGTTGCCGAAAAGGGACCCTACTGGCGTCGCCTGACTGCCCGCGGAGTCCCGGGCCACGGCAGCCAACCGTATGGCCAGGAGAACGCCGTTATCGATTTGGGTCTGGCAATTGCCCGCCTTGCTGAAGCCCCCACTCCGGTAGAAATCACATCTGAGTGGCGGTCGATCGTCGAGGCGCTTGGGCTCGGCGACGAGGTCGCAGCGTCCTTGTTGGATCCCGACGAGATCGACGGTGCCATCGAGGCGTTGGCGGCCGTGGACCCATTGATGGCCCGGTTGGCTCACGCACTCACCCACCTTACGGTCAGCCCCAATCTGGTCGACGGCGGCATCAAGGCGAATATGATCGCCGAGTCGGGGGCGGTCGAGGTCGATATTCGCGCTCTTCCCGGCCAGGACGAGACAACAGTCGAGGACCACTTGCGTAAGGTGTTGGGGAGTGATCTCTACGATCGGCTCGAGGTGGAGCCGATCATGGATTACCCGGCGGGCTCGTCTCCGACGGCAGGGCCCCTGTGGGAAGCGGTAGGTGATGGCTTCGAGGAAGTGGCCGGGACCAGGCACCGTTTCGCCAACCTCATCAGTGGCACGACCGACGCACGCTTTTTTCGCTCGAAAGGGGTTGTGGCCTACGGGGCCGCACTGTTCGACAACCGGATTGGCCCCGGGGAGTTCGGCGCCATGTTCCATGGGCATAACGAGAGGATAAGCGAGGATTCCATTGGCTTGACTTGCGACTTCCTGGCGACGACGATCTCCCGATTCGGCGTCCACTCGGTGGAGAAATGAGGGTCCCCAGGAACCTGATATTTGACCTCGACGGAGTCCTTTATCGGGGAGAAGAAGCAGTCCCGGGCGCCGGGGAAACGCTTGCCAGGGTGGCGGTTGCCGGGCTCGAAATCGTTTTTGTCACCAACAACTCCACCAGGACGGTTCATGAGACGGCGAAGAAGATTGCCACACTGACGGGCTTTGAGGCCCAAGCGGAGCAAGTGGTTTCGTCAGCACAAGCCGCCGCGGCCATGGTGACGGTTGAGGAAGGGCCCGTCCTCCTCTTCGGTGCGGCGGGCGCTCAATCTGCCCTTGCCGAGAGAGGCCTGACAATGGTGGAGGATTGGCGAGACGCCGGTGTCGTGATAGTTGGGCTCGATCCGGGACTGTCCTACGAAGGGCTCACTGCGGCGGTTATGGCGGTGTCCAATGGTGCCCGATTCATTGCCACCAACGTCGATGTCACCTACCCAACCCCGGAAGGACTGTGGCCGGGGGCGGGGGCGCTGGTGGCGGCCGTGCAGGCCGCCACCGGAGTGGAGCCCGAGGTGGCCGGCAAGCCCCATGCTGCGATGCGCAAGTTGCTCCGCGACCGTTTGTCGGTGGGAGAGAGTCTCGTTGTGGGTGATCGGCCCGAAACCGATCTGGCACTGGGCGTGGCCGAGGGTTGGACCACGGTGTTGGTACTCAGTGGGGTGACTCCTCCCGAAGCCGAAGTCGTGCCACAACCGGATCACGTTCTCGACACTGTCGCCGACCTACCGTCGTTGCTGGGGATCTAGATCAGTAATCGGCCATCAGCAGTCAGCAAGAATTACTGCCGACTGCCGATTGCCGACTGCCTATCCCACTCAGGGAGCGTGTGGCCAGCGGGTCGTTTGATGAGACTTGACGCGATCCCAGAGCCGGTTGCGGAAAACCAGGGCGAGCAGGGCGCCAAATAGCAGGCCGACGACGTGGGCTTCCCACGCCACGTTCGAAGCCGGGTCGATCCCGAACTGCCCCACCAACCAGATTCCGATAAACAGCGCGGCTGGGACCGGGATAAAGAAGAACCCGAACAGGCTGAGAATGCGATGGGTTGGATAGAGCACCAGGTATGCGCCCATCACGGCCGCGATCGCCCCGGAGGCCCCAACGAGTGGGATGGTCGAGTCGTTGTTCAAGTAGGCGTAACCCAGCGTGGCGACAATCCCGCCGCCGAGGTACATGGCTAGGTATCCAGCTCTTCCGAAGGCTTCCTCGACGTTATTCCCAAAGATCCACAACGACCAGAGATTGAAACCGAGGTGAAAGAGGCTTCCGTGCAAGAACATGGAAGCCAGCACACTGAAGACGATGATCTTCTCAGCAAAGAACTCCTCATCGCCGTCGATGCATTCATCGTTGTTGACGCTGTTGATCTCGCGTAGGCTCAGCGACTCATTCGTGGATATTTCGCAAGGTATCGCCGCGTACTCGTAAACGAAATCATGCTCCTCGGCGAGGTCACCATGCGGCTGGATGGAAAAGAAGACGAAAATGTTGACTGCAATGATGGCGAGGGTGAGAACGGGGCGGATAACCGTTGGGTTCACATCTCGGATCGGGATCAAAGCCGGTTTCCTCTCTCGCCGGAGGCGATAATGGCAACTATGGATACTACGCAAACTGACAAGATGCTTTCCGACCTCGCGGCAGCAGATTCCGCCGACGCTCCCGACATCGCGGACGAGCTCGCAGCGGATCTCACGGAGAAGCTGGAGGCCTCGAGCCCCCCGCCGGCCGAGCAGGAAAGCCCGGAGGAGGCTCCCTGAGCCGGGTACGACTCGATAGTGAGTTGGTTAGACGGCGGCTGTTTCGAAGCCGGTCGGCGGCGCGGCTGGCCATAAACGAGGGCCAGGTGCAGGTGGGGGGAATCGTCACTCCGAAGGCGGCCACGCTGGTCGACGCTGAAACTCCATTGGAGGTGCTGGCCGAGTCGTCCCGCTACGTGAGTCGGGGTGGAGAGAAGCTGGCGCACGCTCTCACGGTTTTTGAGATCGACGTGAACGGAGCGCGGGCGATTGATCTCGGCGCCTCGACCGGCGGTTTCACCGACTGTCTGCTCCAGAGCGGCGCTCGTCAGGTGGTTGCCGTCGACGTCGGATACGGTCAGCTCGATTTCCGGCTGCGAGAGGATGAACAGGTAAGGGTTCTCGAGCGAACCAATGTGAGGTTCCTCGACCCCTCCAACGTGGACGCCCCCTTCGATCTGGTCGTCGGCGACCTGTCTTTTATCTCGCTGGAGCTGGTGATGGATGTCATCGCCGGATTAGTCGGAGCGGAAGGTCGAGCCGTGCTTCTCATCAAGCCCCAGTTCGAGGTCGGGAAGGCCGAGGTAGGACGGGGTGGCGTGGTGGAGGATCCCCGCCTCTGGCGGCAGGCCATCCAGCGGATTGTTGCAGCCGGGACCGCCTCCGGCCTGCGGACCGGTGGCCTGACATTGAGCCCGCTGCGAGGAGCGTCTTCCGGCAACAGGGAGTTCCTGGTATTACTCCAGCCAGGGCTGGGAACCACTCTCGACCCCGGAGAACTAGACCGGACTCTGGAGGAAGCCGTGCGCCTTGGCGAGCCCTTGCGGGAGAACCAATGATTATCGGGCTCGTCGTTCATCCGACCCGGCCGGAAGCGGCAAAGGTGGGCCAGGAGTTCGTCAGTGCCGCCGACAAGTTGGGGATTGAGGTTGTGGCTGCCGCCGATGATGCCGACCAACTTAAGGGTGTTCAATCTGACGGATCGGCCATACTCGATCTGCTTGTTTCGATCGGGGGGGACGGCACCGTCCTCGAGGCGGTGCAACGAGGGCTGGTGCTCGATGTTCCGATTCTCGGGATCAATCTTGGGCGGGTGGGGTTCCTGGCCGAGATCGAGCAAACGGAAATCCCTTTGATGCTGGAGCGGCTTGTGGCCGGCGACTGGGAGGTCGAGGAACGTATGACCCTGCGAGCGGAGATTGACGATGGCCCCGGGGCGTATGCCCTCAACGATGTCGTCATCTCCAAGCGCGTCAGCCAGAGGCTGGTCGGGCTGGCGGTGGAGGTTGATGGGCAGCCTTTCCGCACGTTTCGGGCAGATGGCATTGTGGTGGCGAGCCCGACCGGATCCACCGCGTATAGCTTCTCGGCAGGCGGCCCGGCGGTAGCACCACAGTTGCAGGCCATCATCATGTCGGCCGTCGCTCCTCACTCGCTGTTCAGCCGCTCGCTCATATTCGAGCCCGACAGGGTCCTGCGCTTCACGGCATCCAGCGACCGGCCGATCGGCGTGGAGGTGGATGCCACTACCCTCGGCGAGCTGGAGAATGGCCAATCGGTAACGGTGGCCCGGGGCAACAAGACGTCCCGATTTGCCACTTTCGGACGGCAACGCTTTCCGCACACTCTGCAGCACAAGCTGGGACTCGACGGAGGGTAAGGGGCCCGGCTGGAGACGATGGACGCATCGGAGCCGCTCGTCGCTGCTATCGTCTCGGAGTCCAAGGAGCATGGTTGGCGAAGTTCGTCTTTGTGACTGGGGGAGTCACATCTAGCCTCGGTAAAGGCATCACCGCCGCTTCGCTTGGCCGACTCCTCAAGGCTCGCGGTCTACGAGTGGTCAATCAGAAACTCGACCCCTACCTCAACGTCGACCCCGGCACCCTGAACCCGTTCGAGCACGGGGAAGTCTTCGTCACCGATGATGGGGGAGAGACCGACCTCGACCTCGGTCATTACGAGCGCTTCACCGGCGAAAACCTGCGGCGGGATTCCAACGTCACCACCGGTTCCGTATATATGTCCGTGATACAGAAGGAACGCCGCGGCAACTTCCTCGGAGCGACCGTTCAGGTGATTCCCCATGTCACGGACGAGATCAAGTCGCGCATTCGCCGGCTCGGTGACAGCCCGGATGTCGATGTGGTCATCACCGAGGTCGGGGGAACCGTCGGCGACATTGAGATCCTGCCCTTCCTCGAAGCCATTCGTCAATTCCGCAAGGACGTCGGATCGGCCAACGTCGCGTATATCCACGTCACTCTGGTCCCATACATTGCCCCCAGCGAGGAGTTGAAGACCAAGCCCACCCAGCATTCGGTAGCCGAGCTGAGGAGCCACGGAATCCTTCCTGATGCGATCGTCGTTCGCTCGGATCGGCCGATCGACGAGGCCGTACGCCGCAAGATCAGCCTGTTCTGCGACGTTGACCCTTCGGCTGTGGTGAGCTGCCCCGACGCCGAGAACATCTATGAGGTGCCGATGGTGTTGCGAGATGGTGGCCTGGACGATGTGATTTGCGACGCTTTGAGCCTCGACGTGCCCGAACCCGATATGTCTGCCTGGGAAGAAATGCTGGCAGGGATTCGCGATGCCACCGAACCGCTGACAATCGGGCTTGTCGGTAAATACGTTGATTTACCAGACGCCTACCTATCGGTGGTGGAAGCGCTCAAACACGGTGCAGTTGCCAATAGCGCCAGCTTGAATCTGCGCTGGATTCCAAGCGACGACATGGACGGTTTGCTGGCAGAGAGCTACCTGGAGGGAGTCGACGGGATCCTGGTTCCTGGCGGGTTCGGAGTACGCGGGATAGAGGGAAAGATCGAAGCGACCCGCCATGCCCGGGAGGACGGGGTTCCTTTCCTGGGTCTGTGCCTCGGGCTCCAGTGTGCGGTGATCGAGTTTTCCAGAGCCCGACTTGGCCTCGCTGAGGCGAATAGCTCGGAGTTTGCTCCTGCGACTCCGCATCCGGTCATCGACCTCATGGACGGACAGCAGGATGTTGAGGACAAGGGTGGCACCATGCGGCTTGGCCTCTATGCGGCCAAGCTGGCGGAGGGCTCTCTCGCTCGGAAGTTATACGGCGAAGAGCTGGTCTACGAGCGCCATCGCCATCGCTACGAAGTCAACAACCACTATCGGGCCGATCTCGAGGCGGCCGGCATGGCTCTGTCCGGCACGTCACCCGACGACCATCTGGTGGAGATAATCGAATTACCGGAGCATCCGTTCTTCGTGGCCTCGCAGTTCCATCCCGAGCTGAAGTCGCGTCCCACCGATCCTCACCCCTTGTTCGTCGGGTTCCTGGCCGCGGCACTCGAATACAGGCGTCGCCAGGCCGAATCGACCATTGCGGCAACCGAGGTATCTCGAGTCAACCAATAGCCGCCTTCGGAAAGGCCAAGAAGCTAATCGGCCTGTACCCTGTGGCCCGGAGGTTGCTGTGATAGTTGGCATCCCAGGCGAAATAAAGACCCACGAATACAGAGTGGCTTTGACTCCCGCCGGAGCTCGGGAAGTGGTTGAGCACGGTCACACGCTCCTCATCGAGGCCGGAGCCGGCCAAGGTAGCGGGCATAGCGACGAGGCCTACCAGGCTCAGGGCGCCAAGATCGTCGACTCGGCAGAGGATGTCTTCGCAGACGCCGAATTGATTCTCAAGGTCAAAGAGCCGCAGCCCGGCGAGGTGGCGATGTTGCGCCGGGACCAGATCCTCTTCACCTATCTGCACCTGGCAGCCGACCGGGAGCTGGCCGTGTCGCTGCGGGACAGTGGTGCGGTCGGGATCGCCTACGAAACTGTTGAGTCGGACGATGGCTCGCTGCCGCTTCTGGCGCCAATGTCCGAGATTGCCGGGCGCATGGCGGTTCAGGTCGGGGCTTACTTCCTGGAGAAGGCCGAGGGGGGTCGGGGAATTCTGCTCGGGGGGATTCCTGGAGTTATGCCCGCCAAGGTGGTCATTGTTGGTGCCGGCATGGCGGGGGCCAACGCGGCCGTGATCGCGGTGGGATTGCAAGCCCGGGTCGTCGCCCTCGATAGAAACCCGGCCAAGCTCCGCCATCTCGATTCGCTGTATAGAGGGCACGTGATGACCCTGGCGTCGAATCGCTTGACGCTGGAGGAGCAAGTAGTCGATGCCGACCTGCTGGTGGGTGCTGCTCTGATTCCAGGTGCCAGTGCGCCCAAGCTCGTCAGCGAAGAGATGATTGCCAGCATGAGGCCGGGATCGGTGGTCGTTGACATCTCAATCGATCAGGGAGGCTGCTTCGAAACAAGCCGTCCTACCTCGCACGACGATCCGGTCTACGAGCATCACGGTGTCGTCCACTATGCGGTTACCAACATTCCCGGGGCGGTGCCCCACACTTCCACCTATGGACTCACGAATGCCACGCTCCCTTACGTGCTGCTGATTGCCGATATGGGGTTGGCTGATGCGGTGGCTCAACACCCATCGCTGCGGGCGGGTATCAACGTTGCCGGAGGTGAGGTGGTCTATCCCGCCGTCGCCGAGAGTCTGGGACTGGAGGCACGCTCGGTAGCCGAGGTACTCGGCGTCTGACGATGCTGGCGGAAGACGTCGAGGAGTATCTGGCTGCCCTGGTAAGTGAACGGGGACTGTCCCGCAACACGGTGTCCGCCTATCGCCGGGACCTGAGTCAGTACCTGGATTTCCTGGACGGCAAGCAGCCCAAGCCAGATCGCGTAGCAGCGTTCGTGAAGTCCCTCCATGAACGGGGCCTGGCGTCCAGTTCGGTTGCTCGCAAGACGGCCGCGGTTCGGGGCCTGCATCGATTTCGGGTGGGTGAGGGTTTGGCGGATGAGGATCCGACCGCGCTGATCGATGGTCCCCGTCGGCCCCGGTCTTTGCCCAAGGCCTTGCCAGTCCATGAGGTGTTGGAGCTAATCGAAACTCCGGACACTTCCTTGCCCGGCGGGCGGCGGGACCGGGCCCTGCTCGAGTTTCTCTACGCCACCGGGGCCCGCGTTAGCGAAGCGGTTGACATTGATCTTGACCAGGTCGATCTGGAGTCGGCGACCGCCGTTCTCACCGGCAAGGGCTCCAAACAGCGACTAGTGCCCCTCGGGGCTGCGGCCGTAAATGCCATCGGCGACTTCCTTCCCGACCGCCTGGCCTGGCGCCGGGCCGGTCACGACCCGGGGGCGTTGTTCCTCAACTCGCGGGGCGGTCGGCTGAGCCGTCAGGCCATCTGGTCTATGGTCCGTAAAGCGGCTGTGGCGGCCGGGATTGCGCCAGATCGAGTGTCTCCCCATGTTCTACGCCACTCGGCCGCGACGCATATGGTTGAGGGAGGGGCCGACCTAAGAGCCGTTCAACAGTTGCTCGGTCACGCTACAATCAGCACTACACAGGTATACACCCGGGTGACTCCACAGCATTTACTCGAGGTGTACGTCACGTCCCACCCAAGAGGCTCATGACTATCGACGCCGACAACATCCGAAAATTAATGAGCGATGAACGTGACAAGCTGGTTCATCAGCTCAACGAGCTCGGCTCGGACGAGAACGGTGACCTGCGCCCCGACCTGGATTTTGGCGAGGGCTTTGCCGACGCTGCGGCCGTGACTTCAGAGCGCACCGAGGTTTTAGGTCTGGTGGAGACACTCAAGGCTCAGCTCGACGATGTGGATGCTGCCGTCGCGAAACTCGATGCCGGCACTTACGGGGTTTGTGAGTCATGTGGTAAGCAGATCGGTGCCGCCCGTATGGAAGGGCGTCCGACCTCCCGCTACTGCGTCGACTGCAAGAGCCGCCGCACCGCCTAGTGGTCCGTCGCACAAATAGACACCACATCTCTCCGGCCCTCAACGCCCCTGGCTGCGACCTCTTCCTCGAAGCACGGGTCAAGTGCGCCTTCGTCAGAGGTCATTGCCAGATGACGCCGAGGCCTCGGAGGTACGCGGGCGTTATTTTCACGACCGTCCACTAGCCTGCCGCAGTGCCCGACCTCAGCTTTACCGATGCGCCGTTCATCCAGGCCGTCGTCTTCATCGCGATTCTGATTCCCTCGGTAATGTTTCATGAGGTGGCTCACGGCTTCATCGCCAACAAGTTGGGCGACCCCACCGCCCGGGACGCGGGCCGGTTGACGCTAAACCCGATCGCGCACGTGGACCCCTTCGGGTCGGTGATCCTCCCCGGGCTAATGGCGCTGTCAGGGGGGCCGCTATTTGGCTGGGCCAAGCCAGTTCCGGTCAACCCGGGCCGTTTCTCCAATCCGACGGCTCACATGGCGGTTACGGCGCTAGGCGGCCCGGCGTCCAACCTCGTGTTGGCGGCGGTTTTGGCTCGCGTCGTCTGGCCCAGCCTGTCGGGTGTCCCCGAGGAGATAGTTGAGCTGCTGATCCTGATCAACGTGTTTCTGGCGGTCTTCAACATGCTCCCCATCCCGCCGCTCGACGGCAGCCGCCTGCTGCCCTTGATACTTCCCCCGAGGGCACAACAGATCTATTGGCAGTCCCAGCAGTACGGCTTCATCCTGCTGTTTGCGCTGCTCTTTCTCTTCCCCGGCTCGCTGAGCTTCTTGACCGATGTCACGAGATGGATTCTTAGAATCATCGTTCCATGACCAAGCATTCCTGGAGATCCCGCCACCTACTCCATCTGGCTCGCCGGGCGTGGGATTCAAGCCGGGCTCGTCCCCTCGGGCCGCGCGAGGAGTCTGAGGTGGCCGGCCTGGCCGACGGCAGGTTGGCGGAACTGTTCTGGGCTCAGCCGGTGATGGATCAACGCCACGCGCTGGAGGCTGCTCGTTATGCCCTGGCGACGGCCCCCGGTCGCCGCGATCTCGCACGGGCCTCGCTATTGCACGACTGTGGCAAGCGTCACTCCCGCCTTGGCGTCACCGGCCGCACGTTGGCCACTTTGAGCTCTCTATTGCGGATTTCGCCTCCACAACGCTGGGCTGCCTACCTGGATCATGCCCGGATCGGAGCCGACGAGCTCGCCGCGGCCGGTGCGGAGCCGATGGTTGTGGAGTTTGCCAGGCACCAGGATGACGAGCGGCCGGATCAGATCGCTCTCGAGGACTGGCTGGTGCTCAAGGCGGCCGACGGCGAAAGCCATCGAGGCCCCGTAGACAACCAATACGATGGCTCTCACCAATGAGCTACGAGGTCAAAACCGCCGTTTTTGAGGGCCCCCTTGATCTGCTTCTGCAGCTGATTACCCAACATCAGGTCGACATCACCCACCTCAGCCTCACTGAGCTCGTATCCGAATACCTGTCTCATCTCGAAGGTCTCCAGGAGGTGGATATGGAGGTGACGAGCGAGTTCCTGCTCATCGCCGCAACCCTTATCCAGCTCAAGGCTCGTTTCCTCCTCCCGGACGATGCGGAGATCGATCTCGATGAGGAGCTTGCGCTATTCGAAGAGCGAGATCGCCTCCTGGCCCGGCTGCTGGCATGCGCCACCTTCAAGGACGTGGCCGCGGTGCTGGCGCATCGTCTGGCGGGCGAGTCCCGCTATGTGTCCAGGAGCGCCGGCCTCGATTTCAAGGTTGAGTTGCCGCCACCGGATGTCCATTTGGGCATTAGCCCCGACGGCCTCGCCCGCCTCGCCGCACGAACCTTTGCCAGGAATCAAGAGCCGGACCTGGACCACTTCGATCTTGACCTACCGTCTGTGCCCGAAGCAATGGCCGACCTCAGGGCCAAGATAGTTGCAGATATTGAGTCTGATTTCGACGGCTTGATTGCCCATTGCACGAGGGTCGTGGAGGTTGCGGCGTACTTTCTGGCTCTCCTCGAGTTGGCCCGGTGGGGGATCGTGAAGGTCGACCAGGATCATCGTGATGCGCCGATCACGGTGGTTTCTCAGCCCGACGGCGACATTGTGGATATACGCAGCGAATGGGAGTGACATGAACACGAGATCCGTCATCGAGGCAATCCTGTTTGTAGCTGAGCGCCCGGTTCCGACTGAGGAACTGGCGCAAGTGCTGGAGCGACCAATCGAGGAGATTAGAGCCGAGCTGGAGTCAATGGCCGCAGAGCTCGAGGAACGAACCTCGGGCCTGGTACTGCGGGAAGCCGGAGGGGGCTGGCGCCTCAGCAGCCATCCCGACGTCCGCCCTTACCTGGAGCAGTTCGCAATCAGCCCGGCCGCCACGCGATTGTCGCAGGCTGCTCTCGAAACGCTGGCCGTGGTGGCATATCGCCAACCGGTGACCAGAGGCCAGGTGAGTGAGATTCGGGGGGTCGACTCCGAACGCTCATTGCATACTCTTGAACGCCTCGGGTTTGTTGGAGAGATCGGGACTGCCCCGGGGCCCGGCAGCCCCATCCTCTATGGGACGACGGAGCTTTTCGTGGAGAAGGTGGGGATCAACGAACTCGGTGATTTGCCGCCTCTGGCCGATCATGTTCCCCCTGCGCAGGTGGTTGAAGCCCTCGAGCGTCCCTTCCGACCCGAGGGGGCGGCGAATGGTTCCGGAGAGGGCGAGTCGTAGAGCGACTGCAAAAACTCATCGCCCACGCCGGCATTGCCTCGCGACGGGCGGCAGAGGATTTGATTCGTGAGGGCCGCGTCACAGTAGACGGGCGTCCGGCCCATCTGGGCGAGAAGGTCGACACTGCGACGGCCCGAGTGGCCATCGATGGGATTCCGCTGCCGGTGAACCCGCAGCTGGTCTACTACCTGCTCTACAAGCCAGTAGGAATGGTGAGCACCTCGTCTGATCCGCAGGGGCGTCCCACCGTCGTTGGGGCGGTGCCGGGAGAGACCCGAGTGTATCCGGTTGGTCGTCTCGACGTGGACAGCGAGGGCCTGCTGCTCTTGACGAACGATGGAGACCTCACCGAGCGACTCACTCATCCGCGTTTTGGCGTCACCAAGACCTATTTGGTCGACGTCGAAGGCTCCGTCGGCAATAAGGCCCTGCGTCGCCTTACCGAAGGCGTAGAGCTCGAGGACGGTCCCGCCCGCGCCTCGTCTGCCAGAGTTGTGCGTGTCGAAAAAACCGGAACCCTCTTGCAACTGAGTCTGGGTGAGGGCCGCAAACGAGAGATTCGTCGGATGATGGAAGCTGTTGGCCATCCCGTCCGCCGTCTGGTTCGAACAGCTATCGGACCATTGTCGGACCGCCGGCTCCAGCCTGGCGAGTGGCGGAAGTTGCTGGTGCTAGAGGTACGCTCCCTTTACGCAGCGGCAACTGAGGAATGAGGCTGGACACTTGAGGCCGATAACTCCCAGCGGCCCGATTGCTTCCGATGTGCGGCTTCCCGGGTCTAAGAGCATCACCAATCGAGCTTTGGTGGCGGCCGCCCTGGCGGAAGGAACCAGCCGATTGGTCGGGCCTCTGCGGGCTGACGACACCGAAGCGATGGTCGACGCTCTGCAGAGACTCGGCGTCTCCGTTGGATGGCGGGACGACGACCTCGAGATCGAGGGAGCTTTGGGCCGGTTTCCGGCAGAGGAGGCGGTCATCGACGCCAGAGGGTCGGGAACCACCGCCCGCTTTCTAACTGCCGCCGCGACATTGGCGTCGGGCACCATCACAATCGACGGCAACAGCAGGTTGCGCCGGCGGCCGGTGGGGGACCTGGCCCGGGCCCTGAACTTGCTGGGAGCAGCCGTTGAGGTGGCCGGTCACGAAGATTCCTTTCCTGTTGCCGTCCATGGTCCGGCATTGAGCGGAGGGGCGGCCTCTCTCGAGGCGGGCCGTTCGAGCCAGTTCGCCTCCGCCATTTTGTTGACGGCGCCTTGCGCGGAGACGGACACGATCCTCGAACTGACCGGCTCCGTCATTTCCAAGCCGTACATCGATCAGACGATTGAGGTCATGCGGGCTTTCGGGGCGACCGTCGAATGGGAAGGGCCCACGACTCTGGCCGTGGCCAGCGGCGGATATCAGGCTCAGACATATCAGGTGGAGGGTGACGCATCGGCTGCGGTGTATCCCCTGGTGGCGGCAACGCTGTGTGGTGGCACCGTGACTGTGGGGCCGATAGGCAATGATTCGGTGCAAGCGGACCTGGCGCTTCTGCCGGTGCTCGAGTCGATGGGTGCCGACGTGGAACAATCCGCCGGGCGAATCGAACTTGTGGGCCATCCCGCCAGGCTGGCAGGTGTGACTGTGGACATGAACGATGCCCCCGATGCGGTGCTCGCCCTGGCCGTGGTCGGCGTGTTCGCCAAGGGTCGGACTGTGATTTCCAACGTTGGCAACCTTCGGATCAAGGAATCTGATCGGATTGCTGCGTTGGAAGCCGAGTTGGGCAAGCTGGGAGCGGATGTTGAAGCAGGGGAGGACCATCTGAGTGTTTCCGGCAACGACCTGCGCCCGGCGTCCATTGATGCCCACGGCGATCATCGCATAGCGATGGCGCTGGCATTGGCCGGCTTGCGAATCCCGGGTGTGGAGATAGCCGAGCCGCAGGTGGTTGCGAAGACCTGGCCCGGGTTCTTCGAGATGTTGGATGAGCTGCAGACGCCTTTGGTGGTAACCATTGATGGCCCGGGAGGGGTTGGCAAGAGCACAGTGAGCCGTTTGCTTGCTGCGAGGTTCGGTTTCGGTCACCTCGAGACTGGAGCGATGTACCGGGCAGCAACCCTGGCCGTGCTCGAGGCCGGCCTCGAGCCGGGAGACTCCGAGCAGGTAGCCGCGCTGGTCGAGGCTCTCGATATGGATGTAACTGCAGATAGCATCCTCCTTGGTGGCCGGGATGTCATAGCCCTGGTGAGAAGTGACGAGGTGGGTGCCGCGGTGTCGGAAGTCTCAGCATTGCCTGCGGTTCGGCGAGCACTGGTCGGTTGGCAACGCCAATGGGTGGCGAAACATCCCCAAGGTGCGGTAGTGGAGGGTCGCGACATCGGCACCGTTGTGTTCCCCGACAGCCCGGCCAAGATCTACCTGACTGCCCTTCCCGAGATCCGTGCGACACGCCGGGTCAAGGACATGGGCCTGGCAGACGAGGAGATCCCCCGCATCGCCGCAGAGCTCGCCCGACGAGATCATTTTGATTCCACCCGGAAGATGTCGCCGTTGCGACCCGCCGACGATGCCAGCCTGGTCGACACTTCGGAGCTCACCGCAATGGAGGTTGTCGACCTCGTGGCTCAACTAGTTATCCGTCGGGGTTCCTGATGGATGCCACCTATTGGTTCATGTTTCCCATTGCGATCGTCATCGCCGCAGTTGCTAATGGCGCAGGGATCGGCGGGGCGACCTTCTTTTCTCCGCTCATGTTGATCGTTTTCGGGCTCTCACCTGAAGTGGCCATCGGGACCGCCCTCATCACCGAAGTGTTTGGTTTTACCTCGGGTGTCACAGCTCACGCTCGGGCTCGAACCATCGACTGGACTGTGGCCGGCCGTCTCGCTCTGTTTGCTGCCCCGGCCGGGATTGTCGGCTCTCTGCTGGCTGGCGTGATACCCGATACGGCTCTCAAACTCGTTCTCGGACTGGGATTGTTGCTGATCGCGCTGGCGTTCATCCGTCACCAACCCCATGCCGAGGAGGACGCCTCCATCGCTCGTGGAGAGAACCTCACGGAGGATTTCGAGGAGCGACATGTGGTAGCGCGTGATGGGGAGGTTTTCGATTACAAGCTTTGCCGCCACCGTGAAGGGCAGCTGGCTGCAGGCGTTGGAGGCCTGTTTGTGGGTTTGATATCGACCGGCCTAGGAGAGCTCAACTCGTTTGCGCTCATCAAGCGGTGTCGTATCCCCACCCGGGTCACAGTGGCCACATCGGTCGTGGTTGTAGCGGTCACCGCCCTGGCCGCCTCCGTTACCCATCTCATTGAGCTGGCGTCGTCATCCGGCGATGATCTACAAGACGTGGCCAACCTGGTCATCTTCATGATCCCCGGCGTCGTGATCGGTGGACAGCTGGGACCGCGGATGGTTCGGCGGATTCATCCGGTGCGGTTGATCCACAGCCTCGGCTGGCTTTTTGTGTTCGTCGGAGGAGTTACCTTGGTTGAGGCCATAATCGGCTGAAGGATTAGAATGCCCAACACCCGACACTTGGTCGGTCGTAAACAGGGGGCCAGCACGTTGGTGAAGTTATGAAGACGGCGGCAGACCAACAACACATCGCCTGGCTCGCGCGCTCTTTCGGTCGGCCTGATTACCTGCCGCTGAGTCCAGACGACCTCGAAGTTCTGGCGATAGCGGCCGAGATTATCAAACGCTACCCGGGCACCCACCTATTCAAGGAGGGCGAACAGGCAGTGGCCGCCTACTTGATCAAAGAGGGTGAGGTCGACCTCTATCGGGGGCAGGGGAGCGGTCGGGAGGTTGTGTCGAGGGTAGGGCCCGGCGCTGTCATCGGCGATATCGCCATGTTCTCCAGCGAGCCGTACATCTCCTCGGCCCAGGCCGTCACCCACGTCACGGCTTTCCAATTCGACCGCGATCGACTGCTTCCCGAGCTGGCCCGGTCGCCGGCCATCTGCCTCCGCTGGTTAGTGGCAGGCCTGAGTCAGCTCGAGAAGACTCAGAGACGAGTCATCAATCTGATGCACAAAACGGTGCTCGCCCAGGTCGCCGATCTGCTGCTGGACGAGGTAGACGACCGAGGAGAAGTCACGATGAGCCAATCGACTATGGCCACTTTGCTAGGTGCCAGCCGGCAATCGGTCAATGAGGCTCTGAGTGAGATGAAGGCGAAGGGTTGGCTCGAAACCGGCTACCGGCTGGTCCGACTTCTCGATCAGCCGGCTCTCAAAGACGCGGCCGCAGTCGATTGAGTACCTGATCAGCCTCTTTGCTCAACAAGGCCAGGGCCTCGTCCGCCTTCCAGCTCCGGTCGTTTTCTAGCCGTCCCTCGAGGCCGGGGCGTTGGGCGGTGAGACCGCCTTCCACGGCGGCCTGGAGCGCAGCCAACAGTCGTCGCAAATCCGGGGGAAGCGGGAAGTACTCGCCCTCCTCGGTGACCCGGACCACCTCGACCCCATTGACCGGCTCGAGAGCCTCGACCACCTGAAAAACGAGCTGATCGGGTGCCGATGCGCCGGCGGTGAGCCCGACGACCTCGGCTCCCTCTAACCAGGTCTGGTCGATCGCCCCGGGACCGTCGATCCGATAGGCCTTGGCCCCACCAGCTTTGGCGACCCGTACCAGGGCTTGAGTGTTGGACGAGTTCTCGGAGCCGACCACCAGAACCACGTCGGATCTGCTGGCCAGCTCTTGGATCGCTCTCTGCCGGTTCGTCGTGGCGTAGCAGAGGTCGCTCTTACGGGCCGTCCACAGCTCCGGAAAGCGCTCAGCGGCAGCGTCGAGCACACCCTCGAACTCGAAGAAACCAAGCGTCGTCTGGGACACCAGCGCTACCTGGCCGGGATTGTCCGGCTGGTAGTCACCAAGCCCGTTTTCGGGATCGATCAACGTGATGGCCTGGGGAGCCTCGGCGATGGTGCCGACGGCCTCATCATGTCCCTCGTGCCCAACGTAGATGATGTCGAACCCCTTATCGGCCATACGGCGGACCTCGTGGTGGACCTTGGTTACCAGCGGGCAGACGGCGTCGACCAAGACCGCGGCCCGGTCTCCGGCATCAGCAACAACATCGGGAGCCGAACCGTGAGCGGATAGCATCACCGCCGCTCCCACCGGTACATTCTCCATGCTGTCCACGAACACCACTCCGGCGTCCTCGAACGAGCGCACTACATCCCTGTTGTGAACGATCTCGTGGAAGCAATAGACCGGCGCCTCGAAGGTTTGCACCATCCAGGTGAGGGCCTTGATCGCCATCTCGACGCCGGCGCAGAACCCTCGCGGCTGGGCCAGGAGCACTTTTTGGATCATGAGCTTGGCCCCGGCGTCGATGTTGTTTCCCGGCCGGTTGCCCGGCCTCCTCCGCCAGCCGGGGCCCCAGCCCCAGCGGCGGCCGTAGGACCGGCGCAGAACCCTCGCGGCTGGGCCAGGAGCACTTTTTGGATCATGGGGCAATGCTAGGGAACGGCCCCCGGCTAGTGCCACTGGTGACGAAGCCAGATATCCTTCGGCTCTCGTGGCTTATCCCACCGTCTCCGAGATCGTCGAGGGGAGCCCTGCGTCCATCGCCGGGCTCTCGGTCGGCGACGAGCTCATTTCGATATGTGGCGTGCTGCCTTCGGATGTGATCGAGTATCAGCAACTGGTCGATGAGTCGGACATCGACCTTACGGTCAGGCGCGGGGGGCTGGAGTGGGAGGTGACAATCGAGAAGGCTCCGGGGGCTCCTCTCGGTTTGCGGCTCGACTCTTCGATATTCGACCGGGTCCAGACGTGCGACAACCACTGCGAGTTCTGCTTCATTTACCAACTTCCCCCCGGAATGCGCAAGACCCTGTACCTGAAGGACGACGACTATCGGCTGTCGTTTCTGTACGGCAACTTTACGACACTGACGCGTTTCACGGAGCTGGACCTGGCCAGGGTTGTGGACGAGAAGCTCGGCCCGCTCTACGTCTCGATCCACTCCACCGATCCGGCGGTTCGCAGTGCCATGCTGCGCAACATCCGGGGTGCCACCAGCCTCCGCTGGCTGCGCGCTCTGCTCGATCATGGGGTCGAGGTGCACGGCCAGATAGTCCTCTGCCCAACTCTGAACGGGGGCGATGTTTTCGAACGAACGCTGGCCGAGATCGTAGCTCGCTACCCGGATATGCAATCGGTGGGAATAGTCCCGCTTGGCCTCTCTCGCTTCAACCAGGAGAGCCAGCTCCGGGTCCACTCCAGGGACGAGGCCGCCGCAGCCATCGAAGCCACCACTTACTGGCAGGGGATAGCGCTTGCCGAGTTGGGCCGGCGGATGTTTTTCGCTTCAGACGAGCTCTATCTGCAGGCAGAGATTGCGGTGCCCCCGTCCGACGAGTACGAGGGGTTTCCCCAACATGAGAACGGGATTGGCATGGCTCGCAGTTTCTACGATGAGCTGCGGGATCTGGAGAAGGGGGCGGGCGGGGACGACCCCACGCCCACCGGCAGGTTCCACGATCTGGCTGCGGCGCCGGCGGAGGGCTATCGGGCGCCCCGGGTGACGTCAGTGCCCACCGGGTCCGCCGGTGACGACGGGCCGGTTGCCATCTTGACTGGCGAGTACGGTGCGGCCGTCCTCGAGCCCGTTCTCGACCGCCTCGAGGTGCTGACCGGCCGTTCTCTTCGCCTCCTCGCGGTCAAGAACAGGTTCTTCGGCGGCAATGTGGCAGTCACCGGCCTCATGGTTGGAGAGGACATCAAGGCGGCGCTGGCCGGCGACTCGCTACCGGTCTCGTCATATCTCCTTCCCGATGTTGCTCTTTCAGGCGACCGTTTCCTCGACGAAATGTTGATCGGTGATGTTGCCGGAGTTGCGACTGCTCCTCTCCTGGCGGTTCCCAACTCGGTGGCCGGCCTGGCGGCAGGAGCCAGCCGATGAGCCGCCTGCCGGTGGTGGCGGTGGTGGGCCGCCCCAACGTTGGCAAGTCGACTCTGGTGAACCGGATCCTCGGCCGCCGGGCCGCGGTGGTGGAAGCAACCCCGGGTGTGACGCGGGACCGCAAGGAGTTTGATGCTGAATGGCTCGGGCGGCGTTTCTTGGTGGTGGACACCGGTGGCTGGGAGTTGAGCCCGAGCGGGGAGCTGACCCAGAACATCCGCGCCCAAACCGAGGCGGCACTCGTAGGAGCCGATGTCGTTCTGTTCATTTGTGACGCCGGTGCGGTGATCACCGACGACGATGCCGGTGTAGCCGACATGCTCCACAAATCCAGCCTCCCGACGGTCCTGGTGGGCAACAAGTCCGACAACCAGTCGCAGGATCTTGACGTGGCTCATCTATATGCGCTGGGGCTTGGCAGTCCCGTTGCGGTGAGCGCCCTGCACGGCCGCAACATTGGCGACCTCCTGGATCAGGTGCTCACTCTGCTACCGGAGGCTCCACCCGACACGGAGCCAGACATGGCCCGTCTCGCCATCGTCGGGCGTCCCAACGTTGGCAAGTCGACCCTGCTCAACACACTGCTCGGAGAACACCGGGTGCTGGTGTCGGAGGTGCCGGGAACGACCCGTGACCCGATCGACGCGGTCGTCGAGCTCGACGGCGAGCCCTTCCGAGTGGTGGACACAGCCGGAATTCGACGGGCAACGAAGATTGGCCAGGGTGCCGACTACTACTCCGTTCTCCGGGCCAAAGGAATCATCCAGGAGAGTGACGTGGCCCTGATGATGATCGATGGGGTTGACGGAGCGACCCACCAGGACCAACGGCTCGCGGAAGAGATTGCCGAAGCAGGAGTGGGACTTGTGGTGCTCCTCAACAAGTGGGACGTCGCTACCAGTGAGGAGCGGGAGGCCACCCGTTCGAGTGTCGCCGATCGACTCGGGTTCGTTGGTTGGGCACCGGTGTTGACCCTTTCGGCGAAGACCGGGAGCAAGGTCAAACGGATCGGTTCAGCCGTGCGGGCCTCTCTCGAGGCTCGTCAGCAACGGATTCCCACCGGGGAGCTCAACCGGCTGATCCGGCAGTGGCAAGAGACTCATCCACCGCCGGTGCGGGGCGGCCGCCGAGCCAAGATCATGTACGCGGTCCAGGCGGGTCGCCAGCCCCCGATGGTGGTGCTGTTTGTGGCCGGGGGAGTGCTGGGAGATGACTATTTGAGGTATCTGGAGAACCGGCTCCGAGAGTCCTACGACTTCACCGGTTCACCCATCCTGATCCGGGCTCGGCGGCGAACCCGAGCCAATGCCTGAAGTTCCCTCTGCTGAGGAGCGCCCGTCGTTCTTCTTCTGGTTCGTAGTGGTGCTCGCGGCCCTTTATCTGCTGGTGCGCCTTCTCCAGGGTGTGGCGTGGGTGGTGGATCGGGTCGGATGAAGTCGCCAACTTCCGGGTGCCGCATACCGCGAACAGTGACGTCAATTCTCAGGGGTTGCTCATCCAGGTGTCGTTATGGGCTCGGAATTCGAACTAGAAGTGGTGTCCGCAAAACACGCATTGTTTGGCAGCCGTCATCTCCCGGTTCTTTCCACAACCAGGGCAGCGCCGTTGCGGTGATTCGGCATGGCCTTTGAGCGGCTTGCCTTCATCGGCGAGACTGGTCTCATCCGTTCTCCGGCCTTTGCCTCTTTTGAGCAGTTTCTCTAGCCAGGCCACAGCGTCCTCCTGACGTCGCGTTGAGAACTGTCCGCGTTGTAGCTCCCTCTGTCAATTTGCTCTACGCCGGTTCAGCGTCTCCCCAGGTAGTTAAAGGCGTTTCGAGGGGTCTCGGAGGGCTTACCGGCAACGGTTAACCATCCCTGCGCGGGTGGGATGCGGTGGGCTAGATCCCTGGATGCACGGAGAGTGGTTACTCTCTGACACTGAGTGGAGCCTTGAGGGTGCAGGGCTCTCGGGCGTGAGGAACTAGAGGAGGGCAGATTGACGCCAGACGAAATCAACTCGCTGGCTTTTCGAGCCATCGTGGCGCTCCTGGTCATCATCGGCCTCATTGTCGGTTTCGCCTGGGCCCTGGACAACGGTCCGGTAGAGGTCCTGGCGGCGCGAGGAACCGTTCAATCGACACAACCGGCCGGCGAGCCCGAGTCCGGCTTATCGGTCTTCACCCCCTCAGTTTCGACTACCACGACTGCTACCGCGGCGGCTGCTGAATCCGCGGAGCGACCGGGCCGGCCGGCGCCAACCACAAGCACGACCGGGCAACCCGTTCAGACGACGCAGACGGACGCGACAACGGCACCGACAACACCGACATCGCCGCCGACCACCCCCGCGAGCCCACCATCAACAACCACGAGTACCACGTCATCGACGACAACCTTGCCGCCGACCACAACCACAACCACAACCACTACCACCACAACCTTGCCGCCGACCACTACCACAACCAGCATTTCGCTGCCGGGCTTGTTCATCCAAAAGTTCGAAGGTCACGACCATGGCGACCCCGGAGTGTGGGAGGCGCACATAAAGATCGAGATCCGGATCGAAGGCGGCGAGCGAACCGGTCATTCCAGCGTCCTGGTGGCCTGGGATGGGCCGCAGGCGGGTAGCCGATTACTGGAGGCAAACAAGGATGGCAAGATCGACGAAAGGCTCGGCGACTTCAGCGTGCCTTCTGTCACCCTGACGATCATTGAGGTCTTCCTCGATGGCTATGTGTACCAGCCGGAGCTCAACGCGGCGCCTCCGTCCATCCTCGTGGAAGGGCCCGCCTAGCTCGGGTCTCGGGTTGGGGCGCCCACTTCTAGGTGAACTCCTGCTCGAGAGATCTCGCGCCAGTTCTCCCACGCACACACCAACTCCTCCGCTACCGCTTCCGGGCCGCGCTGCACACCAAACCCGGCCGCTAACGCCTACGGCAAGCCGCGGCTCCACCTCCCTGGCAAACCCAACGAACCCGTTCGCATCCACACGACAACAATCTTCCCTTGCTCCCCGCCCCTACGCTCTCACCGAGTTCGACACGCCCGGTACCCGCATCCCAGGCCGCACGCATTGCCGAATACCGGGCACGGAGGGCCACGTTCCGTCAGCTCTCGTGTCTCGACTGGGCGGCAGCGAGGAGTTCGGCAGGAGCGATCAGCGCGTGCTTGTTTGGTTTGGTGGCGATCCGCTCGGGGGATGCTGCATGAGCGCTCCGTCCTCGACCAACTCTTCGATCTGTTGCGCGAGAAAACGCCGGTCCACTTCTGTCGCTGCGAGGTGGGCGGCGCGTTCGTAGGCGGCCTTCGCTGCGTCCAGTTGTCCAAGCCGACGCAACGTTGTGCCGCGGGCTGCGTGCATCAGGTGATAGTTGTCGAGGTCGGGTCCGATTGCGTCGAGCGCAGTGAGCGCAGCACCGGGACCCTGGATCTCGCCGATGGCGATGGCCCGGTTTAGTGCAAGTACGGGCGTGGGCATGACCGAGAACAGATGATCGTAGAGAGCGACGATCTGGTGCCAGTCGGTTGCTTCGAACGAGTCGGCGGCGCAGTGCACGGCTTGGATCGCGGCCTGGAGTTGGAAAGGGCCCGGTTGGTCGCGGCGGAGGCAGGCGCGCATGATTGCATGTCCCTCTTCGATCATCGAGCGGTCCCACTTGGTCCGGTCTTGATCGCTCAGGAGGACAAGGGCACCCTCGGCCGTGCGGGCCGGAACTCGCGACTCGTTGAGCAGCATCAGTGCCAGCAGCCCTGCCGCTTCCGGCTCGTCTGGCATCAACTCGACCAGAGCGCGAGCGAGCCGGATTGCTTCGCTCCGCAATGAGGATCGTTCCGGATCGTTGCCCCCGGTGTTGTAGATGAGGTACACGACCGACAGAACCGACCGGAGTCGCTCAGGTAGGTCCGCTTCTGCTGGCACTCGATAAGGAATCTTGGCGGCCCTGATCTTGTATTTGGCCCGAACGAGCCGCTTAGCCATAGCCGACTCGCTCACCAGGAACGAGCGGGCCACTTCATCCACGCTCAGCCTGCCCAGCAGTCGTAAGGTCAAGGCCACCTGGTGCTCGGTTCGCAACGCCGGATGGCAGCAGGTAAAGAGGAGCCTGAGCTGGTCGTCACTCACGAGTCCGTCCTCTCCCCGGTCCTCAGTGTCCGGGTGGTGCGATGTGCTTGCGACCGCACCAAGTTGTTCATGGAGCTCCCGGCCCCGAGCCGAGCGGCGGTGGTCATCGATTGCACGGTTTCGTGCGGTCGTAACGATCCACCCCGCCGGGTTGGGAGGGATCCCGTCGCTCCGCCACCGGTCACTGGCCAAAACGAACGCCTCCTGGACGGCGTCTTCGGCCAACGTGATATCGCCGAAGACGCGGACCAGGGTTGCCACCGCTTGGCCGTACACATCGCGGAACACGCGCTCAACATCGGTCGCCTCCCGATCGGCAGCGACGATACGGGTCACGCCCTCAGGCGCCCGGCATCTCGTGAGCGTGGTCGGCCACCCGACCGGTCGCTCGAAATGGGCGGACTTCGATCGGATGGTTGGTAGCGTGCGCGACCTTGCCCGCCCACGCCAGGGCGTCGTCGAGGTCGTCGGCGTTGATGACGTAGAAGCCACCGATGTGCTCCTTCGACTCAGCGAATGGGCCATCAGTCATGACCACGTCGCCATCACTCGCGCCGACGACGGTCGCCGCGTCGGGGCCATGCAGCGCGCCTCCAAAGACGAACGTACCGGTCTCGTCCATCTCGGCTTCGAGGGCAATGACCCGTTCCATGAATGCCTGCATCTCCTCGGGCGAACCGGGTCCCCCGGGGACCTCACCCTGTACGAAGTATGTAGATAACAGGTACTGACTCATGAGTGCTCCTTGCGTTGGTGCGGGCCGCTCCCGCGCTCACCCTACCTACGAATGGGATCGGCTCACGAGGACAACCCACGGCAAGAATAGTTCTGAACGATTGGTAGCCCGGCACGTCGGTAGAGCCTTTATCGGGCCACAACGCTGCGCCAAACACCCTGATCCGGAGAAACGCCGAGCACACCGCACCGAACATTTAGGGCGGGTGACCGGCGAGCGCTGCCGGCGGTTCTCGTGCCGTCGAGTCCTAATTCCGGACATGCTGCTGGGAGAGCAGAGCCGTTGTTAGCTGGTGTCGAGTGGAGGGGACCAGCCAACGTTCGGCCCTAGTGACGGTTGTGATTGGTGGCGACACTGGGTTGGTGCACATGCGTTTGCGCCCATCGGCCGTGTCTCCACGGAGGTTTGGTGCCGATTCGATCCGCGAGTTGGTGTTCGGGATTGAGGACGGGGTCGTCCAGAACATGACACTGATCGCAGGGATGGTCGGGGCGTCCCTGTCGAATCAGATCATCGTCATAGCAGCCGCGATCAACGCCATCGCTGGAGTCCTTTCTATGTCGATGGGCACCTACTTGTCGTCGAAAGCCGAAAGGGATGTGGCGCTCGCTAAAAGCGACGAGTCGGCAGAGGTAGGTCACCGGATCAACGGCGACTCACCTCTTCGCGATGCGCTGGTCATGGCAGGTGCCTACACGGTGGGTGCGGTTGTTCCTCTGTTGCCTTTCGCTTTCGGGATCGAAAGCCGTGCCATGTCGATGGTGGCTGCGGTGACACTGACAGCGCTGACTCTCTTCGGACTCGGTGTCGGCAAGGCGATCGTCAGTGAGCAACGCCGCATCAGATCCGGGACAGCGATGCTCGCCCTCGCCTCAGTGGCAGGCACCGCCGGCTACCTCATCGGAATCGCTACCAGAGCAGTGTTCGGCCTCGAGGTCTAGCCGCACACATCGAACGGTATTGGGCCGGACAGATTCACCGGTCATGTGCGGGTGTTTTAGCGGTAGCAGGGGTGTTTTCACCCCTCGAGCGAACCTACGACTTTGTGGACAGTGTGCGTAGTCTCCACACCGGCGGCCTCGAACACGACGAATGCGGGGTGGTTCGCTTCATCGTGGAGTGCCCGGTTA
>Ga0255057_10000237_pt1 | contig 30837 bp, 31 predicted proteins | sample Cases_109_6_MG_FD_189022 | JGI IMG/M metagenome (GOLD analysis project Ga0255057, IMG submission 189022) | Seawater microbial communities from Amundsen Gulf, Northwest Territories, Canada - Cases_109_6 | ecosystem: Environmental > Aquatic > Marine > Gulf | place: Canada: Northwest Territories... | reverse complement strand
GCCGTGAACCGCTCCAGAGTCCCGAAGATGGCGCGGTGGATCATGACCGGCCGGTGCGGCTGGTTGTCCGGACCGATGTATTCCAGATCGAACCGCTCGGGCAGATTGAAGTCGAGCTGAATCGTGGCGCCCTGCCACTCTCGGCCGATCGCATCCCGGAACTTGATGTCGATCTTCGGGCCGTAGAACGCCCCTCCGCCCTCGTCGAGCCCGTAGTCCACCGCCAGGCGCTCGAGCGCCTGGTACAACGAGGCCTCGGCGCGATCCCACACCTCGTCCTCGCCGATCCGCTTCTCGGGACGGGTTGCCAGGTCCAGACGGTACTCGAGGCCCAACGTGTTCATGACCTCGTCGACCAGGTCCAGGGCGGTGAAGATCTCATCCTCCACCTGATCGGGCCTGCAGTAGATGTGACCGTCGTCCATCGTCAGCATCCGCACCCTCAGCAGGCCGTGCAGGGTTCCGGATCGCTCGTACCGGTAGACGTTGGCGATCTCGCTCAGGCGCAGCGGCAGATCCCGATAGCTCCGCTGCCGCGCGGCGTAGATGAGCGTGTGGCCCGGGCAGTTCATCGGCTTGACCCGATAGGCCTCCTTCTCGCCTTCGCCGCGCATGCTCGGGTACATGTGCTCGGAGTACGCCTGCAGGTGGCCGGAACGCTCGAACAGGGCCTCGCTGGACACGTGCGGCGTGTAGACGAACTCGTAGCCGCGCTTCTCCAGCAGCGCCTCGATCCAGCGCCGAAGCTCGAGTTGAATCCTCGCCCCCTTGGGGTGCCAGCAGACCAGACCGGGCCCGATCTCCTCCTGGATGCTGAACAGGTCCAGCTCCTGACCGAGCTTTCGGTGATCCCGTCGACGTGCTTCCTCGAGGCGGTGCAGGTGCTCGCTCAGGGCTTCCTGGCTGAAGAAGGCGGTGCCGTAGATGCGCTGAAGCATCTGACGCCTCTCGTCGCCTCTCCAGTACGCGCCCGCGGCGCTGAGGAGCTTGAAGTGCTCGACCTCGCCCGTGCTGGGCACGTGCGGTCCGCGGCAGAGATCGAGGAAGGGACCGTCCCGATAGACGGAGATCGTCTCATCCTCCGGGATCTCGGCCAGCCTCTCAAGCTTGAGGGGATCGTCCCCGAAGAGCTCCTCCGCCTCGGGACGCTGGATCTCGCTTCGCTCGAAGGGATGGTTCGCCGCGGCGACCTCGGCCATCTTGGCCTCGATCCGCTCCAGGTCGTCGGGGGTGAACGGCTCCTCGACCTCGAAGTCGTAGTAGAAACCTTCTTCGATGGGCGGACCGAAACCGATGCCGGCATCCGGGTACAGCTCCCTCACCGCCGTCGCGAGCACGTGAGCGGCGGAGTGCCTCAGAGCGTAGAGAGCGTCGGCGTCCGCGTCGGCGCGCGTCACGATCTCGACGTGCGCGCCGTCCTCCAGCGGCCGGCCCAGGTCCCACAGCTCACCGTCGACGCGCGCGGCGACCGCGGCGCGCGCCAACCCGGGACCTACCGCGGCCGCCAGGTCGGCGGCCGAGGCTCCGGCCGGCAGCTCCGTTCGCGAATCGTCGGGAAGGAGTACGGAGATGGTATTCTGGCTCATCGCATACCCGTCGATGATCCGGGGTGATTGGCCCGCCAGCCGCGGCCGGCAGTTGGAAGTGTAGCTCTACTCGGCGGATTCCCTAAGGATCCCGTAGCCTCGGACGTGCCCGCCCTCGGCGGCGGCCACCCAGACCCTGGACCCGGCGGACTCCTCCATCTCCAGGGGGATCTGGGACAAACGGTATTCGGCGCCGTCGAACAACAGGAGATAGAAACCCTTGCTGTCCCGGCTCAAGATCCCCACCGCCACGGGATCCTCCTCACCAGCAAGAATCTCGTAGGAGGTCGCCAGAATGTAGCGGCCCGGCTGATCTCCCTCCGTAAAGCTGCCCGTGACGATTACCGTCATGCCGGAAAGCCGGGTGATCTCGGTCTCGAGCTCTCCGGTCACGAAAACCCGGTCTCCGTCGTCGTCGACCAGCGTCCGGGAAAACGGCAGGCTGCCCACCTGACGCACCATCCCGGAGACGCTCTCCGGACCGGGCTCACCCCAACCGGCTACCGGCATCGTTTGAGGGCTCGCGTTGCCCGAGCATCCGGCCAACGCCGCCCCGAGAGCGGCCGCAGCCACCCATGCCACGTGAGATCTCGACATTCCCTTTGCGTCCTCTCTATTGCCGCCACACCTCAGCACCGATCAACGCACCCGGAAGATGGTCAGCTGCGCCGCTGCTTCCATCGTGATCGGAAGTCCCGCCGTATCCAGGAGTCGGATCTCGTAGTCCGGCGCAGTCGCGTCGCTCGCGAGTGAGAAGTACTTGGCCGTCGAGGACCGGACGCTGAACTGCTCCTGGACCGTCGTGAAGCCGAGGGGCTCGATGTCCAGCGAGTAGGGCACGTTGAAGTTCAGCCGCGTCCCCTCGTCTTCGTGCAGCCCCAGGAAGACGTCCGGCAGGTCCCACGTCAGGATCTGCGTCCGCGGCGGCGCTCCCTCGGCCCTGTCGTCGGCGCCCGGTGCGATGAGGAAATCCGCCAGAAGCGCTTCCCAGCTTCTTCCGCTCCCCACCTCGTCCACCGCCCGCTCGATGTTGGAGATTCCGGTCATGTGCGTCGGGCCGCCTCCGACGATCTCACGGAACAGCGCCGCTTCACCGCTGCCGGGGACGACGCCGCTGCCCGATGGGCCTTCGTGGTCGCCGAGCCACCGCATGAAGATCCAGGCGAAGCCGCGGTAGCGCAGACCCGAGCAGCCGCTGGGATCCTCCGAGACGATGGTCTGCGTGTCCTCGGGGCTCTTCATCCAACCCCCACAGCCGCTCGTCTGGCCGAGGCGAGAGAAATTGGACACGTGGAAACGGTTGAAGACATCCGGGTCGGCGACGACCTCCTCGAAGGAGAGGTTGGAGCGTAACGGGAGTCCGGCCGCCGCCAGCCCGTTGAGCTCCTCCGCCACATGCGAGAGACCCTCGTCGACCCAGGTGTCCTCGAGGTCGCCGAAGCCGCCCGAGCCGAAGATGATCCGCCGCTCGGCGCCTATCAGATGCTGGAGCTCGTGCGCCGAGACGCCGATCACCGTCTCCTTGGCGAACTCCACGGTGTGCGCGATCCCGTAGGTGCCGCCGGGATCGGGCGCTATGAGGTAGAGGATCTCGGCCTCGTTGCTGGTCGCACAGAGGCCGCCGACGGCCGTGCCGCCCCCACCGGGATCGCCGGAATCGGAGAGATCAGAGGGAACGAAGAAGCCGGCGATGAAGGTGAGCCCGCTCGCGCCCGAGAGCTTGTTGGTCTCCTCGGTGACCAGCACGATGATCCGCTCGTTGCCGTCGATGTCCGCCGGCTCCCCGAAATACGACGTGTTGACGGGATACACGACGTCCTCGAGTGCGGCCAACATCTCTGCGTAGTCGGCGGCCGTGAAGCCGCTGTTCTCCTGCAGGTCGCGGTAGATCGCGAAATGCTCGCCGACGGCCTTGACGGAGGCGTTGATGACGGCGGCCGTGTCGTCACAGGAGACGGTCAGGTCCGGATGCACCGAGAAGAGGAAATCGCGCCGCTCGCCGACCGCCGGCACCAGGGCGCGTCGGGCGGTTCGAAACCCGACGGCTGCGTCCGCGTCTCCCCGGCCTCTCGCCGCGTCACGCGCCGGCCGCGCACCGCTTCTCAGGAGCTCTCGTCGGGCGCTCGAGCGCATCGCGGTTTCGCTGATCTGGTGAAGTGCCGGAAGGTCGGCGCCGGAGAGGCTCTGTGGGGTGAGCATGCCGCCCGAACCCTCAGCGGACTCGAGCGATCGAGCCCGGCGAGCGGGCGTCGCGGCCGCCTGAGCCGACACGGCGGCCCCCGCCAGGCTCATCGGCCAGTTTCCGGATGCCAGTCGGCCCGCGCTCTGCACCGCGATCACGTACTCGCGCGGCCCCGGCCCGCCTATGATGGTCATCTCGCTCAGCTGGGCACCGCCCACCACGACGGCTGATTCGCCGACCGCCAGATCCAGGCTGGGTGGCGGCGGGCGCGGCGGCTCCGTGGGCCCCTCGCACCCGGCCAGCGGCAGGACGGCCAACCCGAGGAGAGCCGCCAGACCCGTGTATCGGGAGCTCATGCCTACCCTCCTCCTACTAGCGGAGGCGGACAACCGTGACTTGAGCCCCCACATTCGCCCTCAGCGGCTCACCCGCCCGATCGGTGACCCGGATCACGTAGTCCGGCGTCGTGGTCGTAGCGAGAAACGTGAAGTACTTCGCGGAGGCCGAACGAACCGAAAAATCGAGATCGACGTCGTCGAACAGCACCGCCTCCAACTTCAGCGGGTACGGATTCGGGAAGGCAGGCCCCGTACCGGTGTTCTCGTTCAAGCCGCGGAACAGATCCCGCAGATCCCAGGTGGGCAGCTGACTGCGGGCCGGGAGACTTACGCCGGTCAGATCGTCCACGGCCACCATCAGCAGGAAATCCGCCAGGAGCTCCTCCCAACTCGCGCTGCCCCCGAACGCGGCCACGGCCTGTTCGATGTTGGCCGGACCCGTGAGATGCATCGGCCCCCCGCGCGTCAGCTCTCTGAAGAACGCCTGCTCGTTGCTGCCCGGGATCACGCCGTTCCCGGCCGGCCCGAAGTGGTCGCCCAGCCAGCGCAGGAAGAGGTAGGACCACCCGCGCATCGTGAGCGAACCGCACCCGGGAGGGTTGCCGACCACCGGACTGTTGATCGTGATGCTGTTCTCCGGGTCGACCATCCACCCATCGCAGCCGTCGTCGCTCCCCGCCGTGACCCCGAGGTTGAAGAAGTTCTCGAGCAGATAGGTGTTGAAGGCATCGACGTCGGACACCGCGGAGGCGATGCCCAGATTGGCCCGCACGGACAGCCCCATGACGGCGAGCCCCACCAACTCCTCGGCCATGTGCGAGAGCCCCTCGTTGAGCCAGACGTCGTCGCTGGCCGCGAACGGGGAGTTACCGAGGATAGACCGCTGCTCGGCGTTGATCAGGTGCTGGAACTCGTGAGAGGTGGTCGATTTCAGGATCTCGACCGCGCGCTCGACCGACGTCGTATCGCCGAACACGCCCTCGGGATCCGGCGCGCGCAGGTAGACGATCTCGCCCGCGTTGCTGGCCGGACAGTCGACGGGATCGAAGAGATCGCTGGGCAGGAAGAAGCCGAGGAAGATCAGCAGGCCCGTGAGGTCCGCCAGCTTGTTCACCTCTTCGGTGATAAGGACAATCACCCGCTCGTTCTCATCGATGTCCGCCGTCTCGCCGAAGTACTCGGTGTCCACCGGGTGGATGAAATCGTCCAGCACGGCCTGGATCTCGGCGTAGTCGCCCGCCGAGAAGGCGTCCGTCCCCTGCATGTCCCGCGCGATCACGAAGTGCTCGCCCACGGAAAGGATCTCCGCCTGCAGGATCTTCTCGGTGCTGTCGCAGTCCAGCGAGAGGTCCTCGCCGATCGGCATGATGAACTCGGCCTCGTCGCCGACGGACGGAACGCCCGCCAGCCGCGCCTGGGCCGAGCCGCTTCCCGCAGCTGCCTGGGCGGCCTGGGCACCGGCCTGTGCGACCTTCGCCCCGATCGGGGCGACCCGTGCCCCGATCCGGCGAAGCTCGTCCCAGGCTCGCTGCTGCATGCGCGTCGTCTCGACCCCGCTCCGTTGCCGCTCGAGAACGGCCTCCGCCTCCTCCCTCAGCAGCTCCTGGACCCTGGCTGAGGCGGGAGCCGCGTAGCCGTAGCTGGCCCTCACATAGCCCGCCGACGCGGTCGCCGAGGAGACCTGTCCGGTGAGCTTGACCGGCCACAGGCCGCCTCCCACCTTGCTGGCGCTCTGCACGATCACCCGGTACTCGCGGGCCGAAGCCGCACCCGGCAACTCGAAGGCCATCGAGTCCGGATCGGTGATGACGACCACATCGTTCAACTCGAGCTCGAGGCTCACCTCCACGTCGCCGCTGGGGGGAGGGGGAGGCGGCGGTGCCGGCGGGGGAGGAGGCGGCGGAGGAGCGGGACCCGTGCTGTCGCCGCCACAGGCCGCCAAGAGGAAGAGAGAACCGAGCAGGCCGATCCAAAGGACCGACCGATGGCTCGCCGCACGTCTATCGATGACCGCCGCAGGGGTGTGCTTGCTCATCCTCGACTCTATGATCTCGACTCTATGGCCAGCTGGCCGATGCCCGGGATCTCCGCGCTGCCACCCTTAGACGACCCCGATCGACCCTGCGTTACTTTCGTGTTCGGCAGCTGTTAACCCGAAGTACCCACGAATGTGCCCGCTCGAAGCCGGTCTGGAATCACTCGATGTGCGCATGATCGGTGCCGCGATGGCGAGGGAGGTCAGGCACCCGTGGCTCGGGAGAAAAGCCAGACGAGATAGCCGATATAGGAAGCCACCAGGAGACCGCCTTCCCATCGATTGAGATCGAACTTCGTGCGGATCAAGACGAGAAGCAGGACGGCGATCCCGATCATGGCTCCCAGATCCTCTCCCTGCACTTCGCCCAAGCCAAGAGGATGGACGATCGACGCGATTCCGAGGATTCCGAGCAGGTTGAAGAGGCTGGACCCGATCGCGTTCCCGACGGCGATGTCCGGGTGTCCCTTCACGGCCGCGACCACCGACGTGACCAGCTCCGGCAGGCTCGTCCCGAGCGCGACGACCGTGAGCCCGATCACGGCGGGACTCACATCGAAGGCGTGCGCCAGCCGCACGCCTCCATCTACGAACGCGCGCCCTCCGAGGACGAGCGCCCCCGTGCCTATCAGGATCAGGACGATCTGTTTCGCGAGCGTGGCCGTGCTTGGCGGAAGCGCACCCTCGAACTCCCGTTGGATCTCCTTCTTCTCTCGTCTCGCCAGATGCAGGCCGAAGCCCGTGTAGGCGACCAGACCACCGAGGAGCAGCAGGCCCTCGCGCCAGGCAAGCCAGCTGTCGTCCAGGAGCGCCGCGACGAGGAAGGAGACGGCGATCAGGATCGGCACATCCCACAGCACGAGCTTGGACTTCGCCTTGATCGGCTTCAGAAGAGCGCTGACGCCCAGGATCAGACCGATATTGGCGATGTTCGATCCAACCACGTTGCCGATGGCGACTCCGACCTGCCCCGCCACCGAAGCGCTTATGCTCACCGCGAGCTCGGGACTGCTGGTGCCGAACGAAACGATCGTCAGCCCCACGAAGAGGGGGGCCAATCCGAAGCGAAGTGCCAGGGCGGCTGAGCCGCGCACGAGCGCCTCTCCTCCGAGGAAGAGAAGTCCGAGCCCGGAGATCAGAAGCGCCGTCGTCAGCACGAGCGGGCTCCCGATCTCACAGCCACCCCACCCTCTTCGCCCAGATCTCGGCCTCCCGCTCGCGGTCCGCAAGATCGGTCGGCGGACCTTCCCCAGCCTGCCGCGCGCGCGCCTTCGCCGCCGCGAGGGCGTCGGCCAAGACCGGCAGGCCGAGGGCGGCTCGCCGGGCGTCCAAGCCCGCGGGATCCTCGACCGGCCCCACGGTCAACTCGCCGTCCGGACCCCAGTCCAGCACCGTGCCGTACCGTTGCGGCCGCCGTTCATGGAACCGAATCCGATCCTCCAGGCAGGCGCGCTGACGCGGCGGCGCGTCGCCCCGTCGAACCGCGTCCTCGAGCGCCGCCAGAAAGGCCCGCTGGTGCGCCGGCCGGCTGATCGCCTGCTGCGCCACGAGCCAGGCCGCCTCGCATCCCTCCTCTCCGACCAGCCGCATCCCGGGCCAGCCGTGCTCGGCGATGATCTCAACCAGGGCATCGGCGTTACAACAGTGCACATCCTCCATAGCCGGGGCGTACCCGGCGAACAGCTCGCCGGTCTCCGCCAGTCGGGCGCGCGTGCGCTCGTCGAGCGCCTTCATCTCGAGCATCTTATTCCGTAGAACCAGGTTCAAAGCTCGCTCGGGCTCCTCCGTCGTACATTGGTAAAACAGACACGAACGAGAACGTCGGAGGCAGAAGCATGAGCAGCAAGGGCACCATCGTCGTGATCAGCAGCCTGGGTCTCGTCGCGCTAACCGCGTTCGCGGCCGGCGGAAGCCTATCCGAGGCCACTCCCTCCGCCAGCCCGGCCGGCTCGGCGAGCGGAGGTCTCGCCGAGGCGTCGGCGCAGGACGCTCCTCCGGTCGATCAAATTCCGCGGTTCAACGATGCCGGGGAGCTGGTTCGGCCCGAAGGCTGGCAGGCCTGGGTGATGGTCGGGGCCTCCATAGGCCTCTCCTACGCAGAGGACGGAGGCTTCGAACCGGTGATGGAGGGGAGTGCACCGGGGATGTTCCACAACGTGTACATGCAGCCGTGGAGCTACCGACATTTCCGGGAGACGGGAGAATTCCCCGAGGGGACGATGTTCATCCTCGCTATGTACGAGGCGTCAGTTAACGCAGACCCCGCTCGGGGAGGTTGGTACGAAGACGAGGGGTTTCTGGCCGAGATACACCTGAAGCAGGAAGACCTGCACGAGACCGGGTGGGGCTTCTACGGCTTCGGTGGAGACGCCGAAAGCGCGTCCATGATCCCGGGCGAGGCGAACTGCTACTCGTGCCATGTCGAAGAGACGGCGCTCGACAACGTCTTCGTCCAGTTCTATCCCGCGTTGCGAGATAAGTTGCCGGCCGACAGCGGCGACTGACGCCGAGGCTCCGTCAGCACAGCTCAACCGTACCGCGCGGCGAGCGGATCGTCGCGATGAGCGCCGGCGTGGGCCCGGATTCCACTTGAAGGCCCAGCCCCAGGCCGCTGAGGATGTCCCGAACGCGGCCGACATCGGGATGCTCGGCGCGAAGACCGACCAGCTCGCAACCCACGGGCGCGGTCTCGGATGGGTGAGGCGTCTCACCCCAATCGATGAAGAAGGGCACGACTCCTCCTTCGCGGGGCATGAACGGGTCGGTCACCTTCCAGGCCAGAACCTTCCCGTCCGTCTGCTTCCGGCCCCCCGAGTGGACGGAGCCCAGCCCGGATGCGTACCTGCCCGCGCGGCCTACCAGGCTTTCCAGATCCGCTCCCTTCGCCACCCAGGTCACGAGCCTCGGCGCCTCCAGGTCGTCGACCCCGAAGAGGCGCACGCCCTCCGGATCCGGCTGGTCCGGATCCGGCCCGACGATCTCGAGGTACCTTCCCTCCCCCAGCGAGATCAGCGCGTTGCGCGTGCCGAAGCCCGGATGCTGACCCCCCAACGCCGCTTCGACACCGAGAAGCTCCTCGGCTCGCGCCATGCCCTCATCGAGATCCGGCGCCGCAACGATCAGATGATCGATCCGGGACATGAGGTCGGCGGCGCCTAACACAGCCACACTCTGCTCGATCATGGCTCCTGGGTCGACCCTCCTTCCGGAAAGAACGCGTCGTCGGGCGTCTCGTTCACACGAACGTCCCGGTAGGCGTACTCGAAGCTGCCGGATCGATCCCGGAACTCGGCAGACCAGAAGAGCCGGAGACCGTCGAGCGTGCGCCAATCCGCGACGTCGACCTCGACCTCCCCGACAGCGGTCTCCAAGCGAATACCGACGGGCAGCGTATCGCGCGCGTCGTAGTACAGGAGGACGTTTCGGCCCTCTTCGCCGCGCACCCGGACGGGCAGAGCCGGCCTGTCCATGAAGGTCGACGGCTCCAAAGCCACGGGATCCGTGTAGCGGCTCTCAGGATCGATGAAGATCATGTGCAGCTCGTGACCGATGACGACCTCGCGGATCTCGGCCGGCAAAGGCCGGCGGCCCTCCTCGGCTGACGGCACGATCCAATCTCCGGAAGGACTGAGACCGGCGTGGAAGCCCGTCGTCTGTTGCATCCGCGTTCGGCCGTCGCGGGCCGAGTAGAGCACCGTCTCGAAGGATCCTCCAGGACTCTGCACGTCGGCCCGGGTCGCGACCGTACGTACGTTCGCGACCGCCTCGCCGCCCATCGCCCGCGCGGCACCTTGCAGGATCTGCCGCGCATCGGTGGCCGACCCCGTGGCCGCCTCATCCGGCGCACCGCCGGCGCCGTCACCGGTTCCCGCATCGGGAACCCCGCAGCCGGCGAGCGTGATCGCTGACAGCACGAGCCCGAGCGTGGACACCGTCTGCTTCATCAACTCTCCGCGGGAGCTCGCTCTGGCTCGTTACAGTACAGGGTCGAACCGACCGATCTCGAGCTCGTGGTCCGTGAGCTTCTCGCAACGCCTATCGAGCGCTTCGAACTCATCGCCGAACTCGGCCCGGAGGCGCTTCCAGTCTGAAAACGTCTGCCAGTAGTCGATCGTGAGGAAGCGACAGGGATCGGCACGATCTCGATGAAGCTCCGTTCCCAGGTAGCCCGCAGCCTGGCGGAACAGTCGCGCCCAATCGCCGCTCCGGCCGTACGCCGCCTCGAACTCCGTCACGTGCTCGGGACGCACGAGATACTCCCAGACGTACGCGTAGCCGGGGTCACGACTCACCTCCCGGTCGTTCACTACTCGCCGCGTCTCTTGAAGATCATCACCTCCAAGCCGTCGTCCGTCGCATAGTCGAGTATCAGCCCACCGGCCATAAAGCCGTATCTGCTCACCCCCTCCAGCTGCGAGAGGAAGCGAGCCTCGACGGCCATCTCGGGCTCGGGGCAGGCCATGCGCGTCAGGCCGATCCGGCCCATGGACACGTCGCCCGGCATCTCGCCCGGTGTCGCGGCCGCGAAGTAGTTGTTGCAACCGCTGCTGCCCGTCAGACGCCCATCGTCGTACCTGAGCGTGACCTCCGGCTCCTCGGGAGCCGCTTCGCCCCAGCTCCACTCCCGGAGCACCCACCTGGTGTCGCCGATCGTCTCCAGCGACAACCTCCCAGCCTCCTCGGTCACGGCGATGGAGCTCAACCTCCCCTCCGGCAGCAACTCCCAGCCCAGCGTCGCGACCTCGCCCGGACAGCAGGCTGCGTCCTCCGGGCCAGCCTGCACCACGTCGAGGTAGAGACGCCTCCCCCTGGTCCTCACTCCGCGTACCTGGACGCGATCGCCGACCAGCTCCGTGGCGACGTTCACCGGTCGGCCATCGCGGCGATCGACCACGGCCAGGTAGAGAAGCTGACCGGTGCCTCCCAACGCCAGATTCAGGAGCGTGACCGCCTCCTCCTCGTTGTCCGCGTCCAGATCTCCGGTGATGCGGAAACCCCGTAAGAGCGAGATCTCCGGCCGCGAAGCGCTGCCCTCGGTGTCTGGCTCGCCGGTCCAGATACCGTCCGTCAGAGTCACCGACGCAGGATCCTCGAAGCCGTGGTAGGTGGCGTTCTCGAGCTCTTCCAGCGTCGGTGGCCCAACGCTCGGAGCGGTCTCTTCGGGGGAGCTCGTCTTACTCGGATCATCGCCGGTTGGCTGGCAGGCGCCGAGCCACCCGATCGAGATCAACCCCACCAGTCCCGCGACGCCGATTCGGTTCACAACAGCCCTCCTATTCGTGAAGGGACGAGGCTGGCATCGGCGCGTTGCCGGCACCACCTCGATCCGGACCTATCCGACGCCGTAGTCGAGCTGAACGAGTCCACTGGGGTATGGCTTCGCGTGGAGCAGTGACAGCGGACTCCGCTCTCCGGCGTCGGCGAAGAGCGGAACGCCGCCGCCGAGGATGATTGGAACGACGAAGATCATATAGCGTGTGATGAGCCCGGCGGTGCGGAAGGACGCCGCGAGCTCGCCGCCCCCCATCAGCCACGCGCACTTCAGGCTACGTTCCCGCAACGCCGCCACGATCGCCGCCGGGGCCTCCGACGTCAGCGTCACGGACGGGTGCGCGATGGGAAGATCTCGCTGGGTAAAGACCCAGCTCGGCTTGTCGGGAGCTTGCCACTCCCCCAGCCGCAGCGAGACCTCGTACGTGCGGCTGCCGAGAAGGAGCGCCTCCACGGAGGAGTAGAACTCCGCATATCCGTAGTCCTCACCACCTCCCTGATAGGGATCCAGCCAGTCGACGCCACCGTCCGCCGTCGCGATATAGCCGTCGAGGCTGCACGCCGCGTAGTAGATCACCTCCATCATGCGCGTCTCCCGGACCTTATCCGTCCTTCGGGGGCGCCCGTTTCCGCTCCGAGAGCCAGATCCACGTCGCCGCCGTCGTGGCACCGATCAGATTCGACACAAGGTCCCAGCCGGTATTCCGGTAGCCGCCGACGTTGGTCTCCGGGATCAGGAGAGTTGCCGCGAACTCGACGACCTCGTTGACGGCCCCGAAGCCCAATCCCGCCGCGGCGCACAGGACCATGAGGCCGACGCTTGACTCCGCCTTTCCGCCGCGCCGCCGAATCGCCGACCGCAGCGCCTGCCAGCACACCCATGTCGTCATCCCGAACCCGTACGCGTGCACGACCTGGTCGTATTTCAGCCGACCGGGGATCAGCCAGAGGGTATAGAGCACCCGGCTCTCGGCGCTCACCGGCCACCCCTCGGGCACCACCAGCAGGCCGCCGGCCATGTGCAGCATCCCCCAGATGCTCAGACCCCACAGCGCCCCCGAGCTGAGGCCCACCGAGCGGTGCACGGTCAACACGACGCCGATCAGAACCAGCATGACGGCGATGTAGAACAGGAACTCCTGGTTGCCTCGCACGATGGCGCCGATCAAGGCGACCGTCAGATATCCGACCGTGAAGGCGGCGACCGGCCAGTGCTTTCGAAAGCCTCCGGAGGCTGCCGGCGGCGAGGAACCGGACTCCGCTGTCCGCGGACTCGGAGCGTTCATGACCGAGAGAAAACCGCGCCGTGAGGCCGGACGGGTCCGGATGCGCCGTGCGGCCAGCTATCCCGGTTCATGCTGACACCCGGGAGCTCCTCCCCATCCCCGAACTCCTCGATGACGGAGAGCTTCCCCGATTCCGGGTCGATCCGGAGCATCACCACCCGCCCCGAGAGCGTGCCCCCTCCGGTGAGGACGATCCTGTTCCCGGAAGGCTCCAGGGAGATCCAGTGCGGCACAGCCCGATCACCGAACTCGAGCTCGTCAACTTGCACGGGATGGACGGGATCGGACAGGTCGAGCACGACCACGGACCGGGTGTGGTCGATCGTCTGGACCCAGAACCGTCCGAATTGGATGGGAAGGCTGCACTCCTCGTCGGAGGCGGCGTCCCGGGGGAACGTGTAGATGTGCTCCGCCCGGGGATCGTCGGAGGCGACCTCCGGCACGAGGTACAAGCCGCAGTTGAAGGTGTTGACGATCAGGGTCCGGCCGTCGGCGAGAAAGCGCGGCTCCGCCGGATGAAGATGCTCATCCCCTCGGGGGCCCAGAGGCAGAAGCACGGTGTGAAGCAGCTCGAGACCGGAGAGGCTCCACACCTGAACGGACCGTCCCACGTGCTCCGGTCGCATGTCTGACGTGGTGCTCGCGACGCGGTCCAGTTCGGGAGAGATCGCCAGGCTGTAGGGCCGTAACTCCGGGTCAGTCGGGTCGGCCGCGTCCGAGGCGCGGATGAGTCCGCCGAGGGAATCCAGCTCGACGAGGCCGCCGGGCTGCCGGTTGCCCTCGCCGCGATTCTGGAAGGTCGCGATGACCGTGCCGCTCGGCGTCCTCTCGAAGCTGTGAGGATATGTGTAGGGCCCGCGGCTCTCGAATGCCGCCTCCACGAACGGAGCCAGCGGGTCGCTGACGTTGATCACCCACGAGCGGCCGGAGCGGAAGCCGTTCACGAAGATTCGGCCGCCCTCGTGCATCACGTGTTCCGTGTGGTGAGCACCGCTGCTGAAGCCGACCGGCACGGTCGCCAACACCTGTCTGTAGCTGGCCGAGGTGGAGTCGACATCGATCACGGCGAGGAAGTCGCTGTCCCCGGGATCGGGGTCCCCGGCCCACACGAACAGGTAGCGGCTGGCTTCATCGGAATCCCCCGGCGCCCGGGCCGGAGAGCAGCCTGCCGAAACCACCATCGAGACCTGGGCCAGCGTCATCAGGCATCGCCTCATTCCGCGCATTGAAGCGCCTCCAGGAACGCGTCCCCGTACTGGTCCAGCTTCGCGGGTCCGACGCCGGCGACGTCCAGCATCTCGGAACGGGTGGCCGGCCGCCGGTCGATCATGTCCCACAGCGCCTGGTCGCTGAATACGATATACGCGGGAACGCCGCGCTCGTCGGCGAGCCGCTTCCGGAGTGTGCGCAGCCGCTGGAACGTAGGGTCCGAGGGAGATCGCTCCGCGTCGGATACGCGCGAGCGGCCACGGACAGCTGCGCCTAGCCTCGGGGCGTCCACGCGCCCCGCCCCGGCCGGCGAGCGAACAACCAGCTCCTTTACTCCCACGCCGTTGCAGATGTCGCACGATTCGCCGCAGGGATCGATCTCCTCACCGAAGTGCGCCAGGAGCGCCTGGTGGCGGCACACGTCGCGCTCGACGAGCTGAAACAGGTCCACTGCAGCCTGCCTCTTGGCTCGGCGTAGATCCCGCTCCGCGATCTCGTCCAGGAAACGCTCCCGCACCTTCACATCGGCCCAGGAATAGAAGAGGAAGCATTCGCTCGGCAGCCCATCTCGGCCGGCACGTCCGACCTCCTGATACCAGGACTCGATGTCGGCCGGCATGTCGCGGTGGATCACGAACCGCACGTTCGATTTGTCGATCCCCATGCCGAACGCGATCGTCGCGACCACCACATCGGCCGAATCCCGAGCGAACGCATCCTGGTTGGCCGCCCGCTCATCATCAGCGAGGCCGGCGTGGTACGGCACCGCGCGAATCCCCTCGCGGCGGAGGAACGCCGCCATCCCCTCGACCGAGCGGCGCGAAAGGCAATACACGATACCACTCTCGCCCGCGTGCCGGCGGACCAAGGCCAGGATCTCACTGCGCGTGTCTCCCTCGCCCTTCTTGCGGCAGTGCAGACGGAGGTTGGGACGAAAGAAGGATCCCTTGTAGCCCGCCGGTTTCTGCATGCCGAGCTGGCGGACGATGTCGAGCGCTACCCGGCGAGTCGCCGTTGCGGTGAGAGCGAGCACCGGCACGCCGGACAGCTCGTTCTTGAGACTCTGAAGCCGGCGGTACGACGGGCGAAAATCGTGTCCCCAATGCGAGATGCAGTGCGCCTCGTCCACGACGAGAAGAGAGAGCGGGCAGGCACGCAGCCGCTCGCGCATCCGGCTGCCCAGCGCCTCGGGCGCCAGGTAGACGAGCTCGTACTCGCCTCGCTCCAGACCGCGCAGCCGATCCCCACGCTCGTCCGGATCGAGCGATGAGTTGATCGCGGTCGCCGCAAAGCCGAGCTCACGAAGTGCGTCCACCTGGTCCTTCATGAGGCTGATCAGCGGAGACAGCACGAGGACCGTCCCCGGCAGCAGTCGGGCAGGGATCTGAAAGGTGAGCGACTTCCCCGCCCCGGTTGGCATCACCGCGATGCAGTCGTGTCTTGCGAGCACCGCTTCGATCACGTGGAGCTGGCCCGGCCGGAACGCCTCGTAGCCGAACACCTGGCGGAGCACGTCCAGCGGGTCGTCCCTCGACGAGCCGGTGCGGGTCACGATCCGGCAGAGCCGGGCCGAGGGCTCATTCGGAGTCGGGCGTCCCGAACGGCGCCGAAGATCAGCTGGGATGACACGTAGGCCGCGATCATTATCTAATGGGCCGCGATCATCAACTAGGACTCAACGTAGGTCACCTCGCGCGGAAGCTGCGCCCTAATCCAGGCGCGCCTCCGGGCTACGAGTCTCGCTCATAGTCACATTCGAAGAACCCCGCCCATTCCGCGCCGTCTTGAGACAGGTCCATCCGCGAGCGCAGGATCCCTTTCCGGGTCAAATCGTACGTCAGGCGTGCATGCATTCCGGGGCCGCCATGCCCGACCGTCAGGACATCCCCGTCGAAGGTGCCCGTGAAGACTTCCGGGGGCGATCCCAGGCTGTCGAACCAGTGGAGCACGTAGCGCGACTCGTTCGAGTCGTACGTCATGACCCCGTGACCCTCGAACGTGATCACCCCACCACGTTCCTGTTCATACTCGGTAATCAGGGCGAATCCGTTCAGCGCCAGCCGGATGTCGTTTCGCCCCGTCGCGGTACCTCCCTGTGGGTCCCACGGCGACGGATGCATCGTCTCCGATCCCCGCCAGCGACCCACTAGCCTCTCGAGCTTCTGATGATGGCTCGTCGGCTTCGGCGTCTCCATGGTGTCTTACCTCCCTAGTCGAGAACAGTCTGAATCCGGGACGAGGGTTGGCTGACGCGAACATACTCGCTGGTCCAGACTCCCGCAGCGAGAACAGCGAGCGGCTACCGGCGACGGTTACCACGTGCCGAACACACGTCCTAAGTGTAATGAAGCGTCAGCGATCAGTGGCGGCGCGGTGCGCGCGCTGGAAGGCTGGGACAGCGACGCCTACATGGACGGCAAAGGACGGATTCATCAGACGGGTGGACGAGAGGGCTGTGGTCTTGAGACGAGGCGCAGAAGGCGACTTACGGCCCAAAGACGGAACTCGTGAGTGCCGTGTCAAAGTACTCCGTCACCTCGCTGATCTTCCCGTCGTTGATCCGAAACACGTGGCAGTAGGTGTTGTTGTACGGGCGCCCGTCCTTCGTCTCTGCCCGGCCGCGTGATTGAACCACCACGAGATCAGATTCAGCGATCACGCCGTCGAGTGTGGACGCGATACCTGTTGCGAGCTGATCGAATAGTGGCCCGAGGAGATCAGCCACCAGAGCTTCCTTGCCCGCGAACGTGCCCGAGTATTTCGTGGACCCGATGTTGGTCCACGTGACGTCATCGGCCATCAGGCGGAGGCAACTCTCCAGGTCTCCGCGGTTGCCCGCATCAAAAAAGGTTCGGACTACTTGCTTGTTCTCGGCGAGACCCATTCCGCCTCCTCTTGACGACACAACCTGTTTTCAGGGGCTCGGCTCCTACTACACGGCGCTATCGGCAAGACACCCGAACATGATCCGGTGTCCGTCCACCGTTCGAATCCCGAACTCCCTCATGCCCCAAGGCTCGTCCCGAAGCTCCTTGATCACCGTCACGTCCTTCACGATCAGGGAGCCATACAAACCGTCGATGTCATCCGTCTCCAGGTAGGCGAAGTACGAGTGATCGCCCAACTCCTCGGGCGACAGCGCATCGGGGCACTCACCGGCCATGATGAAGCACTCGTCCCTCAAGAAGAAGCGCCAGCCCGGATCGCCGATCTCCCTCACCTCGAAACCCAAGACGTCCCGGTAGAACCGCGCCGACTTCTCGAGGTCCTGGACGGCGATTACGTATCTGGGATGTCGTATCACTTCTCAGCACTCCTGTCGGTACTCCGAGTCCGCCGAAGAGACTGTTACGAGCCCGTCAGCTCGCTTATCTCGAGGAGATGTCCATCCGGGTCCCGGAAAAAACAACGGATCTCACCGCCTCGATCCACGGGAGGCGTGAGGAACTTCGCACCGCGAGAGCTCAGGACTTCGTACGCGGCCTGGCAATCGGGCACCCGCATGGTGAGCTGGTGGCTTACGCGGTTTGGGTCGTCGGGCGGCTCGAACACGACGCCGGGTTTGTCCTCGGTCGGGCCACCTCCGGTCACGAGCAGAAGCCAGTTGCCCTGGAACTCCAGGACCGCTGAACTCCCGCCGTACTCCCGGAACAGCTTCGCACCCAAAACGTCGACGTAGAACGCTCTCGCCCGTTCAACATCAGACACCACCAGCAATTGCGTGAGCTCCACGCCCTCTACCGGGAACTCCTTCGTCATCGGGATCCTCCAAAACTGGCCGCCAGCGCAAACGGAAGCGAGCACCTCCTAGCCTGATAGGCATCGGATCGCTACGCCTCGACAATGAACTCGACACCATACGTCGCGCCAATCTCCTTGTACCGATCGGGATCGGCAGCCATCTCGCTGAACATCTCCTCGATCCCGGCAGGAACGAACCAAATGAGCATGCGCGCGGAGAGTTCTGACTCGTTCTTGAAGTGGTGAGCTACTCCGCGAGGTACGTGCAGAAATGTGCCCGTGTCGACTTGCTCGCGCTTGCCATCGATCCAAAACGTGACCTGGCCCTCGAGAACGTAGAACCCTTCCTCTTCGCGGGTCTGAATGTGTGGCGGAGGTCCCCCTCCGGGAGGGACGATCGCATGCATCATGAAGTAGGCACCATCCGTCTCTGCACCCGTGGCGAGGTACGAGTATTCATCGCCCGCCCCCAGGATCGTCGTCTTCTCGTCACCACTTCGAACCACTCTGGGTTCAGCCATCGAGGACGTCCTCCTTGTGGATTGATCAGAAAGGGAAGCGTCTTTGTCGTCCTTGAACGCGTTCAAAGTTCCTCGTAAGACTTCAGCCGTTTGCGGCGGCGAGCGAGTTCGCTCGAGTAGCGGGCTCCCAGGGAGTGGGCATTCTCTCTCGCCCAGTCGGTGAGCCTCGTTTCGCCTGCAGGCTGAGAAGAGGTGCAAAGAAGGTCGGCCATCAGGCCGTCGATCTCCTCGCGTGTGAGGAGGACATCATTGACGACCCGGCCGATGACCGATGCAACGAAGTGAGCGAAGGCAGGATGGACCGACACGATGGGTCTGGTTTTGCCGATGATGCGACCGATCTCTTCGACCAGGCCTCGGAAAGTGAATGTCTCCGGGCCTATGGCGTCGACGATCCGATTGCCGGTTTGCCTGCTTTCGGAAACAGCGAGGGCGGCGAAATCATCGACGTAGATCGGTTGGATTCGGTAGTCCCCTCGGCCGAACACTCCGAACACGGGAAGCCGGCGGAGTGCCCAGGCAATGTTGTTGACCAGGATGTCCTCGCGACCGAACAACACTGCAGGCCTGAGGATGGAATGGGGTAGGCCCGACTCCCGGAGCGCGCGTTCGAGACGTGCCTTGCCCTTGAAGTACGGAAGGGTGGAATCCTCGGAAGGGTTGGTGATGCTGACATGTACGACTCGTCCGACGCCAGCTTCCTGAGCGGCCGAGAAGAGCTTGAGGGTGTTCTCGACGGCAAGGGAGTGGGTGAAGTGCCGATGATCAAAACGAACCCAATACGTATTGATGAGGACACCGGCGCCCTCGAGGGCGGCAGCAAGAGCTCTCGGGTCATCGAAACGGAAGGGTAGTGCCTTGATGCGACCGCCAAACGGGTTGGCGCGCCGCGTTGAGTTGGTGAGAGTGCGAACGGTGTGCCCCTGTTCGAGCAGGCGCATGGCGATGTACTTCCCCGAGTATCCAAAAGCGCCAGTTACGACGTACGTGTCCATTGGAGACAGCTCCTCATCGATACTCGATCACCCGTCTGCTCTCAGGACCCGGACCGAGTCACCGATAATCTCCAACACCTCGACCGGCCCTCCATAGCGGGCCGCCATACCCACGTCGATGCGCCAGGCGCGACCCTCACAGGCGCTGGAGATCCCGTCGTCCTGAATCGTATGACCCATGACGATTCGCGTCGCCTCCAAACCGCTCAGCACCTCCATGAGGACTTCGCACGCCTGCGAGTCCGGCTCGTCCGAGTACAGTCGTGTCCATTGTGGACTGTCCGAGCCCTGCAAGACGCCCGGGCGATCCGCTTCTCCTCGAAGCCACGCTTGCGCCTCGCGGTTGATCAGATCGATTCCGTACGTCACGTGGTCGGGAAGCACGCCGCCGTGAACAAACAAGACGTCCCCTACTCGGAGGATCACCTGTCGTTGCGCCAGCAGATGGGCGTAAGGCCCACCGGGCAGCAGCGCTGCCATTCGAGCTCGTTCGTGCGACTCGAACTCAGCCAACCGAGGATCATTCGGATCGTATTCGACGGCATCGGCAAAGTCCGCAAAACCTTCATCGGTCACATAACGCAGGTCGCCCCTGGCGTTCATGAGCTCGTGATTACCGAGCAGGGCGTGGAAAGCCCCGCCTGCAGCCGTCGACTCGACACGTAGCCTCTCGAAGAGGTCCAGGATCGCTTGCTCATCGCTGCCTCGGTCGAGCTGGTCGCCCGTCTGCACGACGATCAGTTCGCCGCCGATCCAGCGGTCCTCCTCGTCTATGGCGCCCGCCAGGCGGAGCGCGCTTCGGGTCGCTTCGAGGTCGCCGTGCACATCCCCGAAGGCCACGATCCGCGTCACGTCTCCCCCCGAGCATCCGCAAAACGCGCTCAACAGAGCGATCGCGAACGTGCCCTGGCCTGTTCTGCGTACCCAAGCGTTGCTGTTCATATCAGACGAATCCCTTGAATAGTTGCCACGCCGGCCTCGGGGCGACTACTCCCCCTCCTGGGGGCTGTACGGCTCACCGTTGATAAAAACGGTGCCACCGAGCTCGATCCTCATAGTCATAACGTCAAGCCCTCCCTGGTCAGGCTACCGGTCAGCGCTTGAGTGCACGCCCTCCACCGGGCCTCCTTCTACAGGCTCCGGCGGACTCCCGGAGCGAGCATTGGCGCAACGGCGGGGTGACCCCGCAGGCGAAGCCGAGGAGGCTCCGCACCCAAAGCGCGTAGCGAGTCACAGGGAACCGCCGGAGCCCACAAAAGAAAGAGCCCGACCACCAGGCCGGGCTCTCCCCACCGCACGAAGCGGTGTGAACAACATTGCAGCTAGGGCTAGTACATGCCGCCCATGTCGCCGCCGCCCATGCCTCCGCCCATACCGCCGCCCATGCCGCCCTGGTTCTCATCGGGCCTCTCCACGACCACTGCTTCCGTCGTGAGCAGCAGCCCCGAGATCGACGCCGCGTTCTGCAGCGCCGTGCGCGTGACCTTCGTCGGGTCGATGACCCCGGCCTTCACCAGGTCCTCGTACTCGCCCGTCGCCGCGTTGTAGCCCCAGTTGAGCTCGTTCTTCTCGCGCACGCGCTCGACCACGATCGAGCCCTCGGCACCCGCGTTCTGCGTGATCTGCCGGATCGGCTCTTCCAAGGCCCGGCGCACGATGGCCACTCCCATGTCCTCGTCCGGCTCACCCGTCTTGAGGTCCGAGATGGCCTTCTGGCACCAGAGAAGCGCCACGCCGCCTCCGGGAACGATCCCTTCCTCGACCGCGGCACGTGTCGCGTGGAGCGCATCCTCCACCCGCGCCTTCTTCTCCTTCATCTCGGTCTCGGTGGCCGCGCCCACGTTGATCACCGCGACGCCGCCGGCCAGCTTCGCGAGCCGCTCCTGCAGCTTCTCGCTGTCATAGTCGGACGTGGACTTGTCGATCGCGACCTTGATCTCGCTGATCCGGCCCTGGATCTTCTCCGCCTCGCCGGCACCGTCGACGATCGTCGTGTCGTCCTTGTCGATCACGATCCGCTTCGCCTCACCGAGATCGCTGACGACGGCGTTCTCCAACTTGAAGCCGAGCTCCTCGCTGATCACCTGACCGCCGGTCAGGATGGCAACGTCCTGGAGCATCATCTTGCGCCGGTCGCCGAAGCCCGGAGCCTTGACGGCCGCGACCTTGAGCGTGCCACGCAGCTTGTTCACGACGATCGTGGCGAGCGCCTCGCCATCGACATCCTCGGCGATGATCAGCATGGGCTTGCCCAGCTGAGCGACCTTCTCAAGGACCGGCAGGAGGTCCTTCATCGAGGAGATCTTCTTGTCGTGGATCAGGATGACCGGGTCGTCGAGGATGACCTCCATCTTCTCCGGATCCGTCACGAAGTACGGCGACAGGTAGCCGCGGTCGAACTGCATGCCATCGACGGTCTCCAGGGTCGTCTCGAGGCCCTTCGCCTCCTCGACCGTGATGACGCCGTCCTTGCCGACCTTCTCCATCGCGTCAGAAATGAGGTCGCCGATCACATGATCGGCGTTGGCCGAGATCGTGGCCACCTGAGCGATCTCCTTCTTGCCGGTGGTCTCTGTGGAGATTTCCTTGAGCGTGTCGACGATCTTCTCGACCGCGGCGTCGATGCCCCGCTTGAGAGCCATCGGGTTCACGCCGGCCGTCACGCTCTTCAGGCCTTCCGTGAAGATCGACTGCGCGAGCACGGTGGCGGTCGTCGTGCCGTCACCGGCCGCATCGGACGTCTTCGTCGCGACCTCCTTCACCATCTTCGCGCCGAGATCCTCGACCGGATCGTCGAGCTCCACTTCCTTGGCCACCGTCACGCCGTCCTTGGTGATCGTCGGGCTCCCGAATTTCTTCTCGAGAACCACGTTCCGGCCCTTCGGGCCCAGCGTCACCCTGACGGCCCTCGATAGTTTGTCGATGCCGGCCTTCAGCCCCTGGCGTGCGGCGGTATCGAATTCCAGATCCTTCGCCATCGCTATATGCTCCCTTCAGCTATTCGTTCTTGAACGTCTCGGACTATCGTCGGCGATCGGTGGGCGACCGTCAGTCGATGATCGCCAGGACGTCGCTCTCCTTGATGATGAGCAGGTCGTGCCCATCGATGTTCACCTCGGTGCCCGAGTACTTTCCGTACAGGATCCTCTGTCCTTCCTCGAGCTCCACCGGGAGCCGCTCGCCTTCGTCCGAGACCCTGCCCGGACCGACGGCGATCACCGTTCCCTGCTGAGGCTTTTCCTTCGCCGTGTCAGGGATGTACAGCCCGCCACGCATCTCCTCGGTCTCCTCGAGCGGCTCGACCACGACGCGATCGGCAAGCGGCTGCACCTTCACCTTGGACGCTGTCGCCATTTGACCTCCTACATGCTGATGTGAGTGTTCGAAACGATTTGTTGAAGCCCCGCTAATCCGAGTTCCGACGCACTCGAGCGCCAAGAAGCTGCGGAGTCTCTAGCGTTGTTAGCACTCCAATGTGGCGAGTGCCAGCGTCTTTGGCAATTGCACACCTCGTGCCGAAACCGATCCGCCGTTTTGACCCTTAAACGCCCTCGCGAGCCACCTCCGAAGGGAGGTGGCCGGGCGATGAATGCCAGCGTTGCAGGCCTCCTGCCAGGCTGGCAAACCGAAGCGCGGGTTGAAACCTGGGCAGCTTCCAGCTCGTAAAGGTTGACGACACCGTAAACGGAGTCATCCGAGCGGCCGTCACGACACGGTGGCGAGCGGAGATGACATAAGTCCGACGGAGGATTCGATGTTTCGTTCGATTCTTTTGTTGTTGGCGGTCGGCGTGGGCGGAGTGGTCGCACTCGGGCTAGTGACCACGCTCGTGGTGCCGCTGCTGGCCCTGGCCTTCAAGATCGCGTTCTTCGTCCTCATCGGATACCTGGTCCTGCGCTTGATCAAACCCGATAAGGCCGAGGAGATGAGGAACCGCTTCAAGAGCAGCTGACGCGGGCGGCTAGCGATCCGCGGCGGAGCGGCTCCGCAGCGCCCGGCGTGCGGCCGCGATGAAGTCCGTCGCGGCGGCAACGCGCTCCCCGAGCTCCTCGATCCGCCAGCCGGCTTCGATCGCATCCTCCTGTCGTAGCGCGAGCCGAATGCCCGGAAGGGCGAGCGTTGCGTATCCGTTATCCGGGTCGGTCGCGTAGAGGATCTGGCGAAGCCCGGGCCGCTCCGGGAGATCTCGCTCCGCCATGAAGGCCCGCGCGGCGCTCCGGATGTATTGGTTCGCCTCCTTCAGGGCGCCGCCGTCGACGCCCTTATCGAGGGCCGCCACCACGGCTGAATCGAAGCGGCCCGCCGCCTCACCGAGACGGAAGACCTTCGCACGCACGGCCTCCAGCGCCCTTTCCAGCGCGGGAATCTCCTCCTCCTCCACGGAGCGCCGCATCTCCCCTATCACCTCTCCGACCCGCTTTTCCAGATCGGCGGCCAATCCCGGGAAGTCGTAGGGCAGTAGCTCCGCGTTCGCCAGGCGCGCGGCCAAGATCGCCAGCATGGACGCCGCTGCAGCGTGACGACGGTATCCCGGATCCCCGAAACGCTCCATCCAATCGGCCGCATCGTACGCCGAGTGGTACACACCGCCGCGCCCGCCAAAGCCGAAGCCGGCTCCGGGGATCCCGAGCGTCTGCACGAAGGGCACGTGGTCGGACCCACCGCCCAGGTCGCCCACTCGCGGCCGGCCGCTCTGCGCGTCGCCGGCGACGCGGGCGGCCCACTTCTCCAGGACCGAACCTCCGCCATCCGGGCTCTCGACCGCGGCCGCGGCGCTCTGGATGAGGAGCTTGAGCTCCGGCGTCGCGGAGGCGTAGAAGTTCGGACCGCTGACGGGAGAGTCCTGGTTGATGTACGCCACGGCCGACGCGCCGACCTGATCCGCATGTGCTTCGACCCACTCCGTCGACCCCACGAGGCCCCACTCCTCGGCGTCCCAGGTGGCAAAGATGATCGTGCGGCGGGGCCGCCACCCCTCGCGGGCGGCCGCGGCAAAGGCATGGGCCGCCGCGATGACGGTGGCGGTACCGCTCACGTTGTCCAGTGCTCCGGGCCCCCACGCGTCTCGATGGGCGCCGAGAACGACCCACTCATCGGGCAGCTCCGAGCCGGGCAACACGCCGATGGTGTTATGGATCGGGTGCAAGGCATCCCTTCCCCGCTCGGTTTCCGTCGTGAGGCCGGCCCGCACGGGACCCGGGCCGGTCCGATAGTGAAACGGTAACGCGCCCTGCCACCCCCGAGGTGCGGAGGGACCGTCGAGGCCAGAGAGCAACTCGGTCACTGCCTCGTAGGAGACGGGCAACACGGGGATGCGCGCGATGCCGCTCATCTCCTCCTCCGGGAGACGCCTCGCTCCCGGAAGAGACGGCCATCCCGGCGTCGAGGGATCGCCGGACGAGTTCAGAACGCTGCCACGCTGCACGCCGAATCCGGGCCGCATCGGGCCGCCCGGATATACGTCGCCCACCCGATAGCCGTCATCGGCCGGATCCGAGTAGAGGATGAGCCCGGCAGCCCCCCGTCGCTCCGCTTCGCGGACCTTGATTCCTCGGAAGGAGCGCCCGTACCGGGCGACGACGATCCTGCCGGCGACGTCGACCCCGAGGGAGTCCAGAACCGCGTAGTCACTCGGAAGCCCGAAGTTGGCGAACACCACGTCCCCCTCCGCCCGCCCTGAACCGGTATGGGCGTTGAACGCGGGGAACGGATCGCGGGCGGGCGCCCCGGCTTCCGGGAGCCCGGGCTCCTCGAGCGAGATCGGTCCCGGGTCTGGATGGAGTCTCTCCAGGGAGACGAGCCGCGGGTGCGGGAGGTAGGCCACGAGCGTGTCGGAGTGAACGTCCAGGCCGGCTCGGGCCATCCACGCGAGAACGGAATCCCTCGTGACCGACTGCTCCGCCGTGCCCGCCACGTGGGGCCTCGCGCCGAGGACTCTCGCCCACCGCTCGATCGAATCGGGCTCGACCGCCTGCAGGAGCATCGCCTCGTAGCGCGCCTGCATTCGGCTCGCCTCCGCCCCGAAGCCGGCGATGTCGCCCTCCTGAGCTGCGGCATCCGTCGGCGCCAGCGCCGCCGCCAGGCCGATGAGCCAACCCGCCGCCCCCGAGCCTCGGCGGCGCGGGATCTTCACGGAAGGAGGTGTCGGCCCGCGATCGCCAGACCCTGCAGCGTAAGGTGCGGCTCGATCTGCTCGATCGTCTCGCAGTGCGGCGCGATAAGATCTATCAGGCCACCGGTCCCGATGACGAGAGGGGCTGCCGGCGTCCACTCGTCGAGAATCCTCTTCACGATTCCGTCGATCGCATCCACGACCGAGTAGAAGACCCCCGAGCCGAGACAGGCGATGGTGTTCCGTCCTATGACCCTCTCGGGAGGCGCCACGTCCACCTGCATGAGCTTGGATGCCGCCTGTGAGAGGCGCTCCATTCCCGCCAGTGGCCCCGGTGCGATCACGCCGCCCAGGAACACGCCCTCGGCAGTTATGCAGTCGAACGTTGTGGCGGTTCCGACGTCCACGACGACGGCGTTCCGGCTTCGCTCCGCGATGGCCAACGTGTTGGCCAGCCGGTCCGCCCCGACCTCGAACGGCTCGTCCACGTCGAGGCGGATCGGGATGCGATCCGCCGAAGCGGCGGTCAGGAAGACGGACTCGATGCCCAGCGAGGAGCAGACGCCCTCCCAGGCTCGGTCCAGGACCGGGACGACCGATGCGACGACCGCCCCCGCCGGCCGTCCATCCGGCGCGCCGTCGTCGCCGAGGAAGCCCCGGACGAGGAGCGCGAGCTCGTCGGACGTCCGGCCCCGCTCCGTGGCCAGCCGCCAGGCCTGGACCGTCTCCAGCCCGTCGAGGACGCCGAGCACGGTCTCGGTGTTGCCGACATCGATGGCCAGGATCACGCTCTACCCGGATGCCTTTCGGGACGAAGCCATTTCCGGGACCACGGCGGCCTTCTCGATTCGGCGCAGCGCGCCGCGGTCCGGACGAAACAGAAGCGCCCCATCCGGCGCGATCCCCACGGCCACGCCGGCCGTCGCCGCCTCGGCGCCATCGACGAGGACGCTGACTCGGCGGTCCCGCAGCCAGTCGTAGTGATCCACGAGCTCGAGGGCGCCGTGGTCAAGCGCCGAGGTCGGCTCACGCAGGAAGGCCTCGAGTCCCTTCACGATCGCATCCGCCACCTCCGCCAGATCCACCTGCGCACCGATCTCCCCCTCGACCGAAGTGGCGGCGGAGCGCACGGCCGCAGGCACGGAGGATGGCAGTGGCTTGGTGTTGATGCCCACCCCGACGATGACCTGTCGCGGCGCTCCTCCCGACCAGGACGCCTCGGCGAGGATGCCGCCGCACTTCCGCTCGCCCGCGTAGATGTCGTTCGGCCACTTGAGGGCGGGCCCGAGGCCGGAGAACGCGAGGTCGAGTGCCCGCACGACTCCAAGGCCTGCCAGCACCGGAAGAAGCCCGGGGCTCTCCAGCTCGCCCGGGCGAAAGACCATGCTCAGATAGACACCCGAGTCGGGCGGCGAGTGCCAGACGCGCCCCTCCCTGCCCCGACCCCCCGTCTGCTCGCGACCGATCACGATTGTGCCGGCCGGCGCGTCCTCCTCGGCGAGCCGCCTGGCCTGGTCGTTGGTCGAGCCGACCTTGCCGAAGAGATGCACATCGGGACGCTCCCACCTCTCGCGCAGCTCGGCCTCGGTGCGACCGGCCCACCTGGAGATTCTCCTCGCGCTCATGCCAGCCTTTCGCGTGTGGGGCGATGCATGCTCAAGGTGTTACGAGCAGCGACAGATCGAGCGCCGCCGCCGAGTGAGTGAGCGCTCCGACCGAGACGAGATCGACGCCCGTGTCGGCGATCGAGCGCACGGACTCAAGGGTGACGCCTCCCGATGCCTCGAGCAAGGGGACGGGCGGGTCGACTCCCCGGACGGCCCGAACGGCCTCTCGAAGCATCTCCGCGGTCATGTTGTCCAGGAGTATCCGGTCCGGCCGGGCACCGGGCGGGCGTTCCAGGGCCGCTTCCAACTCCGCGAGCTGCGTCACCTCCACCTCGACCTCGAGGCCGGCCGCCCGGGCGCGCTCGCTCACCCGATCCAGCGCCGGACCCACCCCGCCGATGTGCCGCAGGTGGTTCTCCTTGAGAAGGACCATGTCGTACAGCCCGGAGCGGTGGTTCTGGCCGCCTCCGGCAGCGACCGCTTCCTTCTCCAACCGCCGCCAACCGGGCGTCGTCTTTCGTGTGTCGACGACGCGGCAGCCAGTCCCTTCGACCGCCCGCACGTACCGGGAGGTGAGCGTGGCGACACCCGACAGATGGCCCAGGAAGTTGAGGGCGGCCCGCTCGGCGGTCAGAATCGCATGCAGCCGCCCGCTCAGCTCGGCAACCACCGAACCCGCCTCGACCTCTTCGCCATCGGCGCGCCGCCAGTCGAGCCGGACCTCGGGGTCCAGTCGCCGGAAAACCCCTGACGCGGGCCTCGCTCCGGCGATCACGCCGTCCGCGCGCGCCACGATCCGGGCCAAACCACGCGCCTCCTCGGAGATGGTCCAGTGGGTGGTCCAGTCAGCCTCCCCGATGTCCTCGGCGAGAGCCACTTCAATCAGCGCCATCTCCGCTTCCGACGACCGCTCCCTCATACCAGCCTCACCGAAGCCCCGGGGCCACGGCGGCCGCCAGCAAGTAGGCTCCACCGACCAGCCAGCAGTAGTACGCGAACCAGCGGAAGTTTCGCGATCGAAGCATCCGGACGAAGAGGTGGATGGCCAGGATCCCCGCGACCGTGGCAACAGCGAAACCGACGATCAGAGGTGCGGCTCCTACGGCCCGCCACGCCGCCTCGCCCCCGGTTGCCTGGAGCAGGGCGGCCCCGGCGATGGCGGGCACCGAGAGGAGAAAGGAGAACTCGGCCATGCGGACCACACCGACGCCGGTGCCCGCGCCCACCGCCACGGTGCTGCCGGAGCGTGAGATCCCAGGCAAGATGGCGAGCGCCTGGGCGAGCCCTACGACCATCGCGCCGAGAAGGCTCGGCCGCTCGCGCACGGCGTCGGCCGCCGCCTGCCGGTGCGTCGTCCGGGCGATCGACCAGGCGAAGACGCCGCTGAGGAGAAGGAAGCCGGCGGCCAGAGACGGTCGCTCGAAGGTGTCCTCGAAGAAGGGGCGCGCCGCAAGGCCGACCGCCGTGGCCGGCACCGAGGCCACGACGAGAAGACCCACATAGGCCGCCGAATCCCGATCGCCGCTCAGCAGGCCTCGCACGAGCTCGGCGATTCGGCTCCGGTATACGACGAGCACGGCAAGCAGGGTGGCCACATGGACCGCCACCTCGAACGCCACGCCCGGCAGGTGGATGCCGAGCAGCGCCTGGCCCAGCACCAGGTGACCGCTGCTGGAGACGGGAAGGAACTCGGTGAGCCCCTGAAGTAAACCAAGCAACGCCGCTTCCAGTGGATTCATGAGACCTTCACGATCGTACCGGCGCCGGATCCGGCTCCCGGGGTGGAGCTACGCGCCGTCAACCGCCAGCACTTCCTCGTAGTAGCTCTCGTACAGGGGCACGATGTGGTCGGAGGAAAACCTTTCGACCGCCGACTCGCGAGCCGCGAGAGAGACACGGCTCCAGCGCTCGGAGTCACTCAGCAGCTCGATGGCGCTCTCGGCCATCGCCTCCACATCGCCCACCGGATGGAGACGGCCGGTGAGCCCGTCGGTCACGACCTCGGAGAGACCCGAGCCCGAGCTGCCGACGACGGGAACGCCGCTCGCCATCGCCTCGAGAGCGACGAGCCCGAAGGACTCCTCTTCGCTGGGGAGCAGAAAGAGGTCGGCGCACGCCAGCAACTCCGCCACCGATTCCAGCTTGCCCAGGAACGTCACCCGGTCCTCCCGCCCCAGCTCCCTCGACAGATCCTCCGCGGCCTGCCGCTCGGGCCCGTCACCCACGAAAATCAGCCTCGACGGCACCGAACGAGCGAGCCGATCGAAGACCCGGACGACGTCCTCGATGCGCTTGACCGGGCGGAAGTTCGAGATGTGCATGACGATCTTCTCGTCCTCGGGGGCCAGGGCGCCACGCTGGCATTCGTAGCGCTCGCGCTGGTAGACGGCCGGATCGATGAAGTTCGGGATGACTCGGATCGCACACTCCGGGCACGCAAACGCCTCGTACGTCTCGCGCTGCAGCCACTCGGAGACCGCCGTCAGCCCGTCGGAATGCTCGATCGAGAACTTCGTGATCGACCAGTAGGAGGGATCCTGCCCGACCAGCGTGATGTCCGTGCCGTGCAGGGTCGTGACCAGCTTCACGTCGCTGCCCTCGCTTCGCAGCATCTCCCGGGCGATCCAGCCGGTGGTGGCGTGCGGGATCGCGTAGTGCACGTGCAGCAGGTCCAGGCCGTGATCCCGCGTGACCTCGTGCATCGAGACGGCCAATGCGAGGGAGTACGGAGGATACACGAAGAGCGGGTATCGGTTGACCTCCACTTCGTGGAAAAAGAGGCCTTCGTGGAACTGGAGGAGCCGGAACGGCTGGGCGTAGGAGATGAAGTGGATCTCGTGACCGCGGTTCGCGAGCTGAAGCCCCAGCTCGGTCGCCACGGCCCCGGAGCCGCCGAACGTCGGGTAACAGGTGATTCCGATCTTCATCGCCTTCTCCACTCCCTCTCCACCAGCTCCGCAAGGTGCTCGATAGGTTCGGTGCCGTCCAGCCAGCGCAGCCCCGGCAGCTGGTGTCGAAACCACGTCCTCTGCCGGCGCGCGTATGCCCACGACTGGCGCGCGATCGCCTCGATCGCCTCCTCGCGGCCTGCGCCACGTTCCAGAAAGGCAGCGACCTCCCGGTACCCGACGGCGTTCATCGCCGGGGCGTCGGGCGGCACGCCGGCAGCTCTGAGCGCCTCGACCTCCGCTGGCCAGCCCATCTCGAACTGGCGCTCGATGCGGCCGCGGATCCGTTCCCGGTGGAGCTCCGGCGGCAGGGCCATCCCGAACGCCATGAGCGACACCGGCTCGGCCGCCGGCTCGGCGCGCTCCTGCCACCAGCTGAGCGGACGTCCCGAGAGCAGCGCCACCTCGATGGCACGCGCCGCGCGCTGCCTGTCCACCACGGACAGGTTGCCGCTCCACTCGGGATCCAACCTCTCCGACCAACCTCTCGCCTTCTCGACCGGCAGGGACGCTAGCCAGTGACGGAGCTCGGCCCGCCGCGCGGAATCCATCGGTGGCTCCTCGAACACGGGATGCGTAAGGGCGTGAAGAAAGAAGCCGGTGCCACCGGTGAGGATCGGGATTCGGCCCTTCCCGGTGATCTCCCGCATCCACTCTCTGGCGCGTCGTGCAAACTCGCCTGCGCTGTAGGGCTGGACGGCCTCCAGGAAGCCGACTCCGTGATGCGGCACGGCCGCGAGCTCGGCGGCGTCAGGAGCGGCCGTTCCCACCTCCATGCCGCGGTAAGCCTGTCTGCTGTCGACGCCGATGATCTCGCCATCCAAGCGACGGGCCACGGATATCGCCAGCACCGTCTTCCCGGTGGCCGTGGCTCCCACGATCGCCAGGCCGACGGGCGGGCCGGCGCTCACGTCCTGCCGAACCGCCGGGCGAGCTCCTCCAGGGTCAGCCGCACGATCGTGGGCCGGCCATGGACGTCGTGACCCGGAAGCTCGGTGGCGAAGAG
>Ga0255057_10000236_pt1 | contig 30865 bp, 33 predicted proteins | sample Cases_109_6_MG_FD_189022 | JGI IMG/M metagenome (GOLD analysis project Ga0255057, IMG submission 189022) | Seawater microbial communities from Amundsen Gulf, Northwest Territories, Canada - Cases_109_6 | ecosystem: Environmental > Aquatic > Marine > Gulf | place: Canada: Northwest Territories... | reverse complement strand
GACGAGGCGGTCTTCGGCGAAGCGGGCATGCAGAGCGTGACCGTTGGAGGGCCGGGCTTCGTGGCAGTGGGTACGGCCGGTTCGGGAGACGATCCTCACGCGGCAGTGTGGACTTCCGTTGATGGGATCACCTGGTCCCGAGTTTCCCACGACGAGGCAGTTTTTGGACTCAGACTGGGCGACGAGAACGGGATGACCGGCGTGACTGTGGGAGGCCCGGGTCTGGTGGCGGTCGGATCGGACGGGGACGCCGCGGCGGTGTGGACTTCTCCTGACGGGATCACGTGGTCCCGGGTACCGAACACCAACCTGACCTTCGGCGCAGGAGGGATCTCCAGTGTGACATTCGGAGGGCCGGGCCTCGTGACAGTCGGTGCGTCCGATTCGGAGGACGATGTCCACGCGGCCGTGTGGGTGCTGGTACCGGAAGACTGATCGGTGCAGCTACCAACCGCATGTTGATGTGCCCGCCCCTAACACAGATTGTGTAATTGCCAACGAACTAAGGAGAAAGTGACATGAGACGTTCGGTTGTGATCGGAGCTGTATCGGTAGTGGTAGTCCTGACCGGGTGTAGCGGCACCACCGGGGACCCGACCGCTACCTACGACGGGAGCGGGTGTTCCTATGAGGGACCGACCGAATTCGACCTCGACTCAGCCGTTACGTTTACGTTCATCAACGAATCAGACACCACCAATATGGGTTTCGGAGTTTGGTCAGTCCCTGAGGAAACCACTGCCGATGACATTCTCGAAGAAGGTATTTTCGTAGTTGTAGGAGGCGGCCCCCCCGTCGATCCAGAGAAGGGCTTCTATGCAGCGTTGTTTGCTCCAACCGCAATCGACAGCACAGGAACCTTGAGAGTCACTCTTGATAAGCCGGGGCAACATGCTCTCAATTGTTACGACGGCTCGACCGACGGCGGGGACCACGCAATCATGTTCACCGTCTCAGACAACTGACCCAGACGAGAAACTCCAAGGAGTAGTTCGACCCCGCACATATCGAGCGGTTTTAGCCGCACACATAAAGCGGTATCGGGGAGCATATGTGTCCCTGCTCACCCAAGAAGACCTCGACCAAGCTGCCCACTCGCTCAACACTCGGCCTCGACAAACCCTCGACTGGATGACACCATCAGAGAGACTCGCCGAAGTGCTGCAATGACCCCTTGAGCTTCGCAGCACCTATCGAGCGGTTTCCAGATTCGTTGCTCGACCCCTAACCGGCGGCCTGTTCCACGAGGGTCAGCATCGTGCGGACCCCGAAACCGGAGCCGCCCTTCACCTGATAGTGCTCGTTGTCGGGCCAGCGGGCCGGTCCGGCGATATCGAGGTGGACCCAGGGAACGTCGCCCACGAAATGCTTGAGAAATAGGGCGGCATTGATCGACTGGGCAAAGCGGGGACCACTGTTCTTGATATCCGCGATCTCCGATTCGATGTGCTTTTCGTACTCGTCGTGAAGCGGCAACTGCCAGACGTCCTCACCAGCAGCCGCGGCGGCAGCCTTCACTTTCTCGATCGCCTCGTCATCGTTGCCGAAAAGCCCGGCGATTTTTTCGCCAAGCGCTACCAGGCAACCGCCTGTGAGGGTGGCGATATCGACGATCAAATCGGGTTCTTCCTCTGCCGCCAGCGAAAGGGCATCCGCCAGGATCAAACGACCCTCGGCATCAGTGTTGAGCACTTCCACCGTGGTGCCGTTGCGGGGGGTTAGGACGTCACCGGGCCGCTGGGCGCCGCCGCCCGGCATGTTCTCAGTGAATGGAGTGACCGCCATAACGCGAACGGGAGGAGCCAGGGCGGCGACCGCTTGCATGGTGGCGAGCACCGCGGCTGCACCGGACATGTCGGTCTTCATCGCCTCCATCCCGGCGGGGGGCTTGAGCGACAGGCCACCCGAATCGAAAATGATGCCCTTGCCCACCAGAGCGATGAACCCCCGGGGATCCTCCGGCTCGTAGCGCAGGACCACCATCGCCGCCGGGGCGTGCGACCCGGCGGCAACGCCGGCCAATCCTCCAAAACGCTCCCCCTCGAACTGATCGGGCTCATATACAGTCAGCTCGAGCCCGCCCTCTTCGGCAATGCGGCGGGCATGAGCCACCATCTCGACCGGCGGCTTAGCTCCCGGGGGCTCATTGATGAGGTCGCGAGCCAGCGTCACCGCTTCAACCACCACTCGGGAACGGGCCGACTGGGCGGCGGCATCGTCGGCCCCGGCGCCGACGAATCGAAGCTCCTCGGTCTTCAACGGCTTTTTCTCGGTCTGATACCGGTCGAAGCGATACTGGCCGAGCAGAAAGCCCTCGGCGGCTGCGCCGGCCGCCCCATCCATCAGCTGATGCAGGGTGGTCGCCACGGTGGCGTCCTTAGTGGTCTTCTTACCGGCTGTGCCGGCCCCGCGGCGAACCTGCTCGAGATCGGGATCAGAGCCGAGACCTACCAGCAATACTCGCTTGAAATTGAGCCGGTCCCTGGTCGGCACCGAGGCCGTCGTACCGGCCTTGCCCTGAAAGTCGGCATCGTCGAGAACGTCGACCAGATAGTCCCCTAGCTCCTCGGCCAGCCAGTCGGCTCCGGGGCCCCAGGAGCGGTCGGCCAACACCGGCAGCACCAGCACATCTGCCGCTTCGGATGCCAGGTCTCCCCCGGCAGTGACTTCGATCACTATTTCTCCTTGGTTCTGGAGGGGCGCCACTCCGGCGCAGCTGAGCGGGCAAGAACGTAGGTCAGATCCGCGAGTCGATTGAGGTATACCGGCACGCCGCTTCCGTCCAGCCCACCACTGCGAACCAGCGAAACAACCCTTCGCTCCGCCCGGCGTACCGTCGCTCTAGCCACCTCGAGAGCAGCCTCCAGGGGGCTCTCGCCGGGAACGACGAATTCTCGTGGGAGCTCCTTCTCGGCCACAGCCTCATCGATCCAGCCCTCGAGTCGCCCCACCATTTCGCTGGTCGCCCGGCTAACACCGGGTTCGAGTTTGGAGCGTTTTTGTGGTGAGGTGGCGAGTTCGGCCCCGACGACGAACAGGTCCCGCTGGATCGCGAGCAGACGTTCGGCCAGGCCTTCCCCGGCCAGCACCCGGGCGACGCCGAATGCTGCAACCGCTTCGTCCACCGCGCCGTATGCCTCCGGTCCTGGATCGTCTTTCCACACCCGGCCGCCGTAGAGCAGGCCCGTCTGGCCTTCATCCCCGGTCTTGGTATAGATCTTCACGAAGCCACGAGTGTACCGGCCAGCCTGGCGGCCCCCGCTAAAAGGCCGGCACCCTCGTCCACCAGCGCCCGGCCGGCGACTGCGGCTCCCATCGCAGTCAGCGTTGCCAGATATGAGAGGCCGGTAGCCGCCATGACTCCGGGATAGGACGGCTCTTTGAGAGAGAACCAAACCGCCACCATCAACAGCAGCGAAGTGACGGCCAAGGCCACGAAGGCCCAACCCACCACCGCGTCCTCCCAGTCCCGCCCGGCCGCCACCAGCAGGAACACCATCTCGAGAACAATCCCCACGAGGGCCGCCCCATCCAGTCGCTGCAACGCCCAGCGCGGCAGAGTGGGGTCGATCAAGTACCAGTGACCAAGCAACATCTCCCCCGTAATCCCGCCGAGAGCAAGAGCGCCCGACACGGTGGCGAGTATCCCGCCGTCGGAGACCGAAGCCACCGCGTAGAAGAGCGCCGCGGTGACGAAGGCCGCCACCACCGCGTCCGAACGACGGGCCACAGCGAAGGCGGCGACGGCGGCGGCAGTTGCCACCCCGGCGGTCCAACCACCGCCCGCCCACCAACCGAGCCCGCCCAGCAAGATGACGACCGAACCCGCCAGCCAGTTGAAACCCGGACCAACCACCCGCCACCGGGCAACCAGGGCGGCCACGGCAGCGAGCCCGGCGGCCCAGGTGGTCAAAATCAGGGATGGACTGAGCTCGATGCCGGGGGCTCCTTGGGTCGCCTGGGATTATACGAATGCCCGATAGGGTGACTCCATGGACCAGGACCCTCGAGCCGCCGCTCGACCGGATATGGCCGCGCTCACATGAAGGGGGCAGTCGTCATCCTCGGCGTGCTGGCCGCCGTGAGTGCCGGCATTGCTGCTCTGTTCAAGTTCGGAGAGCTATTTGCGATCCTGGCCTTCCTTTTCATACTGGCCGCGGCAATATATGGCCTTTTCGCCCCCCGGCCCGTATTAGGCGGCATCCTCGGCGGAGTGGTCGTGGTGTTCGTGGCGAGCACTGCATTCGTGGGCCTGGGGATTTTCCAACTGGTCCGCGCTCTCACGGACACCGAAGGGCCGATCGATGCACCGGACCCGGTGGCGCTGGCCTCGGCTGATGCCAAAGTTGACGAGATCAAGGACTCTGTCGCCTTCCGACTCGAACTCACCGAAGATGAGATGACCGCCTATGTGCTCGATGGCTTGGACGGAGAAGGGGACAATCCGCTCCGATCGGTGAGCCTCGACGTTGTCGACGGAGCCGACGGGGAACAGGGCTCATTGCTCTTTGACGCCGAATTCAAGAGTGGGGGCGTCGGGGCCAGCGGCGCCGTGAGCATCAAATTGGAAATGGGGGCTGTCCAGGTGGACCTGGACGACATCTCCCTCGGAGCCTTCTCCATGCCCGGCATTGCCGAGAACGCTCTCGAAGACCTTGTCGAGCGAATCGCCGATTTCAACACGACTCTGGCCGAAGCTAAAGCCGACGTGCAGGCAATCACGATCGGCAACGATCGGATCGTGATCGTGGGGACCCAGGTGGGGACCAACCTGCTCACCTCGCAAGCCCTGCTCAGCGGCTTGCAGCAGGCAGCCGCCTCTGCGGTCAACGCGCTCGACCCACCGCCCGAAAGGCTCGGCGCAGGCCGCGTCAACTCAACGAGCGAAGGAAGTGGTCCGTTCTACGTAGCGCTGGGAGATTCGCTGGCGGCCAACGTGGGTGTCCTCGAGCCGCGCGACGGGTATGTTTCTCGCTTCCATAACGCCGTCGAAACTCGTGACGGAACCATCTACGGACTTGGCAACTTCGGGATCCCGGGAGAGACAACCGGAACTCTGATCCGGGCAGGCCAGCTCGATGATGTGATCGCCTTCATCAAAGACAACGAGGTGGCATACGTGAGCATCGATATCGGAGCCAACAACCTGCTCGGGCACCTGGGCTCGGACGCTTGCAGCGAGACTCTCACCAACCAGGCGTGCCAGAGTCGACTAACGAGCGCCTTCGACGGTTACGGTGCGGACATGGAGTTCATTTTCGATGAGATCATCGACGCGGCGCCCGACGCCACCGTGATATTCATGGTGGCGTACAACCCCTTCAGCCTGGGACTGGGGACAGAGCTCGAAGCGACCACGGACGCCACGCTGAGCGACTTCAACCAGATTGCAGCGACCATCGCCAGCGACAGGGGGATCCTGATAGCCGATGCTTTCACCCCGATGGTGCGTACCACCGGCTCTACCACCCACATGTTGGATGCCGAGCCTGATATCCACCCCGTGCCGATCGGGTTCGACATCCTGGCCGGGTCCCTCCTCGACGCACTGGGCTGAACTCAGGGGTTGATGGCCATCAGCTCGAGTTCGAAAGTGAGTGCCTGGCCGGCGAGAGCACGGTTGCGGTCGATAGTGGCCGAGTCTTCGGTCAACTCCACCACGACGACTTGCTGCCCCGTGCTGGTCACAAGCGAGTCACCCACTTTTGTGCCTTCGGGAAGTAGAGCGATATCGACCGTTTCTATAAGGCCAGGATCGCTTTCGCCGTATGCGTCGACCGGCTCAATGCGCACTGTTTTGATGTCCCCGACCTTCATGCCCCTGACTCCGGCGTCGAAGCCCGCTATCACTTCCCCGGCACCGATCACGAAATCGAAGGTCTGGTCTTGCTCGCGAGACGAGTCAAACACACTTCCATCGTCGAGAGTGCCGACGTAATGGACTGAGACCGAATCACCTAGTTCTGCCACCGAGGCACCCCCTCCACAGGCTGCGGCGACGAGCGCCATCACCAGAACGAGTTGCAGGCGCCTCACGACCCGAGCCAGCCACTTATCCGGCCAGCGACGGCCTGTGGAGTAAGCCCAAATTCTTCAGCAAGTCTCTGCCAGGGGGCGGATGCCCCGAAATGATCGATCCCGATATTCAAACCGCCATCGCCGGTGATGCGCTGCCAACCGAACGTGGAAGCCGCCTCGACTGAGGCCACCGGCAGCGCCGGGCCCAAAACGGTGCTCCGATAGTCATCGTCCTGCTCCAAGAAGGCCTCCCAGCACGGCAAGCTCACCACCCGCAGCGAGACGCCCTTATCTTCAAGCAGAGCTGCGGCCTCCAGGGCCACCCACACTTCAGATCCCGTGGCGACTAGCACCGCATCCGATCCGTCGCGCACCACATAGCCCCCGCGGTGGGCCAGGCCCTCCTTTCCGGTCCGGTCCATTACGGGCAAGCCCTGGCGCGTCAGAATCAAACAGGTGGGGCCATCGGTCCGGTTGAGAGCTATTTCCCAAGCCTCGGCGGTCTCTCCGGCGTCGGCCGGGCGCACGACCCACAAGTTAGGCATGGCCCGGAGAGATGCCAGCTGCTCAATCGGCTGGTGGGTGGGGCCGTCCTCGCCAAGTAGTACCGAATCGTGGGTGTACACCCAGATGCTGGGAGCGCGCATCAGGGCCGAGAGCCGAACTGCCGGCCGCATGTAGTCATTGAAGATGAGGAAGGTCGCTCCGTACGGGCGCAGCCCGCCGTGAATCGCCATGCCGTTGACCGCGGCTCCCATGGCGTGCTCACGGATTCCAAAATGAAAATTGCGGCCCCCCCGGTCGGCAGGCCCGAAGTCGCCCGAGGCATCGATAAGCGTGTTGGTCGAAGGCGCCAGATCGGCGGAACCTCCGAGCAATGAGGGAAATCGAGCGGCGATGTCGTTAATCACCGCTTGTGAGGCTTTGCGGGTGGCAATCGACTGGCCGGTCTCGTATTCGAGTGGGCTGGCTTTGACGACACCCGCCTCCCAATATGACTTCCACTGAGCCTCAGCTCCGGGATCGGAATCGAAGAAGTCAGTTCGACGTTGTTCCCAGGCCCGGCGAGCCTCGGCCCCACGAGCTCGTAGCCCGGAAAAGGCCTCATATGCCTCCGGCGGAACGTGGAAGGGCTCTTGGGTAGGCCAGCCCATCGCTTCTTTAGTGAGCCGGATCTCATCCTCGCCGAGCGGGCTCCCATGAGCCTTGTGACTGTCGACCATGTTGGGTGAGCCATGGGCAATGTGGGTGTGGGCCACGATGAGCGAGGGTCGATCCTCGACCGCCCGAGCCGCAGTCAGGGCTTCAGCTACTGCGCCGCGATCATGGCCGTCGATGTCCTCGATGTGCCATCCGAAAGCTCGAAAGCGGGCAGGAACGTCCTCGGTGAAGGCAAGGTCGGTGCTGCCCTCGATGCTGATCTCGTTGTCGTCATAGAGATAGGTGAGCCGGCCAAGGCCGAGATGACCTGCCAGGGAGCCACTCTCGGAGGAGATCCCCTCCATGAGATCGCCATCGGACACGAGCCCATAGGTTCGATGATCTATCAGCCCATCACCGAAGACACTACGCAAGTGCTCTTCGGCGATGGCAAACCCCACTCCCGTCCCGAAGCCCTGACCTAGCGGCCCGGTGGTTGTTTCGATGCCGATCTCGGGCTCCCGTTCAGGATGGCCCGCAGTCGGATAGCCGAACTGGCGAAAGTTGCGCAACGCATCGAGAGGAAGCGGGTAGCCGCTCAAATGTAGGAGCGAATAAAGCAACATTGAGCCATGGCCATTCGAGACGACGAATCGGTCGCGATCCGGCCAGGTGGGATCCTCCGGATCCACAACCAGGAAGTCGGCCCAGAGCACCGTGGCCAGGTCGGCCATCCCCATCGGCATACCCGGATGGCCAGAATTGGCGGCCTGCACGGCGTCCATCGCCAGGGCCTTGATGGCGTTAACTGCGGTCTGTTGAGTGCTCAAGCGTCCTCCTGGGGGAGGTCAGGCTATACCTCTTGTCGCTGCTCGGCCGAAGGCCGGAGGTGGGAGCGGTTCCCTCCAATTGCTCCTCCCCCTCCTCGCCTTCGCTTCGCTCAGGCGGTCCTCCCCCAGGAGGACAGAAACTGGAGCCGAGAAATTACAACGCGGCTACAGCCTCGCGGGCGTGATAGCTGGAGCGGACCAGGGGACCGGCCTCAACGTGGCCGATCCCGAGCCGCTTTCCTTCGGCGCTGTAGGCGGCAAACTCGTCGGGATGTACGTAACGATCGATGGGCCGGTGCCGACGGGTGGGACGCAGGTATTGGCCGATGGTGACCACGTCGACGCCCACCGCCCGGAGATCCGCCAATGCCCCCAGGACTTCGCCTTCTGTCTCGCCCATCCCGACGATGAGACCCGACTTGACGAGCCCGGCCGGATTGTGCCACTTGGCACGGGCGAGAAGAGCGAGCGAGCGCCCATAGTTGGCGGCGGTGCGAATGTCGCGCTGGAGCCGCAGTACCGTTTCGGTGTTGTGGTTGAGCACCGTGGGTTTGGCCGCCATCACGATCTCGAGCGCTTCCTTATCGCCCTTGAAATCGGGAATCAGCACCTCAACATCACACTCGGGAAGTCTCCGGTTTATCTCCTCGATCGTTTGGGCGAAGATACCGGCCCCACCGTCCGGCAGATCGTCCCGGTTCACCGACGTCATCACCGCGTGCTTTAGGCCCATTTGTGCAACCGCCTCAGCCGCTCGCAGGGGCTCAAGAATGTCCACCTCGCCCGGCTTTCCGGTCTTGACATCGCAGAAGCTGCAGGCCCTGGTGCACGTGTCGCCGAGCAACATCAGAGTGGCCGTACCGGAGCCCCAGCACTCATAGATGTTGGGGCACCCTGCTTCCTCGCAAACCGTGTTGAGGCTTTGGGAACGCATCAGCTTCTTGAGATCGAGATAGCTGTCATCCATGACTGCCTTGACCTTCATCCAATCCGGCCTGGGCGGCTCGCCGGCAAGACGGCCCCGCACCACCACCTGCTCGGAGGGCTGAATGTTGAGCATGCGCTCATCGACGTCGAAAACGCGACCAGTGCCCCGGACGAAGGCAGCCCGCTGCTCCTCGACTTCATCCACCTCGAACACCTTCACGAACCAGGGCACCAGAACATCAATGAACTCCTCGTGGCTGACCTTGCGGCCGAGGATCTCAACTAGGGATGTAACCGGTCTGGCCAGACCGCAGGGATTGATGTGCTCAAAGAAGCCGAGATCGGTATCCAGATTCACCGCGAAGCCGTGCATCGTCACTCCCCGGGAAACCCGAACTCCGATGGCTGCAACCTTGCCCTCATCAGTCCAGACGCCGGTGTATCCATCGTCCGTCCAAGCAGCAACACCCAGGTCCCCCAGCGCCCCCACCAGGGCCTCCTCGAGCCGGCGCACATAGGGAACTACCAGGCGGGGCTCGGGCAACGCCAGAATCGGATAGCCGACAAGCTGGCCGGGGCCGTGGAAGGTGATGTCGCCCCCCCGATCAACATGGAAGAGCTCGGCCCCCAGCTCTCGCAACAACGCATCGTCGGCGAGCAGATGTGTTTCATCGCCATTGCGGCCAATTGTGTAAGTCGGGGGATGCTCGAGCAGCAACAAGTAGTCGTCGGAGCTGCGACCGTTAGCCCGGCCTTCGTGAAAAGCCCTTTGGAGGTCCCAGGCCTCGCCGTACGGAAGCCGGCCGAGCCAACGGATCCTCACGCCAGCTCCTGCTCCCAATCCCAGGTTTCGAGGCTTTGCTTGAGTCGTTGCAGGAATAGCACGGCAGTTGAACCGTCGAAGGCCCGGTGATCCCAGCTGAAGCCGAGGTAACCGATGTGGCGTATCGAAATCGAGTCGTTGCCGTAAGCATCGGTGACAACCACCGGCCGCTTGCTCACGGTGTCGGTGGACAGGATGGCGGTGTTCGGCACGTTGATTATCGGGGCAGTTAGGAATGAGCCGAACGGCCCCGGATTGGTTATCGAGAACGTGCTTCCCGTGACGTCGTCTGGTTGGAGGGATTTGTCACGGGCTTTCTCAGCCACGCTTCTGATCGCCCGGGCCAGGCCGACAACTCGCAAACCGTCGGCCCCTCGCACGGTTGCCACGAGAAGGCCCTTCTGGTCGAGGTCAACGGCGATTCCGAGATTGATCGAAGTGTGGAAAACCGCCTTGCCCTGCTCGGGGTAGATGGAGCTGTTCACAACCGGGAAGGCGGCCAATGCGTCGACGGTCGCCCGGGCAATGAAGGGCAGATAGGTCAGCGAGAAGCCCTCCGTCTTCTTCCACTCTTCCCTGTGCGCCTGCCTGACTCTTTCGACGTTCTCGTAATCGACCTCTATGGAGGCCCAAACATGGGCGGCAGACTGCTTGGCACGAAGCATGTTGTCGGCAATACGGACCCGAAGGCGATCGAGCTCGACGACGTGGTCCCCGCTCAATAGAGCCACCCCCTCTGGCGGAGCGGCGGCGGTCCCACCTTCAGGAACCAGAGGAGCGGTCGGGGCTGGCGGTGCAACCCCGCTTGGCGCCGGGGCGGCTGCGACGGCAGGGGCCGCCGGCGCCTGGGCGACCGGGGCACCGGAGGCGAGAAAGGCCTCCAGATCCTTGCGGGTGATACGGCCCCCCGCGCCGGTGCCCGGCACCGTCGCCAGATCGACTCCGGAGGCGGCCGCAAGTCTGCGGACCACCGGCGAGAGCACCTGACGCATGCCGTTTCCGGGCCCGGACTGAACTCCGGCAGGGGCGTTAACGGGGGCAGCGGCGGCCGCGGCGGCAGGCTCCAGGGCAGGAACCGGCTCGGAGGCAGGCTCCAACTTGACTGGCACCTCTACGGGCTGGCCCGGGGCCGCCTCAGCCTCCGGCTGCGCCGCGATCTCCTCACCGGGCTCTCCGATCACAGCCAGTGGAGTGCCCACGGGCACTGTCTCTCCTTCGGCAACCAGGATCTCGTGAACGACTCCCGCAACCGGCGACGGGACCTCGGTGTCAACTTTGTCCGTGGAAATTTCGAGCAGGACCTCGTCTTCAGAGATGGCCTCTCCCGGCCGTTTTGCCCAGCTGAGGATGGTGCCTTCGGTAACGGTCTCGCCGAGCTGCGGCATGGTGACGGTCGTGGCCATATCTATCTCCTAAATGACGGCAAGTGAACGCACGGCCCGGAGCACATCTTCCACCTGGGGAATGAAGGCGTCCTCGAGCCCGGCTTGGAAAGGGATGTGGGTGTGAGGAGGAACGACCCGCTGAATGGGGCCATCCAGGTCCCAGAACAGGTCTCCGGCGACCCGGGCAGCAATCTCGGATGCCACCGAGGCAACCGGGACGTCTTCCTGCACGATCACCAGGCGGGAGGTCTTGGATACTGAGGCAAAGACGGCATCCCAGTCGATCGGGGCTAACGATTGCAAGTCGACGACCTCGATAGAGGTCCCCTCCGCGGCAATCTCCTCGGCCGCCGCCAGTGAGGTGTGGACCATTGCCCCCCACGTCACAATGGTGACGTCGTGACCGGGGCGAGCCACCCGGGCCCGGCCGAGAGGTATCTCATAGGCTCCGCCGGGGATGGCTTCTTTGATGCTTCGATAGAGCTTCTTATGTTCCAGGAATACAACAGGGTTGGGGTCTCTGATGGCTGCCGTCAGCAAACCCTTAGCCGCAGTCGGCGTTGAGGGAACGACAATCTTTATGCCGGGGTGGTGGGCCAGCATCCCCTCAGGACTGATCGAGTGGAAGGGCCCGGCCCGCAAGCCTGCCCCGGAGGGGCCCCGCACCACCATGGGTACCGAAACGCCCCCCTTCCAGTTGTACTTGGCAGCTTCAGTAACTAGCTGATCCAGCCCCGGATAGATGAAGTCGGTGTATTGCAGCTCGGCGATCGGCCGCAACCCGGCCAGAGCCGCGCCGACGGAGGCGCCGATGATGGCGACCTCGGCAATCGGGAAATCGACCACCCGCATTGGGCCGAATTTTTCAATGATCCCTTCAGTGACCTTGAAGGCACCACCGAACGCTCCCACATCCTCGCCGAGCAGGAAGACGGAATCGTCCTCGTCCATCGCTTCCATCAATCCCGCCTTGATGGCCTCGAGCATGGTGATGGGGTCCCCCTCTCCCGTACCCGGGCCCGGAGCGGGCTCGTCGACCCGCACGGCAAACAAGTCTTTGTCCACCGATTCCGGGGCGGGATCGGGCTCGGCCTGGGCCCACTCGATTCCCGATTTGATCCGGCTCTCAATCTCCTCCGCCATTCTCTCCCTGGTTTCGCTGGTGAGAACGCCTCGCTCCATGAGGTATTGCTCAAAACGAGGGATTGGATCCCGGTCCATCCAGGACTCCCGGAAATCGGGTTTGACGTAGTCGGCGGAATCATGGCCGGCGTGCCCGAAGTGGCGGAACGTGACCGCCTCGATCAACGAGGGGCCCTCGCCGGCCCGCGCCCTGTCGATTGCTTCGCCGGCTGCGGCGTGACAGGCCAGCACATCATTTCCGTCGACAGTTACGCCGGGGATTCCGTAGCCGGACGCTCGCTCGGCGATCTCCCCCACGGCGAACTCCAGCTCGTTGGGCGTGGAATATGCGAATTGGTTGTTCTGCACGGTAAACACGATCGGGAGCTGCAAAACCGCGCCGGTGTTTACCGCCTCATGCCACGCTCCGGTGGCCGTGGCGCCCTCGCCACAGTCGGCCAATGCCACGTATGGCTTGCCCCGTTGCTTAAAGGCCAAAGCCCACCCCAATGCGACGGGATAAGCATCGGGAAGGGGGGACACCACCATCAACGTGCCCTTATCGGGCACACCGAAATGGCTGTTTCCATCCCGACCTTTGGTGGGACCAGCGGCCTTGCCGAAGAAGTTGAGCAAGGTTTCCTCGAGAGTCACGCCCCTCGCCAACTGGGCAATCAGATCGCGATGGGTGCCCCCGAAGATATCGCCATCCTCGAGTGCATACCCGAACCCGACCATGGCGGCTTCCTGTCCCACGCCCGGATAAACCGCACCTGTGAGCCGCCCCCCGCGGTACATGGTGTGGAGTCGAGTCTCGAGCAGACGACCCGTGATCATCAGCTCATACATATCCATCAACTGAGCGTCGTCTAGCTCGCGAGCCTCGATATCAAACCGCATGTCGGTCACCAATCCTCAATGCAAGGGCCTCCCGCTGGCCTCCATTAACGCCTCACCCACGGCTTCCGAAAGCGTGGGATGGGCATGGACGAAGGCGGCAGCTTCGGCCGGAAGCGCTTCCCAGCCCACAGCCAGCATGAGCTCGTGAATCAACTCGCCGGCGTCGGGACCCACGACGCTGGCGCCCAGAATGGGCCCATCCTTCTCCACCACCAGCTTGACCACACCATGGGCCTCGCCTCGAATAATCGCCCGCGCCACACCGGCGAAGGTCTTGGAGGTGGTCTCGACTTCGTAGCCAAACTCTTTGGCCTGCGCTTCTGTGAGGCCGACGCTGGCAAACTCGGGGTGGGTATACACCACGAGCGGCACCGCCCGATAATTCACCGGATCGGGCTCTCCGGTGCCAATGAAAGTGATTACCGAGATGCCCTCGGCAAAACCGGCGTGTGCCAGCTGGGGAGTCCCGGCGACGATATCGCCTACCGCAAAGACCCCGGGCTCGTCAGTTTGGCCGGTCTGACTGTCCACAACAATGAAACCCTGGTCGACATCTATCTTGGCTGTGTCAAGCCCAATGTCGCCGGTGCGAGGCGCTCTCCCCACGGCCACCAGCACGGTGTCGACTTCCACCGACTCGTCCCCGAAGGGAACAACAACCGTGTCTCCCCGCCGTTCCGGCTCCCCCACCGTCACCCCGGTGTGGACCGTTAGCCCCCGTGCCTTCAACTGCCTCTCAAGAGCCCGAGCGGCCTGCGGCTCGGCTCCGGGGACGATCTGGTCCATCATCTCGAAAAGATGGACCTCGTTTCCGAGGTCCACCAGAAGGGAAGCAAACTCGCAGCCGATGGCCCCGGCTCCAATGATGGCTACTCGCCCGGGGCTCGAGCTCCAGTCGAGAGCATGGTCTGAGCTGAGGATCTTGTCCCCGTCGAACTCATACCCGGGAATCGCCCTTGGCACGGAACCGGTGGCGATGATGACATTGGCTGCCTCCAACTCCTGCTTCCCTTCGGTAGTCTCGACCAGCACCTTGCCGGGACCGCTCAGTCGGCCGTAGCCGTCGATCACATCGACTTTGCGTTGCTTCAGCAAGCCGGCAAGGCCGCTGACCAGCTGATCTACAACCCGATCCTTACGGGCCAGGCCCTGGCCCCAGTCGAAGCTCGGAGATCCGACCTGCACCCCAAAATCGGCTGAATCTCGCACTGTTGTGAACACGCCGGCCGCCTCCAACCACGCCTTAGCGGGGATGCAGCCCCTGAGGAGACAGGTTCCACCGACACGGTCTTTCTCGACCATTGCCACACTGAGGCCGAAATTATGGGCGTAAAGGGCGGCGGAATAGCCCCCGGGCCCACCCCCGATGATGACGACGTCGTACACGCGTAGTGCCTCCTACAACCCGTCGATCCTAGTGCTGTGCATGACACGGCACTGTGGCGTCGGGAGTTCCTCAATTGTGGGTGGGGATAGGGTGAGGGGGTGAAAACTCGCTACCTGATAATCACCGCCTTGATCACCGCGCTGGTCATATTGGGTGCCGGCGCCTGGTGGCTGTACGTCCGGAGCGTGTGAGTGGCCTCCGAACTGACCCTGCCAATACCCGATCTATGGCTGCTCGCAAGTGGAAAAAGCGTTGTTGCCTTCGCTCCCCGCTATGCCGTAGACCTCAACGACGAGCTGGAGCTGGCGCCGGGACCGCCCCGGCCGGCGGCTGAGCTCAAAGCTGACCCCGGGTCGGTGGTGGAGCCGTCCGCGCTCGACGATCTGACGGCTCTGGTCATGGGGGTCCAGCCGGCCTCTTCGCTCAGCCCGGAATCGGACGGCAACTTCTTGACAAATCTCCCTGAGGGAGACGTCCTGATTCTCCGGGTCTACCGGGGGAATCGGCCGGTGCTGGATGGCGCCGAGTTCGAGGCGCAACGGGCCGAAGTGGAAGCTGAGTTCCGTTGAATCGAGTCGAGCTCGAGACCGCCAATGGAGTGCGACTCGAGGGACGCTGGGACGAGCCACCCGAGCCTCTCGGCGCGCTCGTGTTCTGCCACCCCCATCCGCAGCAAGGCGGCACTATGACCTCACCCCTCATGCACAAAGTAACCAAAGGGCTTGTCGGGGACGGCTTCTCGGTGCTGCGGTTCAACTTCCGCGGAGTCGGCGCTTCATCCGGCGAATGGGGTGGCGGCGATGGCGAAGTGAATGATGTGGCGGCGGCAATGGAGCAAGCCGCAACCCGGGGATTACCGCTGGCCCTCGGCGGATGGTCTTTCGGAGCAGCTACGGCGCTGAGATGGCAGGCTCGCGAGGGCGACTCCACCCCGTACGTCGGCATTGCCCCGCCGGTAAATACCGAGTACATGCAATCACCCCCTCGATCACCTGAGCTGGCTGAGGCCCGGCGACTCTTCATAATCGGCGATCGGGATCAGTTCATAACAGTTAAGGATCTGGAGTCATATGCCCTCTCAATCGGGGCAACTGTGGATGTGATCAAAGGAAGCGACCACTTCTTCTATTTCCGAGAAGACCGGGTGGCAGGCCTGATGGCCGGGTTCTTGACCGCTAGCTAACGGGCCGAAATCCCCGATTACGGGCTTCTGCCAGGGTGTCGGGCGCAATAGCCGACAACATGTTCTTTTCGGTGAGTCGTTCGGCCTCAACCCGGGCTTCAAGGGCTGCAAACTGCGACTCATCGTCGCAGTCGTAGACAGTCATTTCATCGCGCACACCGACGAAACGGTTCTCCCCGAAGCGCAGCAAGCGTCCCATCCCCTCCCCTTCTCTAGTGCCCCGACCAATGACAGAGCACTAACTGGCGCCTTCGGCCCAGGTTTGCCAGTCTTCACCCTCGGCCATGTCGGCCGGGTCCGGTTGCTCGGCGAGCAGGGTGCCGTCGTCTATCTCGTCTGAGTAGTCGATGTGCTCGATCAGCTCCTCGCCGTTCTCATCCCCGTCGGCGAATGTGAACAGGAAGTAGCCCATGCGCAGGTAAATGTGGGTTTCGCCTGGAATCCAGGCCACAAGCACCGGCTCGTCTCCCAGCTCGCCCCGGGTGGAGACGATCCCGGGATATGCCAGCACCAATTCGCCGATTCCCTGCATAGTGATGTCGGCTCCGGTGCCTCCAAAAAAGGGCGCCGATACTTCCGCATCGAGAAGCTCGCGGATGCCTTCGAGATCGCGGGCGTTGAAGAAGTCCACAAGTTCGTCGACCACCGCTTCTTCGGTGGAGTAATCGGTCATGGCCTCAGTCTACGTACCGGCTCACCGACCATGAGTTCGTAGGCGGGGGGAGGCTGAATGCTCAATCGGTGCCAGGGAATGGAGCTGGGCGCTATCGAGAAGTAGACCGCCAGGAAGGCTTCCACCAGCCTGGTCCGGAGGTCAGATCCACGCCGGTTCACGGTATCCACCGAACACCTCCCGCAGGGTCTCGACAATTTCACCTTCCGTGGCCCGCACCCTGGCTGCTTCCACGATGAGTTCCATCAGGTTGGCGTCGCCTTCGGCCCCGACCCGCAAGGCTTCCCGGGCTGCAGATACGGCGTCCTCATCCCGATCGGCTCGCAACCCGGCCAGAGTGTGGCGCTGCTCCTCTTCGATTTCAGTACCGATTCGAAGGATGTTGATGTCCTTCTTATCTTCACGGACGTAGCGATTCACGCCGACGATTCCTCGCTCGCCTGCCGTCACCTTCTTCTCGAACTCGTACGCGGAATCGGAAATCTGGCCCTGGAACCAGCCCTCCTCGATGCCGCGCAGGACTCCGGCCAGCATCGAACCGGACCCTTTGCGATCGATTGCCGCGAACAGCTCCTCGGCAGCGGCCTCCGCCTGGTCGGTGAGCTGCTCCAGATACCACGATCCGCCCAGCGGGTCGACGGTGTCCGCCGTTCCGGTCTCTTCGGCGATGACCTGCTGGGTACGCAGCGCCAGCTCGGCGGCTTCCCTGGTCGGCAGGGCATAGACCTCGTCGAGCGCGTTGGTATGCAGACTCTGGGTACCCCCCATCACGGCGGCCAGGGCTTCGATGGCGATCCGCACCACGTTGTTGTATGGCTGCTGGGCAGTGAGGGAAACACCCGACGTCTGGGTGTGAAAGCGCAGCTTGAGCGATCGTTCATCCTTCGCCCCGTACCGCTCTCTCATCCAGCGAGCCCAAATACGCCGGGCTGCCCGGTACTTAGCAATTTCCTCGAAGAAATCGATGTGGGCGTCGAAGAAGAACGAGAACCGGGGCACGAACGAGTCGACTTCCAGGCCCCGGTCGCGGCACGCCTCAACGTAGGCAAAGCCGTCGGCAAGCGTGAACGCCAGCTCTTGCACCGCCGTGGCACCCGCCTCACGAATGTGATACCCGCTGATCGAAATGGTATTCCACAGCGGCACCCGGTCTCGACAGAACTCGACTTGATCAACCAGCATTCGCAGGTGCGGCTTCGGCGGAAACAGCCATTCTTTCTGGGCGATGTACTCCTTGAGGATGTCATTCTGCAACGTGCCGGCCAGTCGATCCCAGGAAACACCCTGTTCTTCGGCAGACACGAGCAGGAATCCGAACAGAACTTGAGCCGGGCCATTGATCGTCATCGATACCGAAACCTCATCGAGCGGAATTCCGTCCATCAAGGCATTCATGTCATCTGCAGAATCGACCGCGACCCCACAGTGACCCACCTCGCCTAGGGCTCGTGACGAGTCACTGTCGTATCCCATCAGCGTTGGCATGTCGAAAGCCACCGACAGTCCGCCCTGACCTTCGGCCAGCAAATGGCGAAAACGGGCGTTGGTCTTCTTGACTGAGGCGAATCCGGCGAACTGGCGCATGGTCCAGAGGCGCCCCCGATAGCCGGTGGCATGGATGCCCCGCGTGTACGGGTAGAGGCCCGGATAACCAATGCGCTCGGGCGGATCCCCCTCCGGGGGAAGACCGAGGCCCGGCACCGGCTCACCTGACAGCGAGCTGAAACCTGACTGCCGCTCGGGCCCTTCGCCTGCCAGCTCCTCCCACCTGGCCCGGTCGCTCACCACTCCTCCCCTTCCACGGCGCTACCCACGGCTCCGATCCTGACCAGATAGGCGCCTTCGCCGGCTAACACCTGTCGCACATCGTCGGGGGAGTACCCGGCCGGTTGGCCGATCTGGTCGAGGATGAACCGAGCGGCGTCGTCGGAATTCCCCACTCGCACCGGCTCGAGCTTCCCGGCGCCCCGGGGGGAGATCCCCTGTAGATACACCACTTCCCACTCGAGGATCCGGCAGATGTCTTCCCGGCCGAGCCAACCGGCACCTCCCAAATATTGATCGACGAATTCGACGGCATCGTCGAGCACGTAGGTGAGTTGCTCGGGGCCCGAGCGCTGCATCGCCTCTTGCCACACAAGGGCTGCTGCCAGACCAAGGAGAAGCGCCACGAGGAGTGCTCCCAGAAGCAAAGGGCTCATGTCCGTCATGCTACCGGCACCCTCGGAACCTGGAGCTCGGACGAAATCGCCCAAATAACTTCGATCGGCCCCTATTCTCTGCGGCCGTGGCCAGTAGCACGAATTCGGGAGTGAAATGGAAGGCCCTGGCCATAGGGACTGGCGGGGTTCTCGTTACCGCGGGCTTGATCTGGCTGGTCGTCAGCGGAGTTGAGACCGGGAGGGGCGAGCGACCCGACGCCCCGGCCGGAGTCGAGACTTTCAGCGGTATCAATGCCCAGCACATCGACGGGCCCATCGACTACGGAACAACCGACCCTCCCCCCGGCGGCAATCACAATACGCAATGGCATGCTTGCGGCTTCTACGAGAACGAGATCCGGACCGAGAACGCCGTGCACTCGATGGAGCACGGTGTGGTCTGGATTACCTACCGGGCCGGCTTGTCCGACGAAGAAACGGGCATCCTCGAGAGCCTCGGCCGCCGCTCCGAGACCATCGTCAGCCTCTTCCCGGACCAGAGCGCGCCCGTCATCGCCACCGCGTGGGGCAATCAGCTCAAGTTGCAAAGTGCCACCGACAATCGACTCGACCAGTTCCACGGTGCGTTCCGCGATGCGCCCTCGGCCCCTGAGCCCCTGGCCGGCTGCGCCAATGGGATCGTCACCTAAAAAGTCGCCAGTTTGGCCAGCAGGGCCTCGACCGGTTCGACGCCGAGCCTGCCGGAGATCCGGGTAAGCACAACTCCTTCCCCATCCAATACCACCCAGTAGGGGAAACCGCTGAGGCCGTAGGCCCTGGCAACGTCAAAGCCTGCCGTGTCCACCAGCACTGGTAGCTGCCAGCCGGCTTCGAGAAGCCAGTCGGACGGCGGATAGTTGAGGCGGGTGGATTGGGTGGCCGTCGCCACCGAGTACAACTCCACCCCGACGGGCACCTCAAGAGCACTGAAGTAGGGTGCCAGCTCCTCCACCTCCCCCCGGCACTGGTCACACCAATGTGCCAAGAAGACAATGACTTTGGCGGTGCCGTCATGGCTGATCGTCACCGGTTTTCCGGTAAAACCGGGACCGGTCACCTCGGGGGCGACTGTTCCGACAGCCGGATCAGGCCCGGACTTCAATTCGGGCAGTGCCGCCCCGCTGATCTCCACCGAGTCTGCAACCTCTATCAGGGTGGTGGTCGGCAAACCGTCGCTCACGAACCCATCGCCGCCACAGGCGGCCAGGCCCAGCGTCAGCAATGCACCTGCAATCACAATTCTCATGAGTCCTCCCGGGCAGTGGCAAGGGCGACGATTATCAGTACGAACCCGCTGAGAGCCATGTAGGGAATCGACAAGAATCCGTATCGCCAAACGTAGGGGGCCGAACAGGGCACGGAGAACGAGCAGGTCCCGGCCTCCAAGCTGGGGAAGTGGTGAAGCAGATAGTGGTATCCGGCGACCAGCCCACCAGCGGCGGCCAACGGAAGGCCGTATCTACGGGCACCGGCGAGGTCGGCCCTGAACGCGGCAACACCCAGTACCAGCACCAGCGGGTACATGGCGATTCGCTGATACCAGCACAGGTCACACGGCTGAAGGTCGAACCCCAGGGAGTAGATGAGGCTTCCCACCGTGGCAACGCCGGCAACACCGGCGGCCCCCCACATCGCCGGCGATGGAGCGACCCGGGACCGGCGCCAGCTCACCACCAGGGCAAGGGTCGCCACGTTGGCGGTGAGCGCCAGGATCGCGGTGAAGTGCGTATAGGTTTGGTAACTCACCAGACCAAGTATCGGAGCCGGGACTGCCCGACCCTTAGGGGCGAAGTCCCTTAAAGGCCGAGACGATCGGCCAGAACCTCACGGTGGGCTGCCGGAGTGCCAAAGAGCAGCTCGGTCGACTTAGCCCGTTTGAAATACAGGTGGGCGTCGTGTTCCCACGTGAAGCCGATCCCGCCGTGGATCTGAATGTTGTTGGACGCGGCGCGGAAGAACGCTTCCGAGCAGTAGGCCTTCGCCAGCGGAGCCGCTTGGGCGACTTCATTCGGAGAGTTGGCGACCGTCCAGGCCGCATAGGAGGCCGCCGAGCGGGCGGCCTCCAATTCCATCAGCATGTCGGCGCACATGTGCTTGATCGCCTGAAACGAGCCGATAGCCCTGCCGAACTGCATGCGATCCTTGGCGTAAGCGACTGCCATTTCCAGCACTCGCTCAGCTCCTCCGACCTGCTCGGCGGCCAGAGCCACCCGCGCCAGGTCATACACATGCTCGACAGTGTCCCAGCCGCTCTCACCGAGGCGCTGGGCCGGGACTGAGTTCAAGTCGATGATGGCTTGCGGTCGGGTGGTATCGAGCGTTACCAGTTTCTCGGCCTGGACATCTGCTCCCCGGACGAGATAGAAGCCGACCCCTTCGCCGTTGCCGGCAGCGACCAGCACCATATCGGCCGTGTGGCCGGCGGTGACGTAGGACTTGGTCCCGTCAAGTGTGAATCCCGATCCGCCTGGAGAAGCGACCGACTTGATCGATGCCTGGTCCCAACCCTCACCCGGCTCGGCGATTGCCACCGTGGCGACAATCTCTCCCGCGGCGATGGCGCCGAGCCACTCCTTCTTCTGCTCGTCGCTTCCCCCGGCCATTAGCGCGGCTGCCGCGAGTACGGAGGATGACAGGTACGGGACCGGGGCCAGCACTCTGCCCATTTCGTGCAGCAAGATGGCCGTTTCCTGGAAAGTGAAGCCGGCCCCTCCCCACTCCTCGGGAATGTGCATGCCCTGCCAACCCTGAGTAGCCATTGCCTCCCAGAGCTCGCGGTCGTAGCCATCCTCTGATTCGGAGACCTGGCGGACTCGATCCGGCGGACTGTGCTCTTCGAGGAACCGGCGGGCTCCCTCCCGCAGCATCTGCCTTTCCTCCGAGATTCTGAAGTCCATTGGCCGGAATCCTATCGGGGCCGGGAGTGAAGACCCGGCGGATGCGTCCGATAACATGGGGATGAAGCTCTCTTTCATGGCACTGGCATCTGCCCTTATTGCCTCGGCGTGCACGGCCGGTCCTCGTATCGACGCGGCCGAGTCTCCGGAAGTGACGACCACTATTGCCACTACGGCGCCGGTCGAAACAACGCTTCAGCCCACGACGACCACCACCCTCCCCGACGCGGGAGTCGACATCGTGGCCTGGCTCAACAAGTACTCCCCCGGCCAGACCCTGGAACAGACTGTGGCCGGCTGGCCGGGAGTGGAGTCGGCTGTCTACGTCGGAAGTCTCGAAGCCCTCGCCGAGCTGGAACGACTCTATGCCGACCAACCCGCGGTGGTTGCCGAGATCGACGCCGCCGACCTGCCGACATCACTCAGGGTCGAAGTCACTCACCCGAGCTTTGTTGGTGAGGTAGCGACCCAGCTCCGGGCACTGTCGGATGTGGCCTCGGTAAATACGGCCGGGTCCGCTTTTTGCGATCGATTTTCCGGCTTCGCCATTGTTGTGTTCGCCGGTGACGACCTGGCTCTCACCCGGCTGCGCAGTCAAATCCTGGCGACACCCGGAGTCGATGACCTGGAGATTGTCGGGAGGGACACCGCCTACGCGGAGTTCACAGATGAATTCGCCGACTTCCCCGATGTGCTGGAGGGAATCACCGTCACCGACATGCGGGTCTCACTGCGAGCGATCGCCTCCGACTCGAGCGAAATCCCCGGTCTCGAGGCGGAATTGCTGGCCGACGACGCCGTGGTCGGCGTCTACGTTGCCGGCGAGGATGCCCCTCCTTGTTAACCGAAAGATTTCCCTGGTGGCTGCGGGGGGTCAAACCCTAAACTTCCCGCATGGAACCCATCCTCGAAGTGGCGGGACTGCACGTCTCTGTTGAAGAGACGACGATCTTGCGAGGCATAGACCTCTCCGTAGACCGCGGCAAGATCCACGCCGTGATGGGGCCCAATGGTTCCGGCAAATCCACCCTGGCCAACGTGCTGATGGGCCATCCCGGCTATCAGGTCACCAGCGGCAGCATCCGGTTCAAGGGCCAGGAGCTGGTGGCAGGCCCGGATTGGACCGACGAGCAAATCGCGGCGGTTGCACCAAATGAGAGGGCCAAAGCCGGAATGTTCCTCGCCTTTCAGTATCCGGAAGAAATCCCCGGAGTAACGATCGTCAACTTCTTGCGCAACGCCCTGTCGAATAGAAGCGGGGTGGATTACACGGTGCTGGAGCTCCGCCTATTAGTGACCGACGCCATGCGCGAGTTGGGGATGGACCCGAGCTTCGCCGATCGCTATCTCAACGAGGGTTTCTCTGGAGGAGAGCGCAAACGTAATGAGATTCTGCAGATGGCGGTGCTGCAGCCGGAACTCGCCGTGATGGATGAAACCGACTCGGGCCTCGACATCGATGCGTTGCGAGAGGTGGCAGAGGGTGTTAACCGGCTGCAGTCGCCCGACCGGGCCTTCCTGATAATCACCCACTACCAACGGTTACTCGAGTACATCACCCCCGATGTTGTCCACATCTTGATCGACGGGCAGATCGTCGAGACCGCAGGTGCCGAGCTGGCGGCCAAAATCGAACAATCCGGTTACGACGGATACCGGGCTCCCGCGCCGGCATGATCGACCTGGCCCACCTGCGAGCCGATTTCCCCATTCTCGAGCGGGAGATGAACGGCAAACCGCTGATCTATCTCGATTCGGCCGCCACCTCGCAGAAACCCACTCAGGTGATTGAGGCCATCTCCGACTTCTATAGGAACAGCAACTCCAATGTCCATCGGGGGTCCTACGGCCTCTCCAACGAGGCTACGGAGCGTTACGAGGATGCCAGGTCGAAGGTGGCACAATTCATCAACGCCGACGCCCGCGAGGTTGTGTTCACCCGAGGTGCGACCTCCGCAATCAACCAGGTCGCGTCCGGGTGGGGACTGGACAACCTTGAATCCGGCGACCGGATCCTTCTGACTCTGATGGAACATCACGCCAACATCGTCCCCTGGCAAATCGTCAGCCGTCACACCGGGGCCGAACTGGTCTACGTCCCTTTCACCGACGACTACCTGCTGGACCTGGACGCGTTCCATGAGCTACTGGACGAACGCGTCAAGGTTGTCGGGGTCACAGCCATGTCCAACGTATTGGGAACCATCAACCCCATCCGCCCGATCGCCGACGCCGCCCATGGTGCTGGAGCGATCGTGGTTGTGGACGCCGCCCAGGCTGCGCCGCATCTGACACTTGACGTGGCCGAACTCGACGTTGATTTCCTGGCTTTCTCCGGGCACAAGATGCTGGGCCCAACCGGCATTGGAGTTCTTTACGGAAAGATCGAGCAACTCGAGGCGATGGAGCCTGCGGAGGGTGGAGGAGAAATGATCTCCGAGGTGGAGCTCCAGACTTCGACCTGGGCCGAGGTACCCCATAAGTTCGAGGCGGGGACTCCCCCCATCGCTGAGGCCATCGGCCTGGGCGCGGCCATCGATTACCTCACCAAGCTGGGCATGGAAACAGTTCGCGCCCACGAGGTGGAATTAGCCGGGTACGCCATCGACCAGCTGGGCAGAGTCGAGGGAGTGACAATTCATGGTCCGACCGACGTCGACCATCGTGGGGCGGCCGTGGCGTTCAGTCTGACAGGCGTCCACCCCCATGACATCGCCACCATCCTCGACCAGGCGGGCATTGCTGTTCGGGCAGGCCATCATTGCGCTCGCCCCCTGGCCCGTTCGCTCGACGTCACCGCCACCACCAGGGCCTCCTTCTACATCTACAACGATCGCTCCGAGGTCGACGCCCTCATCCAAGGCCTGGCACAAGTCAAAGATATATTTGATGTCGCTTAACGAGCTCTACCGGGAGGTGATCCTCGACCACTATCGGGCCCCGCGCCATCACGATCACCTCGACAACCCGGACGCCGAAGCTGCGGGCAACAACCCATTGTGCGGCGATGAGGTGACCGTCGAGCTGAAATTCGATGGCGACACCGTCGCCGATATCGCGGCCGTCAGTGCCGGATGCTCGATCAGCCAGGCCTCGGCTTCGATGATGACCCAGGCTCTGATAGGCCGGGATCGCGAAGAAGTGGACGAGTTGATCCACGCCTTCAAAGCAATGATGTCGATTGAGGAGGCCGATAGTCCTTCGATCGATCCGGAGCGCCCGGGAGCCGTGCTCGGAGATCTCGAAGCACTGCAAGGAGTGCGCAAGTTTCCTGTCCGGGTCAAGTGCGCCGACCTTCCCTGGGCCACACTGGAGCAGGCCCTGGCTGGAGACGAATGAGCCACGGTCTCGGTTTCGGACTTGTATCGGCTCAACTGACGCCGGGCGATCAGCGCAGCTGGACTGAGGTCTATCAGGAGGCGATCGAACTGGCGGTGATCGCCGAGAACCTCGGCTTCTCGTCCGTATGGACCACAGAGCACCATTTCATCGACGACGGCTACATGCCTTCTTTGCTGCCGGTGAGCGCGGCGATGGCGGCACGGACAGAGCGGATCGACATCGGTACCGGCGTTCTCCTGGCTCCCCTGCACCACCCGCTGCGCCTGGCCGAAGACGCCGCCACTGTGCAACTGATCAGCCGGGGGCGCCTGATTCTGGGGCTGGGCCTGGGATGGATGGTCGCCGAGTTCGAGGCGCTCGGAGCCGACTTGAAGCAACGCGGGCAGGCTATGGAGGAAATCCTGCAGATTCTTCCCCAGGCCTGGTCCGGAAAGCCGCTCGATCATCACGGCAAGATCTACGACCTGCCGCCGGTGGCGGTTCGGCCCGTCCCCGAGCCGGCCATTCCGGTCCTCATCGGCGGCGGGGCCGAACCAGCGGTGCGCCGGGCGGGCCGGCTGGCAGACGGTTTCTTCTCAAACGCCTCTCCCGATCAGCTGGTGGCTCAAGTCCAATGGGCTTCTGACGAGCTGGAGCGAGCCGGCAGGGATCCGGCCGAATTCCAGTGGTGGTACTACACCATTGCCCTCCCCGGTGATAACGCAGAGGAGTCATGGCTGCTCATGCGGGACCACGTCTGGGCCCAGCGCTGGAAGTATGGGGACATGGAAGCGTCAGCCACCCGCGCCGGCCCGGCTCCCGCACCACCCCCGCTTGACTCCGGAATGGAAGCCAAGCTGCGGCGCATGGTGTTTCTCGGCACCGGCGCCGAGGTAGCAGACAAATTTCAGGCGGTGCAGGATCGCGTGCCGGTGCCGCTTCGCTTCGTCGCCAGGTCCTACTTCCCGGGGCTTTCCTTTGACGCTCAGGTGGAGCTCATGGAGCGCCTCGCAACTGAGGTAATGCCTGCCCTCTGACGGGCCGAATGAGCGACAGGCAGGCACCGACTGCTTCTAGAAGCCGACAGCCTCTTACGAGACCACACCACCCTCGGTCATCCCTCGCAAGTCGAGGGCCGCTTCGATCTCTTCCGAGCTGAGCCCCGACTTCTCTATCGCAACCTCACGCACGCCCCGGCCGCTGGCGAACGCCTCCTTGGCGATCTCAGCCGCCAGGTCGTATCCGAGCCGGGGGGCCAGCGCCGTGATGATGATTATGTTGCGCTCCACCAACTCCCGGGCTCGCTCCTCGTCGGCCTCGATTCCGACGACACACTTCTCGCTCAGAACCTGAGCGGCGTTGGCCAGCAGCTCGATGGACTGCAAGAGATTGTGAGCGATAACCGGCATCATCACGTTGAGCTCGAAATTGCCGTTGGCACCTCCCCAGGTGACGGCGGTGTCGTTACCCATGACCTGGGCGACCACCATCATCACCGCTTCAGGAATCACCGGGTTCACCTTGCCGGGCATGATCGACGAACCGGGCTGCAGGCTTGGAAGCTTGATCTCGGCGATGGCGGTGCGGGGACCGGAGGAAAGCCAGCGGAGATCGTTGGCGATCTTGAACATCGCGCCGGCCACGGCCTTGAGGGCCCCCGAAGCGGCCACCGCCGCATCTTTGCCGGCGGCAGCCTCGAAGTGGTTCTCGGCTTCCCGGAACGGATAACCGGTCCTGGCGGCAATCCGCTCGATCGTGGCAGCCGCAAAACCTTCAGGAGCGTTAATGCCGGTACCCACCGCCGTGCCGCCGAGCGCCAGCTCCTCGAGATCACCGAGCGCTGCCTCCACCCGCCCCCCACCCTTAGCAATCTGGGCCGCATAGCCGGAGAATTCCTGACCCAGGCGGATGGGCGTGGCGTCCATGAGGTGAGTCCGTCCCGACTTGATAATGTGATCGAACTCGCTTGCCTTAGTGTCAAGGGCTTCTGCCAACGTCGTCAACGCCGGTAGCAATTGATCGCGGATCGCGGCCACGGCGGCGATGTGTATGGCAGTGGGGATCACGTCGTTCGACGATTGCCCCTGGTTGACATGGTCGTTGGGGTGGACCAGGCCACTACCCAATTCACCGCCGAGAAGCTCGGAAGCCCGGTTGGCGATGACTTCGTTGGCATTGGTGTTGGTTGAGGTCCCCGAGCCGGTCTGGAAGACATCGAGCACGAACTGGTCGTCAAAGGTGCCGTCGGCCACTCCGTCGGCGGCGGCGGCAACGGCATCGGCTATGTCCTCGGGGTAGGTGCCGAGTTGGTAATTCGTCCGAGCCGACTCGGCCTTGACGACTCCCAGAGCCCATATGAAACGGCGACTGAACGTGATCCCGGAAATAGGAAAGTTGTCGTGGGCTCGCTGGGTTGACGCTCCGTAATAGGCGTCGGCGGGAACCTCCACCTCACCCATTGAGTCCTTCTCTATCCGCATCTCGAATCTCCTTCCGTGACCCAAGCCTAGGAGCCTCCCCGGCAAGGTAGGGTGCCGCTGTGACTGCAGAAATCAGCCTGGCAAACCAGTGCATCATCGTCACCGGAGCCAGCCGGGGCATAGGCGAAGAAATCGCCGTGGCAGCTTCCCGGGCAGGAGCCAGCGTGGTGTTGGCCTCCCGCCGCCAGGAAGGACTCGATGTCGTTGCCGAACGCATTGCCGATGCTGGAGGGGAGGCCCGCGCAGTGGCCTGCCACGTTGGTAAGCCGGCTGAAGTAGCGGCCCTCTTTGCAGCCGCCAGAGAAGCCTTTGGGCCCGTCCACGGTCTGGTGAACAATGCCGCCACTAACCCGTATTTCGGGCCACTGCTCGGTATCGAGGAAGCCGCCTTCGACAAGACGATCGAGGTGAACCTCAAAGGCCCCATGACGGCCATCCAGGCCTTCGTCGACCAGCCGGCGCCGCCCGGCTCCGCGGTCCTAAACATCGCCAGCATTGCCGGAATCCAGGCTGCTCCTTTGCAGGGGGTCTACGGGATGACCAAGGCGGCGCTCATTTCCATGACCAAGACGCTGGCGCATGAACTGGGCCCCGCCGGGATCAGGGTCAATGCCATTGCCCCCGGGTTAGTCGAGACCCGGTTCGCAGCAACCATCGTCGAGAGCGACGAGTTACGAGACCACGTAGTGAGCCGCACTGCGCTCGGACGTCACGCCCAACCCGACGAGATCGCCGGAGCTGCTGTGTACTTGTTGTCCGAAGCAGCGTCCTACGTCACAGGACAGACGATCGTGATAGATGGTGGGACTATCACGAGTTAGGTCTGGAACTCGCGGAGCCTCGTCCCTGCCAGGCCACAGAGTATGGCGTCCCAAGCGCTCGAGAATGCTTGCTCTATGTGGGGCCTATTAGGTTATTCGGGGATGTAGGAAGAGATATGCGTTTCTTTGTCGCGTTGGTAGTCGCGATTCTTGTACTAGCCGCGTGTGGTGGCGATGAGGAATCCGCCGACACAACGACATCCTCGGTGCCTACCACGACCACAACCACGGCAACTCCTTCGACGACCACAACAACAACTCCAGCCGCGACCACCAGTCGCTCCACCGATGAACAAGCCCTGGTGGATGCCATCGTCGAGTTCGGACTCGCCGACCCCGAGAATGAACTTTCTCCCGAAGACACCACCTGCGTGGCGGAAACCGTGGTGGATGTGGTCGGCCTTGATGCGCTGGGGGCGGGCGGAATCACTCTGGATCAACCTGACCTCGACGCTTCCGATTTCCAGCCCACCAGGGAACAGGCGGATGTGTTTACCGACCGATTGTTCGAGTGCATGGACCTTGGTGACGCCCTCGTCTCCTCGCTCCTGACAGATGAGGAGGCCCCTGAATTCCTCACCGAGGAGGCAGCCCGTTGCCTTGGTGATGGCATGGAGGGGTCGGAAGTCTTTAGGAACTTCCTTGCTGAGTCCTTGTTCGCCGAGGATGACCAGGACAACCCCTTTGCCGATGACCCCGAAACGGCACCCCTGCTCGTCGACCTCATGTTCGATTGCGTGGATTTTGGCGACGTATTTCTCGAGTCGTTTTCGGCAGAGGCAGAGATCAGCGACGAGTCGGCTCGGTGACGGAATGCGGGAGTCAACGGCCTTTAGAAACCTCATTGTCGAGTCCATGGTTGGCGAGGATGTGGATCCCTTTGCTGATCCCGAAGGGGGAGCCGAGATTCTTCAGTTAGTCCTCGATTGCTTCACCGCCGAGGAGTTGCTGCGCCTCAGTCAACTGGGGGAATAGGAGCGCCGCCTCCCTCCTCTCTTGGGCTCGCGAGACTGGACCTCAGCATGTCACCCGTACCGGGGGTCTGGTTCGTCTGTTAAGTAGGACCGTCAGGGAGGTGTTCTGATGGGTTCGGTTCAGCTTGATACAAAAACTTCTCGGGTTGCGTGGCCGGGGTTGCTGACCACGTTGGGCCTATTTGGCTTCTTTGTTTCGTACATGTTTGCCGGGTCCGCAGACTGGGGTCCACCAGGCACCAGCGCCTATGGGAGTAATGAGAAGGGGGCGGATGACCTGGTTGGAGCGGGCTGGATGGGCCGTGACCCTGAGTGGGTCGGTTCTGCTTCTTGTGGGCAATGTTGCCGAGTTTTGGGTGTTCACTTCGCGCACATATGCCGATCAGGCTCGAAACGGATCGTGGCGCCTGTTTCTGCTGGGAGCGGCCAGCCTGATCATCGGCGGAATCCTGTGGGCTGTTGCTAACGCGCGAAACCAGTCCATCTCGCTACAGAGAGAGCCGGTTTCCCACTAGGTCCGCAGCCACAATAAGGGCCCACCGTACGCTTCATCTCATGATCGGGTTCACTGGACAGCTCGAGGTCGATGGGCCACCGGCCGCTGTGTTCGAACTCCTTGCCGACATGGCAGAGCTTCACCAGTGGAACCCCAACGTGCGAAGCTCCCAACGAATCAGTGGTAACCGGTTTGAACCAGGTTCCCGATATGAGTCGACCATCGCCCGCGGTCCCGTGCGCATGACCGCCCGGTCGGAGCTCGTGGCGGTGGAGCCGGGGCGAAAGGTCCAATACGAAGGCTCGATCGCCGGGTTCTGGTCGGTCGACTCGCTGACCTTCGAGCCGTCGGGTGATGGCACGCGAATCACGTTCCACAACGAGACGCGGGCCCCGGGCTGGCTCCGCCCCGTAACACCACTCCTGAACGCCACGTTTCAACGTCAAGCCCGGCGGGCGGTCGAAGGCGCCGGACGATATCTCGCCAGCAACTCACCGGAGTAACAGTGATCCATCCGCACAAACACAGAACGGCTGTGGCGTAAAAGGGCTACCCCACAAGCTAGGGCGGCTACGACATCCCCGGACCAGGCAACATCGCCACCGCCACCAAAACCTGATCAAACGCAGGTTTGAATCTCCTGCAAATAATCTCTAAGAGGCGCGGCCGTCGCTCCGCTGCGAAATCGGCTGTATTGGTCCATTCGGGAGAGGACAGTGCTCACAGGCCTGGGCCTTTGCGTACAGTGTCGCTGCGACGGAAACCTCGCCAGTGCAGGGTCAAAGTCTCATAGGGGACGAAGCCTGCTTTGACGTGCGCTCTCATCGAGGGTTGATTGTCACTCGCAACGTGACAAATCACCCTGCTGTACCCGAGCCTGGCGGCTTCTTGGGCAACCAGCGCGAGCCCGGTGGTTCCGATTCCACGACCTCGAAATCGAGGTGGTACGTAGGAGCCTTCCACGAGGACCTCATCGGATTCTGGAACAGGACATGCGGGGTACCACATTCGAAGGGTTTCAACGTCTCCGGCCTTCGCCATTCCTTGCGAGTAGCAGATTTCTCCGCCCTCTGTGACGCCGACCCATAAGGTGGGGAGCCGGAAATCCTCTTCTTGCAGCCGAAAATTCGATGGGGAATCCGAGTCCTCGTATTTCCGGAGTATGAACGGAATCTGAGCCTCGAGGATCTCTAGCTCTTGGGTGAGATCCAGCTCGAAGCCGGTGTACTCGGTGTCGGAGTGGACGTGACGCACCAACGCCTGACCGAGTCGACGAAACTGTCAGCA
>Ga0255057_10000235_pt1 | contig 30882 bp, 27 predicted proteins | sample Cases_109_6_MG_FD_189022 | JGI IMG/M metagenome (GOLD analysis project Ga0255057, IMG submission 189022) | Seawater microbial communities from Amundsen Gulf, Northwest Territories, Canada - Cases_109_6 | ecosystem: Environmental > Aquatic > Marine > Gulf | place: Canada: Northwest Territories... | reverse complement strand
ACGCGAGGCGAGCTCGGGCGAATCGTTGACGCCCTCGATGAGCGTGTACTCGAAGGTGATCCTGCGGCCCTTCGCTTCCTGGTAGTCCCTCAGAGCATGGAACAGGTCGGGAAGGGGGTACCGTTGTTCGACCGGCACAAGTTCCTGCCTCAGCTCGTGTTCGGGGGCGTGGAGCGAAACGGCCAGCCGGAACGGCTCGGGGCGTGCTGCCAGCGCCTGGATCCCGGGTATCAGGCCGACGGTGGACACCGTGATGCGTCGGGCCCCGAATCCGAATCCTACGTGCAGGATCGACAGCGACTGGAGGACCGCGTCCAGGTTGGCCATGGGTTCGCCCATCCCCATATACACGACATTGGCGATTCCACGACCGAATATCTCGCGGGAAACACGCTCGGCGTCGCGGAACTGGGCCACGATCTCGGCGGCGCTCAGTTGGCGCCGGAACCCGAAGTCGCCCGTGGCGCAGAATCGGCACGCCAGCGCGCACCCTGCCTGCGACGAGAGACAGAGCGTGACCCTGTCCTTCATGGGGATGAGGACCGACTCGATCTGCACTCCATCGTGCAGTCGCCACAGGTGCTTGATCGTTCCGTCGGTGGAGCGGGCCTCGTACGCCATCTCGAGCGGGGACACGGAGAAGCGCTCGGCGAGCACGACCCTCAATTCCGCCGGAAGGTTGGTCATGTCGCCAAACCCGGTCGCATAGTGATCGTACACCCACTCGGCCACCTGCCCTGCCCGATATGACGGTTGTCCGATCTCGTCGAGCGTCGGAGCCAAGACGGCCGGGAACTCGTCCGGCACGTGGTTCAACAGCTCGATTCGCGTTGGTTGGGCATCATTCTCGACCATGAACACGAGGATCCCGATCGAGATCGCGCGGCGCAAGGGTTCGCTTGCTGCTCCCCGTGACGGCCGGTATCTTTATCGGCCGCGAAATCGGAGGCCCGCGAGGCGCGCGTCTTCTAGACCTTTCCGCCTTCGGAGTTCGGCTACGAGTACCCGCTCTGCCGGTCCGCCCCTGACGCTCTCCGTCCCATTGACGGAGGACCGTATCAAGGTTCCGCTGGAATCCCTGGACGCCGGCGCTTGAGGAGACTGGCGGGCTCCTGGTGGTCTGTGGCTGCCTGGGCGGCGCTGATTCTGGTGGCCACGACAGTGCACGTGCCGGATGTCGTGCTGCGGGCGCCCGTGTCCTGGCTGGACAAGCTGGCCCACGGAACCCTGTACCTTGTGCTGGGTTGGCTCACGGGCGAGGCCATGTGCGCGGCGGGGCGCTGTACGGCCCGCGCGGGGCTCGTGGCCCTGGCGGTGGCTTCGGCGTTCGCCGCGCTGGATGAAGCGCATCAAGCCTGGTTGCCCGGACGCGTGCCGTCGGTAGGTGACTGGGCCGCGGACGTGATCGGAGCGACCATCGGGCTCGCCGTGGGTATATGGGTCTGGAGTCGATCGACGACGAATGAATAGGCAGGGCAACCAAGCCAGGAGACAGGGAGGCACTCTGAACGACAGTGGCAGGGGCAGAGTGGGAGGACCGCTCGACCGGGAGACCCTTCTGGGGATCCCCGGCCCGACCCGCTACCGTGACGTGGCATGCGGAAGGGTCGATGGCGATTGGGTGGGGAAGACCGTTCGACTCGCCGGTTGGGTGCACCGCAGGCGGGACAAAGGGGGCGTCAAGTTTCTCCTCCTGCGCGACCGCACGGGGCTCGTACAGCTCGCGTTCGAGCCGGAACGGACGCCAGCGGATGTCCTGGCGAGGGCCGGCGAAGTGAGTCCCGAAGACGTGCTGTGGGTCACTGGCGATGTCGAGGCGCGTCCTCCCGAAGCCGTAAATCCGGACATGCCCACCGGGCAGTTCGAGGTGAGGGTGAGGGAGATGCGGGTCCTCGCCTCTTCGGATCCGCTCCCGATTCTAGTTGCGATTCCTCCCGGGGAGGAGCTTCCCTCGGAGGAGCTGCGGCTGCGGCACCGCGTGCTGGATCTGCGCCGCCCCGAGATGCAAAGCCACTTCGTGGTGCGCCACCTGGCGACGAACGCTGCTCGCGCATCGCTGGCCCGGCAGGGCTTCCTGGAGGTCGAGACCCCGTTCCTCACCAGGCGCACGCCGGAGGGTGCGCGAGACTACCTGGTGCCGAGCCGGATCCATCACGGCGAGTTCTATGCGCTGCCCCAGTCGCCGCAGCTGTACAAGCAGTTGCTGATGGTGGCCGGGTTTGACCGCTATTTTCAGATTGCCAGGTGCCTCCGCGATGAAGATCTGCGCGCTGACCGCCAGCCCGAATTCACGCAGATCGACGTCGAGATGGCTTTCGTTGAAGAGGACGACGTGTTCGCTGCATGCGAACGGATGCTGGTGGATATGTACGAACTGACCCTGGAGCAGGCCGTCCAAGTGCCGTTCCGGCGCATGACCTGGGCTGAAGCCGCAGAAGTCTATGGGACCGACAAACCGGATCTTCGGATCGAGTGGAAGATCAGGGACTATTCGTCCGTGCTCGGCGGCCGCGGCTTCGGGATCTTCGACGGAGCGATCTCGGTGGGCGGGCGGGTGCGCGGCATAGTAATCCCGGGAGGCACCTCGCTGTCCCGGTCGAGACTGGACGCGGCGAACGAGACGGCGCGGTCGGCCGGCGCCAGGGGTGCCCTATGGCTCAAGTGCACGGAGGACGGTTACTCGGGACCGGCCGCGCGTGCCGTGGATGAGGAGGCTGCCTCGATTCTACGGGATGACTACGCCGTGAGCACGGGTGACCTGGTCGTATTCGTGGCCGGGCCGGACGCCGAAAGCTCGCCGGCACTGGACATTGTGCGCCGTACGCTGGCCTCGGAGATGGGAGCAGTAGGCGACCACGATGAGTGGCTGTGGGTGACTGACTTCCCGCTGTTCGAGGCAGAGCCCGAGACAGGCGTCCCAACGGCCACTCATCACCCATTCACCATGCCGGTGGACGTGACGCCGGAACAGATGCTCGCGGATCCGTTCTCCGTGCGCTCGAGGGCCTACGACCTGGTTCTGAACGGAACGGAGCTAGCCAGCGGCAGTATCCGGTGCCACGATCCGGCTCTTCAGAGAGCCATTCTCGAGGTTCTCGGCATGTCGCAGGAGCAGGTGGACGCCCGCTTCGGATTCCTGCTGGAGGCCTTCCGGTACGGCGTCCCGCCGCACGGCGGGATTGCCTTGGGGCTCGATCGGTTAATTGCGCTTATGGTGGGGGCATCTTCGCTGCGAGACGTGATCGCGTTTCCGAAGACGACGGCCGCTCGCGGACTCATGGAGGGAGCTCCGGCCAGCGTCGACAGCGAGCTGCTTGCCGATCTCGGCATCCGTCTGGCCGGAGAGAAAGCTGAAGCGAATGAGTGACGCGCGGGCCGCGGGCTCCGAATCCAAGGACACGCCGGTCATCCAGCATCGACTGGCGGCAGACGGTTCCGACCAGCTGCTGCTGGCGGGCGTGAACGACAGTCACCTGAAGGCACTGGCACGACTCGGCGAATTGCGCGTCATCCTCCGCAGCGACCATCTCATCCTGTCTGGAGCGGTCGAGGCGGTCGAACGGTGTACTCCCGTCGCGCAGCGCATGATCCAGATGGCGCAGCTCAGACGGTCGTTCGACCTGGCGGATGTGGAGCGATTCTTCGCCGAGGCCGAGCGTCAGCCCGTGGCCCCACCGCCCGACTCGGATGACGAAGTCGTGGCCTTGCCCGGAGCCCGGAAGGTGATCCGTCCGAAGTCGGCGGGTCAGAGAGCCTATCTCTCGGCGATCCGCGAGAAGGACATCGTAGTCGGCATCGGCCCGGCGGGAACGGGCAAGACGTATCTGGGCGTGGCCATGGCCGTTAACGCTCTCGTTCGCAAGCGATTTCGGCGCATCATCCTGACGCGCCCCGCCGTGGAGGCGGGGGAGGCTCTCGGCTTCCTGCCCGGGGACATACGGGACAAGGTCGATCCGTATCTTCGCCCGCTGTACGATGCCCTGGAAGACATGCTGCCTTCCGACCGGATGCGCCGGGCGATCGAGGATCACACGATCGAGATTGCGCCCCTCGCCTATATGCGTGGCCGCACGCTCTCAGACGCGTTCCTGATCCTCGACGAGGCACAGAACGCGACGACGGCCCAGATGAAGATGTTCCTGACACGTCTGGGCCTCAACTCCAAGACCGTGATCACGGGCGACACGACTCAGATCGATTTGCCACGCCGGGAGGAGTCGGGTCTCCTGGAGATCGAGCGCATCCTCCAGTCCGTCGAGGGGATCGGGTTCGTGTATCTGAGTGAATCGGATGTAGTCAGACACCGTCTCGTGAAGGACATCATCCGGGCGTACGCGAAGCACGACAACGTCAACGGAAGCGGGCAAGACGGATGAGTGCCGCACGGTTCCGGGAAACGTGGCGCGACGCTGCTCGCGCGATAGATCGGCGACCCGGCGAAGGCTGGCGGGACCAGCTCTTCCATCATGGCTTCAGGATCCTGGTCGTCATTGCGATCGCCGTGACGGTGCCTCTGTTCTTCCGAAGCCACACTCTGCCGGAGACCATCGACGTCGAAGCGGGTGCCGTGGCGACGGAGGACGTGATCGCTGAATTCGAGTTCACGGTCCCCAAGCCGGCGGAGCAGCTCGCCAGGGAGCGGAATGATGCGGTGAGAGCGGTCCTCCCCGTATACATCCTCGACGCGGCCGCCACGGATACCGCGCTTGCCCAGACGAGGCTGTTCTTCGCGCGGGCCGACTCGGTATTAGGTACAGACCCGGCCGGCGTAGACCGGTCCGCCGCGCGGGCATTCATGCTCTCGAACGGCATCACGGTGACGGACAGCCAGCTGGATTACCTGTCGGATCCGGCCAACCGCTCCGATCTGCGGACGTCCATGGAGACGGCCTTTGAAGTCCTGCTTCCGTCAGGAGTCGCCGCGCTTCTCGACCCGGGCGGGCAGTCGGCCAGCGTAGTCATGGTGCGTGGCGAAACGGATCGCATGGTCCGGCGGGACTCCATCATGACCCTAAGCCGTTTCCAGGAAGAAGCACTGGTCTATGCGCCGCAGAACGCGTCCGTGGACGGGTTTCAGCTGTATACCAGCCTGCTGATTCGTTTTCGGGAGCCGACCCTGTTGCCGGACGACCTCGCGACCCGCACGGCTCGCGAGCAGTCGCGCGGGGCAGTGGACACGGTAGCCAGCGTGATCCTTGAGGGGGAGCGGATCGTAGGCGCGCATGAGCGCGTCGGTCGGCGGGACCTCCAGCGCCTCAAAGCCTACAATTCAGAGCTGGTGCGAAGGGGCCTGGCCGGGAGCACGAGCCGCCGGCTCGCGAGCGCCGGGAGCGTCCTGTACACGGGGCTCCTGATGTCGCTGCTCGGTGCCGTGTTGCTCCTGTTCCGTCCCGCGATCTACCGGGACGTGAAGGGATACCTGATCGTCCTGGGACTGGTGGCGATGGTGATGGTGGCGGCCAGCCTCATCCAGCAGGCGGGGTATCCGTCGGAGCTGATTCCGGTCGCGGTGCTGGCATTGCTCGTGGGGGCTCTGTATGACGGTCTCATAGCCATCGTCGCCGTGGCCATCGTCGCGGCCGTCATCGGGGGCCAGATCGTCCTCCTGGGCGAGACCGTGTTCGCTCTCGCCGCGGTCAGCGTTCCGTTCAAGATGGTCGTCGCGGGTGGCGCCGGGGCGCTCGGGATCCGACGCGTACGCAGGCGCAGTCACAGTTGGATTCTCATCGCGCTGATCGCGGGGGCCTATCTCATGGCTGGTGTTGCGATCGTGCTTCTGCGGTCTCTGCCTGCACAGGAGATCCTCAGGGTGGCGTTCTGGGGAGGCGTGAGCGCCACCCTGTGCACAGTCCTCGCGGTAGCGGCCTTCATTCCGGCCCTGGAGAAGCTGACGGGGATCAGTACAGATCAGACTTTACTTGAGCTATGCGACCTTAATGCTCCGCTTTTAAGGGAGTTATCCAGAGAAGCACCTGGTACATACGCACATTCGATCAACGTGGCGAACCTGGCCGAGGCCGCCGCTCTGGGTATCGGCGCCAACCCACTCCTGGTCCGGGCCGGCGTCTACTACCACGACATCGGCAAGATGTCGAATCCGCAGTACTTCGTGGAGAATCAACCGCGGGGCCGGAACCCACACGATCGGCTGGCTCCGGGCCGCAGCGCGGCTATCATCAGAGACCACGTAAAGGACGGGCTGCGGCTGGCGTCCGACCACCGACTTCCCCGAGTGATTCACGACTTTATCCGAGAGCACCACGGCACGACGATGATCTCGTATTTCCTGGACAAGGCGCGGGATGCGGATCCGGACCTCGAGCTCGACCCATCGGACTTCGCGTACCCCGGGCCCAAGCCCCAGAGCCGGGAGACGGCCCTGGTCATGCTGGCGGACTGCATCGAATCGGCGACCCGGGTGCTGCAGGATCCGACTCCTGATCGGATCCGTGCCACGATCGATCAGTTGGTGAACGCGCGAATTGCCGAGAACCAGCTGGACCAGTGCCCGCTCACCCTGAGAGACCTGGAGATCGCGAAGGCCGAGTTCGGGCGAGTCCTCATCGGCATGTACCACCGCCGGATCGAGTATCCTTCAGGAGTGCACGCCGCCCTCTCTCCACCCGACGCGGAGGGGGCTTCGCCATCTGCCGGCCCGCCGCCCGCCTGATCCGGCAACCTGATAATGACCCCTGTCGTGCACCTCAACCGGCTCGAGGAGTGGCCTGGCCTGGAGAGCGCGGAGCCCATGCTCAGGCGGGCCGCTATGGCGGCTCTCGAGTACGACGGCCCCCGGGACGGCGAGGCGTCTTTCACATTCGTGTCGCTGGGCGAGATCCGGGCGCTCAACCATGACTACCTGGGACGGGAAGGGGTCACCGACGTGATCGCTTTCGAGCTCGGAGAGGGGGGTCGGCTGCTCGGCGACGTGTACATTTCACCCGAAGTCGCCACCATGAACGCGGCGGATACGGACGATTCCGGGGAGCGCGAGATTCTGCGGCTCGTGGTTCACGGCTCTCTCCACCTCATCGGTCTGGATCATCCGGAGGGCCCGGATCGGGAAGCCTCGGAGATGTTCGTCCTGCAGGAGGAGTTGCTACGGTCGCTGACGGACGGCTAGCCTGACAGGGCGTTCAGCGACCTTCAGATATGGAAGGGCCAGCTGTCACCCAGCCGGAGGCCGTCGACATGCACAGGATCGTACAGCGACTGCGACGCTATCTCGTGACCGGGCTCATCGTCATTGCTCCGATCGGTGTCACGGTCTTCGTCCTGTCGTGGCTGTTCCAGAAGCTGGATCCAATCGTGGGACGCTACCTGCCCCCGATCGCGGGTTACGAGCCCCGGGGCCTCGGACTCCTGCTGCTGGTCGCGGTGTTGATCGTTGTCGGGTGGGCTTCCCAGAAGGCGCTCGGCCGGCGGGCCCTACGGGTCTGGAACAACTTCGCCAACCGGGTACCGGTCGCTCGGCGTCTGTACACAGCTTCCTCCCATGTTTTCGAGGCCGTGCTCACGAGAGATCAGAAGCTCTTCCGGCACTGCGCCCTGATAGAGTATCCTTCTCCCGGATCGCACACCCTGGTGTTCGAGACGGCGGAAGCCCCACGTGAGATGGATGCTGCTATCGGTGAGCCCGCCGTGAGCGTGTTTCTGCCCACGGTACCGAATCCGACATCGGGGTTCCTGCTCTTTCTACCGCGCAGCCGGGTACGCCGGTTGGACATGACGGTGGAGGAGGGATTCAAATTGATTTTCTCCGCTGGTGTGGCCGTGCCGGAACTCCCGCCGGTTGACCTCCGGGAAGGTGAGTCATGAGCGACAGAGCTGACCATCTGGAAAAGGTCCTTGGCCAGGCGCTCGACCTCCTGTCCCGCGAGGATTTCGAAACGCTGGCAACCTTCCTGCAGACTTTGCATGCCAGCGACCTGGCCGACCTCGTGGAGCATCTCGAGGACGATCATAGACTGGCGCTCCTGAAGCACATTCCGTCTGACCTGGCGGCGGATACGCTCGCCGAAATGGAGGACGTGGAGCGTCCGGGAGAGCTTCTGCTGCACCTCGAGCCGGAACGAACGGCCGAGATCGTCCGCGAGATGGCGGACGACGATGCGGCAGACGTCATCGGTGAGCTCGAGCCCGAGGAGCGGGCCCGTGTCCTCGCGGTCGTAGACGACGAAGAGGCCGCGGAGATCGAGGAGCTCCTGACCTACCCCGAGGAGTCGGCCGGCGGGCTGATGACCCGGGAAGTCCTGTCGGTCTCGATTCGCCTCACGGCGGCCGAGGCCATCGCCGAGATCCGGCGACAGGCACACGAGGACTTCGATTTCTACACGATCTTCGTTGTGGACCCGGACGGCAAGTTCCGGGGCGTGGTGGCCCTCCAGGACCTGGTTATCGCCGATCCGGCGACCTCGATAGCCGATATCACCGAGGAGCCTCCCGGCGTGGTCACCGTGGACATGGACCAGGAAGAGGTCGGGAAACTGCTTTCCCGTTATAACCTGGCTTCGATCGGCGTTGTGGATCCGCTTGGTCACCTCGTGGGGCGGGTGACGTTCGACGACGTGATCGACGTGGTCGAGGCCGAGGCGACGGAAGACATTCTCCGCTTTGCCGCGGTATCAGAGGAAGAGGAGCTTCGGGGCACGACGTTCGACGCGATCCGTAGCCGCCTGCCGTGGCTTCTCCTCAGCGTCCTCACGGCGGCCATCGCCGCGTCCGTCGTGTTCGCGTACCGGAGCACGATCGAAGCGATGACACTCCTGGCCGTGGCGATGCCGGTCATCGCGGGCGTGGGAGGCAACGCGGGCACCCAGGCGCTGGCCGTGACGATCCGTCGTATCGCCCTGTCGGAGGAGACGTTCAGCGAGCGGCGCAGCGTCATCTGGAAGGAGCTGGTCGTCGGCCTGGCGAATGGCCTGGTCATAGGCATCGTGGCCGCCATCCTGGGTCTCCTGTTCACCGACGCCGGGCTGAAGTTCGGAGTCGTGGTTCTCCTCGCGATGTGGGGCAGCCTGATCATCGCTTCGTTCGCCGGGGCGTTCATCCCGATCTTCCTCGAGCGTATCGGCGTGGATCCAGCGGTCGCGTCATCTCCGTTCGTGACTACGTTGACGGATCTGTGGGGATTCCTGCTTCTGCTGGGTCTTGCCAGCGCGATCCTCATGTGACGTCCGGCAGGGCGGCTCCGCCTTCTCGCCGGCGGGTCGCACCACTTTGCAAAACACGTCGCAGACCGGCCGAGCGCCGCGCTGCGAGAGCAACGGCCTTGAGTGGCCCGCAGGCCCACGGGCGCACGCCGGAAGACGCCAAACGACCGGGAACCCCTGTCCGCCTTGCGTGTTCTAGCCGGCGCAGGGAACGATTTCCGCGGCCTGGGGAGTGGGCTGGCCGCGGCACCATTATTGCCATGATTCTTCTGAAATATGCTGGGAAATGCGCGTTCCGGGCGACCCGGGGTGGCCCCAACGCTTTCACGCTGGCATGGAGTGACGACCTCATGACGAGACTGCGCACGACGGCCCTGGCTTTGCTCGCTACCGCGGCGTTCGCCGGTTGCGGCGACGACGGCCCGACCGATCCGGGTCCGACGCTGAGCCTGAGCATCGTCAGCGGCAATAACCAGGTGGGAGCTATCGGCGCGGCCCTTCCAGCACCTCTGATCGTCAGCGTCGAGGACCAGTCCGGCAACCCGGCGAGCGGAGAGTCCGTGACGTGGGCGCTCGCCTCGGCTGCCGGTCCCAACGCCAGCGTCAACTCGAGCAGCACGACGACCGGAACCAACGGCCAGACGTCCGTGACGTTCACGCTGGGCGATGCCGAGGGTGTGTACGAGGTGCGCGCGTCGATCAGCGGCTCGTCCGTGACCTTCGCGGCGGAGGCCATGGCCTCCGGTGCGTTGACAGTCGTGTCCGGCGACGGGCAGGTAGGCATGGCCGGCACGCCGGCCGCGCAGCCACTGGTCGTGAAGGCGGTGGGCACAGGTGGGGTGGGCGTTCCCGACGTGGAAGTGACGTTCGCGGTGACCCAGTCCGAGGGTACGGGTGCGGCCGTCAACCCGCTGGTGGCGACGACGAACGCGAGCGGAGAAGCGTCGACCGTGCTCACGTTCGGTAGCGCCAACGGTCCAGTCCTCGTGAGCGCCAGCGCCGACGGCTCGAGTCTCGACCTCTCAGCCTACGTCTGCGGCGGCGACGCGAGCGCCGCGGTTCTGGATCTCCAGCCCGGCGATGACGCGGTCATCTCGGGCGCCGATGTGAACTGTGTGCAGCTACCGGCTCATTCGGCGGGGGCCGAGTACGAAGTCGTGGTCACGCCGCTGCCCCAGGCCCTCGGATTCAACGACATGAAACTGGCGGTTTCGGGCGCCCCGGCGACCTTGCCCGCGCCGGCTCTCGTTTCGCCGGCCGACGCCGTGACATCGCGCAGCTCCTTCTCGCTCATGGGCGGCGCCGGCCTGCCCGAATGGCGTGGCAGGCAGTACGCGTGGGACATGCAGCTGCGGGAGCTGGAGAAGCCGCTTCGGCCCGAGATCCGGGCGAGCGCAATCGGCGGGGGCGGCTTCGGACTCATGGCGGCGGCGCCGCAGGTCGGAGACGTCACGGACTTCGGGTTCTCGTGCGTGACTCAGACCCAGTTCCCGAACGCGCCCACTGACATCACGGCCGAGGTAGTGAAGGTCAGCAACAACGCTGTGATCTACGAGGACACGCTGGCCCGCGGGTCGTTCACCGACCTCGAGTACGACGCGATCGCACAGAACTTCGACGACGTGATCATCGGGACGGACACTCTGTACTTCGGAGCGCCGGCCGACGTGCCCGGTGACATCGCTCCGGGTCAGGTCGTGATCCTGTATGCGGCGGGCGTCAACCGGATGACGGAGGATTACACGCAGGGCTTCATCGCCGGGTTCTTCTGTCCCCTGGATCTGACGACGTCGGGAGGGAACAACGCCAAGATGTTCTACGTGCTGGTGCCGGACTCGGCGGGTGTCTTCACGCCCGACACCACCGACGCCAACATCCTGACCAAGACGAACGTCCTGCGGATTACGGATAACACCGTCGCGCACGAGTTCCAGCACCTGATCAACGCCCAGGTCGGTACGGGCGCGGCGCAGGAAGTGTGGATCAACGAGGGCCTCTCGCACCTCGCGGAGGAAGTCGTCGGGCACGCTGCCGGGCAGGCCGAGGGTCTGGCCAATTTCGCGCCCGGCAACGAGCTTGGCCCGTTGGACTTCCTGCAGTCGCAGGCCTCGGTGGGCGTGTTCAACACGTACTACGGTGGCAATTGGGTAAACCTCGCGCAGTACCTCGCAGCGCCGGGGGACACGGCAGCGCTCCTGAACGGTGAGGACCCGCTTGGCTCCAACACGTTCCGGATGCGAGGCGCAAACTGGAGCTTCCTCCGCTACCTGCTCGACCGCAGCGTTGCTCCGGCCACCGAGTGGCAGAAGACGCGGGCGCTGATCACGGATGGCGCGACGACGTCGCGCCAGGCGGTGACCAACGTCTTCGGTGCTCCGTTCGACGAGCTCGCCGCTGACTGGGCGGCCATGTTCTCCGTTGAGGACCGCTCGGACCTCGGCGGTCCGGTTCGCCCGACGCTCGAGATGACGTCTTACCAGGTGCGGAGCATCTACGACGACCCGAACATCGGCAGGGCCGTGAGCCCGACCGGTGACTGGCCCCTCACGCCCTCCACCCGATTCCTGAATCAAACGGGGTCGGTGGACATGGATCTGTTCACGGGCACCTCCTCGTTCGTGAACCTGCGAGCGGTCTCGGCGTCCGGCGGCACTGGCCTCCGCCTCATGGAGGCCGGCTCGGGCGCCGATCTGAGCGCCGCGATCGCGCCGTATATGGTGATCGTGCGCACCAAGTAAGGGGCGGCGGCTGTTCGGCGCAGCCCGGTGCAGGACCGGACGGCCACTCGGTGTTCTTTAGCATCCTGCTGGGGGTGACCCGGGTGGCCGTCTGTGCTTGCAGGCCCGGAGCGCCAGCCGCAGTTTCGCCGCATGGACGATACGACAGCGCGTCTCCTGACACCTTCCGTTCAAAAGCTGGTTGACCGGTTTCTTGCCGGGGAGCCCCAGGCGCTCGCGCGCTGCATCACCCGCGTAGAGAACCAAGTCGCCGGTTTCGAGGACCTCCTGCACGAGCTCCACGAGGGGGTAGGCAGGGCGAGGCGGATTGGTCTCACTGGTCCACCGGGCGCCGGAAAGTCCACGCTTACGGCGGCGCTCGCCAGGCTTTTCCGGGAAGGCGGTGAGACGGTAGGCATCGTCGCCGTGGATCCCAGCAGCCCGTTTACTGGAGGTGCGCTACTGGGGGACCGAGTCCGAATGGACGATCTCGCGACGGAACCGGGGATCTTCATTCGCTCGATGGCGAGTCGGGGCTCACGCGGCGGTCTGGCTACGACAACTCGCGAGGCGGCGGATCTCATGGACGCGTTCGGCTTCAACGTGATCCTGCTCGAGACCGTGGGCGTGGGGCAGTCGGAGCTGGAGGTGGCGACGAACGCGGATACGACGGTCGTCGTGTTCGTACCCGAGTCGGGGGACGGGATCCAGGCCATGAAGGCGGGCCTGATGGAGGTAGCTGACGTGTTCGTCATCAACAAGGCGGATCGTCCGGGAGCCGACCGCTTGAAGAAGGAGATCGAGGTCGTTCAGGCACTTCGGTCGGGGAATCCGATCATCGCGGCGCCGGCCCACCACGGAGTCGATCTCTCGGCGATCGCCGGGCAGGAGACAAACGCCGAGCCAGTCCCGGCGTCGGATGGTGCCAGGTGGGAACCTCCGGTTCTGAAGTGCGCCGCGTCACTGGGCGAGGGGATCGAGGAACTGGCCGTCCAGCTGGAATGTCACTTCGAGTGGCTGCGCCTCAGCGGCAGCCTGGCCGGGCGTCGCCACCGAGACGCGCTCCAGCACGCGCACCGCGTGTTGGAGCGCTCCGTCCAGAGGCGGGCCTTGGCCGTGTGGCAGGAGTGGGTGGTAGCCGAGGGAGCTGAACCCGACGCGGAACTCGAGTCTCCGTACGCGATCGCCCGTCTCCTGGCGAGCCGGCTCAGCGGGAGCGCGGACAGCCAGTAGCGGGTCGCCATCCGGACTCCTTCGTTCGTCGCTCGGGCTCCGGCTCTCCGACAACTGGAACGGCCTGCCTGCCATCGCGTATATTCGTCGACGGCAGCAGGTCTTCGCACGACCCGCGCCGGCTGCGAGCAGACCCATGGTAGTCAAACCCTCGCTCCGACGGCGGAATCCCGGCGGCCTGCCAGAATGTACGGCATGGAAGGAACGCTGATGAGCCATGTGATCGATACGGACGCGCCCACGGCGGCCGTTCTCGAGAGGGAGCTGGAGCGCAAACGCCAGGAGATCGTGGAACTGGAGGCAAGGCTGGCCGACTGGAAGGCCACAACCGCCGGTGCTCCGCAGCGACAGGACACCGACTTCACGACGGTCTCCGGGCAGCCGGTGCGGGCCCTGTACACACCGCTGGACACCCGGGACGACCATTATCTGGCCGAAGTCGGTCTGCCGGGCGAGTACCCGTTCACCCGCGGACCGTATGCCACGATGTACCGCACGCGGTTGTGGACCAAGCGGCTGTTCTCCGGGTTCGCCACGGCCGCGGAGACCAACGAGCGGTACAAGTTCCTCCTTGCGCACGGCACGACGGGCCTGTCAGTGGCCTTCGACTTCCCGACTCTGATGGGATACGACTCGGACGATCCTCTGTGCGAGGGCGAGGTAGGGAAGTGCGGTGTGGCGATCTCCAGCCTGGCCGACATGGAGACGCTCTTCGATGGGATTCCCCTCGATCGAGTGTCGGTGTCCATGACGATCAACGGGCCGGCCATCATGCTGTATTGCTTCCTGCTCGCCGCCGCGGAGAAGCAGGGCGTGCCGTTCGAGAAGGTCACCGGAACGATCCAGAACGACATTCTCAAGGAGTACCAGGCGCAGCACGCGTGGATCTACCCGCCGAAGCCGGCGCTCAAGATTATCACGGACATCTTCGAGTGGTCCGCTGCCAGCGCTCCGAAGTTCAACACGATCTCAATCTCCGGTTATCACATCCGTGAGGCGGGCGCCACAGCGGTCGAAGAGCTGGCGTTCACGCTGAAGAACGGATTCACGTATGTCGAGGAGGGCATCGCCCGCGGCCTCGACGTGGACGAATTCGCCCCGCGTCTCTCGTTTTTCTGGGACGTGCATAACGACCTGTTCGAGGAAGTCGCGAAGTTCCGGGCCGGTCGGCGAATCTGGGCGCGCCACATGCGCGAGATCTATGGTGCGAAGCGGCCCGAGAGCTGGCGTCTGCGCACTCATGCCCAGACGGCCGGGGTGACGCTCACGGCCCAGCAGCCGCACAACAACATCGTGCGCGTCGCGTACCAGGGACTGGCGGCCGTTCTCGGAGGCACGCAGTCGCTTCACACGAACGCGATGGACGAGTCGCTGGCACTCCCGACCGAGCACGCCGTGCGGATCGCCCTGCGCACCCAGCAGATCCTGGCATTCGAGACCGGGGTGCCGAACACCATCGATCCGCTTGCCGGCTCATACTTCGTCGAGAGCATGACCGACGAGCTGGAGCGCCAGGCGGAGGAAATCTTCGCTGAGATCGACGATCTGGGCGGCGTCGTGGCCGGGATCGAGTCGGGCTACTTCCAGGCCAGGATCTCCCGGTCGGCGAGGAGGTTCCAGGACGAGATCGAGGCTCGGAGCCGCCTGATCGTCGGCGTGAACTCGTTCCAGGAGGACGACGAGCCGGATCTCGAGATCCTGAGGATCGACGAGTCGGCGGCCGAGGCGCAGGCCGGACGCCTGGCCGCGCTCCGCGAGCGCCGGGATGGCATCGCGGTCGAGCACGCCCTCGGGGCGCTCACGGCCGCAGTCATGGCGGACGACAACCTGATGCCTCCCATGCTGGATGCCGTCCGGGCGTACGCCACGCTGGGCGAGATCCGGGACGCGCTGGAGAAGGTATACGGCCGGTTCCAGGAGCCCGTGGCCTTTTGACGCGGGCCTGTGCCCGGTACCTTTAATAGGTCGTTGAACAACTACAGTGGGCCGCGTGCAGGGCGATCCGTCCTCCGCTGCCCATCGTGTCCATCCGGAGCGATTCCGTCATGGCTGAGAGAAAGATCCGCGTACTGGTCGCGAAGCCGGGGCTGGACGGCCACGACCGTGGAGCCAAAGTCATCGCGGCGTCCCTGCGGGATGCGGGCATGGAGGTGATCTACACCGGCCTGCACCAGACGCCGGAGAAGATCACCACCACCGCGTTGCAGGAAGATGTCGACGTGGTGGCTCTGTCGATCCTGTCGGGAGCCCACATGACGCTCTTCCCACGCGTGCGGGAGCTTCTGAGGGAGAACGGCATGGACGACGTCCTCATTACGGGCGGGGGGATCATCCCGCAGGAGGACATGGACGCGCTGCAGGAGCTCGGCATCGGCCGGCTGTTCGGACCGGGCACCGTGACGGGCGATGCAGCTGCTTACATCAGGGACTGGTTCGAGGAGAACCGCGCGGACGAAGACGGCTGATGGCCGATCTGTCACGCATGCGGAACCTCATGGATGAGGTCCGAGTCCTCGAGGACCGTCTCCGCGAAGGGGGCGGTCCGAAACGTATCGAGCGCCAGCACACGCAGGGCAAGCTGACTGCGCGTGAGCGCATCGACGGCCTGATCGACCCGGGCGGCGGGTTCTTGGAGATCGGCCTCCTCCTCGCCTACGACCAGTACGACGGAAACGCTCCCGGGGTGGGGGTCGTGACCGGGATCGGCGAGGTGTGCGGGCGGCCTGTGGTGATCGTGGCGAATGACGCCACCGTCAAGGCGGGCAGCTGGTGGCCGGAGACGATCCCGAAGATGCTCCGAGCCCAGGAAATCGCGATGCGCTGCCGCGTGCCGATCATCTACCTGGTCGATTCGGCCGGCATCAACCTGCCGTACCAGGGAGGCGTGTTCCCGGGCAAGTATGGTGCGAGCCGCCTGTTCTACTACAACTCGATCATGCGGCACTACCTGGACGTGCCCCAGATCTCGGCCGTCATGGGCCAATGCATCGCGGGAGGAGCGTATCTGCCGGCGCTCTCCGACGTGATCGTTATGGTGGACGGCACCAGCTTCATGGGCCTCGGCGGCCCCAATCTGGTGAAGGGTGCCACGGGTCAGGATGTCGAGGGCGAGGTCCTCGGGGGTGCGGCCACGCACAATCGGATCAGTGGCGTCGCCCACTACGAGGTGCCCGACGACGAGGCGTGCCTCGAGAAGATCCGCGATCTCGTGTCCGATCTGCCGCCGGCCCGGCTTCCGCAGCCGGTAGACGAGCCCAGGGCACCTGCCCGTGCCGCCGAGCAGGCGTACCAGCTCATTCCACAGGATCACCGTCAGCCCTACGAGGTCGAGGCGGTGCTCGAGACGTTTCTCGACGCGGGGCGGTTCGAAGAGTTCCAGGCGGGCTACGCGCCGGAGATGCTCACCGCGGTCAGCCGGCTGGCCGGTCGACGCGTGGGAGTGATCACGAATCGTCGGGGCATGTTCAAGGACACGAAGGGTGGCCCTCCCCGGTTCGGCGGGATCATCTACGCCGACAGTGCAGAAAAGGTCGCGTACTTCATGGACATGTGCGATCGGCAGAAGATCCCCCTGCTGTACGTTCAGGACGTGAGTGGTTTCATGGTGGGCACCGAAGCGGAGCATTCGGGGATCATCCGGGCCGGCGCGCGGATGGTCGAGGCCATGTCAGTGGCCCGGGTACCCAAGATCGTGCTCACGATCGGGCATGCCAGCGGAGCGGGCTACTACGCCATGGCGGGGCAAGGCTTCGATCCGGACTTCATCTTCACATGGCCTACTGGCCGCATGGGTGTGATGGAGGGAGCGTCAGCCGTGCGTGCCGTGCACGGCCGCAAGATGGACCGGGCACGGTCGGAGGGCATTCCGGTCGACGCCGAGACTGAGGCCGAGATGGACGCGACACGAGCCGAGTACGACAGGACCCTCGATGCACGGTACGCCGCGGCCAGGGGCTACGTCGATGCGATCATCGCGCCCGAAGAGACGCGCGACGTTCTCGACCTGGCCCTCCGGACGGCTCTCGAGAACCCGGCGCCCCACATCGGAGCCTTCACGCTCCCTGACGACGCATGAGCGGCGACGGAGTGGTGCGGGTCGGCTCGGGCCAGGGGTTCTGGGGCGACTGGCAGGAAGCCCCGAAGCTGCAGGTGCGGCAGGGGCCGATCGACTACCTGATGCTCGACTACCTGGCCGAGATCACCATGTCCATCATGCAGAAGCAGCGCGTGAAGGACCCCTCGGCTGGCTACGCGCGCGACTTCGTGCCGCTGATCCTCGATCTCGCTTCGGATCTCGTGGACGGGGGCGTCCGAGTGATCACGAACGCGGGGGGAGTGAACCCCCGAGCCTGCCGGGACGCGCTGGTCTCGGGCCTCGCTGACGTGGAAACGTCGCGTCCCCTCAGGATCGCGATAGTCACGGGCGACGACCTCATGGGCCGGCTGGACGATCTGCTTGCCTCGGGCCACGAGCTTCGAAACATGGAGACCGGGGCGCCTCTTTCGGACATCCAGGACCGTGTCTACAGCGCGAACGCGTACATCGGTATGAGCCCGATCCTCGAGGCGCTCGCGCGGGACGCGGACATCGTGGTCACAGGCCGTTCGACGGACACGGCGCTCACGTACGGGCCCCTGGTACACGAATTCGGATGGGGGCTTGACGATTGGGATCGGATAGCCGCGGGAGTTGTGGCAGGCCACATCAACGAGTGCGGGGCACAGGCAGCCGGTGGAAACACCCTGTTCGACTGGGAGGGAGTGGACCTCGAGACACCGGGCTATCCGATCATCGAGGCGCAGGCGGACGGCAGTTTCGTCGTCACGAAACACCCGGACCTCGGCGGCCGTGTCACCTGGGCCACGGTAACCGAACAGCTTGTATACGAAATGGGTGATCCCGAGGACTACATCACCCCGGACTGCGTGGCGGACTTCGGCAGCGCCACGGTCACCGACCTGGGCGCCGATCGCGTGCGTATCAGCGGCGTGCGAGGCGGGCCGCGCACCGATCTCCTGAAGGTGTCGATCGCCTATCATGCCGGGTACAAGGCGACCGGAGGATTGACCTACGCGGGCCCCGACGCACTGGCCAAGGCTCGCCGGGCGGACGAAGTCCTGCGGGCGCGCCTCGAGCAGGCGGACCTGGAATTCGACGAGGTGCGGACGGAGTTCGTAGGAGCCGGGGCGTGCCTGGGTCTCGAACCGGGTCCCTCGGCCGCCGATCTCCCGGAAGTCGGTCTCCGCATAGGGGTGCGAGCTGCCGAGCGTGCGCCGGTCGAGCGGTTCACGCGCGAGATTGCACCCCTGATCCTTGCGGGGCCTCCCACGGTCACCGGTTTTGCCGGCGGACGGCCGCGAGTGCAGGAAGTGATGGCCTACTGGCCGGCCCTGATCGACAGGACGGCCGTCGAGCACGAGCTGGTGGTGGAGGTGACCGATGCCTGACTACTGTGCCCTGGCCGGGAGGGCACGTTGAGAGTCCCCCTCGGCCGCCTCGCGTTCGCCCGCTCCGGAGACAAGGGCGACACGGCGAACATCGGGGTGATCGCCCTCGCGCCGGCGGCGTACGAGCACCTGGTTCGGGAGCTCACCGCCGATCGGGTAAGAGACCACTTCGCGGGCGTCTGCCGCGGTCAGGTCGAGCGGTTCGAGCTTCCCAACCTGTTCGCGCTGAACTTCCTGCTGCACGAGTCGCTGGGGGGCGGCGGGACAGTGTCACTGATGCTGGACGCGCAGGGGAAGACCTTTGGCGCGGGGATCCTGGGCCTCGAGTTAGAGGTGCCGGACGAGGTCGTCGAAATATGCGACCGGGTGTTGGCCGGGGAGATCCCCGGGCGCCCGCCCTCCGAGGAGTAGTGCATGGCCAGGCAGCTGCAATCCGCGATCGATGAGACGATTGGGATCGCGCGGATAACACTCGATCGTCCCGATCGTCGGAACGCGTTGAACGGTGCTCTGATCCAGGAGCTGAAAGACACACTGGCGCAGGTCCAGGCCGACGATCGCGTGAAGGTCGTCGCGATCGCAGGAGCCGGTCCCGATTTTTGCGCCGGCGCCGATCTGCACGAGCTGCAGGAAGCCGTAGAGGCGGGACCGGAGGCCAGCCTGGCCGACGCCCAGGCGTTGGGGGATCTTTTCCTCCTCATCCGCAGGATGGACAAGCCCGTCGTTGCCATCGTGCGCGGGAGGGCACTCGCCGGCGGCGCCGGCCTCGCGACGGCCTGCGACATGATCCTGGCGTCCCAGCGCGCGAGCTTCGGGTATCCGGAGGTACGGCTCGGGTTCGTGCCGGCCATGGTGATGGCGATCCTCCGCAGGTCCGTGGGTGAGAAACGTGCGTTCGAATTGATCGCGTTCGGCGATCCGATCGACGCGGAGATGGCGGCTGAATACGGGCTGGTGAACCGGGTGTTCCCGGCGGAGTCCTTCGATTCCGAGGTCGACTCGTTCCTCGAGGCCCTCGCTTCCCGGAGTGCCAGCGCACTCGCGCTATCCAAGCGCTTGCTGTACCAGATCGACGGCGCCAGCTTCGAGGCGTCGATTCGAGCCGGTGCCCAGGTCAACGTCATCGCGCGGATGACGGATGACTGTCGGGAGGGTGTGCTCCGCTTCCTGGAGCGATCCGGCGACTGACCCTCAGCAGCCTGTTGGTACGGCGGGGCCATGCTTCGCCGCGAGCGCTGGAACGAACGAGCAGACAAAGGACCGGACGAGCATGACCGAACCGACGACGAACCTCTCTGGCAGCCCGAACCGACTCTCCGTCATGTCCATCGGAGTGGGTGCAGTGGCCCTGATCGCGGGTCTCGCGGGTGCGGGCCTTCTGGATACCGGAACCACGCTGGGAATCCAGGGCGGCATACTCCTTCTCGTAGCCTCGCTCGGACTCGCGGCTGTTGCGATCGGGGGGCACCCGTTCGGACCCGCCGTGGAGGGCCCTCTGGACCTGTCGGCGCGGCTCGGGCTGGGCGTGCTCGGTGGAGTGCTGGCCGGCCTGTTCCATGGTGTGCTGACGGAGGTCTCCGGCAGCATCGGACTCACGCTGATGCTCGGTGTGGGAGTAGATGTAGACCTTTCTGCCGGCCAGTACCTAATGAGAGCACTGTACGGTTCGGTCTGGGGCATCGCGTTCGGCATCCTGTACCCGGTGGTTCCGGGAGAAGGGTTCGCGAGCAAGGGAGCGATCTTCAGTCTCGTGCCGAGTCTTTATACGCTGCTCGTGGTGTATCCGGTATTCCTGGGCCTCGGTCTGCTGGGCGTCCGGCAGGGTCTCCTGACCTTCCCGCTCGTGCTCGCGGGGAATGCCCTGGCCGGGCTCGTCGCTGCCCGGGTGATTTCCTGGGGTGGGGAAACGGATCTCGCTCCGGTCAGCGATCCCCTGGTGACCTGAGTCCGATCCGGACGTGGGAGGACGCGGGACTGCCGCATCCTCCCACCCGATGTCTCCGGATGTTCAGCCGTTGACGCGGCAGCCGTCCATGCACCCCATTTTCCACTCCTCGCAGGCTTCCTCGTCGAACCAGCCGAAAGTCTTCTTGCACCCGAGGTGGATCACGTCGCAGTAGGTCATGCACCACGTCTTGCCCACCACCGCCGCCTCCGACGGCAACGGGGGCGCGCTGGCCACGATCGCCACGAACGCTGCCAGGAGCATCGCTATTCTACGGTTCATCTCGTCCCTCCTTTTCGTGGGGCCTCTACCTGTCACAGGGAGGCGATGTTGCAACCGGCCAGGCAGCCAAGGATGTACCATGTGCACTTCCACGAATCGATCCGCTCGCAATGATCCGCAGCCCGCTCGCCGCAGTAGTCCTGGCACTCGACCGGCCTCGCTCTTGCCGCGGCGCTCGCGGGTGGAGGCACGGCCAGGCCGAGGAGGCCGATCACCAGCCACAGTCGTCTCATTGTAGATCTCCTTTCACTTCATGGATTGGAGGGCGCGACGAAGCGGCGCAGAGCCTGGACGTCGGACGCCTCCAGAGGGCCGGTATGACGGGCTGCCAGCCTGCCCTCGCGGTCTATGACGAGCGTGGTCGGGACGACGCGGATCCGAAAACGCTTCACGAATGCATCGATGTCCCGGGGCACGGCCGCCCGGGCCAGGGGGAGGTGTGTCCCGGCGTATCGGGCTGCATCCTCCGCAGGCTCGAGTCCGACGGCCGTAGTCTGCCACGTACCCGCGCTCGAGAGCTCGACCCAGGTCGGAACGGCACGCTGGCATGCGGGGCACGTAGACCGGAAGACGACGAGTAGAGTCGGGGCGCCCGGGTTCCAGGGGATCGAATCACCCGTGGACGCATCCTCGAGAGACAGCCGGTCTCGTACGAGCTCCCCCGGGTCCACGATGGACCGATCCTCTATCCAGGGTAGAACGCGCTCCCGGACAACAAAGGACAGGGCCGTGAGAGCCATGAGTCCGACGAGCAGGTCAAGCGCCAGTCCGCCCCGCGTGCGTGTCACCATCTCGTCCCCATGCCTCCGACGGTCCAGGGCGCGGCGGAAGATTGAGCTGAGTCATTCAACACCGGGTCAACAGTGGCCGGCGAGATGGGCTGCTGCGTGGGCCGACCATCCGCGACCGCGGCGACCGTTGAGGCTCGCGTGACGGTCCGCTTCATCTGTAGCTCTTCAACAGCCATCTAGAGGGTCGTACTTCTTCAACAGCCTTCTTGAAAGTCGCCAGGAAACTCTGGACGAGGGAGCGATGAGCACCGGTATTGCCGGCGGTACAGGTACTTCCATCGAGGCTCTTGAATCAGCTCTCGAGCGCGTATTCGGGTACGGGAGCTTCCGTAGGCTGCAGCGCCCGCTCGTCGAAGCGACGCTGGCCGGTCGCGACGTTCTGGCCGTGCTGCCGACGGGAGCCGGAAAATCGGTCTGCTTCCAGTTGCCGGCCCTGTTGAGCACCGGCGTGACACTCGTGGTGAGTCCCCTGATATCACTCATGCAGGACCAAGTGGAAGTCCTGCGCAGGCGGGGTGTGCCCGCGGCTTCGCTGAGCTCGGCGACCGCTCCGGAACAACGGCTCGCTACGTTGAGGAACCTCTCCGACGGGTCGCTTCGCCTGCTCTACGTATCACCGGAACGCCTGGCGACCTCTGCCTTTCGCGCCCTGTGGCGGACTCCGCCCATCCGGCTCGTCGTGGACGAAGCGCATTGCATTAGTGAGTGGGGTCACGACTTCCGGCCTTCGTACCGACATATCGCGGACTTCGCGGCGCTCGTGGGCAACCCGCCGATCGCAGCCTTCACCGCCACGGCCACGCCCGCGACCCGTGCGGATATCGAAACCTGCCTGAGCCTTCGCCGGCCATTTCGCGTGATCGCGTCGGTGGATCGCCCCAACGTCCGGTGGGACGTGCGGCGAGCGCGAAGTCCCGCGGAAGCGCTCGATCGAGCTTCGGATGCAGTGAGATCAGCGTTACGATCAGATCCCCGCGGCTCGGCGATCGTGTACGTGCCCACCCGGGCACGCGCGGCGCTCGTTGCTGAGACGCTGCGGCGGCTTGGCATCCGCGCCGGCTACTACCACGCGGGTCTCCACACCGACGTCCGCAGCCGGGTCCAGAGACGGTTCCTGGACGGCGATCTGCGAATCGTGTGCGCCACGAGCGCTTTCGGGATGGGGATCGATCACCCGCGGATACGCCTGGTGTGTCACTACGGCATGCCGGGCGCGCTCGAATCGTACATCCAGGAGGCCGGGCGGGCGGGGCGCGACGGACGCGCTTCCCGGGCTCTGCTGCTCTACGTGCCCGGGGATCGAGAAATCCACGCCACTCTGATCCGTGCCCAATGGCCGCGGTTGCAGTCCGTGCTTCGAGCCTGGCGGGCCATGTCGCGCCCGCCCGCGGCCCGGACTGAACAGCCGCCTGAGGCTGCCGTCAGGATCCTGCACCAACACGGCTGCCTGGTGCCGTCCGAAGGAGGCACGCTTGTTCCGGCTCGCTCACCGAGACCATACGATCTGTATCGGACCTTGCGATCCGGACGGCGCCGTTCTCGGATCCGCCTGGCCGCCATGCGCGGCTATGTCGCTGCCAGCGGGTGCCGGCGCAAGTACGTTGCACTCTACTTCGGAGAGCATGCTCCACCGTGCTCCGGCTGCGACCAGTGTGCAGGTGCCGGGCAACCGTGAGATGGCGCCGCGCATCTAGAAGACTGTAGTTCTTCAACAGCCTTCTACGATGTGTCGAGCAGGCCGGAGTGGATGCCGGTCGTGACTCGTATGTACCGAGACGACAAGCTCTGGAGGATGAGATGAGACATGTGTGGGTCGGCCGCCAGGTGGCCGCGGTGACCACGCTGGCAGGGTTGGTGCTGCTCCTGAGCCCGGACGGAGCGACGGCTCAGCGGACGGCTTCGCTGGACGAGCCGGCGACGGCGTACGCCGAGCCGTTCAGCCTGATCGCGGGAGTCCGTGAGCTCGCCGACGGCCGGCTGATCCTGTCCGACGCTCTCGAAGAGACCCTGTACGTATTGGACGCGCGCCTGGAGGGGGCGGAGAGGATTTCCCGCAACGGCCAGGGGCCGGACGAATACCGGCAGCCGGACGGCCTGTTCGCGTGGCCGGGTGACTCGACCCTGATGGTCGATCTCGGGAACGGGCGTCTTACGCTCATTGGCTCGGACTACGGATTCGGCCGCACGATTCCGGTCGTTCAGCAGAAGGCGATGGGATTGCAGATCATCCTGCCGCAGGGAGTCGATGCCAGCGGTTTCCTTTACTACCAGCCCAGGGGCGACGGGATGATCCGCGATTCGGCCGACGTCGTGCGGTGGAGCCCGGGGGCCGGGGGTGAACCGGAGCCGGTGACTCGGATCAAGCTCACCGACGTGACCGAGCGCACCTCGGGCGGTGCGAACGAAATGCGACAGGAAGTGATGCCCGTGCCGCTCAGCCCCGAGGACGGATGGGCGGTCGGAGCGAATGGTGACGTTGCGGTCGTTCGGGTCGGCGATTACCACGTAGAGTGGGTACGGGCGGACGGCACGATCGTGTCGGGACCACCCGTTCCGTACGAGTCCGTGCCCGTGAAGACCGCCGATAAGGAAGCCTGGGCCGAGGACATGGCTGCCACCGGGCTGATGATGATGGTGACGAACGACAACGGCCAGATGAACGCCCGGATGAGGCGCGGTGGAGGGCGGGGCGTTCCCTCCCTGGATCGCTTCCAGTGGCCCGAGGTCAAGCCGCCGTTCGTGCCCGGGTCCGTTCGCGTGGACTCACAGGGGTATGCGTGGGTGGAGCGTTACGTCGCAGCCGGCGAGAGGCCGGTCCTGGACGTGTTCGACGGGGAGGGGAGGCACGTTGGGGCCGTAACGATTCCTGCAGGTTGCTCTCTCACGGGGTTCGGTGACGGCACGATCTACCTGACGCGAGGGGACGACCTGGGCTTCCAGTGGTTGGAGAGATACGACCGACCGGCCATCTGACCCACCCCATTACTCGGACAGGCTCCTTGGCCGGATTCCGGTTTCCACCGGCCGTTCGGGGCCGTAACTTCCAGCGGGCGGCGTTCCCCGAGACGTCGCCCGCTCTCGTCCACACATCTCACTGGACGGGTCCGTGCCTGCGTGGCCCGCACAGCAAGAAGGGAAGCTCCGGATACATGACCGAGTTCGACCTGTACCTCGAAGACCACCACGTGATGCTGCGTGACATGGTAAGGGAGTTCGCAGAAGCGGAGATCGCGCCAGTGGCGGCCGGGCTCGACGATCGCGAGGAATTTCCTTGGGAGAATGCGGCCAAGATGGCCGAGCTGGGCCTGTTCGGAATCCAATGGCCCGAGGAGTATGGCGGCGCGGACATGGACATGATGGCATCGGTGATCGTGTCCGAAGAGCTCGCACGGGTGGATGCCAGCCACTCGATCACCGTGGGGGCCCACACCTCGTTGTGCGGAACACCGATCTACCGGTGGGGAAGCGACGAGCAGAAGACCAGGTACCTGACGCCACTGGCGAGCGGGAAGGTCATCGGAGGATTCGGGCTTACCGAGCCGGGGTCCGGCTCAGACGCCAGTTGCATGCTCACGACGGCGGTGCGGCAGGGAGATCACTACGTCCTGAACGGTCAGAAGACGTGGATCACTCACGGGGGTGTGGGCGAGGTGTTCGTCGTGGCTGCCGTCACGTCTCCGGGGCAGGGCAAAAAGGGCGTGAGCGCCTTCATCATGTCGAAGGAAACCTGCGACCTCGAGCGCGCCCGCGAAGTAGGATTCGGACATAGCGACGAGCTCGAGCCGATGCCGGGCTTCTCGTCCGGTGACAAGCTGCGGAAGCTGGGTTGGAACGCGTCGGACACGCGGGAGCTAATCTTCGAGGACGTCGAGGTGCCGGTCGAAAATCTCCTCGGCGACGAGGACGACGGTTTCCGCGTCTTCCTCGATACGCTGGACGGCGGTCGGATCGGAATCGCGGCGCACGCCGTGGGACTGGCGCAGGGAGCGCTGGAGCAGTCGCTCAAGTATACGAACGAGCGAGTGCAGTTCGGGAAGAAGATCAATCGCTTCCAGGGAGTGCAGTTCAAGCTCGCGGACATGGCGACACGGATTCATGCGGCGCGCCTGATGACGTATCACGCCGCGTACCTCAGGCAGAACGGAAGGCCACACAAGCGAGAGGCCTCGATGGCAAAGCTGTTCGCTTCCGAGGCCGCCATGGATGCTACGATCGATGCGGTTCAGCTTCACGGAGGATACGGATACTCACGCGAGTATCCGGTAGAACGAATGATGCGGGACGCCAAGATCCTCGAAATCGGGGAAGGGACGAGCGAGATCCAGCGCATCGTGATCGCGCGGGAGCTGATGCAGGGCCTGTCATGACCGGCCGGTCTTGTGGCCGCGGGGCCGTTGCGGCCATACCTTGAAACCCGGACACGGGGGCCGCAACGCACCAGACGCGGCCCTGTTCCATACGCCAATCTTGGAATATGAGCGCGTCGGCGCCGGCCCCGAGGGGTGACCGGAAGGCGATGCGCAGGACTTGAGTCGCTCGCGCCGTGTGCGCCGGCGGCTGGGCCCCATGGTGTGGGGCGGACGGGATAACGCAGAAACATGCGACGTGAGATCGTCATTAACGCCGTGGGCAGCGAGTCCAGGGTGGCCATCATCGAGGACGGCCGACTCGTCGAGCTCATGAACGAGCGACCCGACGACACTCGCATCGTTGGAGATCTGTACCTCGGCAAGGTAGAAGCCGTCCTTCCCGGCATTCAGGCTGCTTTCGTCGACATCGGCACGGAAAAATCGGCGTTTCTGCACGTTTCAGACGTGTCCGAGGTGGACGAGGACGACGAGGAGAACGGCAACGGTGGCCGAAACGGCAACCGGCGCAACCGCAAGTACCCACCGATCCAGGACGTTATCGAGCGCGGCCAGGAGCTCCTCGTCCAGGTGACGAAGGAGCCGATCGGGACCAAGGGGCCCCGCGTCACGACCCAGGTGTCTCTCCCCGGGCGCTTCATCGTCTACATGCCGGACTCGAAGCACGTCGGGGTGAGTCGGAAGATCGACGACCGTGAAGAGCGCGCGCGTCTTCGCAAGATGGCCCATGAGGCAATCGGGAAAGGGCAGGGCGGCGTCATCATCCGCACCGTGGGTGAGGAGCTGACGAAGAAGACCCTCGTCGCCGAGTTCAAGTCGCTCCGGGGGACATGGGAGAAGGTGCAGCGCCGGGTCGCGAGCATGAAGGCGCCCGCGTCCGTGCATCGTGAGGCGACGCTCACATCCGGCATCATCCGTGACCTGTTCAGCGAGAAGGTCGATTCGCTGACGGTGGACTCGGAGGAGCTGGCGCAGGAGATCAAGTCGTATCTCGGCCAGGTGGGTCCGGAGTTGCTCGACCGGGTGAAGCTGTACCGAGGCGACGTGCCGATCTTCGACGAGTTCGGAATCGAAGAAGACATCCGGGCCGCGTTCCGCCGGCGGGTCGACCTCAAGTCGGGTGGATACATCGTGATCGAGCACACCGAGGCGCTGGTCTCGGTGGACGTGAACACCGGCCGCTACACCGGCAGGAAAGACCCCGCCAAGACCATCATAAAGACGAACCTCGAGGCGGCGGTGGAGATCGCCCGGCAACTCAGGCTACGAGACATCGGTGGGATCATCGTGTGTGATTTCATCGACATGGACGAGGCGGAGCACCGTGAGAAGGTGCAGCACGAGATGCGGAGCCACCTGGGTCGCGACCGTGCTCGCTCCAAGGTGTTCAGCATCTCGGATCTCGGCCTTCTGGAGATAAGCCGGCAGCGCGTGCGCCCGAGCCTGATACAGACGGCAACGCAGCCCTGCCCGAGCTGCGGCGGAACGGGCCGGGTGCTGGCCCCGGACACGATCGTTCGCCGGCTCGAACGAGCCCTCCGACGGGCACGCTCGGCGGGAGAGAAGAGAGACCTGACGCTGCGCGTACATCCCGAGGTGGCGCTGTACCTGTTGGAAGAGGAGCCCCGGTTCCTCAAGCACGTCTCGCGTGAATTGAACATCGAGCTCGACATCCGTGACGACCCGCTGATGGGGCACGACGAGTACAAGCTTCTCGCGGGACCTGCGGACACGGACGTTACGGGCAAGTACGCCGTGTCCTGACGGATGCGACTGAATTCCGCGCGAAATTGACATGATCCCATATGATCCCTAACTTAAAAGGCTACGGATTAAAACGGACCAACGACTCAGAAGATGACGATGTACGCGATATTTGAAGCCAAAGGAAAGCAGTTCCGTGCCGAGCAGGACGCTACGCTGCGGTTGCCCACTCTGGACGCCGAGCCGGGCGACCGGGTGACATTCGATCACGTGCTGCTCGTGCAGCGCGATGACGAGGTGAGCGTCGGCCAGCCAACGCTCGAGGGAGCTGCGGTGGCCACCGAAGTGATCTGTCACGGACGCGGCGACAAGATCGTGGTCTTCAAGATGAAGCGTCGGAAGGGATACCGGCGTAAGCAGGGCCACCGCCAGGGTTTCACGGATGTCCGCGTCGTCGAGATCGACTTCGGCACGGGCACGTCAGTCGCGGCTCCGAAACCGTCGGCGGAGAAGCCGGCTACGAAAAAGAAGGCCGCGAAGCCGAAGCCGGCAGCCGCGGAAGTCGTGGCGGCCGAGGTTCCGCTCGAGGTCGAGGCCCCCGCCGCGGAGGTCGTGGCCGATATCGAGATCAACATCACAGACTCCGCGCACGCTCTTGCCGAGGAAGCCGGGATCGATCTCGCGACGATCGAAGGAACAGGCAAGGAAGGCAGAATCCTGAAGAGCGATGTTCTGAAGGCCATCAAGGAACGTGACGAGGCGTAGTTATGGCGCATAAGAAGGGTGTCGGCTCCAGCCGAAACGGACGCGACAGCAACCCGAAGTACCTGGGTGTCAAGAAGTACGGCGGTCAGCGAGTACGTGCCGGCCACATCCTGGTGCGTCAGCGTGGGACAAGGATTCACCCGGGACGCAACGTCGGGCGGGGGAATGACGATACGCTTTTCGCCCTCGCCGATGGCCTGGTGACCTTCGCGAACCAGCGTGGTGGTCGGAAGATCGTGAGCGTCTTCTAGCTCTAGAAGGTCGCCTGGCCGGCGCAAAGCCCGTCTCGCCTACCTGCCCTTGAAGTCCGGCTCGCGCTTCTCGAGGAACGCTGAGATTCCCTCCTCTTTGTCTTCCGTGCTGAACAGAAGGCTGAACCACGCGCGCTCGAAATGGAGGCCCTCGTCCAGGGGCATTCTCCGGGCGGCGAGGATGGTTTCTTTCGCTGCCTGAAGCGCGATCGGAGACTTCGCAGCGATCCCGCGGGCGATCTCGAGGGTCTTCTCCCGCAGCTCCTCGGCAGGGAAGGTCTTGTCGACGAGGCCGATGTTGAAGGCCTCATCGGCGCCGATCAGCGTGCCCGACATGATCAGCAGTGCGGCGCGGCCCTCGCCCACGAGGCGGGGCAGCCGCTGCGTCCCGCCGCCACCGGGAATGATTCCGAGGTTCACCTCAGGCTGCCCGAGCTTGGCCCGGTCCGAGGCGATCCGAATGTCGCATGCCATTGAGAGCTCGCACCCACCCCCGAGGCAGTATCCGTTGATCATCGCGATGATCGGCTTGGGAAACTCATCCATCAGGGAGTAGATGTTGCTCTCCTGCATCGATCGGTACTGTTCGACCGCCCCGGCGTCCTTGAATTCGCCGATGTCGGCCCCGGCGATGAAGGCCCGGTCACCGGCCCCCGTGATGACGACGACCCGCACTTCGTCGTCGTGCCGGAGCGCCTCCATGGTCTCGAACAGCGCCTCCCTCAGCTCCCTGTTCAGCGCGTTCATCTTGTCGGGTCGGTTCACGGTCAGAAGTCTGACTCTACCTTCCAGCTTCTCCACAAGCAGCACATCACTCATATCGTCATCCTCCGTGTCACCATGAGTAGAAACCCTGCCCTGTTTTCCTGCCCAGCTTGCCTTCGTCCACCATTCGCTCGAGCAGCTGCGGCGGTCGGAATCGCTCGCCCAGCTCCCCATGCAGATAGCGGGCGATCCGAAGGCGCACGTCGAGCCCCACCAGGTCCGTGAGGCGCAGCGGCCCCATCGGGTGACGGTAGCCGAGCTCCATGGCCCGGTCGATGTCGTGCGCCGACGCGACGCCCGCCTCCAGCATGCGGATCGCCTCGAGTCCGATCGCGATGCCGAGCCGGGAAGACGCGAAGCCCGGTGCATCGTTCACGATGATGGGCTCCTTGCCCAATTCGATCACGAAACCGCGAGCCTGCTCCACGACCCGTTCGACGGTGCGGCCACCCCGGACGACCTCGACGAGCGACATGATGTGGACGGGATTGAAGAAATGAAGGCCCACGACCCGTTCCGGCCCAGGTACTCCGTCCGCGATGCGGCTGATCGACAACGACGACGTGTTGGAGGCGAGGACGGCGGCCGGCGCGACGTGCATGGCGAGGTCCGAGAGAACTCGTCGCTTGAGCTCGAGATCCTCGGTAACCGCCTCGATCACCAGATCGGCCCCGGTGGCCGCTTCACCGGGGTCTCCCGTCTCCGTCAGCCGTTCGAGCGCAGCATTCCGTGCCGCAGGCTCGACTTTGCCGAGCTCGACGCCCGTGTCAAGATTCGCCTCCACGAGCGCCATGGCTTGCGTCCGAGCCGTGGCATCGACGTCGTACAGGCGGGTCTCGAACCCGGCCATCGCCGCCACCTGTGCGATGCCGTGTCCCATCGTTCCGGCTCCGATGACCGCGATCGGGCCGCTCAGTCGCGGGAACGTCTCACAGCTCATCCTCGGATTCCCGGATCCGATGGATAGTCCCACTCGATCGCACGGCGGCGGATGATGGCGACGGCCTCGAAGCCGTGCTCCTCGGCCATCTGGTTGGCGGCTTCTGCCAACGCGCTGACGTACAGGCGAACCTCCGTCAGCTCTCTCTCTCGAGCCCAGCGATAGGCCTCGTCCAGCAAGCGCTTGAGGTGTCCCTGTCCGCGAGCCTCGAGCCGTACGAACGGCGTCTGGATCCTCGCGTACCGAGGCGGATGGAAATAGGAAGTGTTCTCCTCCTCGAAGCACGAAAGCATGCCCTCGAGCGATCCGTCCTGCCCGACGACCACGAACACCTCGGACTTTTCGTCCCTGATGTGGTCCTCGAATACCTCGCGCCGCTTGTGGAGCGCGTCAGGTGGCATGTTCTGGTACGCCGGGTTCGCCCGGTGGACACGGATGTAGTGCACCCACAGTGACAGAATTTCGTCCAGGTCGTCCAGCGTCGCTCGCCGGACCGGATTCGCGTCTGTCATCGGTTCACTC
>Ga0255057_10000234_pt1 | contig 30974 bp, 35 predicted proteins | sample Cases_109_6_MG_FD_189022 | JGI IMG/M metagenome (GOLD analysis project Ga0255057, IMG submission 189022) | Seawater microbial communities from Amundsen Gulf, Northwest Territories, Canada - Cases_109_6 | ecosystem: Environmental > Aquatic > Marine > Gulf | place: Canada: Northwest Territories... | reverse complement strand
CAATTACCTATGAAGAGGTCACCCGACGCCGAAGAGAATGCCACCTTGCCTCCAGCCTTGTCGAGGCTGACGTCTCCCGAAGCGGAGCTGACTTTGACATCTGTTTCGGCCTCACCGATCTGTATGTCACCACTTGCTGTCTTGATGGTTGCGCCGCGGGCAGATGCGACATAGATGTCTCCTGAGGCCGTTTTTGCATCGAGGTCTCGGACGGGTGCGTCGATCTCGATCCGGGCGGACGCCGACGCTACGTGGGCGTCGCTGTCATTGGGGACCTCGACAACCACGTATGCGGAGTTACGAGACGACCATCCGCCATTCTGTTTGGTGGAGATGTAAATCTGGTCACCCCTCTGCTCCACTATGAACCCGATGTTCTCGGTGTCGATGTCAACTTTGACAACACCCGCAGATCCAGGCCGGATCTCCACCCGTCCTGATTGGATATGGATGTCAATGTCGGGGTTGGACCCGACGATAAATTCCTTGCTGATCACAATTCGATCGTCGTTCGATGTCGGGTTATGCCCCTCTTCTCGGGCTGACTGGCAGTCTTGAGGGACTCGACGACGTAGGCGTTGACCGAATCCCCGGACGTGTCTGCGGCGTCGGCAATCAGATCTTTGAGATAGGAGGGAAGACGAACCGTGATCCTGGCTTCATTGTCGTCTTCGCCTGGCGGTAGTGGTGGTGGGGGAACAGCACCTCTGTCCTCGGAGACCACAAGCTCAGGGTCTCCGTCTGCCAGACGAACCTCGACACTCTGCGATCGAAGCTGGCCAGAGATCTCAGCAGCAGCCATGGCAGCGACGCTCATCATCGACTCGCGGATGGCTGGCATGAGGGCCGCCATGAAGATTGCGCCGGCCTCTGCGGCTTCGGAGCCGGCAAGGCGTAGTTGAGTTTCTACCGCCTCTTCGAGACCGGCGATGGCGTGGGAAAGTTGCATTACCTGTTTCTGAGGGGGCTCTTCGCCAGGCTCCTGCGAATGCGATCTTCCATGATCGCTTGGACTGTGTCCTGATGAATCAACATGATGTCTCTCCTGCTCGTTCTGACATCTGTGTGATGTCAATATGACGTCACTATACCGTCACAACGCTGTCACTGTCAACCCCCATGGTCAACTTTGGGAATTTTCCGACCCTGCCATGTCGTTTGCTGGGCCCAGCCGCCTAGTTTGAAAGACAAAATGGGACAGATCGACTTGGGCCGAATTGAAAAGGCATTCACCGAGATCATTGAGGCAATCGGTGAAGACCTGACTCGCGAGGGTCTGCTGGATACGCCTACAAGAGTCGCCCGATTTTATGCCGAGGTATTCGAAGGGATTCATCGCGACCCTGGTGACGTGATCGATGCCTTCTTTGGCGAGGAGCATTACCAGGAGATCGTGATGGTGAAGGAGATCCCCTTCTACTCGATGTGCGAACATCATTTTGTCCCGTTCCACGGACAAGCCCACGTCGCCTACATGCCTCGCGGCAGGGTCACCGGGTTGTCCAAGTTGGCGCGTCTCGTCGATGGGTATGCCCACAGACCGCAGATGCAGGAAAGACTCACTGCTCAGGTGGCGGACTGTCTCAATGATCGACTCAACCCACTCGGGGTGTTGGTCGTGATCGAGGCCGAGCATCTTTGTATGTCGATGCGGGGAGTCAAGAAACCGGGTAGCAAGACAGTCACTTCGGCTGTACGAGGCATCATGGAAACCAATCCCGCCACGCGCGCTGAGGGGATGTCCTTACTGTTCAACACTTGAGGTGCCGGGATTGCCGAGTCCTGTCACAACTTGGCGACTGAGAACCAGGAGTCTCGATCTCACTGGTGGTGCCCTCATGGGCGTAGTCAATGTCACCCCGGACTCGTTCTCAGACGGAGGCATTGATCTCAATGCGGAATTGGCGATAGCCCACGGTCTGCGCATGACCGCCGACGGAGCGGCTTTGATCGACGTCGGTGGCGAGTCAACCAGACCCGGATCGGAGCCGGTACCGGCCGCTGTCGAGATCGATCGTGTTGTTCCGGTGGTGAGGGGGCTCGTCGAGGAGGGAATCGTTGTCAGTGTCGACACCTCCAAGACGGAGGTTGCCGAGGCAGCGCTTCGGAGCGGCGCCCACGTTGTCAACGACGTCACGGCATGCAGGGCCGATGGAATGGCTCAATTGGTGGCCGACGCTCAGTGCGGTGTGGTGCTGATGCACATGAAGGGAACCCCGCTCACGATGCAGTTCGCTCCCCGCTATGGCGACGTTGTGGCAGAAGTTGAGAGTTTTCTCTTGGATCGGGCAGCGAGTGTTGTCGGGACTGGTGCCGACCCTTCGCGAATCGTTCTTGACCCCGGATTCGGGTTTGGCAAGACCGCAGAGCACAACATGACGCTGCTGCGATCGGTCCCTCGTCTCGCCTCACATGCGTTTCCACTGATGTTGGGCACATCCCGAAAGCGCTTCCTGGACAGCCTGGATGGCGATAAGACACCATTAGATCGCGACTCAGCGACAGCGAAGACCACATCCACTGGTTTTATCGATGGGGCAAGGGTTTTTCGGGTACATAACGTCGAGGCGTCTCGCCGTGCGCTGGCTGTGGCGGCCGCTACTGTGGCCCACCAGCAATGGGACGAATGGTCGCAGGACTCAAACCGAGGGGATTCACGTGGGTGATCAATGATCGACTCGCTGTTTCCGATCGCGTCGGCGGCTCTGGTTTCCAACACCGTCGGGTGAGACGTGAAGAGGAGATCACCTGGCTGGTCGAGGAAGGCTCCATCAACACCATTGTCTCGATGCTTCCTGGCAACCAGAATCTGTCTGCGTACCGCCAGGCCGGAATTGCCACGTATTCGGTTCCCGTGGGCAACCCGATCGAAACTGACGATATCAAGAGGTTTTTCAACACCCTCGACAAGGCCTTGGACCGGGGCCACGCCCGAGTCCTGGTACATCGCGAAGTGATCGACGACACGGTTGGCGGGTTGCTCGGTGGGTATCTGGTGACGTCGGGGCTGCTCGACGACCCGATCCTTGCGTTGGCGGTGATCCAGCAGATCCTCGGTCGTGCACTTGGTCCCGATGGCCGTTCTCTGATTCCGGCAGCCTCGACTTCGTGACCGATCGCGTAGACCTCAAGGGTATTGAGGTATACGCCAAACACGGGGTCCTCGATTTTGAACAGAAGCAAGCTCAGCTGTTTCTCGTTGATGTTGCCGCGTATCTGGATCTTTCGGCGGCAGGCGCATCTGACGATCTCAATGAGACCCTTGACTACGGAGAGCTGACTCTCGAGGTCCGCGATGTGGTGGGTTCTGAGTCACGTGCTCTTATTGAAAGTGTTGCGTCAATGGTGGCTGATGCAGTTCTCGCACACCATGGCGTGGAGCGGGCGGTCGTGACGATCCACAAGCCGGAGGCGCCCGTAGAGGCTGTGGTGGGAGATATTTCAGTCACGGTCGACCGGAGCCGGTGACCAAATACGCCATAGGCCTCGGATCGAACTTGGGTGACCGCTTGGCGTTTCTTCGTGCTGGTGTCGCCGGGTTGGGAGCACTGGGAGAGCTGGAGGGGGTTTCCGGACTCTATGAGACCGCTCCGATTGGGGGCCCGGATCAGGGTCAATACTTGAATGCCGTTGCTCTGGTCGATTCCGATCTCGGCCCCCACGAATTGCTTGCCCAAATGAATGTCATCGAGGCGGAACAGAAACGAGAACGTAAGGAGCGTTGGGGTGCCAGGACCCTGGATCTCGACATCGTCGCTGCGGAGGGGCTGGTTGTGGACGAGCCCGATCTAACGATCCCCCATCCGCGCGCCGCCGAGCGTGAGTTTGTTCTGCGACCTTTGGCAGATGTGTGGCCCAACGCGCCCATTGCAAAGGGCATATCGGCACGGGTAGCTCTGGACTCCTGTGATGGCCAGGGGGTCGATCGTCTCGCCCGTGTCTGGGTGGAGGACCAGACGGGACGGCAAGGACGTCTCTATGTCGGCGTCCAGATCATCTGGTTCGTGACCATTGCCATTGCGCTGGCCTGGGACGGGTCGCTTCCAGATGGTGTCGGAGATGGGTTCAGAATCCTTGGTGTCCTGCTCGGCGTTTATGGCGCTGGCCAGGTCCTTGTCTCGTCAAGAAGACTCGGACCGGCGCTCACGGTGGTACCGGAGCCAACCGACAAAGGCGTGTTGGTCCAAGGTGGGCCATATCGGCTGGTGCGTCATCCGATGTATGGGGGAGTAACCCTTTTCATACTTGGAACGTCGATGGTTCTCGACAGCGTGGCAGGTGCGCTGCTCAGCCTTGGGTTGTTCCCCTTCTTCTACATGAAGTCGAAGTACGAGGAACAGGTGCTGAGAATCCGATACTCCGACTACCGGGCATATCGAGATCTGGTCAGGCGCAGATTCATACCTTTCCTTTTTTGACCCTTGGCCCTATCAATCTGTGTGTTGCGCGTGCTAGCTTCAAGGGATGTTGCCAGGGCGCGGCCCGCCTTGAATTCTTCTGAGAGTGAAGTACTTATCACTGACAGGAGGACACGTATCGATGGCCAAACGGTCGCGTAACAATCGCCAAGAAATCCCCGGATACGACGAGAGTCGCCCTTCGCGCGAGGAGCGCAAGCAACAGCACCGCGCTACTCGTCACGCCGCTCACCAGCAGCTTCACATGGTCGACGATCCCGACGAGATCGTGCTTCCCGAGGAGCGTCGCACCGGTCAGCATGAAGTCAGCAGCGGGTACCTCGAACCCGAGCACCGCCGTTTCAGAGTATGGAAGACCAAGTTCTGGAAGCGTCGAGACGACTTCCGGGCTCAGAAGGCCGAAATGGATGCCGAGTGGCCGGTGATCACACCAGACCAACTCCCCACCGAATAGACATTCCCAAACCTCAGCTACTACGCCCCGTATCCGGGGTGAATCAGCTCATCTTTGCCCGCGGCCAACACCGCTTGTCCCACGGTGAGCCCGGGTCGGAGCGGAAGTGCCCGCAATCGTCACCGGCGATGCCATGATCCCACCTTGAACATGAGCGAATCGTCGGATACAACCGAGAGCCAACTGATCAAAGGGCGCCGGTCCAAGCACGATGAGATTCTCGCTGCGGGCGGCTACCCACATCGTTTCGACCGTACCGATCGTGCCGCGGACCTCCAGGAGGAGCACGCCAACCTCGAACCCGCCACCGAGACCGGGACCCGTGCTGCGGTTGCCGGGCGGCTGATGCTTCATCGGTCGTTCGGAAAACTCCAATTCGGGACAGTCCAAGACGGAAGCGGGACAATCCAGCTCTTTGTTGACACCAAGACAGCCGGGGATGAAGTGGCCGAGTTGTTCTCTAATCTCGACTTAGGAGACTGGGTTGGCGCCAGCGGTGTGATCATGACGACCAAACGGGGCGAGCTGAGTGTCAAGGTCGACCACCTGGAGTTGCTCCAGAAATCGCTCCGACCACTTCCCGACAAGTACCACGGGCTCCAGAACACCGAACTCCGGAGTCGGCGGCGCTACTTGGATCTGATGGTGAACGAGGACGCCCGCATGGTCGCAGCGGCGAGGGCCGGCATCGTCACAGAACTACGGCGTCAGTTTGAGGAGCGCGAATACATCGAGGTCGACACGCCGATTCTCCTCCATCAGGCGACCGGGGCAACGGCGCGTCCCTTTGTAACCGAGCACAACGCACTCGATATGGAGATGTATCTGCGCATCGCAACCGAGCTCTATTTGAAGCGTCTTGTGGTCGGTGGGATGGAGAAGGTGTTCGAAATAGGTCGGATATTCCGAAACGAGGGGATTGACTCGACTCACAACCCTGAGTTCACGATGCTCGAGTCCTACGAGGCTTTTGCAGACTACGAAGACATTATGAGGATGGTCGAAGAGATCTTCGAAGCCGTAACCGAGTCGGCCGTCGGCGCTACGACCATCACTTACCAAGGCCGGGAGTTGGATCTTTCCGCGCCATACCGCCGCGTGTCCCTAATCGATCTGGTCTCGGCGAAGATCGGGCAACCTGTCGATCTTGATACTTCAGTCGACGATCTTCGTCGACACGCACTCGGACTGGGCGTCGATGTCGAGGATGCCTGGACGTCGGGCCGATTGCTTGCGGAGATATATGAAGAAGCTGTGGAGGCCACCATTTGGGAGCCGACTTTCGTCATCCATCAGCCCGTCGAGGTGTCCCCGCTATCTCGCCGCAACCGGGACGATCCGAGGCTGGCGGACCGGTTCGAACTTGTCATCGCCGGCTCCGAATATGCAAATGCCTTTAGCGAGTTGAACGACCCGGACGACCAGCGTGCCAGGTTCGAGACCCAGGCCACGGCTCGGGCCGCAGGGGACGATGAAGCACATCCCGTCGACGAGGACTATCTGCTGGCTCTTGAATACGGGTTGCCCCCGACCGGCGGTCTGGGTATTGGCGTCGACCGGCTTGTCATGCTGCTCACCGACCAGTCGCATATCCGAGAAGTCATCCTGTTCCCAACACTTCGTCCTGAGCAGCGGGGAGCTGGCGAAGGTCTCTAAACGCGGGCTGCCTGGACTCGGTCGAGGAGGTAGGTTCCCAACGTCTGGAGGACGTCTCGAGCCTCGCACTCGGGCAGTTTGGCCAGCGCTGCGGCCGCGTCGTCCAGACGAGCCATCGCAGACTCGAGGGTCAGGTCTATGTAGCCACCGTCGCGGACGATCTCGATCACCTCATCGACGGCCTCGTCCCCGAAAGGCATTCCCGAGCCCAGGATCTCGTGGATGCGGGTGCCACCAGGTCCTGCTGACGCCATCAGGATCGGCGCGGTGAATGTGCCTTCTCGTATGTCCGAACCGGCAGGTTTGCCGATCGTTTCCTCGTCGGCGACGAGATCGAGGGCATCGTCGGCAATCTGGAAAACCATGCCCACCTCCCAAGACCACGTCGACAGAGCCTCGACGGTCGCTTCGTCAGCATCCGCAGCCATCGCTCCCAAACGAGCAGAGGTCCGGATCAAAGACGCAGTCTTCCCACCGATGACTTCGTGATAGTCGGCGATGGAGTGACTGAGATCACCCTCCAGCTGTAGCTCCCGGGTCTGGCCCACGACAAGGTCGGCATAGGTGGCGGCGAGAAGACGGACCGATTCCTGAGTGAGATGAGTCGCAGCGACTTCCGAAGCCCGCGCCATCAAGAAGTCTCCAGCAAGGATGGCAACAGTGTTTGTCCAGTTGGCGTTTGCTGAGGAGGCACCGCGTCTCACGTCCGCCTCGTCGATCACGTCGTCGTGGTAGAGCGACCCGAGATGAATGAGTTCTACCGCAACACCGGCTTCGACGGGCCGATGGTCGTGTGCTGGACCAAACTCAGCAGCGAGGAGGGCAAGAAGTGGGCGAAATCGTTTGCCTCCGGCCAGCAGCAGGTGTTGTGCGATCTTGGTCAGATATGGGTCATCCGCAATTGATGCCTCGAGTATCCGTTCCTCGACGCGACTCAATTGTTCCCATATTCGGGGAATACGAACCAGACTTCGGAGGTCGGCCATTGTTGACGATGGTATTACGGAACCAAGGGCAGGCAATCGGAGGAGAAGCTGAACACCCGCCCAGTGATAGAATCGGGTAAGTCGGGTCCGGCTGAGGTGGGTCCCAGTAGAGGTAACGAATGTTCGAGCGGTTTACAGATAGAGCCAGACGGGTTGTCGTACTAGCCCAGGAAGAGGCGCGGCTTCTCAACCACAATTACATCGGAACCGAGCACATCCTCCTTGGCCTGCTCAACGAGGGCGAAGGCATTGCCGCCCAGGCGCTGGAGAGTCTTGACATCGATCTTGCCTCCGTTCGCGAAGAGGTTGTCAAGATCATCGGCCAAGGACAGCAGTCACCCTCCGGTCACATCCCGTTCACACCCCGCGCCAAGAAAGTCCTCGAATTGTCACTGCGCGAGGCTTTGCAGCTAGGTCACAACTACATCGGTACTGAGCACATCCTGCTCGGGCTGATTCGCGAGGGCGAGGGTGTCGCCGCACAGGTCCTCCAACAACTCGGAGCCGAACTACAAAAAGTGCGCCAGACCGTCATTCAGCTTTTGTCCGGCCCCGGCGGCAGTGAAGAACAACAGCCCAAGTCCGCCGGTTCGGGTGGTCGCGAAGGGTCCGGTTCGGGCTCCACGATTCTCGATCAATTCGGTCAGAACCTGACTCAATCCGCCGTCGAAGGTCGTCTCGACCCCGTAATTGGCCGACAGAATGAGATCGAGCGGGTTATGCAGATTCTCTCCCGCCGAACCAAGAACAATCCCGTCCTCATTGGCGAGCCCGGCGTCGGTAAGACAGCCATTGTGGAGGGCCTTGCCCAAAGGATTGTCACCAAAGACGTGCCAGAGAGTCTCGAGGGCAAACAGCTTTATACCCTCGACCTGGGTGCCTTGGTTGCCGGCTCTCGGTACCGAGGCGACTTCGAGGAGAGGCTCAAGAAGGTCCTCAAGGAGATCAAGAGCCGGGGTGACATCATTCTCTTCATCGACGAGATCCACACCCTCGTTGGTGCCGGGGCAGCAGAAGGTGCGATAGACGCTGCCTCGATTCTCAAGCCGATGCTGGCACGCGGAGAGCTGCAGACTGTGGGCGCCACCACCCTCGAGGAGTATCGAAAGTATCTCGAGAAGGACGCGGCGCTAGAGAGGCGTTTCCAGCCGGTGCAGGTCGAGGAGCCCTCCCTTACCGACACAATCGACATTTTGATGGGACTGAAGGATCGCTACGAGTCGCATCATTCAGTTCGTTTCACCGATCAGGCCATTGTCTCAGCCGCCAACCTCGCCGATCGCTATCTCGCTGATCGCTTCCTGCCTGATAAGGCAATCGATCTCATCGACGAGGCCGGATCCCGGATGCGGATTCACCGTAAGAGTGATGTCCCCGAGATCATGGAGATTGATACCAAGCTGTCTGACGTTCGTCTCAACAAAGCGGAGGCGGTCGGTGGTGAGAACTACGAACGTGCTGCCAGCCTTCGCGACGAGGAACGTCTTCTTCTTTCTGAGCGCGCCATCAAGGAAGATGAAGCCGACGAGATCGGATGGGTTATCGACGAGGAGGAGATCGCCGAAGTTCTCGCCCAGTGGACGGGAATCCCGGTGCACCGTCTTACTGAAGAAGAGACGGCCCGACTGGTCCAGATGGAAGGCGAGCTCCACAAACGCATCATCGGCCAGCAAGATGCCATCTCCGCGGTTTCCAAGGCCATCCGGCGTACCAGGGCCGGTCTGAAGGACCCGCGTCGGCCGTCCGGTTCGTTCATTTTCCTGGGCCCATCAGGTGTCGGGAAAACCGAGACCGCCAAGGCCCTGACCCAGTTCCTCTTCGGTAAGGAGGACTCGCTGATACAGCTCGACATGTCTGAGTACATGGAGAAGCACACTGTCAGTCGTCTGGTCGGATCTCCCCCCGGTTATGTCGGATACGACGAGGGTGGCCAACTGACTGAGGCAGTCCGCCGTAAGCCCTTTTCGGTGGTTCTGTTTGACGAGATAGAGAAGGCTCATCCCGATGTGTTCAACACACTCCTTCAGATTCTGGAGGAGGGTCGTCTCACCGACGCTCAGGGCCGCAGTGTCGATTTCAAGAACACTGTCATCATCATGACTTCCAACCTCGGGACTGGTGACATCCACAAGAAGGCCGTTGGTTTTCATGTGGCAGATGAGGAAGTCTCTTACGAGCACATGAAGTCACAGGTCACGGATGAGCTCAAGAAGAGCTTCCGACCCGAATTCATCAACCGGATAGATGAGATCATCGTGTTCCACGAGTTGACCATGGAAGAGCTCAAGCAAATCGTCGACCTGATGTTGGAGCGAGTCCGCGAGCAGCTCGCCGCCCAACAACTCGACCTGGCTCTCACCGATGACGCCAAGGAATTCCTGGGAACTGAGGGCTACGACCCTGAACTCGGGGCGAGACCATTGCGCCGCGCGATCCAACGACTGTTAGAAGATCCACTCTCCGAACGCGTGCTGCTTGGCGAATTCAAGGCTGGGGCGACGATCTTCGTCGGACTCGATTCTGAGAACGAAGAGTTGACATTCGAGGCGATAGTCTCTTCCGACACGCCACCGGTCGAATTGGCCGGCCAGGAGTAGTCGACAAATCCCTTAAAGACTCAGGCCGGGTGGCCGATCATCATTGGGCAGAACACTTGTTATGCCCAAATTGCTTGCCCTAATCATCGTTGTCGCAGGCCTGGGTCCGGGGGAGATTCCCGAGTACGAGCCCGCTGGCACCGAGGCTCTTACGCTCGACCTCGAGATCGACGGCTTTGTGAATGGTCATATGGACCCTGATCGCCTGCTCAAGGTGGGGAACTGCTTGCTCGAGCGTGACGCTGCGTACACCTATTCGCTCATGATCGAGGCGGCTGAGGAAGATGGAGTTCGTCTTCGTCACACCAGTTGCTACCGGAGTTTCTCCGTTCAAGATAGGGCGTACAACCGTCGTTGCCCGATCGAAACCGTTGCGGTGTTTTCTCAAGACTCCTCGGGGGGCAAGATCCAGACTGGTACTCGCAGCCAACGGGTCTGTACCGGCCCTCCGACCGCCCGGGCTGGTGAGTCGAATCATGGTTGGGGGCGCGCCATAGATTTCCGCGACAGTCGTGGCGTGCTCACTTGCTACGACCAAGAGTTCCTCTGGCTCCAGCGCAACGCCCACCGTTTCGGCTGGGTCCACCCACCGTGGGCTCACTGTCGCGAGAAGCTCGAAGAAGCTTGGCACTGGGAGTTTGCGGGTGTGACCGACCCCACCCTCGTTGCCTTCAACCGCCTCGACCCATCCCTCATCGCCACCGCCGAGTAGGGCCAACCCAAGTAAATCTGCGAACCTCAGCTACTGCGACCCATATCCGGGCCGTATCCGCTCACCTTCAGACCGGTTGTCACATCGTTGACCACTCGCTCCGGATGCTCCGTGATCTCCTCCCAGGTAAATCTCAGAATCCGCCATCCAGCCAGTTGCGCGGCGTTGTCGCGGAGCCGGTCTATCTCGAATGAGTTGAGCATTGTGTGCCACCTCCGACTGTCGCCTTCGATAATCAATCGAGCATCCGGGTAGGCAACGTCCACGCGACCTTTGGTAGGTGACAGCCATCGAGGCCGGTATTGGCGGATCGGGGTTGGGAGACCTTGTGAATCCAAAACCTGCAGCAGGCGGCGTTCAAGCTCGCTTTCAGGTGCGGTGTATCCGGACTCTCGGGTGGTAAGGACCGCGCGCATCCGAACCGTCCCTGGTTTGCCCTGGCGTCCGATTTGCTCGAAGACAGAGTTCAGCTTGGTGAGCTGAATCGATCCAGCAGCCAGGCCATTGTCCACGATTCTCTCCAGGTGCCCGTCGCCAAGAACAGCCGCGAGATCCATCACCGTCCTCTCTTGAGTCGTGGTCGGTAAACCTTTGATGGTGACGATGTGGTTGTCAGTCAGATCGGTCAGCTGATGAACAGTGACGCCCAGATACTCTTTTGTCCGTCGCCTGGGCACACTGACCGTGGGTTTGACATATTTGGGTCGGTCGAGCCCGTGGATCAGCGCTGCCGACTGATGCGAACTGACTGCGCCGAGTTTGCGACATGCGGCGTGGAGCGCCACCAGGTGATCATCGTCCATGCCGGGTAGGGCATAGACGCCTGGTCCGGCACGACGGACGATCCCCTGGGCGACCATGCGATTGAGAGTGCTTTTGGGAACCCCAAGAGCTAGAGCCTCGGAACGTGTGACCACACCGCCATGGTTCCGGGCGTGATCGATGATGACCTGTATGAAGAATCCCATGACACCAACCTGCCTAGTTGTGCGACAGATCGCTACCCCTTTGTGAAGGTGAGCGGATACGGCCCGGATATGGGTCGCAGTAGCTGAGGTTCCCCGTTTCCAAACCTCTACCCTGCTCTACCGATGGAGAGAGCAGTACGTGTATTGCTGGTGGTCGCCGGGGCCTATGTCGCTGCCCAAATGTTGGCCGACATCGCCAGCCTCAAGATCATCAGCATCGGTGGCTACGCGGTTGACGCCGGCACCCTGATCTATCCCTTCACGTTCACCCTTCGAGACATGATTCACAAGATCGGGGGGAAGAAGATGGCTCGCACCATGATCTGGCTTGCCGCCGCCATCAACGTCTTCATGGCCGGTTTCTTCTGGCTGGTGGCGCGATGGCCTGCCGATCCAGAGGTTGGACCTCAACTCGAGTTCGGTCAGGTGCTCGCACCCGTTTGGGGAATCGTGATTGCTTCGATCGTGGCTGAAGTGGTGGCTGAGCTGGTTGACACCGAGGTCTACACAATCTGGGTTCGCAGATTTGGTGAACGTCACCAGTGGGGCAGGGTCTTGTCATCCAATGCCGTGGCGATACCGATCGACTCACTCCTGTTCGTTGGGCTTGCCACACTGTTCGGTGTCTTTCCACCGGAAGTCGCGGTCAGCATCTTCTGGCTGAATGTGATCATCAAAGGAGCGGTCACTGTGATTTCGATTCCCTGGATATACCTGGTCAAGCCTCAGCCACTCGACTCGGCGTTCCAACGCACCAGCCACTAACCTCATTCGTCGGCGGGCAAGGCTCTTTCTTGCCTACCCCAACCCCCTTACATGGAGGAATTTACTTTGGAGAACAGAACTTGGTGGTGGGTCGGCGGCGGTGCTGTCGTCCTTGCCATCATCCTCTTCTTCGTCTTTAGCGACGGAGACGACGATGGTGACACCACTACAACCGTCCCGGTGGCTGCTGACACCACCACTACTGAGGGCGACGCGGCTACTACAACAACAGAAGCCGGAGCTACAACCACGACCGCACCACCGCTGATCGGCGAAGGTCGCCTAGTGGGTATGGCATACGACATCGGTGGTCGTGGAGACCTTTCCTTCAATGACCTGGCCGCTTTGGCTTGGGACACTGGCAAGGAAATGTATGGCTATGACGGTGAGGAGCTCGTGCCTGACGAGGGTGGCGAGAACCGTGAAGAGAACTTGCGTCTATTGGCTGAGACCGGGCACGAATTGATCGTTGCCAACGGTTTCGCGTTCGCCAACAACGTGTTTCACGTTGGAACCGAATTCCCGGACGTTGCCTTCACGATCACCGACTCCTGCCCGGCTGCGGACGACTTCAGCACGGCGGAGATGGACAACGTACGTTGCATGCTCTTCGCCGAGCACGAGGGCTCGTTCCTCGTCGGCGCTGCTGCAGCCATGAAGTCCACCACCGGAACCGTTGGTTTCATTGGTGGTGTGACTATCCCGTTGATCGTGAAGTTCGATGCTGGCTTCCGGGCCGGTGCGTTGCATGTCAACCCGGACATCGTCATTCTCGACTCCGTCTATCTGAGCGACCCACCTGACTTCAGCGGTTTTGGTGACCCAGGTGCGGGAAAACTTGCGGCCGACGCACTGTATGCGCAGGGCGCGGATGTGGTGTACCACGCAGCCGGCGGTTCCGGCTTCGGCTTGTTTGAGTCTGCCGAAGAGAACTCGACCGAAGACCTGTTTCTGTGGGCGATCGGTGTCGATGCCGATCAGTTCAACACTGTCGGTGACAGCGCTCTCGCGGCGCACATCCTCACTTCCATGCTCAAGCGCGTGGACGTTGCCGTAGGCAAGACTATTGAGGATTTCCTCGAAGGTAACTTCACCCCTGGCCCACAGGTCTTTGACCTGTCAGTCGAAGGTGTCGGCTACTCCACCACCGGTGGCTTCGTCGATGACATCTCTGCCGAACTCGATGCGCTGGCTGCCCAGATCATCGATGGCACGATCGTTGTACCCGAAACCCTCGAGGGCTGACCTCGGTCGACCCTGCTAGTTTGCGCCGGGCTCAGGATTTCCTGGGCCCGGCGTTTTCTATTGGACTGAGATGGCCCAGGAATCTGCGATACATCTGAGCGGAGTCACTAAGCGCTATCCCGGCGTAGTGGCCAACAAAGACGTCGAGTTCGATGTCGGCGTGGGTGAGGTCCACGCCGTGGTTGGGGAGAACGGTGCCGGCAAGTCCACGCTGATGAAAATCATTTACGGGATGGTTCGTCCCGACGAGGGCATCATCAGGATCCGTGGCAAGGAGGTCCATTTTCGATCGCCAAAAGACGCGATCGATGCTGGTATCGGCATGGTCCACCAACATTTCATGTTGGCCGACAACTTCACAGTATTGGAGAACATCATTCTGGGATCTGAGCCGATGAACGGGGTTCAGATTGACTTCCAAACCGCTTCAGATCGCATCAAAGAGCTTGGCGAGAAGTACGGTCTTCGCCTCGACCCGGGTACTCGGGTTGAGACTCTCTCGGTCGGAGAGCGGCAAAGAGTCGAGATCATCAAGGTCCTGTATCGCGGCGCCCAGATCCTCATTCTCGATGAGCCGACCGCAGTTCTGGTTCCTCAGGAGGTCGATGATCTTTTCGACTCCATCCGCGAGCTCAAGGCTGAGGGTGAAACGGTCATATTCATTTCACATAAGCTCGATGAGGTCTTGACAATTGCCGACTCGATCACAGTGATGCGTGCTGGCGAAACAGTAGGCACCACCACTCCAGACCAGATAGATGCCGGCCAACTCGCCGAGATGATGATCGGCTCTGAGCTTCCGACACCGGAAACGAGGACTTCTACAGTCCAAGACGAGGTCGTGTTAGAGGTTGTTGAGCTGTCACTTCAATCCGAAGATGATCGTGATCTGCTGTCAGATATCTCCTTCACTATTCATAAGGGGGAGATCGTGGGGATCGCGGGTGTCGAAGGAAATGGACAAGCCCCTTTGGTGGACTCTCTGGTCGGTCTTGAAGCGACGGCCACCGGGGAAGTTCACTTGGCAGGGGAGGACGTCACCAACGACGAGGCCAAGGATCGTCGCGCTGCCGGTATCGGTCTCATACCCGAAGATAGGCAACGACAAGGGCTCCTTCTGCCTTCGCCGTTGTGGGAGAACGCCGCACTGGGGCATCAGAACGGTCCTCCGTACGCGAAAGGGCCGTGGATCGACAAAAAGGGAGCGCGGGCTCAGACCGAGGAAATCATCAGACGCTTTGCCGTAAAGGCTCCTGGTCCGGACGTCCCCGCCACTGCACTTTCCGGTGGCAACCAACAGAAGCTCGTTGTTGGGCGTGAAGTGATGGCCAACCCGAAAGTGCTGATCGCAGCACAGCCCACCCGCGGGATAGATATCGGTGCCCAAGCAGCAGTTTGGGAGGAGTTGAAGGCGGCACGTCAAGCGGGGATGGGTGTCCTATTGATCTCTGCCGACCTCGATGAATTGATTGGTCTTTCCGACACGATTCACGTTCTATTCGAAGGCGAACTGGTGGCCGAGCTCGATCCGGCAGAGGTCACCCCTGAGATCTTGGGGTCGCACATGACCGGCGCCAAGACCGAAGCGGAATCGTGAGAGGAGGCAAGTTCCTCACCTCGGTCGTCGCGCCTGTCATCGCCCTCGCCATTTCATTCTTGATCGCATCAGTGGTGCTCCGTTTGGTCGATATCGACCCGCTAACCGCCTATCAGGAGATGTGGACCTTTGGTACCACGACTGAGTCTCTGATCTCAATGGTCAATCGGGCGGTCCCTCTGTTCGTTTCTGCTTTGGCGGTGGGCATCGGTTTCAAGATGGGTCTCTTCAATATCGGTGTCGAAGGCGCCTATCTGCTCGCGGCGCTCGTCGCCGCGTACATCGGTGCCCTCTACTCCATTCCGGCCGTGCTTCACGTTCTTTCGATCCTGCTGATCGCGATGGTGGTCGGAGCTGCGTGGAACGGGATTGCCGGATGGCTAAAGGTCAAACGCGGGGTTCATGAGGTGATCTCCACAATCATGTTGAACTTCATAGCTTTCAGCCTCAGCGCCTACCTATTCCTAAACTATTTCCAGGAAGACACAGGTGGTTTGATTGTGGCTACCGCTTTGATCCCTGAAACCGGATGGCTTCCATCATTCAACCCGGTTCTGGGCTGGTTCGGCATCGAACCACGTGTCGGGTCGGAACTTCACGGATTCTTGCTGATAGCGATCGTTCTCGGTGTCTTGTATCACTATCTGGTCAATCGAAGCCGTTTTGGCTACGACCTGCGGGCCTCTGGGATCAATGCACCGGCAGCACGAGCCAGCGGTGTCAATCCGAAGCGGATGATCATGACGACGATGCTGATCTCAGGTGGTATCGCCGGTCTGGTTGGCATGTCGACGCTGCTCGGGTTCTCCCATCGCTACGTCCAGGACTTTCCGACGGGTCTGGGTTTCACTGGTATTGCTGTGGCACTCCTGGGACGCAATAACCCGGTTGGCATGGCCTTCGGCGCCCTACTTTTTGGATTCTTGGATCGGTCCTCCTTGATATTGGATCTCAAGGACGTCCCCAGAGAGATTGTCACCATATTCCAGGGTGTGGTCGTGTTGGCAGTAGTGATTGTCTATGAGGTCATTTCACGTCTCGTCCAGCGTCAAACCGTGGCGGCAGCCGCCAAGGCAACTGTCGAGGAGACGGAGGCAGTGGCGTCATGATGACGATGGCCCAGCGGCTGAGCGAGTTTCCCAGACGCAACTTGTACATCCTGCTCGCCCTGGGCGGTGTTCTGACCCTGACGGTGGCGGCCTTAGTGGTTGGCACCGATTTCCTCACTTCGCCTGCTACGGCAGGCGCTGCGCTGGTGCTGGCTGTGCCAATACTTCTAGCCGGTCTGGGAGGGCTCTATTCAGAGCGAGCTGGTGTGGTCAACATCGGCCTCGAGGGGATGATGATCGCCGGCACCTGGTTCGCTGCCTGGGGTAGCTGGCAGTTCGGTCCCTGGTACGGAGTGTTGCTGGGAGCCGCGGGCGGCGCCGCGTTTGGCCTGCTCCATGCCCTCGCCACTGTCACCTTCAATGTCGATCACATCGTCTCCGGCGTGGCTATCAACATTTTGGGTCTTGGTGCGATGCGCTTCCTGTCGTCCATCACCTACAACTCGGAAACCGGTGGCAGTGTTGTGCAGAGCCCGCCTGTTGAGGGCATTGGCGAGTTCAGTGTTCCTTTCCTCGCCGGAGGTGAATTCTTTGGCCGACAAACATCGGACATTCTGGGTTGGCTAGACGAACAAAACTGGTTCTTCATATCCGACCTCGCCGGGATCTTGGGCGGGTTCCTCGGCGACGTGAATTGGCTGATCCTTTTGGGCCTTGCATTAGTTCCCTTTACCGCGTGGCTGCTCTGGCGCACGGCTTGGGGTCTGCGGTTGCGCTCGTGTGGTGAGGATCCGTGGGCTGCGGAGTCGCTAGGAGTATCAGTGCTGCGAATGAAGTACTTCGCGGTTGTCATTTCCGGTGCTCTGGCTGGCCTCGGAGGCGCCTTTTTGGTTCTGGTTCAGGCCGGGATCTACCGCGAGGGGATGACCGCAGGACGAGGCTTCATCGGCCTAGGCACCCTGATCTTTGGCAACTGGCTGCCGGCTGGTGTACTCGGCGGGGCGTTTGTGTTTGGTTTTGGTGACTCGCTGCGATTCAGTGGCCCCGATGTCGTCAGGGCATTCATCCTGGCGATCGCCATTGCGTTGATCATCGTCGCCATCTATTCGGTTACCCGCCAGAGCACACGTAGGGCGATCATCAGCGGCAGCATCGGAGCTGGAGTCCTGGTTTTCTACATGCTGGTTGATGACGTACCAGGGCAACTGCTCACCGCCACGCCCTACTTGATCACACTGCTGGTTTTGGCTGCCGCTTCTCAGCGTCTTCGAATGCCCGCGGCCGACGGCGCTAGATATGTCAAGGGCGAAGCCCACTGACGTTCGACGCGTACGACCCTGCGTTTCAAGCCGACCCATACTCAACGTACGCTGCTCTTCGTCATGAGTCCCCAGTTTTCTATGACGAGGTCTGGGGCCTCACATTTTTCACCCGATACCACGATGTTTCGGCGATCCTCAAGGACCGAGATCGGTTCGGTCGTGATTTCAGGCATCGGCTCGACATAGACGAGGTCCACCCCGATCTCTATCGACGCATCTACCCGCTGCAGTGGCCGACTTGGACCGAATACATCAGGGAGTCGTTCATCGATTTGGAGCCACCCCGCCACACCAGGTTGAGAAGTCTCGTCTCGAAGGCATTCACACGCCGGTCATCAGAAGCGTTTCGGTCTCAGCTCGAATCGGCAGCGGATGCGATTCTCAACCGTGTTCTGGAGCAGGGATCGATGGACGTGATCGCCGAATTCGCCACACCCATACCGGTGGCCATGATCGCCGAGTTGATGGGGATTCCATCGGAGGATCATCAGAGTCTCATCGACTGGAGCCGGGCGATCGTGACCGTGTTCGACGAGCAGGTAACCGAAGAAGAGGGTGCGTTAGCAGAGCGAGCCACCCAGGATTTCGTTGCGTACGTCGAGGACGTGCTCGTACATCGGAGAGCTCGGCCTGGGGATGATTTGATATCAGCGATGCTCGAGGTGGACGATGACGGTGACGTGCTAACTGACGACGAAATTGTCGGGACGGTGATTCTCGCCCTTAACGCTGGTCATGAGGCGACGGTCCACGCGATAGGCAACTCACTGCTTTCGCTTGCTCGCAACGCAGCGGCCTATCAGGATGCCCGTACGGCCCACATCGGATCAGTTGTTGACGAGTTGCTTCGCTACGACTCACCCCTACAGATGTTCGAGCGTTGGGTCCTGGAGGACACAGAGGTCGCAGGACACCAGCTGGAGAAGGGGAGCAAAGTCGGGCTGCTTTTTGGTTCGGCCAACCACGATGAAACAGTCTTTTCGGACAGCGAGCATCTGGATCTCAATCGAGCGCCTAATCCCCATGTTTCGTTTGGCGCCGGTCTGCATTACTGCGTCGGGGCTCCCTTGGCCAAGGTCGAACTCGAAGCGGCGCTGGCGAGGTTTGTGGATCGTGTGGCCGGCGTCGACTTGGTCACGGTCTCAGAGAGGATCGACAGTCTCGTGTTTAGAGGGGTTGGTCGCCTTGAGGTCACGCTAAAACCCGCGTAGATGAGCTGATGCGGCCCGGATATGGGTCGTACTACCTGAGGTTCGCGGTTTTAGCCGTCGGTGGTGGCGGTGGTGTTGTCGCTGGTGCTGTCGGAGGCGGGGTTGGAGGGTCGGCCCCAGACGGTGATCTCGGAAATCGCCAGCTCACGGAAGATGTTGTCGTCGACGACTTCGGCTTGATAGGCGCTCTGTATCGTGATCTCGATCCAGTTGGCGTTGACGGCGGCGTAGTTGATGGTCTGGGTGCCCGGGGTGTCGTCCAATTCGTGGGGTACCTCGGTTAGCGATCCCTGTGCGTCGATGGTCAGACCCCGCGCTCGGTAATTGCGCCGATATCGGGTGGGGTCTTCGATGTTCCCCCAATCGATTCGGGTAACGATCATCGGCTGACGGAAGAACAGCTTGATGACGATATTCCCCTCTTCGGCTTGGACGTCTTCCCAGTTGACCTGGTACTCGGCGTCGCTGCCAGAGGTGAGGTTGATGCATGTGAACGAGCCAAGGCCGTCGGGATCGCACTGCTGATCGAGGATGTCGATGACTTCGGGTGTTGTGATCACCGCTTCGGTTGTCGTGGTCCCTCCCAGTGTGGTGTCGGACGCGCTTGTTCCGCCACCGAACACGTTGAAGAGCAGGGCGATGACAATGACAACAAACAGCAATCCGCTGATTGCCAGTGCTGCCCGGACACCGGCGGTTGCCTGCACAGCGGGACGGGGTGCCGTGGGCAACGGGTCCTGATTGAGCCGAGCGCCACACTCTTGACAATGACGGTTGCCCGGTGGATTGCCGGCACCACATGATGGGCAGTTGATCTCACTCCCGGTGTGCGCAGGCGGAGCCACATGTTCGTGCTCTTCTTGGGACTCATCGGGCTGAACAGGTGGTTCGGCATCCAAGGAGAACTCCTCGTAGTTGCCGTCAGATCGGACCGAAATGATCTCTCCGGAAACAGCGGGGCGCCGCGGCGCCATCGGATCAATGAAAGAGCCGCAGTTGGTGCAAAACTGCTCGTCGGCGGCGACATCCGCACCGCAATTATTACAAGTTTGGGAGACCAAATCACTCCTTTGAGGAGACCACATCCCTCCGTCGGAGGTATTGTGCCATGCGTATGGCAGTCTTGGCCGTCAGAAATTATGAGCCTTGGACGGCCCTCTCCCTCATTGCGGGGCTCGTCCTCCTCATCTTCTTCGCGGCGGTCTTGATTTTCGCACTCCAGCGGGCCAATCGCTAACCCAACGTGGCATCAACGACCAACTTCCGTTGTGATTCCTGTGGTCATCATTCGGCCAAGTGGATGGGGTTCTGTCCCCAATGTGGGGCGTCTGAACCGTTGGTCGAAATCGCCACTCAAAACATCATCAAGAGCAAACCTGCCATAGCCGTATCGGTAGCTGACGCAACAACTGAGGTTGCTGATCGGGTTTCGACCGGTTGGGCGGAGATAGACCGAGTCCTGGGTGGGGGACTTGTCAAGGGTTCAGTAGTGCTCCTCGGAGGCGAGCCTGGTGTCGGAAAGTCGACGTTGCTGCTGCAGATGGCTGGTGGCATGGTGCGGCGCGATGCCCGTGTTCTGATCGCTACCGCCGAAGAATCGATCCAACAGGTCGCCATGAGAGCCAGACGTCTCGGGCTCGAAGACGAGAAGGTTGAGTTGGTGGCCGATGACAACGTTGATGCGGTTGTTGCCCTCGCCGAGCAATCAAGGCCCGATGTCGTCGTGGTCGACTCGATTCAGACCGTTGGGGTTCCCGAGATCGCATCGGCCCCAGGTGGAGTCGCCCAGGTGAGAGAAAGCGCATCTCGACTGATCCGACTGGCAAAGACCTCTGGTACCGCTGTGATCGTGGTCGGACATGTGACCAAAGAGGGTGGTCTCGCCGGACCAAAAATCCTCGAGCACATGGTCGATGTTGTTCTCTATCTTGAGGGGGATCCCGATCGCGGGCTTAGAGTTCTGCGTAGCAACAAGAATCGATTCGGAGCCACACACATGTCTGGCATGTTCGACATGCGCTCTGACGGGCTCGTTGAGGTGGATGATCCTTCGAAGCTGTTTCTCCAGGGTTGGGAGTCAGATGTCCCGGGCACCGTGGTCTATCCGGCGGTGGAGGGGCGGAGATCGGTATTGGTCGAGATCCAGGCTCTGGTCGCTCCTACCAGTCAGACAATGCCGCGACGGTCGATAAGGGGCGTAGACCCCGCTCGGGTAAATCAGATCATCGCGGTGCTCCAGCGACATGGTGGGCTGCAGACTCAGGATCAGGAGATATATGTGAACGTTGTCGGAGGTTGGAGACTCGATGAGCCCGGGAGCGATCTCCCGGTTGCGCTGGCAATTGCCTCCTCGGCGATGAATGTGCCACTGGGTCGTCTAGCGGCTTGGGGAGAAGTGGGATTGGCCGGCGAAGTCAGGGGAATCCCCTTTGAAGCAAGGCGCGTGGAGGAACTGAACCGCATGGGTCTCACCTATCGGATCGCCCCTGGTGGCGGTGAGCCAATGCGTCTCGTAGACGCCTTGGGCCAGGCGGGGCTCAACAGCGATTCCAAGTGATAGCCTGCCCTACGTGGGCGGTCCTTCGATATCAGAGACGCTGGAGCGACTTGCTCCAGGCACTCCGATGCGACGCGCCCTCGAGAGGGTCATCCAACAGGGGAAGGGTGGCCTGGTGGTGCTTGGCAGCAGCGCCGCCGTAACCGCGGCTAGCTCAGGTGGCTTCAAACTATTAGGCGCGTCGTTTACCCAGGCCCGGGTCGCTGAGCTGTCCAAGATGGATGGCGGCATCGTCCTTGACGATGCGTGGGCGAACATTCTGGAAGCCAACGTCCACTTCATACCCGACGGAACAATCCACACAGATGAGACCGGCGCCCGTCACCGCACCGCAGAGCGTCTCGCCGTGGAGACCGGAAAGCCTGTAGTTGCCGTAAGTGAAGGTCGACGTGTCGCCACCCTCTTCTATGAGGACCAGAAACTCGAATTGGCGCAACCAACCGAGGTCGCTGCTCACGTGAACCAGGAGTTGCAGAGTCTCGATCGACTTCGAGGACGGCTCGATGAGGCAGAAACCCGGCTCAATCGTCTCGAGGTGAGTGGTCTTGCCACCTACCGGTCGGCGCTGACTGTGCTCCAGCGCGCCGAACTCGTCGAGCGTTTGGGAGCACAGGTGACTGCTCGGGCGGTGACCATGGGCGAAGAGGCCCGCATTGTTCATCTCCAGCTCAACGATCTGCTTTCCGGAGTGGAGAGGACGATGCGTCTCGTCCTCCAGGACTACGTACGGCCCCTCCGGACCGGTGCGGTCGACAGGGGTCTTGCTGCAATCACGCAGATGCCTCCTTCGGAACTCGATGATGCGACTGCCATGGGTCGAGACCTCGGTTTTCCCGACCTCGATGACCCCGCCGAGGCGCGCGGTCACAGAGTGCTCTCGCATGCTGGTCGATTGCCGGACTCTGTGCGCGAGGACATCGTTCGATACTTTGGGTCAGTCTCAAAGCTGCTTCGGGCCAGTGAGGATCAGTTGATCGATGTCGAGGGTGTTGGCGGAACCCGAGCTGCTCAGCTTCGGGCCTTCTTTGACCGTCTCAGCCTCTCGGCGCAGGAGTGGGAGGGATTCGACTGAGTCGAGGGTTCGGTTGATCCTGACCCGCTTGTACACTGCGCCTCCGCGTATGGCAACAGCTACCAAGTATTCCGTGGGTGACAAGGTCGTCCATCCCCAGCATGGGGCCGCGACCATCAAGAAGAAGGTCAAGCAGAATTTCGACGGCAAGAGACATGATTACTTCATGTTGGAGATCGCCACCGAACAACTGACGGTGATGGTCCCTGTCTCGAAGTCTGAAGACTTGATCAGGCCGGTCATTTCCAAAACCAGGTCTCGTGAAGTACTCAAGTCGCTCAAAAGCGAGCCCGAGGAGGCCGGCAGCAACTGGAGTCGTTGGTACAAGGTCCTCAACGAAAAGATGACCTCCGGTGACATCTTCCAGGTCGCCGAAGTGGTCAGGGACCTTTCTTACGCCCAACAGACCAAGGGGATCAGCCCGGCCCTGAAGCGGATGCTGTCGAAGGCTCGTCTCACCCTCAGCTCAGAGTTGGCCTTCAGTCTTCAGGTGGACACCGACGAAGCGATCAAGAAGCTTGATCGCGCTTTGCCGAAGATCGAACCAATAGAGGAATGAGGGTCGGCTGGGGGTTTGACGCACATCCCCTCGACGGTGATCCGCCTCTACGGCTTGGTGGGGTCGTCGTCTCAGACGCGGTGGGAGTTTCAGCAACATCCGACGGCGACGTATTGGCCCACGCGGTCACGGATGCTCTTCTGGGCGCATGTGTTCTCGGCGATATCGGTCAATACTTTCCCTCAGAGGACCCGTCGCTCCTCGGTGCCGATTCGATGAGCCTGCTCGTTAAGGCGGTGACAATGGCGTCGGCAGCGCAGTGGGAACCTGTCCACGTCGACGTGACCGTGGTGGCCGAGGACGTGAGAGTCGCCCCCCATCGAGATGCAATTCGAAGTGGCCTCGCCGACGTCATGAGCATTCAGATCGGAAACGTCTCAGTCAAAGCGACCACAACCGACGGGCTCGGGTTCATCGGCAAGGGGGAGGGCGTGGCCGCAATAGCCATCGTGACCGTCGAGGCCCTGTCGTAACATCCGCCAATGATTCAGGTCCACAGCACGCTGGCGCGCTCTCTCGTCCCTTTGGATACCAGGGATGAGGGAAAGGTGGCCATGTATGTGTGTGGGCCTACGGTCCAGTCCGAACCCCACGTCGGACATGGGCGGTCGGCGGTGGCCTTTGATGTCATCCGGCGATACCTGACATGGCGTGGCTACGAAGTCACATTCGTGAGGAACATCACCGACGTCGAAGACAAGATCATCGCCGCCGCCCAGGAGTCGGGTATCCCTGCTGAAGAGTTGGCGGTCACGATGGCCAAGAGATTCGCCGATGGGTTTGCCGGTCTCGGTGTGCTTGAACCGGACGTCGAGCCCAAGGCGACGGAGAGTGTCCCGCAGATCATCGAGATTATCGAAACCCTGATCGACCGTGGACTCGCTTATGCCAGAAACGGTGACGTCTACTTCTCGGTGAGGGGCTATGAGGGGTATGGAAAATTGTCCGGGCGCAAGCTCGATGACCTGCGATCGGGCCATCGAATCGAAGTCGATGAGAGCAAAGACGATCCACTCGACTTCGCTCTATGGAAGGCGATGAAACCCGGTGAGCCGTCGTGGGATTCTCCTTGGGGGCCGGGTCGCCCCGGTTGGCATATCGAATGCTCGGCGATGGCTGGCTCGTTTCTCGGCAATGATGTTGACATCCATGGTGGCGGAAGCGATTTGATATTTCCCCACCACGAGAACGAGATTGCCCAGAGTGAAGGTGCTACCGGCGAGACTTTTGTCAGGTATTGGCTCCACAACGGAATGGTCAATCTCGGGGGCGAGAAGATGGCCAAGTCGACCGGCCTGATCGTTGATCTTGCGTCAATCATCGAATCCGCGGGGGGTCGGGCCCTTCGAATGCTGTTCGTGAGGGCCCACTACCGGTCACCGATCGAGTACTCATCCGATTTACTTAGTGAGGCGGCGGAGGCATTGGAACGTCTTGATCGTTTCCGCGAGCGGGCTACCGAGTCCTTCTCCTCGCCATCACCAGGAACAGCCGACGCCGTCGCATTAGAGCAATTCAGCGCGGTGATGGACGACGACTTCAACACTCCGGGGGCCGTGTCACTTCTGTTTGATCTTGTTCGGGACGGCAATCGCATCCTCGATGAGGATGGCGATGTGTCCGGGGTGGCTGACGCCGTTGAAGTGATTGTTGGCGTCCTCGGGATCGACGATGCGACCCAGCCGACCGCGGCTGACCACGTTCTTTCGGACGAAGACATCGAACGGCTCGTTAGTGAGCGTGAAAAAGCCCGTAAGGAGAGGCGCTTCGGAGATGCCGATGCGATCCGCGACACCCTGGTCGAAACGGGCGTGGCCCTTGAAGACGGTCCTCATGGCACCCGCTGGCTACGGACATAGGGTAGAAGGCCTCCACGCAGTGGCCGCCGCTGCCGAGGCCGGCAGGGTGAAGCGGCTCTACGTTGATCGGAGCCGAGGAACACGTGCTGATGTGTTGGCGATCATCGACCTGGTTGGGAAGAGCAAGCTGAGCCTTGTCGACGATCTGCGAAGGGATGCCCACACCGATGCTCCTCAAGGTGTGGCAGCTGAATGCGTCCCAATCAGCCCGGTGACCCTGGAATCCTTGAGCAGTCCTATGGCAGCATTGTTGGTGCTTGACCACATCGAGGACCCGCACAACGTCGGAGCGTTGGCTCGCAGTGCCTTGGCGGCAGGGATCACCGGGCTAGTCATGTCATCGCGCCGCGCGGCGCCCTTGTCATCGGTGGCCTTCAAGGCCGCTGTTGGGGCTCTCGAGAAAATGCCGGTGGCAATTGTTGGATCGATTCCTGAGGCTTTGAGCCGATTGAAGGATCTCGACGTTTGGTCGGTTGGTCTCGACGCCGATGCCGACAAATCCCTGTTCGAGTTGCAGCTGCTCACCGAGCCCGTTGCTGTGGTGCTCGGAGCTGAAGGGGGCGGCCTCTCTCACTTGACGGCAAAACGTTGTGACGTGCTGGCCTCAATTCCCATGACCGGTAAGACGGAGAGTCTCAACGTATCGGTGTCCGGCGCTCTTGCTGCGTTCGAGATAATGAGGGTGCGTGCCAGCAGTTCGGGTTAGCCGGTTGGAAGAATCTTCTTGCCTTGACCTTCAAGCGACTCGAAGGTTTAACCTCCTCATATGCACCAAGTTCTGAAAATTGGCGAGGCCGCCAAAAAGGCCGGTCTGGCACCCTCGGCTATCAGGTATTACGAAGACTCGGGGGTCCTTCCTGAGCCAGGCAGAACCGATTCTGGATACCGGGGATACGAAGAAGGCGATGTCGACTTGATTCGCTTCGTCGCTCGACTTCGAGCTCTTGAGTTTCCGTTGTCGGACGTACGCGAGATTGTGGCGTTGCGTCGTGATGGCAAGGCGCCGTGCGAGAAGGTAAGGGAAACCATCTCCAATGAAGCGGCGGCCATCGAGTCTCGGATCGCCGATCTGCAACGACTGAGACAAGAGTTAGAGATCCTTGAAGCGGAGGCCAGAGACTTGCCAGACACCTGGCCCACGGCGTGTGTCTGTGATGTCGTTGATCCAGCGGGAAAGAGAGGTTGAACATGAACATCACCCTTCAATACTTTGACTCGTGTCCAGGTTGGAAGGTCGTTGAGGGCCGCGTGAAAGACATCATCGAAATGCGGTCCCTCCAGGCGAGTTTGGATTACCAGCGAATTGAGACATCAGAGGATGCTGAGCGGTATCAGTTCGCTGGGTCTCCGACACTTTTGATTGACGGGCAGGACCCCTTCGCAACGGGTTCTCTGCCTGTGGGTTTGGCATGTCGAAGCTATCTGACCGACGCTGGACTGGCTCCTTCGCCTTCAGTCGAGCAACTCGAGGAGGCGATGGGTGTCTGAGTGTTGCGGCTGCTGTGACTCATCCGGCGAGAAATCGGCGGCCATCGACTCCTATCGAGTCGAAATAGACGCCGAACTCGAGCTGGTCAGGGGCGTCGGATTTCGCCTCATCCATGAGACCGGCGCACCGGTTCCCCTGTCGACTCTTGCCGCGAAAGCCAATCTCTCGGTGGAGGAGGCGGGGAGCCGTCTCGCTGAAATCGAAAGTGCCGGGAGAGCGCGGCGGGATTCTGATGGTGACCTCGTCGGCATCGCCGGTCTGGGCCTCGAACCGACCCGGCACGCAATTGAGGTCGATGGTCGAAAGTTCTGGACATGGTGTGCCCTCGATGCTGTGGGCATATTCACCGCGCTTGAAGCCACAGGAGAAGTTCGCACCCAACCACCTGGCGACTCGGACGAATTGCGGATTCGTTTCAAGAACGGATTGACGGAGTCTGCGACGGCGCTCTTTATCGCGGGCGGTTACGACGGGACCGACGTCTTTGAGACTTGGTGCCCCAAAGTCAATTTCTTCAATACATCCAAAGAAGCCGAGATGTGGTCTGCCGCGGAGAGGATGGACGGAGACGTGGTATCGATCTCCGAGATCTCCGAGGCAGCCGGCGCTATCTGGGCCTCCATCGTGAATGCAAATATGGCAATGAGCGGACCACGCAATGGTTGAGCACATCAGTCGTGATCAGCTGCGGCAACTGATGGCAGAAGATTCCGTTCAACTAGTGGATGTTCTGCCTGAGGCCGAATATCGACAAAGTCACATACCCGGAGCTGTCAACATTCCCTTGAGAACCCTTGCCGAAGAGACCACAAGGGCCCTCGGTAGGGACAAGCCGATAGCGGTCTACTGACACGACGGGCTGTGAGACATGTCCCCACGGGCCGCGTGCCGGCTCGAAGCTATCGGATTCGAGAAGATCTACGACTACGAACTGGGTATCGCTGACTGGAAAGGTGCAGGCCTGCCGACGGACGGTGAAGGCATCACCTTCCAGGTGGCTGCCGACGCGATGCGACCTGACATTCCAACCTGCGAACCACAGGAGACCATTGGTGCGGTGCGAGCCCGTGTTCAGGAAGCCGGTTGGGAAGATTGCATAGTGGTCGGCTGTGGCGATCAGGTCGTTGGCCGTCTACGGGCAAGGTCATGGAGCGAGGACGCTTCAGTGATGGTCGGTGACGTGATGCAGCTGGGACCGGCAACGGTCAGACCCAATGAGGCTCTGGGCAAGCTCGTGACGAGGATGGATCGCCGACCCACTTCTCTGATCGTTGTAGCTACGCCGCAAGGCGGCTTGCTTGGAGTGGTTCTGAGAGAGGACGCCCATCGTGTTTTGAGCGGTGAACCTCCTGAGATGGTGTGGGTCGAATGTGCGGGCTGCCCCGGCCAGTGGCGGCCCTTGGTTTAGCCGCGGGGTGAGCCGCTGGTCCGTCGCTGACGTGCTTCGACTCCGTCGATGGGAGAGAAGATCGGGCAGGCCATGCGGTCATCTCGTCTTGTGACCCAATTGGAGATTGCAAGGATCTCGCAACCCGGATAGCCGCGGGCGGCGGCGAGGAGCATCGAGACGCCGTAGAAGATGAGGGCGGGCGTGGTGATGGTCAGCAACAGGACTGCACCGACTCCATAGTTGATTGCATAGCCGGTGGTGCCCAATAGACGCAGCCCGGGAGCGTTCCGGCCACGTAGCGCCAGCACGACAACAACGCTCAGCGGGAGTAGCACCAAGGCCACGGCCCAATCAGCCAGATCGATTCCCCTTCCAATAGCAATGACCAGAAAGAGAGATCCGAGACCGATTCGCGCCCCGGTGCCCCAGGGCCCGATCCGTCTTCGCGACGGAGGGATCACCAACTTGGGTTCCTGCGCTTGGCTCATGCTGACTTTGAATTTATCACCCAGTTCGACTTGTCCAGAGTCGAGCCGCGGACAGGATTTGAACCCGTGACCACCTGATTACAAATCGGCAGGTCTTTTGCCTTCTACCAGGTGTTATGTGTAAAGCAGCAATAGTTGTGTCTACCAGGGGTCACACGCTGAGGTCCGCCTGTCTCGGCAGATTGGCAACCTTGCCGTCCGAATCTCCATCTTCGGCGTCTGCTGCCGCGAATTTCTTGTCCATTTTTTCGGCAAGCTCCTCCAAGTCGCTGTCGAAGAGGCTCGCATACGTGTCCAGCGTCATCTTTGCGCTCTTGTGGCCCAGCATTCGTGTTACAGCCAGCACCGAAGCGTCAGATGAGATAGCGAGTGATGCGGCGGTATCTCGAAGGTCGTGTATCAAAAGACCTTCAGGCACGCCGGATGCCTCGCATGCAGGCGTCCACACGGAGCGCCGGAAATTCGATACTCGTAGCGGTCCCCCTCTCAACGCAGTAAAGACCAAGTCGTCTCCTGCCAAGCCCTCGACGTGGTTGGCAAGCCGTTCACTGAGGAACCGCGGGAGGATCACCAATCGCGTTTCATGGGATTTTGGAGTACCCCAAATGAGCTTTCCGCCTACCTCGGTGGCGGACTCTGAAATGTGCACCCTGCCGCGGTCGCCGAAGGACTTCCGGCGGAGAGCCACGGCTTCACCCCATCGAAGTCCGGAGTATGCGAGAAAGCGAACGAAGAGTCCGGCACCAGATTGCCTTGCCTCGGCTGCCGTGGCCAAGAGCGAAACCTGTTGAGCGGTGAGGAACAACTGACGACGTGGCTTGACACTCGGCGTCTTGACATGGGCAGTCGGATTTCGAGGGATCAGATCATCGCCCACCGCCTGTTCGAGCATGGCGTGAAGAACCTGACGGTTCTGGGTTATGGTCGCCGGCGACTTGCCTTCCGCTCCCATGTCGGCGATCCAGGAGCGCACCTCAGCGGGAGTGATTTGGTTGAGTTGGTGAGTTCCAAACTGGGGAAGTACGCGAGACCTCAGGAGAGACTCGTAACCGGCGATCGTTTTTGGTTTCAGCCCCGTGAGGCCGCGCAGCCATGACTCCGACCATTGAGAAAGAGTTGTGGACCCTGCTTTTGGATCCCTCCATTCGCCTCGGTCGTGGTCAGTCTCTTGGTTCCTCAGCCAGATTTCGGCCTCGCCCCTCTTGGAGAACGACTTCGACTCCTGCTTCCCGTTGTTCCAGTACCTGGCCCTATACGGACGATTGGGTCGATCTTTGAGCTTCTGAATGCTTCCCATGGCGCGCCTTCCCTGCGTTTACCAGACGACTGTCAAGACCCCCGCGTGACCCTAAATTGAGGCTCCCGATGTATAACGCCAGTTCACAGGGTTATGACCGTCTGATTATAGATTCGATGGTACCTCAATCTCCCCACGTTGCACTCGAGTACACGGGTGTGCTTACAATGGGTATGAGCAACCCGATCGAACAAGCGTTAGAACGGTCGATTCTGGACCAAGACCGATTGCTCACGCTCCCCGAAATCGCTGATTTCATTCGCGTCACTCCCCATGCACTACACATGCAAAGGCTCAGAAATCAGGCGCCGGGAAACCTCGGTTTCAAAGTCGGAGCAAGGGTGTTGTTCAAATCGGAAGACATCCGAGCATGGCTAGATGAAATCCAGTCCGATCAAGCGAGGGAGCGGCTCTAGCTTGCTAACTGACGGGTTCGACGTCTCGTCCACAGCGGCGATTGTCTGCAAGCACGGGGTGCCCTGGAATCTAGAGATTCGATGCGAATCTGTCAGTGCCGAAAAGTATCATTGGAGTACATTCCCAAGAGAAGCCCCCGCATCGCAGCCACGACCGGGGGCATGGACTACCTCACGAGGGAGGCAATCAATGTCAGACTATCTACCGACCCCCACGGAAGCCACCGGGCGTTACTCCGTAGCCACTTTCGAGCTTTTCCAATCGTCAACCGACGCGCTCGATGACCTCGCGGCCCATGCCAAAAGCGAAAACACCGTCTCGGTGTACCGCTCCGACTGGCGACGATTCTCTACATGGGCGGGCAGTAAAGGGATCGAGGTTCCGACCGTCACCCACGACGGTGTTGCATTGGACGGTGAACCGATCCCCCCGGCTTTGGTCATGCTGTACCTGGCCGATGTCCAAGAGGAGCTGAAGCCGGCGACTGTCACCCATCATCTCGCGGCGATAAGACACTTTCACCATGAGGCCGCCCTTATCAGCCCAACCGATGACCCGCGGGTTAGCCGAGTGTTGGCCGGTTACACCCGCAAGCACGCTTCTGAGCTCATCGAGCCGAGCCTCTCTTTCTCGCTGATCTGCGGGCGGGGCTTCCAGTAGGCGACGATTTGAGGGCGCTTCGGGATCGGGCGTTGCTTCTGGTTGGTTGGTGGGGGGCGTTTAGACGTTCCGAGCTGGTGTATCACCACGGCGCATCTGAGTGACCACCCTGAAGGGGTCATTGTGAAGATCCCCAAGAGCAAAACGGATCAGGCGGCGGCGGGTCAGAAGGTGGCGCTCCACTACCGGGATGACGCTGCGGTCGA
>Ga0255057_10000233_pt1 | contig 31029 bp, 25 predicted proteins | sample Cases_109_6_MG_FD_189022 | JGI IMG/M metagenome (GOLD analysis project Ga0255057, IMG submission 189022) | Seawater microbial communities from Amundsen Gulf, Northwest Territories, Canada - Cases_109_6 | ecosystem: Environmental > Aquatic > Marine > Gulf | place: Canada: Northwest Territories... | reverse complement strand
GGCGCGGCGGTGTATCTGTTCATGATCGAGGCCGTACCGGTGGCCGCGGTACCGGTGGAAACCTATCGCTTGGCCGTCTCACCGCTACTACCGGCGATCCCGCTATTTACCCTGGCCGGCTTTCTGCTGGCGCAGGGTGATGCGTCACAGCGATTGGTGCGTGTCTTCCGGTCCCTTTTCGGCTGGATGCCCGGTGGCACGGCCGTGGTCACCACCATTGTCTGCGCTTTCTTCACCGTGCTGACCGGCGGCTCGGGGGTGACCATCCTGGCGTTGGGGGGCCTGCTCTTCGGAGCGCTGCAGGCGGACCGCTATCGGGAGGGATTCTCCCTCGGTCTGCTCACTGCGTCGGGCTCGCTTGGCCTCCTCTTCCCCCCGGCTCTGCCGTTGATCCTGTACGGCATCGTCGCCCAGGTGCCGATCCGGGATCTGTTTATCGGTGGTCTGATACCGGGCATCGTGCTGGTGGCGCTGATGGCCGCCTGGGGTGTGCGGGAGGGAATCAAAAGCGGCGCGGGTCGGCAGGCCTTCTCGATACCGGAGGCGCTCGGCGCCCTGTGGGCGGCCAAGTGGGAGCTGCTGCTTCCGCTAGTGGTGCTGGTAGCGATCTTTGGCGGCTTCGCGACCCTGGTGGAGGCGGCGGCTGTCACCGTCCTCTATGCCTTTATCGCCCAGGTCTTCATACACAAGGATCTGTCGCTGCGAGGTGACCTGTTTCGGGTGCTGACCGAGACCATGGTGTTGATCGGTGGGGTGCTCATCATCCTGGCGGTGGCGATGGGTTTGACCAGCTACATGGTGGATGCACAGGTGCCGACGAGGATGCTGGAGTGGGTCCAGACCTACATCCACTCACCGCTGGTTTTCCTGCTCTGCCTCAACCTTCTGTTGCTGGCTGTCGGCTGTTTGATGGATATCTTCTCGGCTATCGTCGTCGTGGTGCCACTCATCGTGCCGCTGGGTGTGGCCTATGGGGTCGATCCGGTGCATCTGGGGATCATCTTTGTCGCCAATCTGGAGCTCGGCTACCTGACTCCACCGGTAGGACTCAACCTCTTTCTCGCCGCCTACCGCTTCGACCGCCCGCTACTCACCATCTGGCGCGCCGCCCTACCTTTTCTCGCCATCCTCGGCATCGGGGTGCTGCTCATCACCTACCTGCCGCCGATGACCTTGGGGCTGTTGGAGCTGATCGGCAGGCAGTAGGGGAAGGCCTTGCGCCCTCCCGAGGGCGGGGACAAGCCTCGCCCCTACGCTTCGCCCCGAACGAAGCGGCCGGCCACCGTGCCGGCCGATCCGAATCATCGCAACCCAAACCGCAGTTTCTTGGCGGCTTCTGCAACCCGCTGCTCGAACTCTTCTCCTTCCACCAGGTCGTGTAGCCGGTCGCTGGTCGGGAGCACCATGGAGGTGGGGCGCCACTTGACCGCCTCACCGGTTGCGGTGTCGGTGAGCTTGCCAGCTTCAATGGCCTGGGAGGTCTCCCCAAGTGGCAGGCCGCCGGCCGCCTCCTGCAGGGCGCGGTACCAGGCCTCGTCCTCCGGTTGGAGAAAGCGCAGGTACTTCTTGCCGGTGGCCGCCAGATGATAGTGCGACGGTACGAAGAGGATGCCGTCGAGTCGGAGCTCGTCGCAGACCAGGATCAGCAGCGCCATCACATCGTTGAGCAGACCCAGACCGGGATGGCGCTGCCCGGGCAGGACCTGTTCTCGAGCGCCAAAGGAGGCGCGCGGATTCTGCAGCAGCAGCCAGGCGATCTCCAAGAGTTCAAGACCGGGTAGTGTCTGTCGATCGATCCGCAGCCGCAGCTCCATGAGGACTTCCGAGCGGCGAGGGTCGCAAAACAGGCGGATAGTGTGACCAGTTGGATTCTCGAGGTCGAGCTCGAGGACCGCGTCACGGAAACCCTTGTCACGGAGTCGATCCATGAAGCCGGTCCACTCGAGCAGGAGCTCGACCTCGTGCGGCGTGAACCGGCCCAGCAGACGAGACTGTTTCGCATCCCGTCCCAGCTCGCCGTGGATGTCCTCCTCACTGAGGCTGAAGATGTCGTCGCCGAGCTCGGTCCCGGCCCTCTTCTTACCCAGTAGTCGGCCGGCGCTGCGGATGTTCCTCAAGGTGATCTCTTTGGTGGTGGGAGGCTCGGGCGGCTTGTGGCCGGTGAGCAGCCAGGCGAAAAACCGGGCGCTGTGACGCCAGGCCTCGTTGCCATAGCCGCCGGCCAGCAGAATGACGAGGGGGGTGTCGCTGCCAGGCCGGCGGATCTGCGAGACGACAAAGCGATCCCGCTCCAACAGGCCGGCGGCGGTGACCTGCCAGTTGCCCAGCCGATCGTCGATGGCCGGATCGGTCCCGGCCAGGTAATAGACCAGCTCGGGTCGGAGCTCTTGCAGGAGGTCGGGAAGGTGTGTCTCGAGCGACTCGAGGTATTCTTCTTCCCCGACCTCGCCAGCAAGCTCGATCGACAGCGACGCCACCGCCGGTTCGTCATCCCAGGTCTGATTGTGGATGGAAAAGGTATAGACCGAAGGGTCATCGGCGAAAGCGGCCCGGGTGCCGTTGCCGTCGTGGAGATCGAGATCGACGACCAGTATCTGCCCACCAAAGCCGTCGTCTCGTGCTCGGCGGATGGCGACGGTGACGTCATTGAAGATACAGAAACCGCGACCGGCCTCCGGCCGGGCGTGATGAAAGCCACCACCGAGGTTGACGGTGGCACGGTTCCGTCGCAGTGCGTGCCGGGTGGCGAGCAGGGTTCCACCCACGGCGAGACGCTGAGCCTGCAGCGCCTGTTGGTAGACCTCGTCTCGGACCTCGACGCCGAGAATGGCTGTCAGCGTCTCCGGGTCCCGCAGGGCTTCGAGATAGGCGGCGGTATGCGCCAGCAGCAGGTCCTGGAGCGAGGCGCGGCGGGGGCGGAAGACACTCTCTTTGCTGATCAGGCTCTCGTCCAGCAGATAGGTGAGGATGCGCTCGGCGCGCTCCGGATCGTAGGGTGTGCCGCCGAGATCGACTCGGTAGCCGGGCGCGTAGACAAAGCCGACCGGCGTTCCCGCGAGGATCCGGCGCAGTCGGTTCCAGGATCGTCTTAGAGTCACCGAAGCCATGGCAGGCTAGCCAGAGTCGGAGCGGTGGAAGGTCACACTGGTCGCGCCCCAGCCTCCTGCCGTTGCGGGTGCGTCCTCGAACACTGCAACCCGTGGGTCGCGTTCCAGCACGGTGCGAACGGTCTGCCGCTGGCGACCGGTACCGCGGCCGTGGATGATCCGCAGGTGGAGAAAGCCCAGCTCGAAGGCTTCATCCAGATAGCTGCGGACGACATCGGCCACTTCCCGCGGCGGGAAGCTGTGGAGATCCAGAACGTCGGTGATGGGGAGCTCGACGGGCTCCCCGTCGGGGAATTCGTCTTGGCTCGACATCTATTTGAACAGCTTGAGGAAGGCCAGGAAAAGGGTGTATCCGTCATCGGGTCCGGCTACGGCAGCTCCCACGTCGAGCCTTACCAGGGTCCTCCAGGGGCCGACCAGGTTCCCGGCGATCCCGACGCCGCCGAGGAATTCCTGATCGAAACCCGCCGTCTCATCGGTTGCCCAGGCGGCGTCGCCGATCAGCTGTAGGCGAAAGAGCTCGCCCATCTCGAATCCGTAGCTGGCGTGGAGAGCCGTGGCCTCATCGGCCCGTACCTTGTTGGTCTGATAGCCGTGGACCCGGATATCGCTGAAATAACCGAACTCGTACTTGCTAAAGCGGTCGAGGTCTGTGCCTCCTACATACTCGAGCTGGATCCCGACCTTGCGGAAGCGGCGTAGATGGAAGGTCTTGGCGAAGGAGACGCCCCATTTGATGTAGTCCTTCTGCTCGGGATTGTAATCCGGGTTGCCGGGCAGGCCCCACGGTTCCCACCTGGTGCGATCCGAATACTGCCCCCGCAGATCGAATCGATAACCCAAACGACTGTATTTGGCCGATAGCTCGATCGAATTCGTAAAGTGGTCTTGAGGCAGTATGAAGTCGTCGGCCGTGTCATCGGCACCGCTGTAGCTGGTGTGGCCCAGCCGATAGGTCAGATTGACTTTGGCAAAACTGCCCAGCGGGCGGCCGAGCGTGAAGTCGAGCTCCGCCGGGCGAAGCTCGACATCTTCATCGGGGGTCTCCTCGTTGTCTCTGAACAGGGTATCGGTGGAAGCAACGGCGAGTAGGAAGACATCGGCCCCAGCGTCGAAGCGCGAGCCGAAAAACTCAGGGTCGGACCAGTTGGCGTTGAGGATCACGCCGCCGAAGAAGACATTGACCTGGCTGCCCGTTTCCTTGAAATCGAGATTGAGATAGTCGATCCCGACAAGCGGCAGCGGAAAGTCGAATGATTCGTCGTAGAAAACCCCCCCCACCAGGAACAGCCGAGCGGGGTCGAACTTCTCCTCGACCACACGTTCATCGGAGCCCTTTTCCTTGACCAAATAGCGCAGCCCCGCCGGGGTCTCCCTGACCATGGTGAAGTCCGATGCCAGGGTCTCCTCCCGGCGGTCCTCGAATTCGGGATCGTTGATGGCGATGTCGCTCAAGAGAGTTTCTCTTTCGACCACCAGCGCGGCGTTGAAGATCGACCAGATCTGCTGGCTGACACCCCGCATGGGCAGCCAGAAACCCTCCGGATCCCAGTCGGTAAGATGGCCCAGGGCGTCCACCGATGAGTAGTAGAGGGTCTCCTCGTTGGAGATGACCTCGCCTTCGAGACCCAGCTGGACCGCGCGCGAGCGTACCCGGAAGAAGAGCTCTCGATCGATCCAGACGGTGCCACGAAACAGATTCTGGTCCGGCTCGGCTGCTAGCGGTCGGAAGTCGATCACCCAGCAGTCGCGGCCCTCCACGATGGCGGTGCCTCGCAGCCGGTAGCGGTACTGATTGGTGAATTCGACCTCCAGCGGCAGGCTGGCCGCTCTCTCGGGCTGGATCAGCGGCAGCTTGGGTAGTTTCCTGCTCCTCCACTTGATGCCGCTAAGGAGGAACTTCTCCCACGCCCAGTCGTAGCCCTCTCCCTGCCGGAAGAAGATCGGCCCCTCGAAGGTCACCTCCAGACCCTCGGCGGCGAACTCGAAGCGGAGATGCATGGTGTTGAGCGCGCGGTAGGTGTGGAGGCGTCGGTGCTGAGCATCCTCGAAGGCCTGCAGCCGGCGGAGAATCTCTTCGACCGGCAGCTGTCGCTCGGAGACCACGGTGAGCCTCTGGTCGAGACCTTCGATGCCCTCGCGCTCGGAGGCCGTCAGACGCTGGAGGCGGAGAAAGGTAACCGGGTCGGGGTTGGATATCTCCAGCTCCAGACCCCTCTTGCCCGGCAGCGCCCCAAAGAGATCGAGAGGCTCCCCGGTCACCGGGTCGATGCGGGCCGGGCTCTTGAGCTGGGCGTCGGAGAAGTGAAGACTCGCTGTCTCGGATTCAGGGCTCTTTTTGACGATGACCCGCAGTCCCAGGTCTTCGCCACGGACAAAGCTCCAGGCCTCGACGTTGCCGGTGGGCGAGGAGTACGGATCGTAGGAGAGGTCACCCTGGAACTCCCTGGCCAGAAGCTTGAGCGGCGCGAGATCGGGGACCGAGCCGCCGTCGTGATCGAAGAAGGTCAGATCCGCTCCAGCGACGGCAAAGGAAGCCGCTTCGGCAACGGCATCGGACGAAAGCGCGGGGAAGGGGAGGGCATCGATGATCACCGGCTTGCCGGGATCGAGCTCGGCCAATAGATCGATGACCGGGAAAAGGGCGTCGGGCCGACTGGTGCGCAACGCGATGCCATCCAGATAGGCGGCGGTCTCCTCGTCATAGAGGGCTCGCAGAAGCTCGACGTCGGTGGGTAGCGGTTGGCTGATGACCCGGGCCTCCGGTGCGGCGCCGCTGACCGCGACCGTCGCTCTCTTGAGCAGAAACGCGTAGTCCTTCACCCGGTCGATGTCGAGCCATTCGGCGTCGGGTCTCCACACGACCTGGAAATGGGCGCCCTCGCCGGCGGCAGCGGCGAGATCGGCCGCTATCTCGAGCTCGCCCTCCAGCCGCTCCAAATTGGCGGTCAATGGGCGCGGTGTCGCAAAGACGAGGCGCAGCCAGGGGGTGGCGCCGGTGGCGGCCACCGCGGTGGCGTCGTCGAGGGGCGCCGAGCCGTCGAGGGCTACGTCCCAGGCGACATAGAGGCGCGCTTCTTCATCCAGATGGGGGACCGCGGCGAGCTGGCGCAGCAACGAGCTGGGATCATCGACCCGAACACCGGCGCAGGGACGGCAGCGGGGCGCTTGGGCCGCCAGCGGCACCGGCAAGAGAAAGAGGCCGAGGGCGAAGAAGAACCGGCATGTACTTTTCATGGTCTGGCCGGTCAGGGAGCCGAGGGCGAGTCGACCTTCTGCCCCAGGAACCGGACGGTGAGCACGATGAGCGCGCTACCCACCAGCAGCGAGATCCACGGGCTCATACCAAAGGCCGTCGGTATGTCACCCAACAACATCCCCAGTATCCCGAGAGCCAGAGCGTAGGGGATCTGGGTACGGACGTGGGCGATATGGTCGGATCCCGACGCCATGCTCGACAGAATCGTCGTGTCCGAGATGGGGGAGCAGTGGTCGCCCCAGACGCTTCCGGCCAGTACCGACGAGATGGTGCCGACGAGAATCAGGGTGTAGGGGTCGCTGCCCACCGGATTCTGGGCGGCGGTCGACAGACCGTGGGAGATGGGGATGAAGACGGGCATCAGGATAGCCATCGCGCCCCAGGAAGAACCGGTGGCAAAGGAAATACCCGCCGAGGCGAGGAAGACCAGGGCTGGGAACCACTGGGGTGAGAGGACACCGCTGGTGAGGCCGACAACGTAGTCGGCGGTCAGCAGCTCCTCGCAGACCGCACCGATCGACCAGGCCAGGATCAGCACAACGAAGGCCAGGAGCATCGAGCGGAAGCCCTCGACCATGGAGCTCATGGTCTGGCGCACAGTCAGAATCCCCTGCACCAGCGCCAGCAGCGCGGCCACTAACACGCCGGCGAGGCTGGCCCAGAGCAGGGCGCTAAAGCTGTCGGAGGCCGAGAAGACCTCGCGTAGCCAATCGAAGGTGCTGTCGAAAGTGGTCCGCTCCAGGCCGTTCGAGCCGGTGACAAAGAGCCCCAGCAGGGTTACCACCACCACCGTGGCGATCGGCACCAGAGCGTTGGCGGCCCGTCTGGGTGCGCCCTCGGGTGGACTCAGTTTTTCCACTGCGGCAAAGGCCAGCGGGGTGTCACCCTCGGCGATCACTGCCCCGGTCAAGCTGGCACGCCGTTCGGCCTTGAGCATGGGCCCGAAGTCCCGTCGGGTGTAGGCGATGGTAAAGCCGAGCACCAGGGCAAAAAGCGGATAGAAACGAAACAGGATCGAGGTCAGAAAGGTGCCGTAGGCGTTGTAGTTGGCGGCAATCCCGAGCTGGGTAAAGCCGGCGGCGATGAGACCCACCTCGAACCCGACCCAGGTGGAGATGGGGGCCACACTGGCCACCGGCGCCGCCGTCGAGTCGACGATATAGGCCAGCTTTTCGCGGCTGATGCGGAGTCGATCGGTGATCGGCCGCATCGTCGAGCCGACGATCAGGGTATTGGCGTAGTCGTCGAAAAAGATCACCACCCCCAGCATCCAGGTGGCGAGCTGGCCGCGCCGGGCGTCGGTGGCAAAGCGGCTCAGTCGATCGACGATTCCCTGGGTGCCACCGCTCTTGCTGATCACCCCCACCATGCCGCCCAGCAGCATGGAGAAGACGATGATGGCGGCGTTGTTGGGATCGGCCAGCGAGGGAACGATGAAGTGGTCGATGCTGCGTGCAAAGGCGGTAAACGGGTTCCAGGCGAAGAGGAAGAGAGCACCGGAGAAGACACCCACGTACAGAGAGACCAGAACGTCCTTGAAGATCAGTGCCAGAGTGATGGCGATCAGCGGTGGAAGGATGGAGAGCCAGCCCGGGATGACGTGGATCTCGAGCTCCGCCGTCGCTCCCGCTCCCTCGACTCTCAGCTGGTGGCGACCGGCACCCAGATCCGGTGCGTTGACGGTGACCTCGTGGTCACCGGGCCCCAGTCGGCGCTGGTCGACGAGGCGACCATCGAGGAAGATGCGTGTCTCGAGGTCCTCGTCGGGCTCGAGACCATTGATGTCGAGCTTCAAGCGTACGGGGCCACCACTGAGGGCAACCGGTCCCGCCGCCTCCACCCCCACGGTCGGGGCGGCACACAGCGACAGTGGGGTGGCCAGCAGAGCGGCCAGGAGGACGAGAACGTAGCGCGTCAAGGGTTCTCCGGCGCTCGGGTCAGCTCCCGGCCTCGGCCTCTACCGGCTCCTCGGTCGGCTCGGCTACGACGAGCCCCATCTCCTGGCGCAAGCTCTGCTCGAGCTCGTCGGCCAGATCGGGGTTGTCGCGGAGAAACTGCTTGGCGTTCTCCCGTCCCTGGCCGAGCCGAACATCTCCATAGTTGTACCAGGCACCGCTCTTGGCCACCCTGTTGTACTCAACCCCCAGATCGACGAGCTCACCGACCCGCGAGATGCCTTCTTTGTAATCGATGTCGAACTCGGCGATGCGGAAGGGAGCCGCCACTTTGTTCTTGACCACCTTTACCTTGGCCCGAGCGCCGACCACCTGATCGCCATCCTTGAGGGCGCCGATCCGACGAATGTCGATGCGAACCGACGAGTAGAACTTGAGCGCCCGTCCGCCGGTCGTGACCTCGGGACTGCCGAACATGACCCCGATCTTCTCGCGTATCTGGTTGATGAAGACCAGACAGGTCTTCGACTTGGCCACGATGGCCGTCAGCTTGCGCAGCGCCTGTGACATGAGTCGGGCTTGCAGGCCGACGTGGGAATCACCCATCTCGCCTTCGAGCTCGGCTCTGGGCACCAGCGCCGCCACCGAGTCGATGACGACTATGTCTACCGCGTTGCTGCGCACCAGCGCCTCGGCGATCTCCAGGGCCTGCTCGCCATAGTCGGGCTGCGAGATCAGCAGGTTGTCGATGTCCACACCCAGTTTCTGGGCGTATTCGGGGTCCAGCGCGTGCTCGGCGTCGATAAAGGCCGCCACACCTCCCTGCTTCTGAGCCTGGCCCACCACCGACAGCGCCAGGGTGGTCTTGCCCGAGGATTCGGGTCCATAGACCTCGACCACTCGGCCATGGGGGAAGCCCCCCACTCCGATGGCGTGGTCTACGGCCAGGCTGCCGGTGGGGATAGCCGGGATGGACACGAATTCCTTTTGGCCCATCCGCATGATCGAGCCCTTGCCGAATTGGCGTTCGATCTGGGTCACGGCGGCGTCGATCGCCTTGAGTCGTTCGGTCTTTGCATCTGCCATGGATGTCGCTCCTTGCTCAACAGGGCTCCGTTCTCGCGGAGCCTCCGAGGTACGAGGGTATACTAGATTCTGTCACGCGTGATGGGAACCGCGGGATCCCTGTCGGTTTCCAGCCACCACCCATTCAAGACGGATTTTGCCGCTCGAATCTTGCCAGCCATGGCGCCGTCAGCCCCTTCGAACCTGATTGCCAGACTGGAGGTTCAGCGGGGTCTTGCGCTCGAGGTCGGCGAGCCCCTGGCTCCGCACAGCACCTTTCGCATCGGCGGACCGGCGGAGGTGCTGGTGGAAGTGGCCGACGAGGCGGCCCTGCGCCGGCTGCTGGCGATCGTAGAAGACCTGGGAGCGCCCTTCTTTCTGCTCGGGCTCGGCTCCAACGTCCTGTTCCCCGATGAAGGCCTGGACGGAGTGGTCGCTCACCTCGGAGGCAGCTTCACCGAGGTGGAGATTACGGATGAGCGGGTCATCGTCGGCGCCGCCGTCTCGCTGGCAGGGCTCGCCCGTCGTCTGGCGAAGCTCGGCCTCACCGGCATGGAGAACCTGGCCGGCTTTCCGTCGACGGTGGGTGGTGCCGTCTACATGAACGCCGGCAGCTATGGGGTGGAGATCAAGGACATCCTGGTGGAGACCACGATCATAGAGCCGGACGGCAAGCTGAGGACCCTGACCTGCGAGGAGCTCGAGCCCGGTTACCGCCGGACGGTACTCCAGGGCAGCGGAGCGTTTGTCACCCGAGCCACATTCCGATTGCAGCGAGGAGATGCCGAGCAGGCTCTGGCCAAGATCAACCAACTCAACCGCCAACGACGTCGGAGCCTGCCTTCCGGGAATCCCAACGTGGGCTCGATCTTTCGCAATCCACCCGGCGGTTCTGCGGGTCGGCTCATCGACCAATGCGGCCTCAAGGGAACCCGTCGCGGGGGTGCGCAAATCAGCCCCAAGCACGGCAACGTCATCGTCAACACCGAAGGTGCGCAAGCGGTCGAAGTCCTGGAGTTGATGATCAGTGCCCGGCGCGCGGTGGGGGAGCGGTTCGGGGTCTGGCTCGAGCCCGAGGTCGTGCTCACCGGAGCTTTGCGGGAGAGGTGGCGTGAGTCACAGAGCTAGGACCGATGCCTCGGCTATACTGCCGGCGGCATGAAACTCTCCGTTTTGATCCCGGTTTACAACGAGGAGAAGACGGTCGAAAAGGTGCTCCGACGGGTTGCCGCGGCCCCGGTGCAAGAGGACGTGGAGCTCGAGATCGTGGTGGTCGACGACGGCTCGACCGACGGTACCCGCAAGGTGCTCCAAGGGCTCCACGAGAGTGGCGAGGTGGGATTCATCCAAGAGGAGCACCCGGAGAACCGGGGCAAGGGAGCGGCGGTGCGTACGGCTTTCGAGGCCTCCAGCGGCGACATCGTGCTCATCCAGGATGCCGATCTGGAGTACCACCCGAGGGAGTATCCCAAACTGCTCCAACCCATTCTGGAAGGGGAAGCGGACGTGGTCTATGGCTCCCGGTTCCAGGGCGGCCCACAGAGGGTTATTTTCTTCTGGCACTACGTGGGAAACCGGTTCCTGACTCTGCTCTCCGACATGTTGACCGATCTCAATTTGTCGGACATGGAGACCTGTTACAAGGTCTTCCGTCGTGAAGTTCTCGAGGGGATCGAGCTGCGCTCGAAACGGTTTACCATCGAGCCCGAGCTAACCGCCAAAGTGGCCAAGAAGAAGGTGAGAATCTTCGAGGTCCCGATCTCCTACTATGGTCGAACCTACGCCGAAGGAAAGAAGATTGGATGGAAGGACGGATTTGCCGCCGTGTGGGCGATCCTTCGCTATAATCTCTTCAGTTAGAAAGGGTTACGATCAACCAAGCGGTTTCGACCAAGAGGAGATGGATGTGCAACATCTTGTTCGGTGGGGTTGGGTTCTGCTTGTCGCTTCGATCCTGGCCGGAGGTCTGGTGGGCTGTAGCCCCAAGAGCCCGGAGGAAAAGGTCGCCCAGGTGCGATCCTTCTACAAGGCGAAGTTGAACGGGTTTATCGTGCGTGAAGAGCCCGTGGGCGGAGTAGAGGAGGTTGTCGTCACCGAAGTCTCTGCAGAGGAGCAGGCCGAGGAGGTGACCGCAGAAGAAGGTCTGGAGTCGTTCGAGCCGGTGCCGCTCGTCCAAAAGGTGCTGATGGACATTCTGATCCAGCACCGCAGCGCCGAGAAGTTGCCCGGTCTGACCGTGGATATCTCCATGGTCGATGGTCAAGGCAACGAAAAGGGACACTGGCGAGTCTGGTTCGACACCGCCGACATTCCCAAGGCGACACCGACGCAGTTCACCCACATACTCGAAGACATCGGCTACGTCGAAGGGGACGGTTTTTTTGCCGAGGTTCGACAGCCGGTACCCGCGTCAGAGTACGGTGACTACAAGGAGTTCTCGCCATCAGTGTGATCAAGCCCACGGTCTCGCAGACTCCCGAGACCGCCGCCAAGCAGCTCATCGACCGCCTCGCAAGGCAGGTGGGCGAGGTGGTCATGGGTAAAGGAGATGTGATCCGGTTGGCGGTCGTCTGTCTGCTGGCCAAGGGGCACATCCTGATCGAGGACGTGCCTGGAGTGGGCAAGACGATCCTTGCGCAGTCGCTGGCCAAATCTCTGGGTCTGGCCTTTCAGCGTATTCAGTTCACCAGCGATCTCCTGCCATCCGATATTGTCGGTGTCTCCATATTCCGACGCACTACCGAGCGTTTCGAGTATGTGCGCGGCCCGATCTTCGCCAACGTGGTGCTGGCGGACGAGATCAATCGGGCGAGCCCCAAAACGCAATCGGCCCTGTTGGAGGCCATGAGTGAGCGGCGGGTGTCGGTCGATGGCAAACGCTATGAGCTTCCTATGCCGTTCATCGTCCTTGCAACGCAGAATCCGCTCGAGTATGTCGGTACTTTTCCCCTGCCCGAGTCACAGCTCGACCGCTTCATGATGTCGCTCCAGCTCGGTTATCCGCCACGCGAGAAGGAGCGTGAGCTGCTGCTGTCCGGGGGTATCGACGGCTTGCTCGAGGACATGGAGCCGGCGGTGAGTCAGGAGGAGGTCGTCCACCTGCAGCGCCGAGCGACCCAGGTCAAGGTAGCCGAGAAATTGGCCGACTACATGCTGTCGCTGGCCGAGGCCACCCGTGAATCTTCCGAGTTTCTTCTCGGAGTCTCGACGCGAGGTGTACAAAACCTCTATCGTGCCGCCCAGGCCATGGCCCTGTGCGAGGGACGACCCTTTACCATTCCTGATGACGTCCAGACCGTTGCCGGAGCGGTCCTGGCCCATCGGGTCGTCCTCAAGGGTGGCAGTGGCAGCATCGAGGCCACCCGGGCCGCCATCGACCGGGTCGTCGACTCGATTCCAGTCCCACTTTGAGCAGTCTTGCCGCCGTGCGCACTGCGCTTTTGCCGGCGCCATCGCTCCTCACCCGGCGATCGGTGCCGGAGGGTATCCGCATCACCAAGGTGGGGCTGTGGTACATCGTGCTGACGATACTGGTCGCGGTCCCTGCCGCCAACACGGGTAACAACGCTCTTTATCTGGTGGAGGCCTTTCTCCTGGCTTTACTGGTCGTCTCCGGGGTGGCCTCGAGACAGAATCTGAGGCGATTGGATCTCGGCTTCGAGCCACCGGCCGAGATCTACGCCAAACAACCCTTCTCTATTCGCTACACGATCCACAATCGCGGCCGGTTCATGTCTCGTCGTCTGCTGGTGGTGGCTGGCGTCGGTGAAGGCAAGCCCACGCTGATACCGCATATCCCGATTCAGGGCACCGATCGGGGGCTGATGGAGGTCCAGGTCGAGCATCGTGGTATTCACCAAGTGCCTTATCTCCACTTCTCGTCGATCTTCCCGCTGGGCCTCTTTCGCAAAGGGCTTCGTTACCGGATCGATCGCCAACTATTGGTCTATCCGGAGGTCGATACCACCCGCTCGGTCAGCGTAGAGCAGCTGGGGGGCGAGGGAGAGCTACCTTCGACCGACGCGGGGGCCGGCTATGACCTGCTGTCTCTCCGACTTTTCCGGGAAGGGGACGACCGCCGGGGGATCCACTGGAAGCAGACGGCGCGGACAGGCAACCTCATCTTTATGGAGAGGGCTGCCGACACCGGCCGACGGCTCTCCATCCAGCTCGACAACGCTGTCGGTGATTTGGCCGACCCCGAGGACATCCTTCGCTTCGAGCGTCTGGTATCGAGAGCGGCGACGGCGACCCACCATTGTCTGAAAAGCGACTACGAGGTGGAGTTGATCACGCGGAGCGGATTGGTCCCGTTTGGGCGGGGCGGGTTCCATCGTCGGCGAATTCTCGAGCATCTGGCGCTGCTGGAGACCGTCCCCAGGCAGCGGGACCCGCTTGTGGATAGCAACCTGGAGGCTCCGCGTCTGCGCCTGCACATGGAGAGCGAGTCGTAGTGAGCTTCGATCGGCAGAAGCGTCTGTTGCTGAGTCAGCTGGCACTATTGGCGCCGCTGCCCCTGCCCTTCAACGAGATCCTCGGTTGGCCCGCTCTGCTGTTGTTCTGGATCGGCGTGGCGATATTCGTCTTCCGCGTCCAGCGGGGCGAGACCAGACCCCTGCCAAATTGGGCGATGAACCTGCTGGGTATCGCCTATCTACCGTTTCTGATCGTCGACTTCTCGGTTTTCTGGCATGGCCGATTGCTCCGGCCGTTGGCTCATCTGGCGTTGTTTACGCTGGTGGTGAAGCTGTTTGGCATGCGTCGCGAGCGGGACAAATGGCACGTCTTTCTTCTCATCTTCTTTGTCTTTCTCTCCTCCATGGCCAGCAGTGTCCACCCCTCGATGCTGCTCTATCTGATGGCGTTTCTGGTGCTGACTCTCCAGCTACTGGCGAGGTTTGCCAGCTTCCATGTCCTGAGGAGCTATGGGCTAGGTCAGCCCAACCGGACCAGGGTACCGCTCAAGGGATTCCTCGTCGCTGGAGCTCTGGGCACGGCCCTGCTGGCTGTACCTCTCTTCACCGTGCTCCCCCGCCTGGGCCGTCCGTACGTGGTGGGACCAGGTCTGGGAAGCGGCCGGTTGACCTCGGGCGCGGCCTTTCTCGACCAGATCACCCTGGACTCGATCGGCAGGGTACGAACCAGCCGCGCAGTGGTCATGCGCTTGACCTACGAGCAGGAGCCCCCGGTCAGTGAGGAGATGCGACTCAAGGGCGGTACCTTCCGTTGGTTCACCGGCAAGGTCTGGCAACGGGGGCGGCCGGACTCGATTCAGCTGCAGCGAGGACAGGAGGGTTACTTCCAGCTGGCGCCCGGGAACATCGAGCGCTGGATGCAGATCTGGTTGCACCTGGCCGCCGGCGGCAGTCTGGTGCTCCCGGTCGAGGCGCGGGCGGTGGAGTTTCAGACCATCGGTCTGGCGATGGACGATTCGGGCGTCGTTGCGCCTCTCATCTACCCACCGGGTACCGTCAACTATCGCGTTGGCCTGCTCGAGGGTAGGCCCCAGAGCCTGCCCTATCCGGCCCCGAGGCCGAACACCGGTTTCGGTGGCGAGCTCAGCGGGGTGACGGAGCGGATTGGCGAGTTGGCGGTCGAGGTGGCAGGTAGCGGTTCGGTGGCCGAGCAGGCGGAGCGGATCGAGACCTATCTCATCCAGAACTACGACTACACGCTCGACCTTTTGGGCTTTGACAGCGGCTCTCCGGTGGAGGACTTCCTGTTCAGCATCCGCCGTGGACACTGCGAGTACTTCGCCTCCTCCATGGTTCTTATGCTGCGCTCAGTGGGGATCCCCTCGCGTCTTGCCACCGGCTATCTGGGTGCCGAGTACAACCCGTTCGAGGGCTACTACATCGTTCGCCAGTCGAACGCTCATGCCTGGGTGGAGGCTTATCTGCCGGACGAGGGTTGGCGGGTGTTCGATCCGACCCCGCCCGACGGCCGTCCGGTGATCGAGTCTTCGGGAGCGAAGTTGCTCTTCGCACAGGCTTGGGACTTTCTGATCTTCCGCTGGGACCGCTATGTGCTGACCTTCGGGCTTGCCGACCAGGTCGGCATCTTCAGCCGCTTTCAAAGTCTGTGGGAGACCGTCTGGGAAAAACTCCGGTCGAGGCCAGAGCGGCAGCAACGGGAGACCCCGGAGTCGGCGCCGGTCGAGCCCGACCCGGACGAGAGCAGCGAGTCCGGCTCGCGTCTCGTTCCCACGGGCTTCGAATGGATCGGGTTGCTGATCTTTGCCCTGGTGGCTGTCTGGTGGCTATGGAGTCATTGGCTGGATCTGAACGGCGCCCGCGCCTACCGCAAGCTGCGCGAAAGAATGGCGCAGAAAAAGGAGGCGGAGCTTGCCGACTCGATGCCACCGCTCGAATTCGCCAAGCTGGTGGCCAAGCGCGCTCCGCCGGCCTCTCGCTCGACCCATCGGGTCGTGGAGCTCTATCTCAGAGAGAGCTTTGGCGGTGAGGAGCTGAGTCGGGAGGAGAGGGGCGAGCTCAAAGAGGCGCTGACAGAAGCGGTTCGAGCCCTGCGCAAGACGGCTTAGAGAAGTGCAGGCCTGGCACCACTACTCCTCGGCCGAGAAGCGATGGATTCACCCCGATGCAAGCGACCTTCGACCTCGAGCGCTCCCGTCTCCTTCTCGATTTCCCCGATCGCCCAGCGCTCGACGCCTACCTTGAAGAGTCCCGACAACATGGCTTCATGGTGCGCCTCGTAGAGCGCCTGGAAGAGGGACTCGCCATCGAGGTCGTCCTCATCAGCGGAACCACCTATCTGCAGTTTCCGACCCGCGTGCAGCAGGTCTTCCGCAGCGGGAAGGATCGTTACGGCACCCGCTTCGAGGTACTCGACTGGAGCCCGGCTGACGTCCTCACTCCTGAGCCGGCGGCCGAAGACGGAAGCGTCAACAGCCCGTCTCCCGCCGGCGAAGAAGCTCCGGAGCAGGCCGAGGGCGGCGAGACCCATGGCACCTCTACCTTTTTCGAGATCCAGAAGCTCAACCCCAGCCAACGGATCCTTCTGGCAACCAAGGCGAATCGGCAGGACCGCCAGATTCTGCTCCGCGACACCGCCCCGCCCGTAGCCATGGCGCTCCTGAGCAACCCTCGCATCGAGCCCAAGGAAGTCCTCCAGATCGCGAAGAATCCCCAGGCGGCGAGTGGCGTGCTCCAGCGGATAGCCCAGGACCGGAGGTTCTCGGGCAACTACGAGGTCCAGCTGGCGCTGGTGAAGAACCCCAAGACCCCGTCGCCCATCGCCACGCGCATGGTCGAGGTGCTCCGTACCAGCGACCTACGCGACCTGGCCAAGAGCCAGAGCCTGCGCGAGAACATCCGCAAGGCCGCTCTGCGGGTCTACCTTCGCCGCTCCTCGTAGAGTCTCGGAAGGCCGCCAGCCTCCTCAGCCGGGTGCTCGGTTGCCACCCGGCGAGAATGCAATACCCTATTCCTGACAGGATGCCAAGGCTGCAATTCGTTCGCTGCACTATATAAAGCGCGAATGTCTGCTTTAGGTCGAACGCCGACGTTATACTGTTCAAGAACATTCAAAAGGAGAGGCTGGTACATGGCTGGAGTCGAAGGGCGTGTCGCCCTGATCACGGGCGGCGGCCGGGGAATTGGACGGGCAACCGCCGAAACATTGGCGTCGCGTGGCGCCAATGTGATGTGCGTGGCCCGAACCCAGCAGGAGCTGGAAGAAGTGGGTCTCGAGTATTCGGTCGCAGACCTGGGAACCCCGGAGGGCTGCGCGCAGGCGGTCGCAGACACCGAGCAACGGCTGGGACCGATTGAGATTCTAGTATGTAACCACGGTATCGGGTCAGCCCATGAACAAGTCGTTTGGGAACAGAAACCAGAGGTTTGGGATGAGACGATGCAGGTCAATCTAGATGGTCCATTCCATCTCTCCAGGCTTGCGTTGCGGGGAATGGTCGAGCGCCGGTACGGGCGCGTTGTTTTCACGAGCTCCACTGCTGGCTTGGTCGCTGAGTACGCTGGAAGTGCATATACCAGCTCAAAACACGGACTGCTGGGCTTGATGCGCTCGGTCGCACAGGACAGCGGATCCTATGGCATCACATCGAACGCCGTTTTGCCGGGCTGGGTGCAGACGGAGATGGCCGAACGTTCGGCCCGCCAGGAGGCAGAGAATCGTAGCATCACGATCGATCAGGTATGGGAGGAACGCGCGGCTCTGTATCCTCCTGGCCGCGTTGCCACGCCTCAGGAAGTAGCAGAGATGATTGCATTCCTCGTGTCCGAGGAAGCCAGCGGTATAAATGGAGAGGCAATCAGGGTCGCGCTCGGAAGCGTTCGCTAGGGTGCCACTACTCCGCGAGATCAAGCGAGCTGCTGATACCAGGAGGCCAGCTCGCTGCCGATGAGATGTGGGTTGTCCTCCTGGAGGAAGTGAATGCCGCGGCCGATGTCCACGCCGCGGGTATTGGGTAGGCTGGCCGTGATGTCGGCGGCTCGGTTGTAGGGGATGATGGCGCCGGGCTTGGCGTAGAAGAAGAGCTTTGGCAGTTCGGTTTCCTCGAGCCAGCTTCCATACGACGCGACGATCTTGGTTACGTCGGCCGGCTCTCCATCGATCGGGATTTCACAAGGCCATTGGCGCAACGGTTTGCGGCTGGCGGCGGTCGGGTAGGGCCTTCGGTAGTGGGCCATCTCCTCATCAGTGAGCTTGCGGACGATGGACTGCGGCAGAATCTTGTTCACAAACATGTTGGCACCCGAGATCATCAGCCAGCCGATCACGGGAGTGCGAAACATCTTGAATCCGCGGCGAAACTCGGCAGGGAACTCGCTCCATTTGGCTGGTCTCAGGATCGACTCCATGAAGGCAATGCCCTTGATGTTGCCATGATGGCGGTGGGCGTAGTGAAAACCCAGCGCCGATCCCCAGTCGTGAACCACCAAGGTGATGTCTTGCAGGTCCAGCGCCTCGATGAAGCCATCGACATAGCGCGAGTGATCGACAAACCGATAACCGAGCTTGGGCTTGTCCGATTGCCCCATCCCGATCAGGTCCGGTGTTATGGCCCGGGCATGCGGCGTGACATGCGGCACGATGTTGCGCCACAGATACGACGAGGTCGGATTGCCGTGCAGAAAAAGGATCGGATCCCCTTCGCCCTCGTCGACGTAGTGAATCTTCGAGCCGTGCACCTCCACGAAGTGCGATTCGAACGGAAAGTCGGCGGAGATTTCGGTGTCTTTCATTTTGCCGACGAAGGGATAGGGGGTTTAATTCCTCGCCAAAGTGTACCAGTCTCGCTCTTGGAGGCACCACTGCCCGATGCCGCATCCGCTGAGAGCGGGTCTGGTGGTACGCTTTCATCGAAGTTCCCAGTAAAAGGAGAGTGTCGACCATGGCCAAGTTCCTGATCGAAGTGCCCCACCCGGAGGACAAGCTGGGGTGTGCCCGATCCATACAGGTTTTTCTCCAGAGCGGCTCGCACTACTTGACCCATGCTGACTATGGCTGTGGGGATGGCGAGCACTATGCATGGATGATTGTGGACGCCGCCGACAAGGAAGAGGCAGAACGCATTGTTCCTCCCGCGTTTCGCTCTCAGGCGAGAGTTGTTGAACTCAGCCGATTCTCCACAGATGAGATCGAGGAGACCATCAGACGCCACAGTGGCTAGATGAGCTAGCCGCAAAGGCGCGAGGGCAGCCCAGTCAGCGCGGTGCGATGTTCTTGTTCATGCAGAATACATTTTCAGGATCCCACTTCGTCTTGACCTCGACTAGCCGGTCGTAGTTCACGCCATAGGCATCGCGAATACGGTCGGCGCCTTCCTCTTGCGTAAGGAAGTTGATGTAGGTTCCGCCGGTCGAGAAGCCACGCATGTCGCTCCACGCGCTTCGTGCCCAGCCGATGTGGGTGTCGTCCTCGTCGGCTGATTCCCATGAGGCGGTGCAGTTGAGTACATACTTGGCGTCGCGGTTGCCCATCGGGCAGTGATCGGCCGGCAGGGAATTGAGTGCTCCGCCGAGCGGGAAGAGGATCATCGCCGAGTGAGGCGAAGTGACGTTCTCGGCATGCTTGCGATATCTCGCGATGAGCTCGGAGCTGAGCTCAGGTAGGTATTCGGACTTCCAGTAATAGCGGCGCCCGTTCGGCTGGGTGGCGTCGAGGATGCCCTGCTGCGACGTGTAAGGCCTCCGCTGCACCACATCTCCCACCGGAGAGCCATGTGATTTGATCGCTGCGATGTCCTCTTCCGCTTGTTTGACGGGACCCGTGTGGCAGACGACGATACCGACGATCAACTGGCCGTGTATCTCCGGCGGAAGCCAGGGCGTCGGCGGCGCCCTGCGCATGAGCGCCACACAGCTGAGCTGGGGCGGAGCTTGCTCGGCGACCGTGCAGTACATCTCGAGCACCTCCCCCGCGTCCTCGCCTCGCCACGCGATCAGACCGCCGACGATCTCTGGGCCCACTGGGTAAAGCTGGTAGTCGATGCTCGTCACGATGCCGAAGTTACCCCCGCCACCGCGCAGTCCCCAGAACAGATCCTCGTTTTCTTCACTGCTTGCGCGCACCAGATGCCCGTCGGCCGTGATCATCTGCATTGAGCGCACGTTGTCGCACGTCCAACCGTACTGCCGCGTCATGTAGCCGAAGCCGCCACCCAACGTGAGGCCGGTGGCGCCCGTGTTCGTCACAAACCCCAACACTGCGGCGAGACCGTGCAGCTGGGTTTCCTGGTCGATGTCGCCGAGCGTGGCCCCGGGCTGGGCCCAAGCGGTGCGCGCCTCCGGGTCCACAAACACCCCCCGCATTCCGGAGAGATCGATCATCAGCGCGCCGTCGGCCACCGCCAAGCCGGAGATATTGTGCCCACCGCCCCGGATCGTGAACGGGATGTCGTGCTCGCGCACAAACCTCAAGCACGCGATTATGTCGGCAGCTCCGACGCAGCTCACAATCGCCGCGGGACGGCGGTCGATCATTGCGTTCCATACCTGGCGCGCATCTTCGTAAACGGCGCTGCCGGGCTGCAGAACCCGACCGCGGATGGACTGCTGGAGTTGTTGGGTGGCGTTCGGGTGGAGGCTTGGCATTCGAGGGCTCCTCCTGACTAGGAACTTCCTTCTTTTGAGCGCGAACCGATAGCGGAGAATCGGGGGGTGGGTGCCAGGCCTGGCACCTAGTAGGCGTTGTGCCTCAGCCCGTGGCGGAAGGTCATCCAGAGGATCTTCATATCCAGCTTCAGCGACCAGTTCTCGATGTAGTAGAGGTCGTACTGGATTCTCTTGCGGATCGAGGTATTGCCCCGCCAGCCGTGGACCTGGGCCCAGCCGGTGATCCCGGATTTGACCCGATGACGCAACATGTACTGTGGGATCTTGTGCTTGAACTCGCGCACAAAAGCCGGCCGCTCGGGCCGGGGACCGATAATCGACATGTCGCCGCGGAGCACATTCCACAGCTGCGGCAACTCGTCCAGCGACCAATGACGGAGAAAGGTGCCGACGTTGGTGCGCCGTGGATCGTCCTTGATGGCCCACACCGGACCGGTGCTGGCCTCGGCGTTGACTCGCATCGACCGGAACTTGATCATCATAAAGGGCCGCCCGTCGAGTCCCATCCTCTCCTGGCGGTAAAAGAGCGGTCCGTGGTCTTCCATCCACAGGGCCAGCGCCACTAGCGGGAAGGCCGGCAGCAGAACCAGCATGGCCGTCGAGGCCACCCCGATGTCCATGACGCGCTTGCCCAGGCTGCTCCATCCCTGGAGTGGAACCTGGGAGAGATTGATGACCGGGGTACCGTCCAAGTCCTCCAGGGTGGCCTTGAGGGTGGCGTACTGGAGGACATCGGGCACCAGCCGGATCTCCACGCACTCGCGGCCTACGGACTGGAGGATCCGCAGCGTCTTTTTGTGGGCCTCCAACGGCAGAGCGATATAGACCTGATCGATCTTCTCTTCGGCAATGAGCTCCCCGACCCGGTTCAACGGCCCCAGCACCGGCACGCCGTAGAACTCCCCTCCGGTCTTGCCGGGATCGTCATCGAGGAACCCTACGACCCGGATTCCCATCTCTCGATGGTCCAGGAGCTTTTTGGTGACCTCCTTGCCCAGGGCACCGGCCCCCAGGACCAGGATCCGCTGGAGCTTCTCCAGCCGCAGCCGGGCCCGGCGCAATCCCTTGCGGACAAAATTGCGGCCGAGAACCACGAGTGCGACGTCGAGCAGGGCAAAGAGACCCAGAAAGGCCCGGCTAAAGGTAAAGACCTCGAGGGTGCCGTCGGGTCGCGGTACGGTGGGTCGGAAGAAAAGGATGAAGAACGCCAGCAGGATGGTGCCCAGGACGACGGCAATGACAACGGTGACCGCTTCGTCGATGCGGCTCCGGCCGCGGCGCAGCTGATAGAGCCCATGGAAGTAGAAGACGATCGGCCACAGGATCACAATGACGGGCATCAACTGCAGATATCTTCCGAGATGCGGGATCTCGGGCGCGGGAAGGATCTGGATGCCGAATCTCAAATACCACGCAGCGAAGAAGGCCGCCACGGTGGCCAGGAGATCGCTGATGGCGTAGATGCCGGTGTCGAGGCGGTATCGCTGGTGAATCACGTCTGGATTTCCCCTCCCCAGGATCCAATTGAATTTCGCAACCGCGAAGAAAGCATGGACTGCAGTCTTTGCTCGAATCGCGCGGTCGCGAACTCTGCCGCGCGCTGATTCAGATTCAATTCATTGAACCCGATTTTGCCGGATTTGTCAATCGCGGTGGCCAGCGCCTCCGGATCGTTCTCTTCGCCATAGAGAATCCCGTGCTCGCCGTCGCCCACGATATCGAGCACCCCACCCCGCCCGAGGGCCACTACCGGGCAGCCACAGGCCAGGGCCTCTACCGACGAAATGCCGAAATCTTCGACACCGGGCTGGAGAAAACAGAGGGCGCCACGGTAGAGCGAGCGCAAGGTATCGTCGTCGACACGACCCAGCAGCCGGGTCCGGCTGCCGCCCTGCCGGGCGAGCCGCTCGCGGTCGGGCCCGTCCCCGACGACACGCAGCTCCAGCCCCAAGCGCTCGCAGGCGGCGATTCCTAGATCGACCCTTTTGTAGGGGGCCAGAGCGGCCACCATCAGACAGTATTTCCCCTCCGCCCCCTCTCCCGGAGTAAAGAAGTCGGTGTCCACCGGGGGAGGGAGGACCTCGGCCTCTCTGCCGTAGTAGCGCCCGATCCGCTGGGCCACAAAGCTCGAGTTGGCGACAAAAAGATCCACCCGACCCGCCGAGGCCGCGTCCCAGGTGCGTAGGCGAGTCAGGATCAGGTTGCGCAGCCGCGCCACCGGTCCGTGGCGTTGGGGAAAATAGGCATGCTCCTGGTCCCAGGCGTAGCGCATGGGGGTATGGCTGTAGCAGAGGTGAAAAGTGCCCGGACCGGGGATCGCCCCCTTGGCCACACAGTGACTGCTGCTGATCACCAGATCGAATCGAGACAGGTCGAAGCTCTCTATCGCCGCCGGAAACAACGGCAGGTAGCGCCGGTAGTGTCGCCGCAGACCCGGTGCCCGTTGCAGAAAGCTGGTCCGGATCGGGTGGCTTTCGATGATCTGGCTCACCGACCCCGGAAAGTGGAACAGGGTGTAGATGGGCGCCTCGGGATAGAGCGCCGCAAAGGCCTCCAAAACCTTCTCTCCGCCTCGCATACCGGTGAGCCAGTCGTGGACGAGGGCGGTGGAGTAGGACTCCCCGGTCAAGCGCCGCCTCCGGCTTCTTGGTCCGAGCGGCGGGCGGGAACCCCTTGCAGCACGCTCATATAGACCTCGTGTGTCTGCTCGGCGGTCTTCGACCAGCGAAAGTCCTCGGCCCTTCTCGCCCCGAGCTTGGCAAGGGCCTCGCGATGTTCGGGATCGGTCATGCACTGAGCAATCGCACCGGCCGTCTCCTCGATGTCGAGGGGGTTTACCAGGTGTGCGTACCCCTCGGCGACCTCTTTGAGAGCCGATGTGCTCGAGGTGATGACGGCAACGCCCGAAGCCATGGCCTCCACCACGGGGAGGCCGAAGCCCTCGTAGAGAGTGGGATAGAGGAACAGCGTGGCGCCTTGGTAAATCGCCGGCAAAACATCGTCGGAGACATGCCCGAGCAGACGCACCCGTTTCCCGATGCCGAGTTGTTCAGCCCGCTGGCGGATTTTGAATTCCGAGCCACTGCGATCACCCACACAGACGAGATCGGCATCGAAGTCGGAGATGGCCAGTGCGCGGGCATAGGCCTTGACCACGTTATCGAGATTCTTGTGCGGCTTGGGGTTGCCGACAAACAGCAGGTAGGGTCGCTCGAGGCCCAACTCCTCCAGATGCGCCTCGATCTCCGATCGCTCCGGCCGCTGGCGAAATCTGTTGGTGACCCCCGGGTAGATAACTCGGATCTTTCTACCGTCGACGTCGAAGTAGTCCATGAGGTCGGTCTTGGTGTTCTGGGAATCGGCGATGATGCGGTCGCCCCGGGACAGACTGCGGCGGATCATTCGTTGGGCGTAGAAGAAGGCCAGGGAGCTGGGGAGAAATTCGGGGTAGAGCAGGTGAATGATGTCGTGGATGGTGACCACCGCACGGCAGGGCACCATGGCCGGCAGTACATAGTGGGTCGAGTGATAGAGATCGAGATCGAGACGAAAGAGGCGCCAGGAGAGAGCGGCCAACTCGCGGGCCGAGTAGACGGGAGATCGTTCGACCACGGTGCGGAAGTTGTCCGGCAGGTCGACAATCTCGTCCTGATGCTTCTGGCCGACGAAGAGAACATAGTGATTCTCCTTATCGAGCTCACTCAGCGCATAGATCAGGTTTCGGATGTAGGTGCCAATGCCGAAGTCCGAGAGCTTCCGGGCGTCGAGGCCTATGTTGTAGGACAATCACTTCCTCCCGTGGGGCGGGGGTATTCTAACCGAGGGCCTCGAACAGAACCTCCTCCATCTGCTGCGCGGACAGCTCCCAGTCGAAGCGTCGCGAGCGCGCCCGCGCCTTCTCGCCGAGCTCTCGGGCCAGTGTCGGCTGGTCGAGAAGACAACGGATAGCCGACGCCAGATCACCCGCTGACTCCGGATCGATCTGGAGACCGGCCTCGCCAACGACCTCGGGGAGGCTCGAGCGGTTGGAGACAATGACCGGCAGGCCGCAGGCCATGGCCTCCGCCGGCGGCAGGCCGAAGCCTTCGTAGAGCGACGGATAGACGAAGATGCTGGCCGCCTGGACGACCTCGACCTGGCGGTCACGCGGTAGCCGTCCCAGGTAGGAGAGGCCGCTGGGGGCCAGCCGCTCGATCCGGCCGAGGAGGCGGCGGCTGCGCCAGCCGTAGGGGCCGACCAGGACGAGCGGGGGGGCGTCGGCGTCGCTCGCGCGCAGTGCCTCCCAGGCGTCGAGGAGCAATTCGAGGTTCTTGCGGGGTTCGAGCGTACCGGCATAGAGCAGGTATCCCTCGGGACAGCCCAGCTCTTCCCGGGTGCGCTCGATCTCGTCCCGAGGAGCGGGCTGAAACTCAGGATCGACTCCGGGGTGGACGACCCGCAGCTTCTCAGTGCTGGCGGGGAAGTGAGTGCGCAGATCCCGCGCGGTCGCTTCCGAGTCGACTGCAATTCGCCGCGCCTGTTGAAGGGTCGAGCGCAGAAAGGGCAAAACGCTGAGGCGAACCTTCAGACGATGGGTCTCGGGGAAAAGCAAGGGCGTCAGATCGTGGATCGTGACCACCCCGGGTAGCGGCATTCTCGAGGGCAGGGTCATCAGCGGGGACCAGAAGAGATCGACGTCGCCACGACGCAAGCGGCTTGGCAGTCGAAGCTGCTGCCAGAGGACGCCGAAGGGGGCCGGTTGGTGCTCGAGCGCGATACCGGCATCGGCCAGCTCGCTGTCGGCAACCGTGGGGCGGTGAGCGAGGCCAAGATAATGAGCTCGTCCGCGGGCGGCCAGTCGCTGGAGCAGGGCCAGGGTCATTAGCCCGACCCCCGAAGGGGTGCCCACCAGAGCCCGTAGGTCGACACCCATGGTGGGTAGAGTCGAGCTGGTCAAACCCGCCCGCCCTCCAGTAGGAGCTCTCCCGGCTGGCGCTCGAGTCCCATGCCGGCGGCTTCGAACCAGACTTCGAGTGTTTGATCGGCGGCCTGCCGCCAGTTGAACCGTCCGCGACGCTCACGGCCCTTTTGCACCAGGGATTTGCTGAGGGCCGGGTCGGTCAATAGCTCGATCACGCGCTCGGCGAGCAGATCGGGTCTGTCGGCAGGAGCATAGAGGGCGGCATCACCGGCCACCTCGCGCAGCACATCAATGTCGCTACAAACCAACGGTGTATCCGAAAACATGGCCTCTATGGCCGGTAGGCCAAACCCCTCGTAGAGAGAGGGAAAGACCACGAGAGCCGCCTCTCGGTAGAGGGTCGCCAGCTCGCCCTCGGTCACATATCCGAGGTGGTGGAGCCACCCCTCGCGCTCAGCCAGTCTGACCTCGCGTTGGATCGCTCGCGACTTCCACCCGAAGCGGCCGGAGAGCACCAGCGCGGGAGGCTCGGCGACTCGCTGGCGAACAAGACGCCAGGCGCGCAGCAGCCCGACGATGTTCTTGCGCGGCTCCAGCGTGCCTACATGGAGACCAAAGTGTCTAGGAGCTCCTGTAGGTAGCCGGGTGGGTTCCACGTTGGCGACCTGACCCGGTCCCAGGTGGATCGCCCGGATCCGCCCGGGTCGCGCGTACCCATAGGCCATGAGCTCGTCACGGACGGCCCGGCTGTCGGTGATAAGCCGTGCTGCCTCGAAACAGGCGTGGTCCAGCTTGGCCCCTAACTCATGCAAGGTCTCGCTTCTCATCGTCCATGGAACCTTTCTCAGCCCCAGATCGTGGACTGTCACCACGCGGGCGCCACCGGCCAGGTCGAAACGCCGAGGGAGAAAAAAATTGGGCGCGAACAGGACATCGTTCTTGTCAGCCGCTATCAGCAAGGGTTCGGCTTTGCGGAGTATCTTCGACATCAGGCCGGGCGGGATCATCAGATTGTCGGGGACCGGGAGCAAGACCCTTTCGAGTGAGGGTCCCGAGGGAATGTCGACGACCGGATCGGGGAGATCGCGGCTCTCCACGATCGCAGGTCCATACAGCCGCAGGCGGACCTCGTCATTGTCGGCTAGGTTCTCGAGCAGACGAAAGAGATACCAGCCGACACCCGTAAGTGGCTCCCAAAAAGACGCGATATCGACTCCCACCGTGAGGCGGTCCTGGCGACGCCTCCGCATCTGGCTCGACACGATCTCCCTCAGCCATCTGAAAGTGGGTCCAGGTTGCATCAAGCGGCGCGCGGCTTTGACGACCAACTCCCAGACTGTGAAGGCGCGTGGCCGGCCCTGCTCGAACCGGTAGGGTAGACCGAGCCTGTCGATCTCGGCGGCGCTGAGCTCCTGGATCTCGTCGTAGGGGGGTCTCATGGCCCTGTTTTATATCTTCACGCGGTGCTGCGGTCGTGGGATCCTACCCGATTGACAGAGACCCTCCAATCCCATAGGCTCGCCGCTTGGCCCAGGTGGCTCGCTGGGGTTCAGAACATGGAGATTCGACTCGGCAGGATCACCGCGGAGCCCTTCTACTGGCAAGAGAACCTGATCATCCCGGTCGAGACTCTCAACCGGCCCGAACTCGAGGACGTGAGCGAGATCTCTTGCCAGGGACGGGTCTTGGCCATCGAAGATGGCTATCTACTCGACGCTCGCCTGGACTACGAGCAGAAGTTGGTCTGTGTCCGGTGTTTGACGCCTTTTGTCGATGAGGTGAAAAAAGAGGTCGAATTGCGGGTTGTGCCCCGGGGGCCAGAGACAACCGTCGGTGAGCTCGAGCTGAGCGAAGAGGACCTGACGCTACTGAGTCTGGACGACGAGGTACTGGACACGACGCCGATCATTCTGGAGCAGCTGCAGCTGAATATCCCGATGCGAGCGCTGTGCCGCCAAGACTGTGCGGGCCTTTGTCCGGTGTGTGGGAACAACCGCAACGATCAACCCTGTCGGTGCGAGGACCAGAAGATCGATCCACGCTGGAAGGTCTTGAGAGACTGGCAAGAGTCGTAGAGAGGTAGTTGAAAGATGCCAAATCCTAAGCGACGGCACTCCAAAGCCCGACGCGATCGCCGACGAACCCACGACAGCTTGAGTCGACCGTCAGGATCCCTCTGTCCGAACTGCGGCGAGGTCAAGATCCCACATCGAGCATGCGGTCATTGTGGTCATTACCGGGGTCGCGAGGTGATCGAGCCCAAAGAGGCCCTGTAAACTCCTACCAGGTCCTCTGCTAGAATTCCCAGGTCGATTTCTAAGTCAGAGATTGCACTCTCTTGGGGGCCGCTGATCCCTCGCCGTCCAGTCATGTATATCGCCGTTGATGCAATGGGTGGGGATTTCGCACCCCAAGCCGTGGTCGCTGGAGCCTTCCAGGCTGCGGTCGAGGACCGAATCTCGGTTCTGCTGGTCGGTGATGCCAGCCGGATCGACCGCCTATTGAAGAAACTGGGCGACCCCAAAGGTCGTATCGAGATCATCCATGCCGAGGAGGTTGTGGGCATGGACGAGCCGGCGATCACTCCCATACGCAAGAAGCGCCGCTCTTCGATCCGGCTTTGTGCCGAGTTGGTGCGCGATGGCCAGGCGCAAGCCGTGGTGAGCGCGGGTAACACCGGGGCCACGATGATCGTTTCCAAGATGGTGATGGGGACGATTGAGGGTGTTGATCGACCGGCTCTGGCTGCGGTCTTCCCGAGTCCGTCGGGTCAGACAGTGGTTCTCGACGTCGGGGCGAACGTGGTGAGCAAACCGGCCCACCTGCGGCAATTCGCGGTCATGGGGCATTTCTATGCCCAGGAAATCCTGGGTACCCGCTCGCCCCGCATCGGCCTGCTGTCGATCGGTGAGGAGGAGGGCAAGGGGACCGATCTGACCCGAGAGGTTTTTCAGGAGATGAAGTCGATGGGCTTCAACTTCATCGGCAACGTCGAGGGCCGCGATGTCTTTGCCGGTAGTGTCGATGTCGTTGTCTGCGAGGGCTTTGTGGGCAACGTTTTGCTCAAGAGCGCCGAGTCACTCGCGGCCTATGTCAGTCGCCTGTTGCGCGACGAGATGCGTCGGTCCTGGAGGACCCGTCTCGGCTATCTATTGAGTCGACCGGCCTTTAACAGGGTCCAACAGCAGACCGACTACCGCGAGACGGGCGCCGCGCCGCTACTGGGCGTCCAGGGTGGCTGCTTTGTCGGGCATGGGCGCTCGAATCCCAAAGCCATCCGTAGCTCGATCCGTCGTGCATTCGAGTTCTGCGAGGCGGATCTCCACAACAAGATCCAGGTAAACGTGGCTGAGCTGCACCGTCGAGAAGAGCGCTTGCTCCGCCAACAGGGACCCCAGGAGTTGACCCTCTCGTGAAAGCCATGGTCAAGGGAACAGGGCGAGCGCTGCCGGACAAGGTGCTCACCAATGCCGAGCTGGAAAAGATGGTCGACACCACCGACGAGTGGATTAGGATGCGTACCGGGATCAAGGAGAGGAGGATCGCTACGGCCGATGAGTCCCTCTCCGATTTCGCACTGCCGGCGGCGGAGCGCGCGCTCGAGTCGGCCGGCATCTCGGGCTCCGAGGTGGACATAATCATCTGTGCCACCGTCTCGCCGGACATGAGCTTCCCGGCGACCGCTACCCTGATTCAGGATCGCATCGGGGCACGAGGGGCGGCGGCGTTCGATCTGTCGGCTGCCTGCACCGGATTCATCTATGGAGTGGGCATAGCAAGCCAGTTCCTCGAGACCGGTTGGGCCCGGACCGCGCTGGTCATAGGCGGCGAGGTGCTGAGCAAGATAACGGACTGGACCGACCGCAACACCTGCGTTCTGTTTGGTGACGGTGCGGGGGCGGTCGTCCTCCAGGCCACCGAGGAGAAAGCAAGAGGAGTTCTCGGGGTTGCCATGCACAGCGACGGCTCACTCGGTGACCTTATCCTTCTGCCCGGCGGCGGGAGCCTGCATCCGCAGTCGACGGAGGTTCTGGATCAGAATTTGCATTTGCTCAAGATGCGGGGCAACGAGACTTTCAAGATCGCCGTCCGGTCTCTGGCCGAGGTCAGTGACGAGGTCCTCGGCCAGAACGGATTGAAGCACGAGGACGTCGACTGGTTCATACCGCATCAGGCCAATCGCCGCATCATCGATGCGGTCGGTCAGCGCCTGGAGATCAGAGAAGGGCGCACCTACGTCAACATCGAGCGCTATGGCAATACCTCCGCCGCTTCGATTCCCATTGCCCTGGACGAGCTCAACCGGGATGGGCAGATCTCACCGGGAGATATCGTTCTGCTCTCAGCCTTTGGCTCCGGTCTGACCTGGGGTGCGGGGTTGATCCGATGGTAGCTGCCGGCGGTGCTGTCGGCTTTGTCTTCCCCGGTCAGGGGTCGCAATACGTGGGGATGGGGCAGGCTTGGGCCGAGAGCTTTCCCGCCGCCCGAGATGCCTTCGCAGAGGCCGATTCGATTCTGGGGATGGCGCTGACCGAGCTCTGTTGGCAGGGTCCGGAGGAGGAGCTCCAGCTAACGGCCAACACCCAGCCAGCGATTCTGGCGACTTCCGTGGCCATCCAACGGGTGGTTACAGAGCACGATCTTGCTCCGTTGGTCGTCGCCGGGCACAGTCTCGGTGAGTACTCGGCCCTGGTGACTTCGGGCTGTCTATCCTTCGCCGATGCCCTGCGTCTGGTGCGGCGCCGTGGAGAGCTGATGCAAGAGGCGGTGCCGGTGGGAATCGGGGCGATGGCTGCGATCATGGGTCTCGAAGCGGAGGCGGTAGCCGCGATTGCGGCCGAGGCAAAAGAGGATCAGGTCTGCGACGTGGCCAACTACAATGCCCCCAACCAGACGGTTGTCGCCGGGCACCTGCAGGCCGTGGAGCGGGCCGTCGAGACGGCCGAGGCGCGTGGCGCCATGCGGGCGGTGATGCTGCCCGTCTCGGCCCCCTTTCACTCGGCGTTGATGAGGCCGGCGCGGGATGGTCTTGAACCCGAGCTGAAGGCTGCCTCGTTTGCCGCTCCGCAGATGCTGGTGGTCACCAACATCGACGCCGAGCCGGTCACCACCGGTGAGGCGGCGAGGGAGGCGCTGGTCAGGCAGATCGATGGACCGGTGCGCTGGGTGGAGTCGATCCGCTGGATGGTGGACAAGGGAGGGGTAGGGACCTTCCTCGAAGTCGGACCGCGGGCCGTGCTCAGTGGTCTGATCCGCCGCATCACCCCCGGTGTCGTAGCCAAGAGCTTTTCGGAGCCCAAGGGCCTCGAGAAGTACCTCGACGGAAGTGGGGCAGGGAACTGACCGTGTTCAGTCTCGACGGGAAGACGGCACTCGTCACCGGAGCTTCTCGAGGTATCGGCGAGGCCATCGCCCGCCGCCTGGCGCTGCAGGGTGCTCGTCTGGTGCTGGCGGCACGGACCGCCGACAAGCTCGAGGCGGTGGCCGCAGAGATCGGCGACGCTGGCGGCGAGGCCTTGGCCTGGCCGCTCGACCTGTCTCGGCCCGGGGAAATCGGCGAGCGGCTCAAGGAGCTTCCGGAGCCGTTCAACGCGGTCGATATTCTGGTCAACAACGCTGGCATCACCGCCGACAACATCTTCATCCGCATGGCGCAGGAAGAGTGGGACCGGGTTCTCAACACCAATCTCAGCGGTGCGTTTGCGGT
>Ga0255057_10000232_pt1 | contig 31181 bp, 28 predicted proteins | sample Cases_109_6_MG_FD_189022 | JGI IMG/M metagenome (GOLD analysis project Ga0255057, IMG submission 189022) | Seawater microbial communities from Amundsen Gulf, Northwest Territories, Canada - Cases_109_6 | ecosystem: Environmental > Aquatic > Marine > Gulf | place: Canada: Northwest Territories... | reverse complement strand
CTTTCGCCAAACGCTACGAAGCCCGGTACGGTGAACCGGCGGATAATCGGATCGCGGCGTGGGGCTATGACGCTGCTCGCTTGGCGATCGAGCACTTCGTCGTTGGGGGAGGTGGGACTGCCACCGGAGTCGGCCGCGAATATCGCGGTGCATCCGGCCTATTCCGGTTCACCGACGCTGGACCCCGACGCGCGGTGATCGTGCACCGAATAGAACGCGGCCAGGCGACGGCCGTAGATTGGTAGCCAACGATGAGTGATCGACTCGAAGACCTGCGCGCCCGCGAAGAGCTGGCCTTGCTGGGCGGTGGGATCGACCGTCTCGAGACACAACACGCCAAGGGTAAGCTGTCAGCCCGGGAACGGATCGACCTCCTGGTCGATGAGGGCTCGTTCTTCGAGTTCGACATGCTCGTCACCCATCGCACCGAGGAATTCGGGCTCAAGTCCCAGAGAATCCCTGGGGATGGCGTCGTAACCGGGCACGGGACAATCAACGGCCGGACCGTCTACCTCTTCAGCCAAGACTTCACAGTATTCGGTGGTTCGCTGTCCGAGGCCCACGCTGAGAAGATCTGTAAGATAATGGATCTGGCGTTGAAGGTGGGTGCTCCGATCATCGGACTCAACGATTCGGGAGGCGCTAGGATACAGGAAGGTGTGGCGTCACTCGGCGGGTACGCCGAGATATTTCTACGCAACACACTGGCCAGTGGGGTGGTGCCACAGATCAGCGCGATTCTCGGCCCCTGCGCTGGTGGCGCTGTGTACTCGCCGGCCGTTACCGATTTTGTATGTATGGTCGAAGGCATCTCATACATGTTCGTGACCGGTCCAAACGTGGTGAAGACGGTCACCCACGAAGAGGTGTCCTTTGACGAGCTTGGTGGAGCCTCCGTGCATGCGACCAAGAGCGGAGTGAGTCACTTCACTTTCGCGGACGAAGTGGCTTGCTTGAGAGGGATCCGCGATTTGGTCGACTACCTGCCGTCCAATAATCAGGAGGATCCTCCAATTGCCGATTCTGGCGACGACTGGTACCGACGCGTACCGGAGCTAGCCGATGCGGTTCCCGACAACCCAAACAAGCCGTACGATGTCCACGCGATCGTTCAAAAGATCGTTGACCGGGACTCTTTTCTCGAGGTGCAGGCCGGCTATGCCCAAAACCTGGTCGTGGGTTTTGCCCGACTGGCAGGGCGCTCGGTTGGCATCGTCGCCAATCAACCAGCCGTGCTCGCTGGCGTGCTCGATATCGATGCCAGCCTGAAAGGGGCGCGATTCGTCCGGTTCTGTGACGCTTTCAACATTCCTCTGGTCACGCTCGTCGACGTTCCAGGGTTCCTGCCCGGCACCGGCCAGGAGTGGGGCGGCATCATAAAACATGGGGCGAAGCTGTTATACGCGTACTGCGAAGCGACGGTGCCCAAACTGACGGTGATCCTGAGAAAAGCGTACGGGGGTGCTTATGATGTCATGTCGTCGAAGCACATTCGTGGGGACTTGAATCTCGCTTGGCCCACCGCCGAGATAGCGGTTATGGGACCCAAGGGGGCGGCGGAGATCCTGTGGCGAAAAGAAATCCAAGCCGCAGATGACCCTGAGGCGGTTATCGATCGCCGCACGGATGAGTTCCGAGAGCGGTTCGCCAACCCGTACATCGCCGCCGAACGGGGCTACGTGGATGCCGTCATCGATCCGGTGGAGACACGTTCGAGGCTCGTCGGCGGTTTGCTCGCGATGGCCAACAAGCGGGATGCCAACCCGACCAAGAAGCACGGCAACCTCCCCCTGTAAGTCTCTTTGCCGCAATCATTAATGCGTACTATATCAAGTGTGACGTGAGATCTGGATCGGAAACCAAGAGCTGGCGCCGTGTGCTGATCGCGAACCGCGGTGAGATCGCGGTCCGCGTCATCAGAGCTTGTCACGAAGCGGGACTCGAAGCGGTGGCGGTGTTCTCTGAGGCCGATCGACGCTCACCGCACGTCTGGCTGGCGGACCGAGCGGTGGAGATCGGACCTGCGGTGGCTGCCGATTCGTATCTCTCACCTGAGCGGATACTGGATGCCGCCAAGCGAACCGCTGCCGACGCGGTGCATCCCGGATATGGGTTCTTGGCCGAAAACGCGAGCTTCGCAGAGGCAGTCGGGGCCGCCGGGTTGGCGTGGGTCGGTCCACCACCGAAAAGCATCCGGACCATGGGTGAGAAGACCTCGGCCAGACGGTCGATGGCGACAGCCGACGTGCCGGTCATTCCAGGAACCCTGGAACGACTCCCTGACATAACGACAGCCGGCGCGGAGGCGAACCGTATCGGGTACCCTGTACTGCTCAAGGCGGCTGCCGGCGGAGGGGGGAGGGGGATGCGCGTCGTGGAGACGGAAGCCGATCTGAAAGCCGCGCTGGCGGCGGCATCACGCGAGGCTGCGAGCGCTTTCGGCGATTCAGACGTCTACATGGAGAAATATCTCCCTGAGGCTCGGCATATCGAGATTCAAGTGATAGCAGACGCAACCGGTCACACGATTCATCTCGGCGAACGAGAGTGCTCGCTACAACGCCGCCATCAGAAGGTGATCGAGGAGGCGCCAGCGCCAGGCTTGTCCGCGGAGCTGCGCAACAAGATGGGCCGTGTCGCCGTCGCGGCCGCTCGAGCTGTCGACTACGTCGGTGCTGGCACGGTGGAGTTCCTCATGACGCCAGCCAGCGAGTTCTTCTTCCTCGAGATGAACACCCGCATCCAAGTTGAACACCCGGTAACCGAGATGGTGACTGGTCTCGACCTCGTGGGTCTTCAACTCGAGATCGCCGCCGGGGGCGAGCTGCCGTTGAGTCAAGCTGAGGTCGAGTTGCGCGGTCACGCGATCGAGTGCCGGATCGCGGCCGAGGACGCTACCGGAGGATTCCTTCCCGCCACCGGAAGGGTCACGTCGTACCGCGAACCAGGTGGGGTAGGGGTTCGATTCGACAGCGGTATCGAGGCAGGTGTTGAGATCACCCCGCACTACGACCCGTTACTCGCAAAGTGCATCGGCTGGGGAAGAACACGAGATGAGGCTTTGAACCGGGTCGATCGAGCGTTGGCCGAAACAGAGATAGGAGGGCTCACGACCAATCTCGGCTTTCTGCGCGCGTTGTTGGCCGAGCCGGCGGTCGTCGAAGGGCAGGTCACAACGCGCACGCTGGAGAGGCGCGCTCAGGCGATTGTCTCGCGGATGGCGCAAGAGGCCAGCCTGGAGGAGCCACTGGCGGCGGCGCTCGCGGCCTGGAGCAGGGACTCTCTTCGGCCGGTGCCGACGACGGGTCTCCTCAGCGCGACCACATCGGATGGTCGAGCTGGATGGCGAGCAACTCGCTCCTGGGTGTGGTACCGATGATCGAGGAAGACACTGTCGAAGCCACGGTCCAGAGGCTCGCATACGGCGGCGAGGGCGTCACGCACGTCGATGGGCTGGTCGTCTTCGTTCCGTGGACCGTGCCCGGCGAGAGGGTGCGGGCGACCGTTGTCGAGCGTCACCCGCGCTACGCGAGGGCCAGACTCGACGCCGTGCTCGAACCCTCCGCAGCTCGAATCGGGCCGCGTTGCCCAGTTTTTGGTTCCTGCGGGGGATGTCAGCTCCAACATCTGACCGTGGCCGCCCAACGCGAAGCCAAGGCCCAAGCGGTAGTCGACGCAATGGAGCGGATCGGCGGTCAGCAAGGACTCGGTGGGTTGGTGTGCGAGCCGGCAGCCAACGGCTGGGGATATCGAAAGCGAGCGGTCGTCTCATGGCAGTGGACGGGTGATGAGCTCCATTTCGGTTATCACCATGCAAATGAGCCCGGCCGTATCATATCAATCGGAGGCTGCCCGATCGTTGCCGATCAAATAGACGTGCAACTAACGAGGTTGCGGGGTGCCCTCGAGCTGGCGCTTCGCAACGGCGCGGTTGCATTCGACTCCGGAATCCTGGAAGGCCGGCTGGCGCTCCGGTGTCTACCCTCGGGTCAGGTGCAGGCAGGGTTGTTCGTCGACCAGAGTCATCCCGCGCGCCATCTGGCTCGCGCGTTCTCTGACAACGCCGACATCGAAACAACGTGGGGGCGCTGGCGTACCGAGTCGAGTCTAACGCTCGCGACCGATGCCCCGCGGTTGACTAGCCGTTTCCAGTATCGGGGTTTGGATCTCAGGATCGGCTTCGATAGCTTCATCCAAGCCGACCTCAGCGGCGCGGAGCGATTGTACGACGCGGTGATCGAGGCCGTCGGGCCGGTAACCGGCAAGCGCGTCATCGATGCGTACGCCGGCGTCGGAGTGGTTGCGTGTCAGCTGGCGGCCGCGGGCGCTCGCGTGACAGCGATCGAAGCCCATTCGGGGACCGCCTCCGATTTGCGAGCCAACGCCTACTCGAATGTCGCCACTGGGTCAGTACACGTGCTGGAGTTGCCCGCTGACCGAATGCAATGGGGTCGACCTCGGCCCGAGATCGTCGTACTGAATCCCCCGCGAGGCGGTTGCCCGCGGCGGGTCCTCTCGGGAATCTCGGACTCGCCGGCGAGACGACTGGTCTACGTCGCGTGCGACCCTGCGACATTGGCTCGCGATGTGCACCGGCTGAGCACGGGCTGGCAGCTCGAATCCCTGCGCGCATTCGATCTCTTCCCGCAGACGGCCCATGTCGAAACTGTGGCCGTGCTGTCGCGGCCGAATCGATGACCGCAGGCAAGCACTATATCGTAACGCCGGATGACGCCGAGACATCGTATCGTGTGACGCTGCTGGGGACCGACGATGGTTGTGAGATCGAAGTCGAGCACGGCGACGAGTCGTGGACATTCTCTGTCGTGGCTGGACCTGGCGACGCTCGAGCGTGGGTCGAAGGCCTACCCAGACACGTCGAATGGCGAGCGAGCGGCGGTGACAAGGGAGCGGTGGTGTTGGACGGCTCTCGCTATGGGTTCACGGTTGTCAGTGAAGCACGCCATAGACTGGCTTCATTGGCGCCCCACGTGTCCGACAGCACGCAGAAGATCCATGCTCCCATGCCAGGGTTGGTACTGGAGGTCGAGGTCGAAGAGGGACACCGCGTCCGTGCGGGCGAAGGGCTGGCGATTATTGAGGCGATGAAAATGGAAAACGAGATCACAGCGCCAACCGATGGAATCGTCCGCGATCTCAGAATACGAGCTGGACAGCCGATCGAGCAGGGATTCCTCATCTGTGCCATCGAGCCCGCGAGCGAGCCAGAATGATCCCTCCATCTGCGAATACCGACAGCGACCGATGGAGAAAGGAGACGCTCGAGCCTCACCTCGAGCGTTCCCCGGAACGCAAACCAGGATTTGAGACGAGCAGCGGACACCCGATCGAACCTTGCTACACGGCCGACTCGATCTCAGACGGTGGCGTAGCTTCCGACCATCCCGGTGAGCCACCATTTACCCGCGGCATTTACCCCAACATGTACCGCGGCCGGCTATGGACAATGCGCCAGTACGCTGGATTCGGAACTGCCTCTGAGACCAACGCACGATTCAAGTTCTTGCTCGACCGTGGACAGACAGGCCTCTCGACGGCGTTTGACCTTCCAACCCAGATGGGCATGGACTCGGATGATCCACGGGCCAACGGAGAAGTCGGTCGTGTCGGCGTCGCGATCGACACGCTGGATGACATGCGACGTCTATTGCTGGACATCCCGCTAAGTGACGTATCGACATCAATGACGATCAACGCCACCGCAACCACGCTCCTGGCGCTTTACACGCTCGTCGGGGAAGAGCAGGGGACAGAGCTCGGCGCACTCCGGGGAACAGTCCAGAACGACATCTTGAAGGAGTACATCGCTCGCGGAACGTACATCTACCCACCGGAGTTCAGTCTGCGGCTGATCGTCGATTCTTTCGCCTGGTGCGCGCAGGAAACGCCGCGTTGGAACCCGATCTCGATCTCTGGCTATCACATCCGTGAGGCTGGCGCCAACGCGGCTCAAGAGATCGCGTTCACGTTCGCCAACGCGATCTGTTACGTCGAGGCCGCCCGCCAAGCCGGAATAGATGTCGACACGTTCATAGGTCGGTTGTCGTTCTTTTTTGGCGTTCACAACAATCTGTTCGAGGAAGTCGCCAAGTTTCGCGCCGCCCGCAGGATCTGGGCGGACTTGGTGGGGAACCGCTTCGGTGCTGCCGACCCGTCCGCCGCGAAACTGCGGTTCCACACGCAGACCGACGGCGCAACGCTGACCGCGCAACAACCATTGAACAATGTCGTCCGCGTCACCTTGCAGGCCCTGGCGGCGGTCCTCGGTGGCACCCAGAGCCTCCACACAAACAGCTACGACGAAGCGCTGGCATTACCCTCAGAGCGATCGGCGGGCCTGGCCCTGAGGACGCAACAGATCCTAGCCCACGAAAGCGGTGTCACCGACACCGCCGATCCACTCGGAGGCTCGTTCTACGTTGAGCGCTTGACGATCGACTTGGAAGAGAGAGCGCGCGCATACCTCGATCAAATCGAGGACATTGGTGGTTCCGTAGCGGCAATTGAGGCTGGGGTGTTTCAGAGCGAGATCGAGCGTGAGGCATACCAGCACCAGCGGCGGGTCGAGAACGGCGAGGAAGTCGTGGTTGGCGTGAACCGTTGGGCTGAGACGGATGAGCCATCATCGGAAATCCGCACCGCTGATACCGAAGAACTCGCGGGACGCCAGACTGAGCGGCTCGCGGAATGGCGGGCGAGCCGGGACTCGACTCAGGTGGAGGGCGCACTGGACGCGTTGTCGTCGATAGCGAGCGGCGAGGAGAACGTGATGCCGGGTATCCGAGCAGCGTGCGTCGCTGGTGCCACCGTCGGCGAAATCGCCGATGTATTCCGTGACGTCGGGGGTACTTACAAGGACCCCACCGCCGGTCGTCCCTGAAGGCATAGATCACAAGGAGGAGCGTTGCCGACTTACGTCTACAAGTGTGTTGAGTGCGACAGTGTATTTGAGATCTTCAAGAAGAAGGCCACTCGCGCCCAGGCCCGCCGTTGCCCGGAGTGCGGCGGACGTGCCGAACGCCAGATCTCAGGCGGATCTGGTTTCCTCTTCAAGGGTTCGGGGTTCTACGCCACCGACTACCGGAGTGACGAGTACCGCTCGAAGGCATCGGCTGATAAGGAAACCGGCTCAGACAAGAGCGACAAAAAGGAAAAGAAGAAGACAAGAAAGAAGCCAAAGGGTGGCGACAAGAATGCGTCCACGTGAGGAGTTCCGCGCCACGATCCGTGCGCGTCTCGACGAGTTGGAGTGGCCAAGCGAGGAGATCGTTGTCGAACGCCCTGGCGATCCCGAGCACGGAGATTGGTCCTCACCCATAGCTCTAGCGCTGGCTCGACCGTTAAAGCGGTCGCCCCGTGAGATCGCCGCCGAGCTAATTGACGGACTCCGTCTAGACCCAAATCTCTTTCGCGATATCATCGTCGCTGGCCCGGGGTTCATCAATGTCCGATTGGCACCTCGCTATCTCCAGAAAGTAGTAAGAGAGATCCTCACTCAGTCCGATTCGTACGGGGGATCCGACCGCCTGAAAGGCCAAAACATCAATGTCGAGTTCGTTTCTTCCAACCCAACCGGTCCGCTGCACATCGGACACGCCCGCAACGCTGCCCTGGGTGACGCCATCGCATCTCTGTTGGAAAGTCAGGGGGCGAGCGTAACCCGCGAGTACTACTTCAACGACGCTGGACGGCAGATGGACATGCTGGGAGCATCCGTCCACGCCCGCTATCAGCAACTCGAAGACGCTTCGTTTCCGTTTCCCGAGAACGGCTACCGCGGCGAGTACATACGTGGCTTGGCCGAAGCCATGCGCGGTGAGCTCGGGGATCGTTGGCTAAGAATTCCGATCGAAGAGTGTGGTTCCGCGTTTCGCGAGTTTGCAGGTAAGCATATGAACGAAGCGATCCGAGCCGATCTAGCCCGTTTCCGAGTGGAGTTTGAGGTATGGTTCAACGAGTCGACACTCTACAGGGACGACCGATTGGCGGCTACGATTGCTGACCTCAGAAACGCCGGGGCCGTGTACGAGGACGATGGTGCGACCTGGTTTCGGGCGTCGGAGTTCGGCGATACTAAAGACCGCGTGCTCATCAAGCGCACCGGCCAACCGACATACTTGTTGCCGGACATCGCCTATCACCGTGACAAGCACGAACGCGGCTTCGACACGGCAATCGATGTGTGGGGCGCAGATCATCACGACTACGCAGTCAGAATGCGCGCCGCCTTGAGCGCTCTCGGGTACCCGTCGGATTGGCTGCGCCCCGTGATTTACCAACAAGTCAGCTTGCTCGAGGACGGCCAGGAAGTCCGGCTGTCAACTCGGAGCGACCGCATCGTACTGCTCGAGGACCTCATGGACGATATCGGCGTCGACGTGACGCGTTACTTTCTCGTCATGCGCAAGGGCGATACCCACATGGTCCTAGATCTCGATCTGGCCCGACGCCAAACGGAGGAGAATCCCGTTTACTACGTTCAGTATGCACACGCACGGATAACCAGCGTGTTTGGACGCCTCGAAGAACCAACCTGGGACCCTGAAGCATCTGGCGTGCCCGAGACCCTCGATCTCTTGACCGCACCTACCGAGATCGACCTTCTGCGCATGCTCGACGACTATCCAGATGTCATCGCTGATGCTGCCGACGCGCTAGAACCGCACCGGGTCACGGATTACCTGGAGTCGCTGGCTCGTCGGTTTCATCTGTGGTACCACGCTGAACACATTCTAGTGGATAACGAGCCGCTGGCGCGCGCGCGCATGGCACTCGCTCGGGCGACTCAGTACGTGCTTAGACAGGGATTAGGGCAACTCGGCGTGACGGCGCCGGAGTCGATGTGAGCTACACCATGAACTTCTTTACAAGGAGCAGTGAACATCAATGTCGATTTTGGTGGTAGGGTCAGTCGCGCTTGACGATGTCGAGACGCCGTTTGGTAAACGGACATCGGCGTTGGGGGGAGCCGCCGTGTACTTCGGTTTGGCAGCCTCGTACTTTGCTGACGTTCGGTTAGTCGGTGTAGTTGGCACCGATTTTCCACAGCCTCATTTAGACGTTTTGGCAGCTCGCGGAATCGACCTGAGAGGTCTTCAAGTGCAGGATGGCGCGACGTTCCGGTGGGGCGGTCGGTACGGCTACGATTTCAACGCCCGTGAAACGACGTTCACCGATCTCAACGTGTTCGCCGAGTTTCACCCCATTATCCCGGAAGAATACCGTCAGACCGAACACGTCTTTCTCGCCAACATCGCGCCGTCGCTTCAGTTGAGCGTCCTCGATCAGATGACCGCGCCAAAATCGGCCGCGCTCGACACTATGGACTACTGGATCGAGGGAACCCCCGACGAGCTCCGTGAAGTTCTCAAGCGGGTCGACATCGTACTCATCAACGACTCTGAAACGCGAGAGTTGGCGCAAGAGCCCAATGTCCTAACCGCGGCCAACACGATCCTGAGCTGGGGGCCGCAGCTCCTCGTAGTCAAGAAGGGTGAACACGGCGCGATTGCCTTCGCAGCCGACTGGCTGTTCGCCGTTCCGGGCCTACCGTTGGAAACGATCGTGGATCCGACCGGAGCCGGCGATGCATTTGCCGGCGGCTTTCTTGGCTACATCGCGGCAACAGGGAAGATCACTCCCGAGGGCATCAAGCGGGCCGCAATCTATGGTTCCGCAATGGGCTCGTTTTGCTGTGAGGCGTTCTCGGTCGACCGGTTGGCTGCTTTGGAACCCGCGCAGATCGATGGGCGGTTCCGCGAGTTCGAACATCTTACGCGATTCGACTATGAGCCAATCCTCCAGGATGCTTGAACCCTCGACCGACGCGGCGCCCAGCTATCGGGAGGCCGGGGTCGACTTGGCTACCGCGGACCACATCAAGCGACGCCTCAAGGAGATCGTGGAGCCGACTCTTGACGATCGGGTAGTCACCGAGGTCGGTGGCTTCGCCGGTGGCTACGATCTCGCTTTGACGACCGACACCGGGTCGGTGTTGGTCGCATCCGCTGACGGCGTCGGGACAAAAGTACTGGTCGCTCAGCTCGCCAATCGGCACGACACGGTCGGCGAGGACTTGGTCAACCACTGCGTCGATGATCTTCTGGCGGCTGGCGCAAGGCCCCTGTTCTTTCTGGACTACATCGCCACGGGGAAACTCGACTCTGAGGTCGTGCTATCGATTGTAACCGGATTCGCGCGTGGGTGTGCGGCCAATGCGATCCCGCTCCTTGGGGGAGAAACCGCAGAGATGCCGGATCTGTATCCGGTAGGCAAATACGATCTCGCTGGTTTCGCGGTCGGCTCGATGATCGCGCGATGGGGAGCTTCCGAGAACCGGGTACGGATCGGAGACGTGATTCTCGGGTTGAGATCGAGTGGACTTCACACCAATGGCTATTCGCTGGCGCGGCGGATCGTGTTCGACATCGCTGGCCAACAACCGGGGGACGGCGTGCCCTGGGCTGAAACAAGCTGGGCCGATGAGCTATTGGCGGTTCACCGATCGTATCTGCGGCCGGTCGAGTCGTTGCTACGAGACGACGGGCTGCACGCGGCGGCCCACATCACCGGCGGCGGGTTTGCCGCCAATCTTGTGAGGGTCTTGCCACCCGGATCGAGCGCGGTTATCGACCGCTCCGCGTGGACACCCGGCCCATTGTTCGACTACCTCGCGACCGTTGGAGACGTTGCCAGCGATGAGATGTATCGGGTTTTTAACATGGGTATCGGGTTTTGTTTGATTGTGGCCGCTGAACGCGCCAACGAAATCGCCAGGCAGTGCCAGGCGTCCGGCGAGCCCGCGCTCACGATTGGCGAGGTTGTTGCTGGGGAAGGCTTGCAGTGGGCCTGACGCGCAGAAACATCATCACCGTCGTTCTCACGATTTTGGCTTGGGGGGCAGCTACCTCGGCCGACGGGCAAACGGTATCCGAGCTCCGCGTGCGCGCCGCGATCGAAGACGCGTCGCGTGGCCTTGGGCAAGCGATCGCCGGTGGCAGCCCGCTCACCGGACCGGCACCCACGATGGGGGGACTCGGCGGGTTTCGGATCGGAGCAGCGTTGGGTCTAACCAAGGTCGGCATACTAGACCCGCGCCGCTCAACCGGAGACGTCGACTTCCACGTGCCGATGGGCATGCTCAACGGTGCCGTTGGGCTGTGGGGCCCAGGTACTGGATCGGTCGATGTCATTGGCCGTGCCGGAGTACTCACCGGAACTGGGGATCTCGAGGGCAGTGTGTGTCTGCTCGCGCTCGGCGGACGGGTCAGCATCCTGGACGAGTCTATCGCCATCCCGGCTATTACCGCTTCCGTCTTTCGGTCGTGGGTAACCGGGCTCGATTTTGAAGAGTTCGATTCCGACGTGGTGTCGTACAACGCCGACGTCAATTCACTGTCTTTTCGCCTTGACGTTTCAAAAGGGCTCGTGCTGCTCACCCCATATGCGGGCGTGGGCGTCGACCGAACGGAGATCAAGGCGGACTACCGCATTCCTCTCGGGAGCTCGACCGGGGGCGCGGAGATAAGGGGTGACATCGAAACATCCAGCACCCACGGGAAAGTCTATGGTGGTTTGGAGCTGGGGTTGGCATTGCTGGGCTTCGCCATCGAGGTCGGTCGGTACGATGGCGGTTGGTTTGGGGCGGTCGGCGCTCGACTTGGTGGAACGTAGGCGATCGTGTTGGAGCGCAACCGTATCGAAGAACTGATGCGCAGAGCCCTCGCTCTCGCCGAGCGCGGCGGCGGGAAGACGACGCCCAACCCGATGGTTGGGTGCGTCCTGGTCGATCCCGAAGGTCGCGTGCTCGGTGAGGGTTATCACGCCCAGGCCGGCGGACCCCACGCCGAGGTCGCTGCGCTCGAAGCGTCGCGCGAGGCTGCGCACGACGTTCGAGGCGCCATCGCCATCGTCAGCCTCGAGCCGTGCGCTGCGCACGGACGCACGGGGGCCTGCACAGACGCCCTCTCCAGTGCCGGCATCAGCAGCGTCTTCTACGGAGCCCGAGACCCTGCCATGGGTGCTGGCGGAGAACGAGCCCTCGAAACCGCTGGGATTGCCGTCACAGGCGGTATCCTCGTCGCCGAAGCCGAGCGACTCAACGAGGCGTGGCTGCACTTCGTACGCACAGCTCGACCGTTCTTTCACATGAAAACCGCGCAGACGCTCAATGGTCGGGTGACACGGGGGCGCGAAGGCGACCACTGGATTACCGGCAAGGCGGCACAAACGGAAGTCCACCGCTTGCGACGTCTCACTCCTGCGGTCATGGTCGGTGCGGGGACCGTCCTGGACGATGATCCCCTGCTGACGGTGCGCGAATGGCCACCGCCCGAGCGCGCTAACCGCGACATCGAATGGCCGGGGGTTCAGCCGATCCGGATCGTCTTGGACTCCGGGCTGAGGACGCCACGCGATTCAAACCTCGCAAGGTCAGCTGCGACACAACCGGTGTGGATCTTCTGCTCCCAATCGGCCGATTCGATGCGACGCAAGGCTTTGACCGACCAGGGCGTCGACGTCATCCCGATCGCGGGCTCCAATGAGGGCGTTGACCTGCAGGCTGTTTCTGAGACGCTGGCTGCTCGCGCGGTGGTCGGAGTCCTCGTCGAGCCCGGTCCCACGCTCGCGACCGCATTTGTCGCCGCCGGCCTCGTGGATCGTTGGACGATGTTTCTTGCACCCGATTGGGTCGCTGCCAAGGGCGCTCTCCCACTCCTTCTATCCGATGCGCCGCGTTACGGGTTCCGGCTCGACAAACCAGAGTGGCAATTGCACGGTCGCGACGCAGCCGTGACCGGACTCGTCGAGACCGTTTCGGACCGCTGAACCGGCCGGGGTCGAGTGTTCACCGGCATCATCCAAACAATCGGGATAGTAAACGCTATCGAACCGTTGGGTGAGGGCCGGACCATCGAGATTTCGGCTGACTGGGCAGGCGATCTCGAAACTGGTGAATCGGTGGCGGTCGACGGGGTGTGTCTGACGGTAGTCGGGCACTCGAACGAGACGTTTCGTGTCGAGGCCGTTCGCGAGACTATTGCACGGACGATCATCGGCCACTACGAACCCGGGGGACGCGTCAATCTCGAGCGCTCGCTGGTCGTGGGTGACCGCCTCGGGGGACATCTCGTTCAAGGCCACGTCGACGACGTCGGAACGGTGGACTCGATTGAACGGCGCGAGGAGAACCGGTACATTTCTATATTGTTGCCAGAATCCGGGCGGGCGTTGGTCGCCGATCGCGGTTCGATCGCGGTAAATGGAGTGAGCCTGACGGTTCTGTCGGCAACCGACAACGGTGTTCGACTATCCATCGTTCCGCACACCTGGTTAGCGACGGCTTTCGAGGATTTCTCTGTCGGCTGCCCCGTGAACGTCGAATACGACCTGGTGGCCCGTTACGTTCAGCGCCTCATGGAGGCTCGCGAATGATCCAGCCAGCGACATTCACCCCGATCGAGGAAGCCCTCGAAGCGATCCGCCGTGGAGAGATCCTCGTCGTCGTAGACGATGAAGATCGCGAAAACGAAGGCGATTTCATCATGGCGGCTGAGCGGGTGACCGCGGAAACGATCAACTTCATGGCTCGGGAGGGTCGAGGGCTCATCTGCGCCCCGATCGCCGTGAACCGTGCCGACGAGCTGGGGCTCGATCCCATGGTCACCGACAACACGGCCCTTCACGAAACCGCCTTCACCGTGTCTGTGGACGTGAAGCACGGGGTGACCACCGGGATTAGTGCTGCCGATCGAGCCGCAACCATCCGCGCCCTTGTCGATCGAACCACCGAGCCGACCGATCTGGCTCGACCCGGTCACATTTTTCCGTTACGCGCGAAAAACGGCGGCGTTCTAAGACGCGCCGGCCACACGGAGGCGGCTGTCGATCTAATAAGATTGGCTGGCCTAAGTCCAGTGGCGGTGCTTTGCGAGGTCGTTGACGATGATGGGACGATGGCCCGCCTCCCGCGACTTCTCGAGATCGCGCGCGAGCACCATCTCGGGATCATCACCATCCAGGACCTCATCAAGTACCGCCGGATCAAGGAAAAGATGATCGTCCGTTTGGCCGAGACTCCGCTACCCACCCAATTTGGGGAATTCCGATTGATCCTGTATGGCACGACGATCAACGATGAGCACCACTTGGCGCTGGTCAAGGGCGAGGTAAAGGGGAAGGGGGACATCCTGACGCGAGTCCATTCATCGTGCTTTACGGGCGATGTGTTGGGCAGCCTGCGATGCGATTGCGGACCCCAGCTCAATCAAGCGCTGTTCCAAGTTGAGCAGGAGGGTCGAGGAGTCGTTTTGTATATGCACCAGGAGGGCCGGGGCATCGGGCTCGTCAACAAGCTCAAGGCGTACATGCTTCAGGATGAGGGTCTCGACACTGTCGAGGCCAATGAGCACCTCGGGTTTCGACCTGATCCACGCGACTACGGTATCGGGTGTCAAATCCTCGTGGATCTTGGATTGACCACACTGCGGTTGCTGACCAACAACCCGCGTAAGCGAGCCGCGATCGAGGGCTATGGACTGAAGATCACCGAGCACGTCCCGATCGAGATCGAACCCACCGCTTACAACCGGCGCTATCTAGAGACCAAGCGTGACAAGCTTGGGCACCTCCTTCAACAGTGAGCGGGTGGTAAGGTGGTAACTGGAGGTGCACACAAGTCAGAGATCGATGCCACGGGAAAGCGAGTCGCGCTGGTGGTCGCGGAATTCAACGAGCAGATCACGAGCGAACTAGCCGCTGGTGCTCGTGAAGCGCTGCTCGCCGCCGGTGTGGTCGAACCCGATATCGAGGAACACCACGTGGCTGGCGCCTTTGAGCTAGCCCCCGCCTGCCGCCAGGTGGTCGGCTTGCGGCCAGACATCGATGCCGTTGTCGCGCTAGGTGCGGTGATTCGTGGCGAGACCCCGCACTTCGACATCATCGCCGAGGCTGCGGCTCAAGGACTTCAGCGGTTGGCGGTCGAACTGAACATTCCCCTCGGGTTTGGCGTGTTGACGACCGATACCCGAGAGCAGGCGGAGCAACGTGCTAGCCGGCAGGGTGGCGACAAGGGTGGAGAAGCTGCCCGCGCTGTGCTCTCGCAACTGTCCCTCTACACGCGCCTGGCCGAGACCGAACCCGCCGTGAGGGGATTTCGGGCTCGATGAAGCGTCGCCACAAAGCACGGCGTTGGGTGCTCCAGATTCTGTACGCATGGGAGATTCAGAGTCGCTCCCGGTCGCTTTCGGATGAAGCACAAGACTTCTTTAGTCGGCGGAGAATCGCTTCCGACACCCGGTCTTTCGCTGAAGAGATCCTCGCAGCGCTTTCGAACAACATGGATGAGATCGACGTGATGGTCGGTCAGTCAGCAGAGAACTGGGATCCCGCCCGGATGTCGGTCATTGATCGATCTATACTGCGGCTCGCCCTGGTCGAGTTCTGTTACATGAGCGACATCCCATTCAAGGTAACGATCGACGAGGCGATCCAGTTGGCGGATCGTTACGGCGGAAAGGATTCGGCTCGCTTCGTCAACGGGGTTCTTGACGCTGCAGGTCGGCGGCTCGATATCATTCCCTCCTGAGCCGCCCCACACCGCGGCTGTCAGCCCCGGGCCATGACTGAGCGCAGGCCCGCCCGCTACGGTGTTGTCGCAGACGTACACGCGAACCTCCAGGCGCTGACCCGGGCGGTACAGTACCTCGACGATGCGCGCGTAGACGCCATCTACTGTTTGGGCGATGTGGTCGGATATGGGGGTGATCCTGAAGATTGCATTCGGATCATCCGCGAACGCTGCGCCGGCACGGTCAGGGGGAACCACGATCACGCGGTCGTCGATCCATCGCTCAGAGGATGGTTCAACGAACACGCGCGCCAAGCGATTGAACGTCAAGCCGAGCTGCTTGGTCAGCCGGAGCTCGCCTGGTTGGCTGAGTTGCCATCGACGATCGATCTCGATGGAGTCACCCTAGGTCATAGTGGATTCGTCAATCCCGGTCGTTACAGATACATCAGTGATGAAGCCGACGCGCTGGTTGAGTTCGAGGCTCTGGCGACCCGTTACGGACTTGTTGGGCACACACACGTTCCGGCGGTGTTTGCTCAAACCGCTGACGGTGAGATCAACCGAGTCGACGTCGAAGGTCGGGAGGACGCAGCCGCGGTGGACGAATGCGAGGTACCTCTCGGCCCATACTGCCGGACGATCATCAACCCGGGTGCCGTCGGCCAGCCACGGGACCGCGATCCTAGGGCTGCCTGTGCTGTGCTCGATCTCGGCTCGGACACGGTGCGCATGGTCCGACTCGAGTACGATATCGCGGCAGCGCAGGACGCCATCGGTCGCCGCGGGCTCCCGCGTTTCGAGGCCGCCAGATTGGCAATGGGACTGTGACCGGCGGGCCGAACGTCCCACGCTGGAACCAGTTCTGGGGCGAGAAGGACGATCTCAAGCAGGTCTACCGATCCAGCCCGAGAGTGCTCGAGGCGGTCATGCGAGCGCTCCCGCCAGACGCAGAGCGAGTGCTCGAGGTGGGCGCCGGAACCGGACGCGACACCGCGTGGCTGTCCGAGAGAGGGCTCCTCGCGATCGCGCTAGACAGCTCTCCGGCCGCCTGGTCGCTCATGGCGCGGTCGGCGCCGAGCTTGGTGGGGCGTGGACTCGTTGGCGGCGACGCTCTGCACCTTCCGTTTGCGGACCTGACTTTCGACCTCGTATTCCATCAAGGCGTGCTCGAGCACTTTGGAAACCCGACGGCATTCTTGGCGGAAAACTCGCGGGTTACCCGACCGGGCGGCCTGCTGGTTGTCGACGTTCCGCAGACCTTTCATCCATGGACGTTCCTGAAGCGAATCGCATTGCGTTTGGACCGATGGTTCGCTGGCTGGGAAACCGAATACACGATCGGTCAGCTCCAACGGCTGGTATCGGGCGCTGGCTACGAGGTGATCGAGACCTATGGTGATTGGATGGTGCCGAGTTTGGCCTACCGGTTGCTTCGCCACGCGGCCGAGCCGATGACATCGCTGCCCCTAGAACCGCGTGGGCCAAGGGTTTTCCGGCGAGCGCGACGGGAAGTCCGGGATCGCTTGTTGGCACCGCGTGCTGCCCGCTACGTGGCACACACTATAGGGATCGTGGCTCGCAAGCCCAGTAACCCTTGATGCGCGTTCTTGTCATCAACTGGCAGGATTGGACGCACCCGTTCGCTGGTGGGGCAGAGTTTCATTTGCGTGAGGTCTTTGGTCGGATCGCTCGGTTGGGTCACCGCGTCGATCTGTTGTGCACGGGGCATCCGGGCGCACCTTCACACGAGCAACTGGAGGGGATCAATATCCTCAGGTGCGGACAACGATACCGCCTCTTCAATTACGTGGTGCCGGGCATCTACCGACGGGTTCTACGCCACAATGACTACGATGTAATCGTTGACGATCTGAACAAGATACCTTTCCTGTCACCGCTGTTCGCCGATAAACCGGTAGTAGCGCTGGTCCATCATCTTCTCGGCCGAACCGCTTACCGTGAGACGAACCCAGCGTTCGCGACTTATGTCTGGCTCGGCGAGCAACCGATCTCGCGCGCCTACCGGCACTCTGCTTTTATTGCGGTCTCCGATTCTACCGCTGACGAGTTGGTGCGGAGGGGCGTACGCCATGAGCAGATCACGGTGATCCCCAATGGCATCCCGGACGCGCCCTTCGATGAGCTAATCGGCAAAGAGAAGTCATCGACACCCCTTTTTGTGTACCTGGGTAGACTGAAGCGCTACAAGGCGATCGAGCTGATTCTAGAGGCTTTCGCTCTCGTGGTTCTTGACCATCCCGATGCCAGACTAGTGATCGCCGGTGACGGTGATCATCGATCGCAGCTCGAGCGTCGCGCCGCGGCGACCGGATCAGACCGGATCGAGTTCGTCGGTTGGGTCGAGGAAGACCACAAATGGGAGCTGCTCAGATCAGCCTGGGCGTTGTGTTATACGAGCCCCAACGAGGGATGGGGTTTATCCAGCCTCGAGGCTCAACGGGTGGGAACGATCCCCATCGTCAGCGATGCGCCGGGGTTGAGGGATACGATCGTGGCCGGCGAAACCGGGTGGGCGGTGCCGCACGGCGACGTGCAGCGCCTGGCGGCTGCCATGACACGAGTGATCGTAGAGCCAGCCGAGCGGCAGCGACTGGAACTGGCCGCCATCGAGCGGGCCAAGCACTACACATGGGACGCTGCGGCGACCCAGACCATGGCGGTGCTCCAGAAGGCGAGCGGAAAGAGCGCATGACGGCGGAGTCTCAAGACGGGTTCGCACTGGCGATTCCGGCGTATAACGAGGTCGAGAGCATGATCCCGCTGTTCGACGCACTGCGCAAGACATGGCTTGACCACCAACTGGGCGGCGAGATCTTGCTAATCGACGACGGTTCCACTGACGGCACCGCGTCGGCCGCGGCCGACGCGGCTCGAAACTTCCCAGTGCCAGTTCGAATCGAGCGCCATGCCGAAAACTGCGGAAAAACGGAAGCCATGGTGACCGCTTCGACCGCTACCCAGCAGCGCTACATCGTTCTGTTTGACGCAGATCTTCAACACGCGCCAGACGAGATTCCACGCTTCCTCGATAAGCTCCGAGAGGGATACGACGTGGTGACTGGCTGGAAACAAGGTCCTTACGAAAAACGGTTCGTCTCGGTTATCTACAACTGGTTGTCGCGGAAGCTCTTCAGGGTGCCAGTTCACGATCTCAACTCGATGAAGGCCTTTCGTAGAGATATCCTGGACGTCATTCCGCTGCGACACGACTGGCACCGTTTCTTCGTGGTCCTGGCGCATGACCACGGCTACCGGGTGGCTGAAATACCGATTAGGCTGTACCCGAGACGATTCGGGACATCCAAGTACTCTGGGACAGGACGCATACTCGCCGGTGTGCTCGACCTTTTATCTGTCAAGATGCTGACTTCGATCCTCCGTCGACCGCTCGTGTTCTTTGGTACCCTAGGCATCGTTCTAGGGGCAAGCGGGTTCGCGGTCGGAATCGTCGCTCTGTATTTCCGATTTGGGCTCGACCAAGGGTACCGACCCCTGCTCTACCTCGTCATACTGCTGCTCATCTTGGGCGTATTGCTCTTCTCTTTGGGTGTTTTGGCAGAGGGAATCGTCCAGGTTCGCGATCGCGTTGAGCACCTCGAGCGCCGGCTGCTCGACGCTGACAAACCACCGGACACTGAGGGGTGAAGCGCCCCGCACGCCAGGCTCTCGCAGGGTGACGCGCTTACTCCACGTCGCTACCGCCTGGCCGCGATCGACCGACGACGTGATCACGCCCTGGCTCGTCACCTTGTGCCAAAAACAAGCCGCGGCCGGACACGACGTGCACGTACTCGTACCCTCCTATCGCGGATTGGGCAGGCAGCGCCAGGGCCCGGTAACCGTTCATCGGTTTCGGTACGCGCCGTCCAGGTGGGAGCGACTGACCCACGAGGAGGCGACCCCGGATCGGCTACAGCGGCAACCAGCATACGCGCTGCTATTGCCTTCGTACTTGATCGCGGGAATGGCCGCCGGGCGTCGGCTGGGGCACCGGGAACGGTTCGATGTGGTGCATGTTCACTGGGCCGTACCTCACGGAGCGATTGGTTGGACGGCTTCAAGAGCTGCCGGGGCGGAACTCGTAACCACGTTTTACGGCGCCGAGATCCGGTGGGCGGAGACGCGTTTTCCAGCCGCCAAGGCGTTTCTGCGGTGGTACTGCCGACGGTCGAAGCTGGTCGCCATCTCAACCAGCACGCAGGCCTCGCTGGCGCCGTACACGCCGGCGGAGATCGAGATCATTCCATATGGCGTGCCATTGCCCGCGCACAACGGCGCGACCGGACCATCCTCCAAGGGTGCTGACCCGGTGATCCTGTTTGTCGGCCGTCTCGTCGAGCGCAAAGGCGTTCACCGCTTGCTCGAGGCGCTGGCTACGCAGCGAGATCATCGTTGGCTGTTGGAGGTAGTCGGATTTGGTCCCGAGCACGACCGGCTCGCGAAACTAGCTGAAGATCTCGGTATCGCCGGACGCGTCGAGTTCCTAGGCAAAGTCAGCCAACAAGAGCTGGTGACTGTGTATCGCCGGGCGGCGTGCTTCGTCTTGCCGGCTACGGTCGACGCACGTGAGGATACCGAAGGGCTCGGCGTGGTGTTGCTCGAAGCGATGACGTACGGAGTACCGGTGGTGGCGACCCGCCGAGGTGGCATCACCGACATCGTCGAAGACGGGCACACCGGGTTGCTGGTAGAGGACACGGTATCGGCGATTGCTGACGGCATTCGACGTGTGCTGGACGACTCGGAGCTGGCGAATCGAATCGGCTCTGCCGGTCGCAAGCACGTGCGCGGAGCCTTTGGCTGGGACACGATCTTGACACACCTCGATCAGGTGTACGCGAGGCCCGGTGGAGCGGTAACGATCCAGGATTGACGGGCGACTATTACATCCGGTGGCTGGCGAACCCCAAATACCGAGCATCGCGTCGCCAGAAAGCAGACCTTATCCATGCTGTCTGTCAGTCGTGGCTCGAGACAGCGCCGATGGTTGTCGATCTCGGTGCCGGTACCGGGCTAATCCGACGACGATTGGAGGAGCGGGCTGGTCGTCCGATCATCGGGTTTGAGATCGATCTTGCGTTCGTGGAGGATCCCGAGCGGATGGCGGTCGCTAATCTGGTGCGGCTACCGCTACGCGACCGGAGCGTCGACTTCGCGATCGCGAACCACGTCTACGAGCACGTCGGGAGCCTGGATGCCTTCTTCACGGAGCTTGCTCGAGTGCTAGCTACCAATGGTCGCGTGTACATGACAGCCGGTAACCGATTTGCGGTCATTGAGCCCCATTACCGCATCCCCACTTTGGCGTGGTGGCCCGAGTCAGTCGCAACGCGGATCCTGCGGTTGAGCGGGCGCGGAAAGCGTTACGCCGACATCAAGTTCACGACGCATCGTCGTCTGGCCGCTGCCGCCGGCCGTCACGGCTTGATACTCGACGATTTGACCGATCGAGTGCTCGTGACCGAGCTCGGTCGGTATACAAGCCGGATCGGTCGGATAGTGGGGCGGGTCGCCCGCTCGTTTCCAACCGAACCTCGGCGGCGGGCGCTGGACCTCTTCTCGCCGCAGTGGTTTTTCCTCATACGTCACGGAACCGCCCAATGACAGCGGCCGGAAAGGACAGGAAAGGGGGAAAGGGCAAAGCCCGACCGACTTCACCCCCGGCTCGGATAACACCGTCGCGTCGGATTTGGTGGCTGTTCTTGATCGGTTTGACGATCGCCACGCTGGCGTTCTTTGGGTCTTTCATCACCGAGCGCAACACCGTCATGTTCGGCACAGACATGTTGTCACAAGCCTATCAGAGTCGATCCTTCGCCGTCGAACAGGTTCAGTCCGGTCATGGTCTGCCACAGTGGAATCCGTTCGTGTTCGGTGGGTTGCCTTACCTGTCGACGCTGCCTTACCCGGTCTACTATCCAACGTCGCTCCTCTATTTCGCGATGCCACTCCACCGCGCGATCGGCTGGGGTTTCGTGTTGCATGTAATCCTCGCTGGCGCGCTCATGTACGGCCTGGCCCGCGAACTCAAGCTCGCTCCCGGGGCGGCGCTTGTCGCCGGCGTCGCGTATGGTTTTACCGGCTATCTGATGAGCCATCTGTACGCCGGTCAGGACGGCCGGATGTTTGCCATGAGCTGGACCCCGGCACTGTTCCTGCTGGCCGAGCGCGCGATAGCACGCCGTCGCCCGCACTGGTTTCTGTGGCTCGCGGCGGTCGTGGCGCTGCAAGCGTTTACACCGCACGTCCAGATGATGTATTTCGCGGCGTTGGGCGTCGCGGCGTATGTCGCATTTCGCTTGGTCCAGCTGTACCGGGAAACGCACGCCACCCGGACCGTTGCGCTGCTCGGCGCGTCGTTCGTTGGCGCATACGCGTTGGCTGGCCTGCTGGCGCTGATTGAGATCTGGCCAACCGCCAACATGCTACAGTTTTCGCATCGTGCCGATCGTGGGTACGAATACGCATCCTCGTGGTCGATGCCGGTACAAGAGACGCTGGCCACAGTATGGCCCGGGTTTCAGGGATACTTGCGCGAGTATTGGGGCACCAACCCGTTCAAGCTCCACACCGAGTACCTGGGCGCGGTACCGGTTCTGCTGGCGCTGTTGGCGCTGGTTGTTCGACGATCGGCCCGCGTATGGTTCTTCGCCGCGCTCGCCATTGGTGGCCTTCTCTTCGCCTGGGGCGCGGCGACACCAGTCCACCGCCTGTTCTACTGGACGCTTCCGATCATGAAGTCGTTTCGTGCACCGGCGATGATGTATTCGGTCGTCGCTCTCTCGACCTGCGTATTGGCCGGGTTCGGCGCCCAGTGTCTTTACGACCGGTGGGAAGCTCTGGCCGATCGCCGACATCTAGCCTGGAAGGTCGTCGGCGGCGTAGGCGTGGTCTGGCTCGCTCTGTGGGCCTGGGCAACCACCGCACCCGATGGATTTGCCACCATCTGGACGAGCCTTCTCTACGACACGCAATTCAGCGTCCGTCGCAGCCCCGACATCCTGCAGGCGATGCCCGCATTCGTCACGGGGTTGGGTTTGTTCGCCCTGTTCTGGGGTGCTGGCGTGGCGATCTGCTGGCTTGCCGCTCGTCGGCAACTCGCGCCGTTGATCGCATGTGCAATCCTGGCCGCCATCGCGCTGGTCGATCTCTGGCGTGTGGACCGGGACTTCTACGGCACGTTGCCGATCGAGCGCGTCACCCGTGCCGACTCGACGGTCGACTTTTTGCGGCAACAACCCGCACCGTTTCGCGTCTGGCCCCTGCCAACCGCCTACGGTCCCAACGACCTCATGCTGTTCGGGATAGAGTCGGTCACCGGCTCGCAGAACTTTCGATTGGGTTGGTGGGACGATCTGGTCGGTGAGGATTTACAAGGATTGGCGGAGCCACAGGTGTGGTCGTTGATGAATGTACGGTACGTCATCTCGGGGCCTGCCGTGCAGGCGGCCGGTTTCGATCTGGTTCACCAGGATGGGGGGCGTCACGTCTACGCGCGGCAAGCCGTGACGCCGCGGGCTTGGGTCGTCCATGACGCGGTGTCCGTCGACGATGCGCCTGACGCACGCGCTCGGCTGCTTGACCCCGATTTCAACCCCCTTCATATCGCGATCCTGACGAGCAAAGCGGAGCGTCCCGCGTTGGGCAGCGCGGAACCGGGATCGAGCACCGTTGAATGGGTCACACGCGACACCGATCGTCTAGTCCTCGACGCACAAATGGCAGCCGACGGATTGCTCGTCACGAGTGAGATCTACCACCCGTACTGGCGAGCTACGATCGATGGTGAGCCGGCACCGGTCTCGCAAGTCGACGTCGCTCTCCGGGCTGTCGCCGTTCCCGCCGGCGGGCATCGGATCGAAATGGAGTTTGAAGATCCGTTTGTCACCTACGGGCGATGGGGTAGCCTTGGCGGTTTGGCGCTCTGGCTCGGATTGTTGGTCGCTACGTGGCGCAGTAGGGACTCAGCAAGCTGAACCCGGTCGACGGCCCGGCGCGAGACCGCCGACGCTTGGCGTGGCTAGAGCGAGTCGGAGCGGCGATTGTACTCGTCGCTCTGGTATGGTACGTGGCTCGCCACTGGAACCAGGTCGAGGCTTATTCATGGTCGTTTCGCTGGCCCCGATTGGCGCTGGGCTCACTTTGCGTCATCATTGCATACAGCCTGTTCGTGATCCTGTGGCGAAAGCTCCTTTACGCATTAGGCGGTCGGTTGGCTTTGGTTGACGCGCATCGGATCTGGTACTTCGGCAATCTCGCGCGGTTCGTACCCGGCAAGGTGTTTCAGCTCGCCGGGACAGCCTACCTCGCCCGCGCCAAAGGTGTCTCCTCGACAACCACCGTTGCAGCCAGCGTGCTCGCGCAAGCGTTCGTGATTGGCAGTGCAGTGATCGTGACCGTCGCCACGTTGGGCGGCAGCTCAATCCCCGGGCCAACGTGGCTGCCATTCGTGGTGCTCGTTGGCCTAGCGGCGCTCGTCTTCACACGGCTGTTCGATGACGTCCGAGCCGTACTGACGCGCTGGCAATCCAGCGATGTCTCCGAGACTGTGTCGATCGGGATGCGTGAGCGCGGGTTGCTGGTGGTCGGCTACGTCGTCGCGTGGTTCTTCTTCGGCACCGGGTTCTACTTCTTCTTGTCCGGTTTAACGGTGGTGGCTGCGGCCGATCTCTGGCCGCTCATCGGCGTCAGCGCGGCCGGATATGCGGTCGGTTGGTTGGCGGTCTTCGCGCCGGGTGGCCTCGGCGTGAGGGAGGGCGTGTACGCACTTCTACTGGCACGGTTTCTACCGCCGTCAGCCGCTGCAGCTGCCGCGATCCTATCACGCCTCTGGTTGACCGCCGTCGAAGTGGCCGTGGCGGGCGCGCTGGCCGCCCTTTTTGGGTATCGCGACTTATCGAGCGCCCCCACCGCCGGTGGCGAGCAAAAGAAGTGAGCGGCACACTCGCCCTCATCGTGATCGGGGCCTCCGTGGTCGGATACGGCTTGGTGTCCAGCCGGATCGAGCGAACCGCGATCACCCCACCGATGATGTTCACTTTCGCTGGACTGCTCGTCGGTCCACTCGGACTTGCTCTCGCGACACCGGAGATCGGTCACGCCGCCATCCACACGTTGGCCGAGGTAACGTTGATGCTGGTGCTGTTCACCGACGCGGCGAGAATTGATGTCCGAACATTGATCCGTGATCACAACGTGCCGGTGCGTCTTCTTGGCATCGGGTTGCCCTTGACAATCGTCCTGGGTGCGTTGGTGGCGACCACTCTCTTTCCCTCATTCTCGATCTGGGAAGCTGCAGTATTGGGCGTGATGCTGGCGCCTACTGACGCCGCGCTAGGTCACGCGGTCGTATCCAACCCCCGCGTGCCGGTGCGGATACGCCAAGCACTCAACGTGGAGAGCGGGCTCAACGATGGGCTCGTGCTTCCCGTGTTGCTGATCTGCTTGGCGCTGGCCGGTGCCTCCGGGGCCTCGGATGGGACCATGGGGTGGATTCGCTTCGCGGCGCTCCAGGTCACCATCGGTCCCGCGGTCGGAGTGGCGGTCGGTCTGGTCGGCGGCCGGCTCGTCGATCGGGCCGTTTCCACGGGCTGGATGAACGACGTGTTTCGTGATCTCTCGCTGATCGGTCTCGCGCTGTTGGCTTTTGGTATCTCTGAGGCCCTCGGTGGGAACGGGTTTATCGCCGCTTTCGCCGCGGGTCTCGCGTTGGGCGCTGCCGTGCGTGATCATTGTCAGGGGCTATACGCCTTCGCGGAAGCTGAAGGCCAACTGCTCACATTGCTCGTCTTTCTCGTGTTCGGAGCCGTCCTGCTCCCGGAGATGTCTGGCCTGTTTAGTGGCAGCGTCTTGCTGTACAGCCTGTTGAGCTTGAGTGTGATCCGGATCGTCCCTGTTTGGCTCAGCTTGCTCGGGTTGAAGCTCAGTTGGCCCACGGTCGCGTTTGTCGGCTGGTTCGGCCCACGCGGGCTGGCGTCGATCTTATTTGGCCTGTTGATCGTCGAGCGCTCGGCTATAATGTCAACCGATCTCATTTTCTCGATCGTCGTCCTCACCGTATTAATGAGCATCGTCGCGCACGGGCTGACGGCGATCCCGGGCGCCGCCTGGTACGCTCGCCACGCCGACACGATGCGCGACAAACCCGACACCCCTGAGCTACAACCGACAAGCGAGGTGCCGCTGAGGTTCGGGTCCATCATCTCCAATCGCGATGCGTGACGTCCTCGTCATCGTCCCCACCTACGACGAGCGGAAGAATCTGCAATCGCTCGTACACGAGGTCCTGGCGCAGAGCGAGCGTCTGGAGGTACTCGTCATCGATGATGCTTCGCCGGACGGTACCGGCGAGGTCGCCGACGCGCTGGCGAAGAATGACGAGCGGGTTCACGTCATCCACCGTGCGGGCAAGCTCGGTCTGGGAACGGCGTACATCGACGGATTCCGCTTCGCGCTCGAGCGTAGCTACCAGTTGGTGTTCGAGATGGACGCCGACTTCTCACACGATCCCCGTCACCTGCCAGAGTTTCTGGAGTTGGCTGACGACTTTGATCTGGTCGTCGGTTCGCGCTATACCCGTGGTGTAACAGTCGTCAACTGGCCCATGGGGCGTCTGCTGCTGTCATGGCTGGCTAATGCCTACGCGCGAACGGTGACCGGATTGCCGCTCAACGATCTGACCAGTGGGTTCAAGTGCTATCGACGTAAAGTTCTCGAAACGATCGACCTGAATCGCATCCGCTCCAACGGCTATGCGTTCCAGATCGAAACCGTGTTTCGCGCGGATCGTGCGGGCTTTCGGCTGGTCGAGATCCCCATTGTGTTTGTCGATCGCAATGTCGGTAGCAGTAAGATGAACCGAGCGATCGTCTGGGAGGCTATTTGGATGGTGTGGCGCATGCGATGCTGGCGCATCGCACATTGGCTTGACCGGTCGTGAGGTCACGCTCATTCCTGAAGATGTCGGGCGGCGGAAACGATTTCGTAGTGCTCGACAACCGGTCGCACTGGTTTCCCGGTGGCGGCGAGCCGGTGGTCCGATTGTGTCGACGTGGCCTGGGCGTTGGTGCGGATGCGGTCTTGCTGCTGGAGGACGACCCCAACGCAGACGTGAGGATGGTGTACTACAACGCGGACGGTAGCGAAGCCCCAATGTGTGGTAACGGTGCGATGTGCATCGCCCGCTACGCGCGGATGATCGATGTTGCGACCCAACCACTGGTTCGCGTGGCCACAGGCAGCGGTACCCTGGAGGCACGGGTGGACGATCCCGCTAAACCGACCGTCAGGCTAAGGCTCCCCGAGCCGACCGGGCTTGTCGACAGCTACCCGGACCTGGAAGGATCCACGTACCAGCATGTCGGATTCGTCGACACGTCGACACCACACGTCGTAGCCACGGTCGACGAGCTGGCGACCCACGACATAAGCGGGGAAGGGAGGAGGTTGAGGCTGGACTCGCGATGGCAGCCCGCGGGCACGAACGTCGATTTCGTGACGATCCGAGATCGACACCGGATCCAGATGCGCACCTACGAGCGCGGCGTTGAGGCCGAAACGTTGTCGTGTGGAACCGGCGCGGTTGCGGCCGCCGTCCTGGCGTGGTCATGGGAGTCCGCAGAACCCCCGATCCGGGTCGAGACCAGCGGTGGCTTTCCGCTCGAGGTCGATTTCACACCGCCGGTCGGAGAGAGCGACCCTGCTGCACTCGCCCCGCATCTCAGCGGCCACGCGCGCGTCGTCTATTCGGGCGTTCTCGAAGAAATCTAAGCACCACCAACGGACAATGGTTCGGTCGCCAGGTTGATCCAGCGCCATGGCGAAACTACTTTGGAGCTGTCTGATGCGTGCTGACCAGCGGCGGGGGCGGCTTCCCGCCGCTCTCCGTTTTTACCCCCACAAAAGCGAAGCATGACTGAGCATCGTTACGACCCCCATACGATCGAGCCGAAGTGGCGCGCGGAATGGGAAGCCGGGGATCTGTTCCGGGCCGATCTCGAGACTGCGGCGGATCCCTGCTACGCGCTCGTCATGTTCGCCTACCCCTCCGGCGATCGACTCCATGTTGGCCACTGGTACCACTATGGGCCAGCCGACACGTGGGCCCGGTTTCAACGCATGTGTGGGCGATCGGTCTTCGAACCCATTGGCTTTGATGCGTTCGGACTACCGGCCGAGAACTATGCCGTGCGGACCGGAATCCATCCCAAGGATTCCACCGATCGCAACGTTGACAACATGATCGAGCAACTCAAGACGATGGGGGCGATGTGGGATTGGGAGCGCACGCTCAACACCAGCCAACCCGAGTACTACAAGTGGACTCAGTGGCTCTTTCTCGAGCTCTACAAGGCCGGGCTGGCCTACCGGCGGGCGGCACCCGTCTGGTGGTGCCCGACCGACCAAACGGTGCTCGCCAACGAGCAAGTCATCGAAGGCAATGTCTGCGAGCGCTGTGGCGCGCTGGTCGAGAAGCGAGACCTCACCCAATGGTTCTTCAAGATCACCGACTACGCGGATGAACTGCTGGATGGGCTCGACCACGTCGATTGGCCGATGCGAACGAAGACGTTGCAGCGAAACTGGATCGGTCGCTCAATCGGCGTCGACATTGATTGGCAGGTCGGCGACGGAGGGGCCTCGATCAAGACGTTCACGACTCGTCCGGACACGCTTTACGGCGTCACCTTTCTGGCGCTGGCGCCGGAGAACGGCGCGCTGGATGACATCGTGACCGATGTGCACCGGGACCAGGTCAACGGGTATCGCGAGCGTGCCCGTCGGCTCTCGGAGATCGAGCGCACATCGACCGACGCCGAGAAAACCGGCGAGTTCACCGGCGCCTACGCGCTCCATCCATTGACCGGGGAGCAGGTACCGATCTGGGTCGCGGATTTCGTGCTCTCGAGCTATGGCACAGGGGCGATTCAAGGTGTGCCCGCTCACGACGAGCGCGATTTCGACTTCGCCCGGGCGCTCAACCTCCCGATCGTGTGGGTGATTGAACCCGGTTCGACCGATATCGGCCGTGACGAGGCTTACACCGGTCACGGTACGGTCGTCGCATCGGGTCCCTACACCGGCATGCAATCAGAACAAATGCTCGGCCAGGTTACGGCCGACCTCGCGGCCAAGGGGCTGGGGAAAGCGACCGTCCACTACCGTCTCCGTGACTGGCTCATATCCAGACAACGCTACTGGGGAGCCCCGATCCCGATCGTACATTGCTCCGACTGCGGGGAGGTGCCAGTGGGGGTCGACGATCTGCCAGTCGAACTGCCGTACGACGTGGACTTTTCGCTTGGCGCAGGCAAGAGCCCGCTCGAGCGTTCGGAAGGGTTCATGAGCGTGGCTTGCCCGAGCTGTGGCTCCGAGGCGAGGCGCGATCCCGACACGATGGACACGTTCGTCGACTCAGCGTGGTATTTCCTGCGCTATTTGTCACCCGACGACGACGAACGGCCGTGGAACCGGGACTTGATCGATCGGTGGTGCCCGATTTACCAGTACTCGGGTGGAATCGAGCACGCCGTCCTACACCTGTTGTACGCGCGGTTCATGGTCAAGGCGATGCGCGACCTCGGCCACCTCGACATAGGCGAGCCATTTCAGCGGCTCGTTCACCAGGGGACGATCACCAATCGCGGGACCAAGATGTCAAAATCCCGGGACAACGTGATCAGCCCTGACAGCTACATCGATGAGTATGGCGCCGACGCTTTCCGCGCTTACCTGATGTTCGGTTTCGCGTTTACCGAGGGCGGCGATTGGAAGGACGAGGGGATCAAGGCGATCGCCGCTTGGCTGCAACGGGTATGGCGATTTGTCGATCGTCATCGGGCCCTTTGGGATGAGACGGCTGAGCGCGATGGGGGAGTCGCTGACTCGGAAGCCGCGCGATCGCTGCAGCTTGTCCTGCACAGATCCGTCAAAGGAGCGACCGAAGATCTCGCCAGTTGGCAGTTTAACACCGCTATCGCACGGATCATGGAGCTCGTCAACGAGTGTTACCAGTACGCACCGGTTGAAGAAACCCGCGAGCCCGACAACGCGTCGCTGCTGAGAACCGTGATCGAGACGATGATCCGGCTCCTGGCACCTGTCGCGCCCCACCTGAGCGAAGAAATGTGGGTCATGACCGGTCACCAACCGCCGGTTGTCGACGCAGGATGGCCCGAGTATGACCCCCAGATCTTACGCACTGAGGAAGTGACGATCGTGATACAAGTCAACGGGAAGGTGCGCGACGAGATGCGAGTACCGCGCGACCTGTCCGACGAGGAGGTCGAGGCCCGGGCGTTGGCCCATGGCCGGATCCCAGGGCTGCTCGATGGCCAGCACGTCCGCAAGGTCATCGTGGTGCCGAACAAACTGGTGAGCCTGGTCGTCTAACCCACCGCGCCTGCCAGGAGTTTTTCATCCATGCGAATCCTCTCGAACAAGAACACGGTGTGGCGCGACTCGTACGACCGCATCCGGCGCTGGAGCCTGCTGGTGGCGATCGGAGTCCATGCGTTCATCTTGCTCGCGCTGCCGAGGGTGATCGCCGATCGAATTCACGAGGCGTTGATTCCGTCGCCGTACGTGTTCATGATCCCGGGTGGACCCGGCAGCGAGCTGGAGGTGGTTGCGCTTCAACCGCCATCCGAGGAAGTCGCCGAGACAAAGCCCGCGCCCGAGCCGGTCGAAGAGGTGGTCGAAATCGAGATCGCCGAGGCTCCGATCGAGGAGACGGTGCTCGAGCCGGATGCCTCCCCGAGCGACGGTGAAGGTCGCGATGACGGTGAGCCGGATGGCGAAGGAACGACGGACCCGGCTGCCGGTCGGGGCGGTGGGGTCGTCAGTCCGCCGCGGCCCCTGCACCTCGTCGTTCCGAGGATCCCCGATGGTCTCGACAAGAAGCGGGTCCGCGGCGCGTCGATCCACCTCCTGGTCGAAGTGCTGGCCGACGGATCGGTTGGAGAGGTCAGAATCGAGAAAGGGAGCCGTTTCGCCGTGCTCGACACTGCAGCGCTGGCGGCCGCCAAGCAAATGCTCTACGTGCCCGCCCAACGCGGAGGCAGCGGAGTCGTCCAATGGACACGCGCCGAGATGCGCTTTTAAGCCTGCAGCCCGCTTGACCCGCCTAGACCGCGCTCCTAGACTCCCCAGGGCTTCACCCGGCTATCCCCGAACCCGGATCCAACTCCATGGTGACTACGACTCTCGAGCCGCGTGTTCTAGCCGTCCGGACAATCCCAAACGTCGCACCCTCGCTGGTCGAAGCGCTGGGGTTGCGGCCGTCGCACGCCGCGATCGGGTTTCTCACCGTCGACCAAGACGACCCCACGTACGTTGCGGCCGACGAGGCGACCAAGAAAGCCGAGGTCGATGTCGTGTTCGCGCGCACGTTCTATCGCACCGGCCCGCGGTCAAGGTTGGAACCACCGACCTCTGAAACCCTCGTAGTATTGGCTGGTGATCGAATCGGGGAAGTCAAAGCAGGAATTGATGCTACGATCGCTCACCTCGAGTCGCGTGTCAGCTACCGGTGGGCCGACGATGAGGGCTGCTGGCCGTACTTAGCGCA
>Ga0255057_10000230_pt1 | contig 31414 bp, 24 predicted proteins | sample Cases_109_6_MG_FD_189022 | JGI IMG/M metagenome (GOLD analysis project Ga0255057, IMG submission 189022) | Seawater microbial communities from Amundsen Gulf, Northwest Territories, Canada - Cases_109_6 | ecosystem: Environmental > Aquatic > Marine > Gulf | place: Canada: Northwest Territories... | reverse complement strand
TAGAGATCGAGAAGGAATTGGACCCCGACGACTACTCTGCTGCCTTTGGCCGTGGGTCGGCACGGCCATACGACGAACTGGTCAAAAGCGTCCTCGACGGCGTGTCGAGGTAGCGGACTGATTGGGTTTGGTTCAAATGCATAGAGAGAAGTTGTGTGGTTTGACGTCGGTTTGAGCTCGATCCGCAGGTCCGCCTGAATCTCCAATGCCCACCGGGGCCCTTCGCCTCGACACTTCCTGATTCTTTCTTGGCACGAAAACGTTTGATTTTGGCGTCGGGTTTGACACGGGATCAGTCGTGTGGACTCTGAAACGAGGGTGTGCAGATAGAGCAGCGTCTGGGTCCGAGGCCGGGCCGGGCCAATAGGGAACCGTGCGGGGGCCAGAAGCAAAGCAGTCCTCACTTCCATTGCAGACCGGGCTGAGAGAATCACTTCTAGGCTGACAGGCCTTGGTGCCATGTCAGGCGTGAAGCGGCAACCGACCGCTGACAATTCTCGCTTACTAACGGAGGGAACCTTGGACCCTGGAATCGAATTTGCTCCCGCCGCCGCAAAGGAGTTCTACGAACGATCCCGAAGTATTTGGCTTCGGGCCTCCACTGAGCAGGCGGAGACGTGGCGTCGTATGGTCGCATTTGGTGGTGAGCCGATTGCCAACACCGAAGGTCTGATGCGCATGGATCGGGTCGGGGTGCAGAACTTCTTGCTGACCTCAGACGGCATTTCTGACGACGAAATAATCCGCATGCAGGATTCTGACTCAATCGAACAACGTGCCATTTCTGAGGGCCAACTTCGCGCGGAAATGTCGGAGCTAAGGCGGGCGATCAACAGCACGCAAGGTGCACTAGTGCGCGATGGCGTCCCCATCGGCATCAGAGTCCTTACACAGCTCGACAAGGAAGCAGGAACGAGATACTCAGCCGAACTGACTGGGGCAGTCCTGACATTCGCCGAGGCTGTGATACTGGCCGACGACGAGGGCACGGTTGCTGAACGGATTGCTCTGGCCGAATTGACCCAACACATCGCCGATCACATTGAGGGGCACGGGATCTCAGGCGACTCAGAAAATGGCGAAACAGATTCTTCAGCACCGGCGGAACCAGATGTAAGTGTCGAAGCGCTTATTGCTGAGATGGATTCGCTCGTTGGGTTGCAGGAGCCAAAGCAGGAGATCCGGGAGTTGGTTGATTTCATTCGTGTCCAGAAACTCAGGAGGGAAGCCGAGTTGCCCACCCACGACTCGTCTCACCACCTGGTATTCACAGGGAACCCGGGGACAGGCAAGACAACGTTGGCACGGCTCGTCGCAGAGATATACGGGAGCCTCGGGGTCGTATCCCGAGGGCATCTCGTCGAAGTCGACCGGTCACAGCTCGTCGGCAGCTACGTTGGCCAAACAGCCCCCAAAGTAAAGGCGAACGTGGAGCAAGCCCTCGGTGGCGTTCTTTTCATCGATGAGGCCTACTCGTTGGCAGGGCGGGGTGAGCAGGATTACGGCAAAGAGGCCATCGATGCCCTAGTCAAGGAAATGGAAGACGAGAGGGGTGACCTCGTCGTGATCGCAGCGGGTTACCCGCGCCCTATGGAGGAATTGCTCGGCTCGAATCCCGGTCTCGCCTCGAGATTCAGGACAACCCTCCATTTCCCCGACTATTCGACCGACGAGCTGATTGAGATTTTCGGATTGTTCTGCGACGGAGCCGGATACAAGCTCTCTTCGGAGGGTGAGGCCTTGCTTTGCCGGCGACTCGATGAGGCTGAGCGTGGTGAAGGTTTCGGCAATGGGCGGCTAGTGAGGAATTGGTTTGAGGACGCAATCGAGAGCCAGGCAACGAGGCTGGTCGCAGCAGGATTGACCGATGTCGAGTCCCTGCAGCGCCTGGAAGCCGTCGACCTTGGTGAGCATTAGGCATCACGTAGTGCTAGCCGGAGACCGTGTGATAGGTTCAGGGTCGAGATTGAAGCGACTTGAAGGCAGTGATTGCGCCGGCAGTGGACTGATGTTGCGGCATGATTGGGGTGGGCAGAGATGAAGAGTTGGTGGAAGGCGGTAATGGCGTATCCGGCCACCTGGGTCGCCATCGCTCTGGTTGCTCTTGGTATTTGGATCATTTTGGCGCTTCTGGAACCTCCCCTTTTCATGACCGTCATTCTCCTGGCTATTGGTGGCGTGGCGATCATCGCCTGGCCGATTGCAATGTCGGCCACCGGCACCTTGTCTCGCCTCCAGTTCGAGGCTCCGAAGCTGCCTGAGGTCGGGGTGGAAGAGATGGCACAGCTCACCGCTGAGCTGGAAGCACTCGATGACCCCCGGCCTGGGCAGCAGCTCAATGCGCTTCAGGAGAAGCGCGAAAACCTGGTTGAAGTCCTCAACCGCAGATTAGAGGCCGGCGAGCTGACTTATGCCCGATATCTGTCAACGGCCCAGCAGGTTTATCTGGCAGCGCTCGACAATCTCAGTGAGGTGGCTGTGGCCGAGCGCAGCATCAGCGCGATCGACAACGAGTACATCGACTCACGGCTGGAAGACCTTGTCGACCAGGAGGGTGACACGGCCGTTGCCGAACGTGAGTCGCTGCAAGATCGGCGCTCTCTGCGTGAGACGCAAGAGAAAAGAATTGTTGACTTGCTCGCACAAAACGAATCGGCGATGACGATGATCGACAAGACAGCCACCGCCCTGGCAGATGCTCCTATTGGCAAAGACCAGCAGGATGCCGATGCCGCAATGGCTGCACTTAGAGAATTGGCAGAACGAGCAAGCAAATACGCGGTATGAGATTCAAGAAAGGGGCTGACGCGCCCATGAGCACAGAGGGGTATCGAGAATGACAGGTCCCGGGCAACTAGCTGAAGCCGATGGCCCCAAATTCGAACTCGACTTGAACGTTGAGCAGACAAAGGCGGAGTTGGCTATCCCAGAGCCAGAGCCACAGGCCGATGCCGAGTTGCAGGACAAGGTTCGAGAATATGCCGACCAGTTGCTCACCTTCGACCCGGCGGACCAATCCTCTCGCGATGCCACCCGAGTCACGGTTGATGAGATGGGTCGGGACCTTCAGCGCCGTTCGGCTACCCGCAGCAAGATGCTGCAGCAGCCGGTGCGGGACATGGCTCGGGGCGGCGAGGATGGCGGCAAGGTTGCCAAGTCCTTGGTCGATCTCCGAATCGAGGTGGAGAAGATGGACCCCGCCTCGGTCGACCTCGATCCCGGGTGGTTCACTCGCCTTGTTGGCAGCATCCCGGGTGTCGGAACGCCTTTGAAGCGGTACTTCATGAAGTACGAAAGCTCACAAGTAGTGATCGATTCGATCATCAAGTCCTTGGAGGGCGGCGGCGACCAGTTGAAGAGGGACAATGTGACTCTCGGTGAGGATCAGAAGCAGATGCGGGAGGTGACTTTATCCTTGGCAGAACAGATTGCTCTAGCGCAGGCTCTGGATGAGAGCATTCAATACAAGCTCGAGCGCGAGATACCGAGTGACGATCCACGCCGCCAGTTCATTGAAGAAGAGTTGGTCTTTGCGTTGCGGCAACGGACGATGGACCTGCAGCAGCAGCTTGTAGTGAATCAGCAGGGCGTTCTTGCGACGGAGCTGATCACCAGAAATAACAGAGAGCTCATCAGAGGTGTGAATCGGGCGATCGATGTGACTATCAGTGCCCTCCAGGTGGCGGTGACTGTGGCTCTCGCGTTGGCCCACCAGAAGATCGTGCTCGACAAGGTCGAAGCTATCAATAGGACGACGTCCGACCTCATTGCCGGAACCGCCGAGCGACTGAAGACGCAGGGAACCGAGATCCACGAACGAGCCGCGGGCACGATGCTCGACATGGATTCCCTGCGATCTGCCTTCGCAGATATCAACATCGCTCTCGATGAGATCTCGCGCTATCGCAAGGAAGCCCTTCCGCAGATGGCCAGCACGATTCTGGAGCTCGATCAGCTCACCGAGGAGGGAGAGGCTGCAATCGAACGGCTCGAGAAGGGGCAGGCGGCGAGCTCGGCTATCAATCCCGACGCGGCAAGTTGAGATGCGCGGGGTCGCAGGGAGAGCGCAATTGAGGGGCAAGCAGCTCTCTGTTCGAGTGATCGCCACGATGGCGGTTCTTGCCCTGATGGTCGCAAGTTGTAGCAGTGAGGTTGAACCACTCGATAAAGCGGAAGCCGAGCAGCAGCTGCAGGAACTTGTTCAAGACATAGGTGCTCAGGATGCGCTGGTGACAACGCGTGCATCTGTCTCGATCGACACCCAAGACCTGGCCGACACCCTGCCAAACATTGACATATTTCCCATCGTTGGCTCCCCTCGGCCAGGCGGGACTCAAATAGTCGCCGAGATTTTTGTTTCTACCGAGAAGTCGGGCGAAGGAACCAACGGCTGGATCGTCGAAGTTGCGGAATCATTCAACGCCTCCGGTCAGACGTTGGATGATGGCTCAACCGCACAGGTCGCGATTCGTCGAATCCCTTCAGGGACGGGCTACCAGTACATTGCGGCCAACAAGAGTCTGCCGGCCGGGTTCAGCCCCTCAAATCACTTATGGATCGAGATGGCGCAGGTTCATGGGCCCATGACCCCGATCCGTGAGCAGCTAGTGCCGAATGTTGCCGGGATTGTCATGAAGTCTGAGACGGTCGAGGAGCTCGAGGCGAAATATGGTTCGCTTGATGCCAGCGTCCTTGTCGAAGCGGTCATCGCCGGCGACGTCGTTATGGGCTACACCGATCCCTTTGCTTCTAGTACCGGTCTCAACTTCTTGCTGACAGTTCTCGACGACTTCGCTGGTGGCGAAGAGGACCAGCTCCTATCCCCTGATGTGGCGAGCGTTTTCGAGGCCTTCCAACAGAACGTCCCCTTTGTGGCTCTGACGACGCTGCAGATCCAAGAGTCAGTTGAGAAAGAGAACGGGACTCTCGACGCGTTCGTGATGGAGTATCAAACCTATGTCAACACCGATTCCCTGAGGTCTGGATTCGAGTTCATCCCGTTCGGGATAAATCACGACAACCCGTTGTATGCGGTGGGAGGCGCTTCGGCCCAAGAGCTCGAGGTGCTCGAACTCTTCGCTGCCCATGCCGAACGTCAGGAGTTCCGTGACCGCGCAGCGGATTTGGGGTTTGTGCCACCCGATTACGACTCGACGGTGGCAATCCCATCGGGTCAGACGCTCATCGAGGCCCAGCAATTGTGGAAGGACAAGAAGGATGGTGGCCGGCCCGTCTACGCGGTGTTCGTGACCGACGTGAGCGGATCCATGTCCGGTACGCGAATCCTAGCTGTATCCACGGCGCTGGAGTCAGCGCTTGGCTTCATCAGTCCGAGCAGCTCCGTGGGCATGGTCGAATTCAGCGATGTGACGCGAAAGAGGCTCGAGATCGCGTTGTTTGACCTCAACCAGCAGGGTAGATTTGCGGCGGCGGTCCAGGAGATGAATCCAAATGGCGGTACCGCTATGTACGACGGCATCCTCGTCGGCCTGTCCATGCTTGTGGAAGCCCGAAATGCGGATTCGGATATAAAACCATTGCTGTTCGTTCTAACCGACGGTGAGACTCGAGACGGACTGACTTTCAATGACGCCGCACCAGTGATCGCGGGGCTCGGGATACCCGTATACACCGTCGGATTCGAAGCCAACCTCGACGAGCTTGCTCAGCTGTCCTCTCTAGTGGAGGCAGCCAGCATCAACGCCACCGAAGATGATGTCGAGTTCAAGATGGCTTCTCTGTTCAACGCCGGGACCTAAGCGAAGTGAAGCCACTCGCTTTCTGGGTGGTCGGATTGGCGGTCGCACTGGGCATTTTTGTTGTGGTCGTCAACATCGTGCGGGAGACAGGTCGGGTTCTGGTCGTGGTCGACAGCTCGTTTCCGATGACCGAGGTGTGGGACGCCGTGTCTGACGAGCTCGACGAGATTGACAACCAGCGTTTCTCTGAGTTCGCCCTGGCAACCGAGAAGTCTCTTGTGCATTCCTGGAGTTCGGAGTTGAGGCTGGGGCCGGTCACGCCTTTCGCACCGTGTGACTTCGATGAAATCGCGGGGTACACCGAGGTCAAGGACGCCGATGACCTCATCCTGATCACGACATCAACGTCGTGCTCGACAGAGGCCTTCTCTGACTGGAGCATCATCATTCTCGATCCGTGAGCCCTGTGAAGCGCAGGTTTCGGTCTCAGGGTGTGCCCATGTCCACCGAGCCCTTTGGATACTCCAAGGGACCTGGAACTCGTCACCGTTCCCGTTTGGCGTCGGTTTGACGGACGGCCGACTGCTGATCGGGATCCTCAATCCCCAAGGGTTCTCAAGGGTCCAACACGTACTAGTTCTTCGTCGGCCGTTTGCCCTCAGCCGAGATTGCCCACGATCATCTCTGTCCTCTCCGTTCGTGTAAGCGCTCGGCCCTGCTTCAGGCCAACTCGCAAACCGCTGTCGCCTAATTCGGTGGTCAGAGCAGTCAGCAGTCGTTTCCTCCGAGTTCCTTCGAAGATTGGTTCCAGGGGTGAGTGTTTCTCCTCGAGGGTCTCCAGAATTCCGAGCAGCTGAACAGCTCGGCCCGATCTCCCCGAGCTGTGCTCAAGGTCAGCGCGGGCAAGGACCAGTGGCAGCTGATAGTAGAAAGTTGCTTGGAATTCGGTGTCGGCAAACAGCTTGGCGACACTGGCGTCGAAGCGCTCTTGGCTTCCATTCTCTCCAAGATCATGAGAAGCCACAGCCCGCATTGCCTCACAGAAGTTGACCCAGAAGGAAAGCTGAGTCGTCTGTGCGAGCTGAATCGCCTCGTCGAAAAGTGGTATTGCTCTGGCCGGCTGATCGATTGAGAGTTCGAACACCGCGGACAGACAGATCGCCTCGACGGTGCTGTGAGTGGAGTTGAAGGCATTGGAGGCGTTAACGCTTTCGATGTAGCCGGCTCTGGCACCTTCTATGTCTCCCGACCTGGCTGCTGCCTCGGCGAGATTGCCCAGTGCCATTGCCACCCCAGCGCCATCTCCGACACGCCAGCCGATCTCAAGCGCCTCCTCCCAGAGCTCTGTTGCCTTGTCAAAGCGTTGTTCGTATTGCCAAATGTTGGTGCCCAAACTGATGAGCGCCGAGGGGTACCCGTGGCGGAGAAGGGCGGGATCTCCCTCCCGTGCATCTAGTTCCCGGTAGATCGATATCGCCTCCTCCAGCATTGGACCGGCCGCTCCGGGATCGTCCGTGTAGCTCTTCAGTGTGCCGAGACCCACCATCACTTTGGCGCTAACGAGATTGTCGGCGTCCCCTCCCGTCTCGTACATTGCGCTCAGCCACCGCACGCCTTCGCTATAGCGGAAGGTGACCTTCCAGAACCGCCAAATCGCTCCGGCCAGTCGCATGCCGACGCTCGGCTGTTGAGCGTCAAGTGACCACTCCATCGCTAGCCGAAGATTGTCAAGTTCGACATCGAGACGATCCCACCACTCCTCTTCCTTGTCTCCGCGCACATGCGGTTCGGCCGCTTCAGCGAGTTTCATGAAATAGTTGGCATGGCTCTCTCGGATCTGGTCGAACTCGGAAGTCGCGACGAGTTTGTCCATCGCGAACTGACGGAGCATCTCAAGTACGCGATATCGAGAATCCTGACCTGATACTTCGACAATCACCAAGGACTTGTCTACGAGAGCCGGTAAGTGTTCAAGGACGTCTAGCTCGGTCAGTCGACTATCCGTGCAAACACGCTGCGCCGCCTCGAACCCAAAGCCACCTTGGAATACGGAGAGTCGTACGAACAGGATTTGCTCACGTTCGTTGAGAAGGCGGTAAGACCAATCGATGGCCGCAGCCAGCGTTTGTTGCCGAGGGTCAGCTGACCGGGAACCACCAACGAGCAGCCTGAAGCTCTCATCCAGATTGTCAGAGATCTGTCGAGGGGTGAAGGTTCTTACCCTTGCAGCAGCCAACTCGATTGCGAGAGGAATCCCATCCAACCGCTGGCAAATCTCCGCGATCGCAGGTGCCGATTCAGCTGTAACCGCAAACCCAGGATTGGCTGCGGTCGCCCGTTCGATGAAAAGGCGGAGAGCATCGTATCTCTCGAGGTCGGGCAACCCGATGCCAGTCGCGTTGTCGGGCAGAGACATGGGTTGTAGCCGATAAATGACCTCACCGCCTACCCCAAACACCTCCCGGCTGGTGGCGAGAGTTCGGCACATCGGGGCACCCATGAGAAGCTCGGTTGCTAGGGCGGCTACAGCCTCGATCAGATGCTCACAATTATCAACGAGAAGAAGTAACTCCTTGTCCCTCAGATACTCCAAGACCGTTTCGAGAACGGGTTCACCAGGACGTTCCTTGACCTGGAGAGCCTTAGCAACCTCTGTAGCGACAAGCTGCGGATCGGTCACGGCGCCCAAACTCACCAGCCATACACCATCCACGAACTCAGGGCTCAAGATTGTTCCCACTTCTAGCGCCAGGCGCGTTTTTCCGGCTCCACCGGCTCCAATCAGGGTTACGAGACGCTCTGCTCTTACGAGGTCTTCCACATCCACAACCTCCTGACTCCTCCCGACGAATGATGTGGGGAGACTCGGAAGGTTGTGTGTTGCCAACTGCGGTGTTCTCAGTGGAGGAAAGTCGGTTTGAAGCCCGGAAGCCACGAGTTGGTAGACAAGCTCCGGCTGGACAAAATCACGAAGCCGGTGCTCCCCAAGACTTCGAAGTTCCACATCCTCCGGAAGCACGGGCGAGGCCAGCCCCTCAGAAACAAGACTCACTAGCACCTGGCCACCGTGGGCAGCGCTCATCAGCCTCGACGCCCGGCTGAGTGAAGTCCCGAAGAAATCGCCATCGCGTTCCTCCGCCGGCCCCGAATGGATAGCCATACGAGCCTTCAACCTTCCAATCTCGGGGTGGTCTGTCCCAGCCAAGAGTCGTTGAGCAGCAACAGCAGCCAACAGAGCGCTGGCCGATGATTCGAAAACTGCCGCAGCGCCATCTCCTGTGTTCTTAAAGACGACACCGCCCTGATCCTCAATCGCAGTCCGAATCTGTTGATCATGCATCGCAAGAGCAGTCTGCATTGTTTCTGGGTGTGCTTCCCACAAACGCGTGGAACCCTCGATATCACTGAACAAGAAGTGGAACGTGGGCACGTCTTCACGCTACTCCGGACGCCCGCAACCCTCCCTCGCCGACCGCTTGGCGGCAGCACCAGGTTTTCAGCTCTGTTGGACTGCACGACACAGGCTGCTCAGTCCGTGGTCACCTCTTGCCTGGCTGCAGCATCGGTGTTGTCAGTGCCATGGTTTTTCACGCCGTCGATCGCTATGGCCGATTTCCAAGTCGATCAACCGAGAGCAATTCCTTTGGCCAAGTTTTTGGAGTCCATACCGAGGTCGTCCCACTCGAGTCCCGAACGGCGGGCCCAGAACAGTGCAAGCCCGGTTGCGGCCAGGTTCTCGATTACGTAGCCATGCTTTCTGAGCAGCATGCTCTGGACAATGTTGTACGCCCGTTTGACACTGTCCCGGCGAGCGCCAAAAAATCCCAACAACCGCGGGCCTCCCCACCCGAACACCACCTGATTCTTCCGGCGCTTTGGTCTGATCTGGCGCGCGAAAGACTTGGTCAGAGGGCCGTGAACAAACTACGTAGTTTTCACCAGTTGGAGTGCATTGAGCCGCACCTGGTTGTAACGGACGGTTCAGTCGGCGGGGAGCGGCCATAGCTTCTCGGGTGGCAGAGTCACACGGACGGTGCTGCCCACTGCATGGCTCTTCGCATCGTCGATTGGGACGTTCGCCTCCAGGTCGATAGTCCCCGCTGTGAGCTGCATCCGGATATGGCTGCCCCGGAACTCCGCTGCGATGACCTTGCCTTCGAAGGTGTTCGCCTGGCCCTCCGCAGCGTCGAGCACCACAGCCTCGGGGCGGATGGTCACCAGCACCTGTCCCGTTGCAGGCGATTCAGATGTCACTCGCAGCCGCCCCAGCGGGGTCACGACTTCATTGTTCGTCCTCTCCCCGGGGATGAGGTTGTTGGCGCCGAAAAAAGTCGCGACCCATGCTGAGGCGGGACGTTTGAAGAAATCACGTACTACGCCCTCTTGAACCAGGCTCCCGTTTCGAATCAACGCAACATGGTCGGCGACGACGATCGCGTCCTCCTGATCGTGGGTGACGAGAAGCATTGTGAGTCCGAGGCTGCGCTGCACTGCGAGCAGGAGCTCACGCATCTCGCCGCGGAGGTCGGGATCGAGGTTGGCGAGGGGCTCATCCAACAACAGCAATCTAGGCGAGACCACCAGCGCTCGGGCGAGCGCCACACGCTGCTGCTGACCACCGGAGAGCTGTTCGGGGCGTCGGGTTCTGAGGTCCTGAAGGCCCACGAGTTCGAGCATCTCAGTCACGCGACGGCTGCGCTCGGCTGGGGGCGTCTTGCGCATGCGCAAACCGAACCCAACGTTGTCCTCGGCCGTGAGTTGGGGAAACAGCAGAGCGTTGTGAAACACCATCGGGGCGTCGCGTTGCGGCGCAGGCAGGTCAAGGATGGACTCGCCGTCGAACCGGATGTCCCCCGAAGTCGGTCGGAGCACTCCTGCGATCATCTTGAGCAGTGTCGTCTTCCCGCTCCCGGAGGGACCGAGCAGCGCCGTGACGAGGCCGGGCTGAATGGTGAGCGAAAAGTCCTCGACTGGGTGCACGGCTCCGAAGTGCTTCGTCAAGCGAACCAAGTCCACGCGGGTCGTCATGTGCCCGTTGTCCCCAAACCGGCCCGCACGACGTGGCGGGACGCAACGGCCAGGAGTGCCAGCACCGGCAATGCAGACACAATGGTGAGCGCACCGGTGATAGAAGCATCACCGCCGTTGGCCGTCGAGACAAGAAGGACGGGAAGTGTAAGTATTTTTCCTCCACCGATCTGGAGGGTGAGAACGTATTGGCTCCACGACACGATGAAGGCGAAGAACCCGGCGACGATCAGGCCTGGCTTGATGGCGGGCATCGTCACATGTCGAAAAACGTTCAGGGGACTGGCCCCGAGCGTCGTGGCTTGTGCCTCGAAATCTGGGTCATAGTTCGCGAACACGCCTGCTAGGACGAGCACGGCGTACGGCGCGGCAAGGATGAGGTGGACGAGCACAACTCCCCAGAAGGTTCCCGAGAGACCCAGACGGATGAAGGTGATGTCGAGGCCGATCGCAACGGCAACCGCGGGCACCAGTAGCGGTGTCAACACTAGGAACTCAAGCGCTCGCTTGCCGCGGAAGGATCGCAGACCGAGCACTCTTCCGGCCGGCACACCCACGACGAGCGACAGGGCGGTGACCGTCGCGGCCACACCAACGCTCCACCCCAGGGCTTCCCAGGTGCCTCCATCTGTGGCGAGCACGATCCGCCACGCACGGATACTCCACTCGGCGGGAAACAGTTGTGGGAAGACGTACCCGCGGGCAAATGAGTTTATGACCAGAGGAACGAGCGGAAGAAGGATGATGGCGACGATCAGGACGGCGGCGATCCGACCACCCCCGGTACCTCTAAGCCGCCGTGGTCGGCTCGGCTTTCGGAATGGCGAAGGCGATGGGGACGTGACCCGGTTCGTCTCCTTGGTCGCCGTCACGTTTGATCCTTCCGCAGGACCCGGCGGACCAATGCCAGGTACAACAGCGTTGCCGCCATCACGACGAGCGACATGATCACTGCCAGGGCCATTGCTTCTGGGCGCACCCCAAGGTCAACGTTGGTGTGGAGCCGATAGGCGAGGACTGGAAGGGCGCTCGGAAAGCTCTGGCCCAGCAGCAGCGGCACCTCGAACGAGCCGAAGGCGAACGCGAAGACGATCACCGACGCCGGCGCCACGGCGGGTACGAGCAGCGGCAAAGTGACGTGACGCAACCGCTGCCGCGACGATGCGCCCAGCGATGCCGCCACGTTCTCGTAGCTCTCGCCAACGGTCCCCAGCACTCCGAGCGCCACGATCGCAATGAAGGGAGCGTCCTTCCACACCAACTCGGCGAGGATGCCCAGCGAAAACGGGTCGTACACCACGGCGGGGAACTCAGAGGCGGCCTCGATTATCCCTGTTGCATGCCCCAGTCGAGCGATCAGGCCGCTCTGGCCAAGAAGGTGAACCATCGCAAGGGCTCCAATGACGTGCGGAATGGGAAGGTTGAGCTGGGACAAGAACGCCAACCGCCCGCTCCTCCGCCAGATCTTCCGAATTCCCAACGCCATGGCGATACCCAACACCGTCGAAAGTAGAGCGGCCATGACAGCGATCCATGTCGAGAGAAGAAGTGACTGCCAGAACTCACCGTTGCCCAACAGCGATCGATAGGCGTCGACGTTGAAGCTCCGCAACCCGATGAGCGGGAAGTAACCGAGACTCTGTATCACCGCCAAGATGAACGCCGCCGCGAACAGCGGCACGATCACCACCAGGGCCGGCAAGAGCTTTGGCCACGAGCGATCACGGATCAGAAAGGGAGCGCTACGCATTGGCTCAGTCCGCAAGCTGCGATTGCCGAATGAACGCATCCCAGTCGTGTTCCAATCTCAAGGTGTACGCCGGTTCCACTTCGGGAAGTCGAACCTCTTCGAGCCGGTCGAACGACACGGCCGCATCGCCCAGTTTGTCCATCACTTGCTGCAAACCAAGACGATCTTCGCCACGGACGAGGTCGAGGGAGATAGCCAGCCCGTCCCCCCACCCGTTGGCGGGGTCGAGCTTGGCGGCCTGCAATGCGGGGTCGAGCACCAGGTTGGCTAACACCTTCGCGGCTTCTGGGTCGCCAGCATTGGTCGGAATTGCCAGGTAGTGGAAGTCTCCGATGGTCCCTGTGTCAAAGACGAACGGGTGGGCGGTGGCCGGCAGAACACCTGCGTCGATCTCGGCTTGGATCCCTCCGGGCAGCTGTGTGAATGTGAAGTCAACTTCGCTGTTTGCAAACAGACGGTTCAGACTGGCGATGTCGGGCGGGAAAGTCCGGCCTGAACGCCACAGGTCGGGGCTGATGTCAGTGAGGAAGTCCCACAATCCAGCCGAACCCGCGGCGAACTCGGCTTCATCCAAGGAACCGAGCCAGCGCTCGACCCCACCCGTCAGCTCGTAGAACGCCTGCTTGACGAACCTCGTGCCGTGGAAGGCGGGCGGCGCCGGGTAAGTGAACCGCCCCGGATGATCCGCGATCCATTCACTGAGCTCGGCGTAGGAGCGAGGAAGGCTGTCCTCGTCGGTGCGGGCGCTGTCGTAGACAAACTGGAACTGTGCGCTGCCCAATGGGGACTCGGAGCCGTCGACGGCGAGCCCGAAGTCTCGGTTTACGGCAGCCGAATCCCAGTCCACGAACCGTGCGTTGGGTAATTGATGAGCCCAGCCCCGTTCCAAAGCATTGGCTTGTTGAAGTGTGTAGAAGTTCTCGCCGTTGATCCAAATCAGATCAACAGACCCGCCGTTGTTCCGACCAGCCTGCAGTTCGGCGAGGACCTTGTTGACGGCATCTACGGTATCGCCAACCGGCACCCGGTTCAGGGTGATCCCAAACTCTTCCTCCAGGATCGGGCCATAAGTGCGATCGACAAAACGGTTGATTTCGCTACTCCCGCCCCACATGTAGAGATCGAGAGTCTGGCCACGAGCGCTGTTCGCAATTGTTTCCCAGTCGGGGGGGAGGCTGGCGCTCTCGGGCTCAGATTCTCCCCCCGAGCAGGCAACAGCCACAACCGCAAGCGCCAATATGAGCAGACTCGGCCTGCGACGTTCCATGAGCCGACCCAGGAGTCGACCAGGATGAACCTCCTCGTCTGTTCGCAGGGTTGTCCGAGCCGCACTGAGAGTCATCACCAGCTATGCGTCCAGACGAGAGTCGGCAGGTCCCGAGCACGAGGTTTCTGGCCACTCACATGAGGAGAGTCGCCTGCCATGTCTTGAGCCGCCGAAAGCGTCTCGAAGAAAGCGGTCACCAGCGGTTTCACTATCTGAGCGACGGGCTTTGTCATCGCCACACTGCAAACTCAGATTCTGGATTCCTGATTCCGAGTATTCGGCGGTGCGCGCCGCCGCGCGGATCTCCAGGTGATCATGATCAGATCGACCCATGAAACTTCTCTATTGCCTCGGGAGGTCCAGTCAGGCCTTAACACCTACGGCGAGGGCGTAGAGGTTCGACGAGTCGGTCAGCCAGCGGTCAAGCTTCATGCCTGCGTCTTCGAACTCTTCGGCGATCTGTGCCTCCGTGAACTTGCAGGACACCTCAGTTTGGATTCGCTCGCCCGCAGTGAACGTGACCGCCAGATCGAGAGCCCTGATGTTGGCGACGACCTTCTCCCGGGCGATCAGACCCTGCTCCATACAGCCAGAGTGGGCGTTGAATTCGCTGACATGGTCGAAGGCCTCGATGGGAAGGTCCCCTCCGAGATCACGATTAACCACCCGGAGCACGTTTTTGTTGAACTCCGCCGACACTCCCGAAGAGTCGTCGTAGGCCGCGACCATCGTCGACTCATCCTTGATCATGTCGACTCCGAGGACGAAGGCGTCTTCCGGTTCCAGGGCTTCGGACACCGAGCGCAGGAGTGAGTAACGGAGGGTCGGCACATAGTTGCCGATGGTCGACCCGAGGAAAGCGATCAGTCGCCGGCCATTGCGACGCAGCTTGGGGAGGTCGGCAACGTAGTCGCCAATGATCCCTTCGACTTCCAGCCGCGAGAACTGTGATGTGAGATCGGCCGCAGCACTTCGGAGGGCATCTTGTGAGATGTCCATGGGCACATATCGGCGACCCGACCCGGTGTGACGAAGAGCTTCCAGAAGAAGGACCGTCTTTCGAGATGATCCGGATCCGAGCTCCACCAATTCCTCCGGGCGGAATGAGCCCACGATGTCGTCGGCGTGATGCTCCAGGATCTCCAGTTCGGCTCTGGTCAGGTAGTACTCCGGTAGTTGTGTGATCTCCTCGAACAACTCGGATCCGCGGGCGTCGTAGAAGTACTTCGACGGCAGATACTTGCTGTAAGCGGTGAACCCATGGAAAACGTCGTCGAGCAGGCTGGAGTAGTGATTGTCCTGAGGGGTGAGACGAGTTATCGAGACTGTCATGGGATGCCCTCATGTGACAGGGGGGTGATCGCCAATGAGGTTCGGGTTGCCATAACCAGCGAATGCTCAGGGACCGGCTGCCATGGCTGATCGGGGTCGAGGGGCTCCGAAGCGATCCAGAAGCCGTCGTCTTCGAGTGTGTACAACGAGTTGATGCCTTCGTTCACCGAGGTGCGTGAGGCGACGATCTCATCCGAAGACGCAACGACGAGGTTCAACGTCGCCGACCGGTCGGCAGCAACGACGATCTTCGCCACTGCGTCGACCACCTCGACGACCGCCTCGGAGACGCTCAGGCCGCTTGCCAGGCGATCGACCGTCATCAGAAATAGAACGAGTGAGTCGTTAATTGTGCTGAGCTCGCCGAACCGTTCGTCTGACAAACCGGCGATCAAGCTGCGACCCACACCGGTTCGAAACCCGCTAATCCAGCCATTGTGAATTCCGACCCAGCGATCCGACACAAATGGTGCGATGTTGTCTGAGCCAAACCCGATTCCTGGTGTCGCCCCGCGGACTGCAGCCACCATGGGGTTTGCGAGAATTGTCGGGGCGAGCACCGGGAGGTTCGGGTCGGACCAGGGTGGTTTCTCGGTGACGTAGCGAAGCGGTGCTTCTCCTTCGTCCTGCCACCAGGCCGCCCCCGTCCCATCAACATTGACATGTCCATGGAGCAACTCCTGTGGTGCATAGGAGGCGTGCTCCAGTGAGTGGGGCGGCTCATAGAGCAGCGCCGACAGCGGCTTGGGCTCCGGACCGATGTATGCGGCGAGTCGGCACATCTCAGTCGTCCCAGGCCAGTCTCAGACCGGAGAAGATCTGCCGGCGGATCCGATAGTCCCAGTTGCGGAACGTGTTTCGGGCCACAATCCGCGAGGTGGCCCAAGACGCACCCCGAAGCACCCGGTACTCGGTGTCGTCGAAGAACACCTCCGAATATTCGGGATATGGGAAGGAAATGAATCCCGGGTAACCGACGAACGGCGACGAAGTCCACTCGTAAGTGTCGCCGAGCATCTGCTCGACCCCGTAGGCGGAGGCTCCTTCGGGGTAAGACCCCACGGGTGTGGGGCCGAACCTGCGCTGGCCGATGTTGGCGTGCGTTGAGCGGGGCTCGTCTTCACCCCATGGATAGGTCCTTGGTTCGACGGCATCGGGGCCCCATGTGGCCGCTTTCTCCCATTCGACTTCGGTGGGGAGACGTCCGCCGCTGAATCTGGCGAAAGCCTCGGCTTCGTGGAACGACAGGTGTTGCACCGGCTCGGTCGAGTCGAGGTCGAGCACGTGACCAAACCTGCGTACCAGCCAGCCTCCGCCGAGCCGACGGGACCATCCCTGCGGGGCCTCGGCCTCGTTCGACGAACGCCATTCCCAGCCTTCTTTCGACCACCACTCGGGGGTGTCATAACCGCCCGCGTCGACGAACTCGACATAGCGCCGGTTCGTGACCGGAAAGCGATCGAGACTGAATTCGTCGACCTCCACCTCATGTTGGGGGCGTTCGTTGTCGTAGGCGTTGGTCGGATCGTCGGTCCCGAGCAGAAAGGCACCGCCTGGAATGCGGACGCGCTCGGTGTGATCGACTCGACGGCGGGTTCGGTTGGCCAGTGGTCCGCCCGCCGGATAGGGGTCGAGGTCCTCCCGGAGATCAAGAGTCTGCAGAACGGTTTCCTGATGCTGAGCCTCATGTTGGAGGACCATCCGGTAGACGTACCAGTCCCGGAGCAACGGATTCGCGGGGTCGGGCTCGATCCCTTGCAGGACGTCGATTGCCTCACCTCTGACCTCTCCGATGTATTCGATGGCCTCCTCTTTGTTAGGTAGGGGAAGATCGCCCCGCGTCCAACGTGGGTTGTCGAATGGGTTGTAGATGTCATCGAGACGGAGATCGTGGGGATCGCGTTGGGCGAGCTCCCGAAGAAGCCAGATCTCCTCGACGTTCCCCACATGCCCCACGTCCCAGACCACAGGGCTCATGATCGAGTTGTGCTGGGTATGCAGGTCTTCGTAGCTGAGCGGCTCGATCAGCTGGAAAGTCCGGTTCCGATAGAGACCAAGAGCGTCCGCAATCTTGGCTTTCGTCCTCTGGTGTCGATCGACGTCGATGGTCATCCTGTTCCAATCAATGAGTGTTGGGGTACCGCCCACTCGATGACGGCCCGGGGTTCGTGAAGACGGCGGGCGACGTCGTCAGCAGGGCTAGCTCCTCTGAGCGTGTACTGGTCGGCGAATTCCTCTGTAACCCGGATCGCGGACTTCCCGAAGAGATGAGGTTTTCGCCGTGCCGCCTCGACGGCGATCGTGACCAGTTGTGCGGCCGCCCGCTGCAGTTCTGGGTTGGCCAGACCTTCGAATGCCGCGGATTGCCACAGCTCGTTGAGTCGGGGAGCCCACGGCTCCAAAAGGTCAATGATTCTTCCTGTGGCCTCAGAGTCGTAGAGAGCGGCACCTGTAATCGTCAGCGGAACCTCCCACCAACGCTGGGGGATCGCGTCCATGCTCCTGAACTCGAGGGTCCCGCTGCGCGCTCGCACCTCCGTGAACAGAGTCGAGAGGTGCACCTCGAGGTCGGTGACATTGGGTCTGCTCAGTACGGGGTGACCTTCCCGCAGCCACGTCAGGAAGGACCAACCGGGCCGACCGACGACAGTCAGATCGTCACGCGTGACATAGATAACGTCGGCTCGCAATGCCCGCGCCAGGGTGTCCTCCACCAGATCTGTGGCGGCGAGTCCTGACCACGTGGGAAAACCGGTGCGCGTGACATCGAGTTGCTGCCACGCCCTGGCCCGTGCCGACCTGGCACCGCCCGCGGGGCTGGTAGCGAACATCGCCGTGAGGATGGGTGAGACCAGATTGGCGACCAGCCACCTTTGGTTGAGCTCGGATCGGGTACCCTGATCGAGATTCACCTGAAGTGAGCAGGTGTTTCGCATCATGACCGCCCCTTGTTGACCACGGGCTGCGAGGTATTGGGCCATCGCTCGATACCGGTCTGCTTTGAGCTGCTGGGCCACCGAGGCTGCGTCGGTCCAAGGGTCGACCCCCAGATTCACCAGGCAGATGTCCTGTTCCCAGAAAGCGTGGCTCAGCTGGTTCCAAATGAGGTCCGCCTCGTGCGTCACCCGGTCAACACTCTCTGCGGGGCTAGACGAGAACTCGATCTGGCCGCCGGGTTCGAATGTGACCGCGCCGCCTGTTGAAGTCTCGTGCCGGGGATAGTCACTGCTGCGGGTCAACACGTCTGAGTTCATCCCGGTGAGCTCGTCGATCACTCCGAGCACCGACGGGGTTCCATTCGACAGGGGAGTTCTCCCCACAGGACCGCGCCTGTCGACCCGAATAGGGAACCCTTCAACCTCAATTCCGAACCGGTCGGGAGCGGCAACGTCGCGTGTGATCAGTGCCGCTAACGCAAGTCCCACGTCGGCGATCGTGTGGAGTTCGGAACTGCTCGATTCTGCTGTTGAGACCCTCACCGAACCAAAGAACGACTCGGATCGGCACCCCATTCCAGGACTTGGAAACAATGTCCAATACCCGATTCTCTTTGTATCTGCTGCTCGACGTCTTGGGGTCAGACCTGCAATCCCCAACGACCAGAGGCCTCTCCACGCCCCAAACCCGTCCTAGTTCTTCCGCAGGCGCGTCGGGTGTCACCCGGGCGACCGTCGTTGGCAGAGGAACCGGTGGGTGATCCGGTCAGCCCAATCGGTAGGCGTGAATGTTGCCGTCGTGGGCGCCGAAGTAGAGCCATCCCTCGACTACCGCAGGCGATGTCCACACCGGGGCGCCGACCGGTAGTTGGGTCATGACACTGCCGTCGGTCCGGTTGAGGACGAAGAGGTTGCCATCACTGGAGCCGACATATACCCGCTGCGATGTCACTGCAGCTGATGACAGCACTTCGACCAGGTCCGTCGCCCAAGCCACCTCTCCCGTCAAGAGATCTATCGCCAGGAAGGAACCGTCACGAGAACCCACGTAGACGATGTCGCGGTCGATGGCAGGGCTGGCGAAGACGGGACCCCCTGTCTTCACCGACCATCGAGGCTCACCGGAGCCCGCATCCACCGCATGTACTCGACCGTCGTCGGACCCGAAGACCACCATGTTGTCCGATACAGCGGCTGAGCTGAACACCGGGCCGTCGGTTTGGAATCGCCAGTTCACATCACCAGTGAACGCCCCCAGCGAGTACATGACCCCGTCCGTGGAGCCTATGTAAAGGCTGTCACCCACAACCGCCGGCGAGGAAAGGATGCCCCCGCCGGTCTCGAAGCGCCACACTTCCTCACCCGTCGATGCGTCGAGGGCATAGACGTTTCTGTCAAACGCCCCGAACCACACCAGCCCGGAGCCAATCGCCGGAGAGCTCTGCTCTCCACCCGGGCCGAGTTGGAAACGCCAAATCTCGTCGCCCGTGGTGGCGTCCACTGCATAGAACAGATCGTCATCGGCCCCGAAGTAGACGATGCCATCGACAACCGACGGTGAGGCGCGAAGCAATCCGCCCACCTGAAATCGCCACAACTCGGCACCGGTCGTGGCGTCCAGGGCATAGAGACGCTCGGCGAGGGTGCCGACGTAGACAACACCGTTGACAACTGCGGGCGAGGACTCGACGATTCCACCAGTGTCGAAGGTCCAGACCTGTTCAGGATCTCCTGACTCGGGGTTGGCCGTACCGATGCGGCTAGGCAAGAACCGGAAGGTGGACCATTCGCCCGGACCGTACGGAGCGTTTGGCGCTGGTGACTCAGCTTGGAGCAAAGTCGATGTGCTCCCAGTCCTCTCAGCAGTGGCGGCGCTATTACAGGCAGCAACAACGAACGCGAAAGCACTCAACAACGCCCATTTCGGCGCTGTCATCCTCAGTCTCTCAACGGTCATGTTTGGTGCAACCGCTTCGCCCCAAAGGCTGATTCCAGTGCTCGCTGATTACGCGAGTTTCGTTCTCGACTTGACGGAGAGTCCGATGTTTCAGGTGCCGTGGACAGGGGCGCCTTCGTTAAAGGCCGCCCAGGCAAACCAGAATTCGTTCTGATGGAGGGCTGTGTCGAGTTGGGTGCCCTTCAGTGGCCCCTCAATGGCTTCGCCGAACAGGCTCCAGGTGGATCCGGTCTCTGCGTCGATGAACGTGTCGGCGCCTTCGGTGCTGAAGACGAGGACTTGGTCGCCGACGGTCGAAAGGAACGCAATACCCGTCCCGAGGGCCTGTCCTTCTCCGGGTAGGTCCGAACCGAAGTTGTCGGAGGCGCCGGTGTCGGCCCACCACACTGTGATCGGCGTGCCGTCGAGCTGATCGGCTACGACGCGTTCCCCACTGATCACACTGAACGGATACGCCTTGGTTGACTCCCCGACTCGAACCCCGACGACTCGTTCGAGGGCGGGGAATCGAGGATCGACCTCATCGCTGAAGAACCGGCCTATTGGAGCGTTGCGACTCGAATAGCCAACGTAGCCGTTGCTTCCATAGTTAAAACCAAACCCGGTGTTACGAGATAGGGCCTCGCCGTCGGGATGTCTCTCGACGAAGTCGGACCACGTCACGGTGGCGGTGGCCAGGAATTCGAGTTGGGTCCCGGCAAGGTCACCGACGATGCCCTCCCCTGTGATCTGTTGCCACAGGGATTGGGTGGAGTTATCCCACATCACAAGATCCGACTTACGAAGCAATCCAGAGACGCCGAACCGGAGAGTCTCGCCGCCCACTCGACGATCGAATGCTGCGGCAGTGTTACACAAGGGGCAGTAGGTCAGCGCGTACGGAACACCGGCCGCCTCATCGTTCACCACTTCGTGCGACGTGAGAATCCGCAGCGGATAGAAACGGGCCACGTCTTCGAGTTCAAAAAGCACGCCAATCTCACTGTCGACCAGCCAATCCTGCGCCTCCTGCACGGATTCGTAACTCGGAGAATCGAGCGGCCTGATTAGGTCACGAGGGTCAGACGCACGAATTCCAAGCTTGAGTTCGTCGAGGTCGATAGTTCGGCGATTCCAGTTCGTTGTCCAAGCGGTTACCGCTCCTGCGATATCGTTCGGGATGGTGACGGGACCTTTGATCACGTCGTTGTCAGTTGGCAGAGGAACAGGTGCAGCTGGCTGGGAAGTGGTTGGTGGCAGTTCTGTAGCGATGGCACCGCCGCCGCTATTCGTTGCGCCGACAACCACTGCGATAACGGCTGTCACGAGTAGAAGAGAAACAAAAAGGGATAGACGTCTCATGGGTCCAATTGGTAGCGATCATTGCCAGTAACGAAACCGAGCCACACAATGTCGTCTGATTGTCAGATCTACGACAGCCGTAACCCAGAGATAAAGACTGCATCGCCGGCAACGAAGGCTCGTTCGATGTCGTGTCACGTCTCTGGTTCCACTCTCTAGTTGGTGGAAGACCCCCCTCTCCTCTTCTGGGGAGGACCAACACGCCTTCATCGGCAATGACCCTTAGTGGCAGCCACCGAGCCCAGCCTCGACGAAGCCCCCACGAAGCCCCCACCGTGGTCGCTCGAGGACGGGCCTGCTCGCTTGGACTAGCTCTGTTGGCTGTCGTCGATCATTGTCCAGGAGACGACATTCAGTCGAGCTAGGCGGGTTGACTTCTGTTGGTCGGTAGGTATGAGCCTTGATCTCAAGACCGCTCCGATCCAACCGACCGTCATTGAGCGTCCGGCAGGCTCGAGGAGCAAAAGAGGTCGACACCGTCGGCCGGAGCGCCCCTCAGCGTTCTACCTCGCCGTTGGAGCTCTTCTGCTCATCGGGGGTCTCCTCCTTGGTGTGATCGTCTCCTCGTCAACCACGACTACCGCCGAACCGTTGGTTCAGCCCTCCGCTTCACAGCTGGAAGACATCGCACAAGTAGCAGCGTCAGTGGCTCCCACGGTTGTCCAACTCCAATCGGAAAGTGGTCTCGGCTCGGGTGTGATCTATGACTCAGATGGTTTGATCCTGACTGCAGCACACGTCGTCGCCGGTGTCGATCAAGTGGAGGTGCGTCTTGCCGACGGTCGTCTTGTCGACGGTCGGGTTCTAGGAGCGCACACAGCTACTGACGTTGCCGTGATCTCGATAAGCGAGGACGATCTGGCTGTAGCGACGCTTGGCTACGGCGCTGCTGCGCAGGTGGGGGAGACAGCGATCGCACTGGGAAGCCCGTTCGGCCTCGACCAGACCGTCACCGCCGGGATCGTCAGCGCAACCGGACGGAACGTCAATGGTGTGCCAATGGTTCAGACCGACGCGGCCATCAATCCTGGCAATTCAGGTGGGCCGCTCGTAAACCGAGCAGGCCACGTCATCGGCATAAACGACATCATCTTCACTGAAGGAGGCGGCAACGACGGTGTTGGTTTCGCCATCGCCATCGACATCGCAATCGTGGTCGCTGAGCAGATCGTCGCCGGTGAGGACGTTCAGTTGGCAGCGTTAGGCGTGGCATCGATTCCGGACACGTCGGGCCGCGGTGGGGCCATCGTCCGGGAGGTAGTGGAAGGGTCGGCAGCAGCTCGGGCAGGCTTTGAAGTAGGGGACCGGATCGTCGCTGTCGACCGAATTCCCGTATCCGATCCCGGTGAACTCTTCGCCGCAGTGGTTAGCCATCGTCCAGGGACATCTGTAGAGATCGAGCTCATCAGGAATGGTGAGCCGCTTACTTTCTCCACCACCCTGACTGGCATCGACGTCTGACAGACGCCGGTTCCAGAGCTCCTTTGCGAAATGGCCGTAATTCCAGTTTGACCGTTGTTTGAAGCCTTCGATCTAGCGGCCCGAATCCCCAATCATCAGACGCCTTTCGACCGAAACACGCCCTAGTTCTTCCTCTTGGTTCAGCCCAGACGACCTGCGCCAGGCTGCTGCTGACTTCGGTGGGGTCGATGATGCGCAGACGACCTTTTTGGACCGGGTCCTCTCTTTGATCGAGACTCTCCTGAATCTCCTTTTCGGCTGGTAAGCCTTGGACTGACAATCGCCAGTTAGAGCCGCTAATAACACGACGGCGATAGGGACCGGCGAGTCAGCTACCAAAAGCAGGCATTTCTGAATGGACACTTCCGGCGGTCGGATTACCTACGATGCCGCGGTGTCTTCGGTAACCAGTGAACGCATGACCGGCATTGCTGTCGGGTTCGGGCTAGTTGGCATCCTTTTGACAGGCTGGCTCGTTTTCTCCGAGGTGCTTCTGGAAGACACGTGCCCAGACTTGCTGGGAATACCGGCCTGTTTTCTCGTTCTAGCTGGATACGTCGCGGCGACGGCGGGAGCTTGGATGGTCGACTCCGAGCTGGGAGATCTACTGCTCTATGTGGGGGCAGGAGTGGTGTTGGTTATTGCCGTCTATCTGTCCATCGGTCAGCTGCGGGGAACAGCTTCATGCCCGATGTTCGAGGGTCTCCCGATGTGTTACATGTCGCTCATTGCCGGTAGTTCGATGCTGCTGGCTGATCAGATCCGACGACGCATCCCAGAGACTCGCGGATCGCGATCGTGAAAGCCTGCTACTAGATCTCTCGGATCCTTAGTCCCGAGACGTTGTTGAAGTCACCCCGATTCCGAGTGAACAGGCTGAGCTTGTGCTCGATCGCTGTGGCAGCGATGAGAGCATCGGGCAGTCGGATTCCAACCTCTCGACGTACCCGTCCAGCACGCTCGGCTAGAGAGCGCCCAATCGAGATCTCTCTGAAAGGCGCTAAGAGGACGTTGACGAGTTCGGTGGCCGTATTCCCTGCGAACAACTCGGCCCTGGTGACCACCGAGTAGTGAATACGGTGAGCCTTAGGGTCGAACTCGCGAAATCCGCGGAGGTGGTCGATGAACACATCCGTGTCAACGAGATAGTCAGCCACGACCCCACTCATCTCTGGAGGGGACGGTCGCGTCGGGAGCCCCGCCAAAAGTGGCAGCAAGCGCCGCTTTCGGATCCGGCTGCTCCTCTAAGTAACCGTCGACGGCACGACGGATGATCTCGGCCATCGTTACACCTTCGGCTTCAGCCAGCTCATCGATGCGCTGTCTCTGCTTGTCGGTTAGGTAGACCTGAGTGCGAGTGGACATATACAACGCAGTATACAGCGCAGGCTAAGTCTTGGAAGCGCCTCTCGCCCAACACCACCTATTTCTTCGTTCGCATCCACCTGAGCCGAGCCCGCTAACCTCATCAGTGCTGCGGTCTTACCCGAAAAACTGCGACATCCCGCTGTACACCTTTCATGATTCCGCTGTCTTCGACGACGTCATAGGGTTCGAGAATGGCCATGACCTCGGCATCTCGGTACACCTCCTCGGACAGCACGATCTCGCCGGCAGTTGCGAGCTGCTGGACCCGTGCTGCGATGTTGACTTCCTGTCCGAAGTAATCGATACGCTCGTTGAGAGTCACGGCAAGCGACCGGCCCCGGTGCATGCCGATCTTCAGGATGAGATCGCTTGTTGCTGCTTGGTTGAAATTTGCCATGGCCGCCAGCATGTCGAACGCGGAGCGAACTCCATCAGCGGGGTTCACGAAGGTGGCCATGATCGCATCTCCGATGGTCTTCGTGATTGCTCCTTTGTTGTCCGCTACGACTTGAAGAAGCGCATCGAAGTGACGCCGAACCAGGTCGTAAGCATTCAGATCGCCGACAGTGTCGTATATGAGGGTCGAGTCCTTGAGATCGGTGAACAGGTAGGTCAGATCTTTGACCTGAAATGTCTCCGATTCCGGCATGGTCTCTGAGCGGAAGAGACTGCGGAAGGTCTGGTTGCTGAGGAGCTGCTTTCCCGAGAGGACAGGCCAGAACTCGATCATGCCTGCCTGTTGCGGGACCGGTGGGTATTCGACAACCCATGCCGAGGTTCGCTGATCGCTTCGGTTTTGGATGGTGAGCGTGACTGGGCCCGTCGCGATTTGCCCGACAGCAGGCAGCTTGAAGACCATGGTGCCAGCTTCGGGATCGGCTGCGGTCAGTGGATCGTCGGTCTCCGCATAGAACGATCTCCCCTCGGGGATCGCCAGCTCAAATGGTCCGACTTGCGTGCCTTTTGCGTCGATCAGATCCCGACCGTCACTCTCCAATGCCAGATCGGTGCGATGATCACCGACGGCAGGGTTGACGACATAGAGACTGCTGGCCGGGCCGAGTACGTCCATTACGCCGATGATCCCCCGAGGCCGGTCGAACTCGACTGTTTCGATCCCACCCGGCTCGATGTAGGTGAGGAGCTTGGTCCATCGTTCCAGGATTTGGGGGACGGTGGAACCCGCGGGCAGCGGCTTTACATCTGTACTGCGGTGGTACCGGAAGTACAGCTCCTCGACACTTAGCGCGGCAGGGTCGTGGAATCTGATGCTTCGAATCTGAGGAGAGACAGTGAATGCCACCTGGATGTAATCATCCAGATCAGCCTCGTTCTCATAGGAACACATGTCGCATATGAAGTTGGGCTCTAGTTTCTCCAACGATCTGAAGCTGCTGTAGACATTGGCACATGCAGCGCAGGCGATCAGCCAATCCATGTCGAATAACCCGGCCTTCGTTGCGTAGAGGAAGAGGTCTACCGCTTCGGTCTCTTCGACTCCTTGATCGAGGGCATAGCGCAACGAGTTGATACGAAAGAGCGCGTCGTCGTCACTTGTGCGGATAAGGCTCTCGAGTCTCGACACCACCCGCGGACTCCAGCCATGCGCGGCCTCGAGCTCCGTCAGCCGCTCTTCGAGTAGGTCCTCATTGAGTTCCGGCTGGTTCATGGCGGGCTGCTTCACCAAGGTGACACTATCTACAGTGTCAGTGGCTTGGGACTCGTTCGTGACCCCTCCAGTGTTCGCCCCATAAAGGCACGAAGGCCTGGGTCTGTAGGACATTCATTATGCGATTCCATCCTGCGCACCTGTGTCGAGGAGGGGGTCAAGCCCCGGACTTCGGTGCAGCAGCGCATCAGCATTGCTCAACGTCGCTGGAGCAGGTTTGACGCTCGTTTGACCCTGTCCTCCTCGTCGCCCGAAGCCCCAACAACAGCAGGCCCTCTTGTCCCAACACATCATGTCTCGTCCTAGGGCGCGCGGTTTGACACGGACGTCTACTGCTCGTCGATGACGGTGTGTTTCGTTTCCGGGTTCCACAAGAACGCGGTGGGGTCGCAGAAGGTGATGATGCAGTCCTCCCCGCTTGGTGGCTCGGGCGGTGGTGGCGGTTCCTCGCAATCCGACGGATTATCAACGAATTGGGTGATGGAAAAGTCGACGAATCCCTCGCCGCTGGACGTGATGAGCAGAGTCGACTCGCCTTCAATCCCAAGGGGGAGGTCACTGTCCCAAGGTGGGCGATATCCGCCGTCATTAGCGCCTTCTCGCCACGACAGCTGGACGTCACCGCTGGTGATGACGTCCATACACGCGTGCTGGCCCGGCTCGACCATGAGTTTGATGCGGCGGATGCCAAACGGCGGCGGGGCCAGGTCGGCGTTGAGGAGAAAGTTGACCGGAAGGTCCCAGATTTGTGCCGTGTACGGCACGTAGTCAACCGTTGTGCCGATGTCCTGAATAAGTCCGTCGGAAAGCGCCTCGGCGAATTCATGGAAGAGCGAGGTGATTGAGGCAGGCGGCAATTCATCGAACGTGAAGACATCTTTGCCACTGCCTAGCGCGCGGTGGAGATACTCGAAGAAGATCCAGCTCGCCGGACCCCACTCGGTAAGGCCTGCGGATAACTCCTGGCTAGTCAGCAGTTGCAGCAGGTCGTGCTCATAGTTGTAGTCGGGGAAGACGACTCCACTCAGGTACGTTGCCATTCCCTCGTTCAACCAGAAGTCTTTGCCGTATTTCGCCTCAACCATTGCCTTTGCCATGGCATAGGCAGCGGCTTGTTGCACCACGCCCAGCTCGGCTCCGATGGTGTCGATTCCGAGGTGGATCATGTACCCGTCGCCGTCGGCGAACACAACCACGCCGACCGCGTGGGGGTTGAGCATGATGGTTGTCTTTGGTGTCTCACCGATCGTCTTGAATTCTGCGGCGGCCTTGCCCACCGCTTCCTCGACCAGCTCAATTTGATCCGCGTCCCATGTCTCACCGAATTCCGGCTTCAGGGAGTAGAGCGTGTAGTCGCCATCCGGCCCGTCGACTTCCTTCTTGTCCATACAGGGGCTTGTCCCATAATTGAGAAGACAGAAGCTTTTGATCGCCGGGTCTTCGTCTTCTTGTGCGGTGACAAGACCGACTAGAACGACACCGAGGGAATTGGTCGGTTGGGGCTCGTCGATGTCTCCTGCGGCCTCCAGTGATTGAACGGTTGGGACGAGAAGAGACAGGAGATTCACGATCTGATCGGCCGCGGGGTCGTCGATGGTCGCAGTGGCGACGTACTCATTCGACATGTCGACTATCGCAGAGCGGTCGAGGTTTTGCAGGTCGGGATACCTCAACACGTCCGCCGCCTCAGCCTCCCCGGCAAACAGTTGCAGCGTGGCGATCAGACCTTCACCCAGACTCCACTCTCCGTTGGCCTCTTTGGCCAACACGTTGCCGACGTAGCTGGTGCTCGCCGGGTCGACCGGGTTGGGATCCTCGAGAGTCACCTCTTCGGGCTCGGGCTGTTCGATGACTACCCCGGGGAAACGGGGGAGCGTTCTCAACACCTGTTCGGTGACGATCTCCAGCTCCTCGTCAGCCGACGTCTCGGGTCGACTGAGCAGGATCCGGAAGTAGAGGAGGTAGTCGTCGAGGTCCTTGTAAACCGAGAGCACGCCCACTTCGTCACCACCGAACCATCGGGCGTCATCGCCCACCCCGGATACAGCGACACCATGGGATCCTTCGAACTCGGCGTCAGCAGCGAAGTCCGCCGGGTCGCCCGGCTCGACCCTGATCCACAGGTTCTCATCGTCGACGAGGACTCTGGAACAGGTTTCCCCACCTTGGAATTCGAAGAAGCCGAGTAGCTCCCCTACGACGTCAAAGACGATGTCGGCGTCGTCGAGTGTGATCAAGCCGCTGCAGTTGATCTGTTCGAAATCCGGGTGATCAGATGAATCGCTGGCTTCTGCGCTGACTGTCGCTTCGGGCTCGGCGGCCACGAAGAAGGTAGTGGTCGTGGGAACATCTGAGTCCGACGAGACGAGAGCCGCGATACCGAACACCACGGCGAGCAGTCCCGCCACTCCGGCCAACGCTGACTCAAGAGGATGCTTCCGTATCCATTCCATCATGTCCGCACCTGCCACTTCTTGTGGACCGGATTCCGAGGCTACCGAAACGGGTTGTTTGGCGCGGGCACTCTCGCCGAGAACCCATGCTTCCCGGACTTGAGACAGGTCAGACGTCCCCCACCCCACCGCCAGCGATTCGTTCAGCCGTGGCCAATCGAGCTTGACTCCCGTTCGACAGCCCCCGCTCAGTCACCCAAATCCCCAACAACCACGGGCTTCCCCACTCCAACACCACCTAGTTCTTCGGGGCGCTGCGAGTCATCGGGGTCGGTAGACGTCTCGGCGATGTTGGACCCGGTGGATCAATACGGTCTTTTCGTCTTCAAGGATCTCGTAGATGATCCCGTAATCACCACGCCGAGCTGAGTGCAGCCCTTCGAGATCGCCTAGGAGACCTTTTCCGAGTCGGTGCGGATTCTCTGCGATAGGACCAACCACAGCCGCCAATGCAGCTTGGCGGACCTTCTCGGGCAGGCTGTTCAGATGGCGCAAACCCTCTGGAGTGATTTCAACTTCATACACAGGGGTTTCCTACACATGATCTTTGAGTCGGAGTCTCTCGCCTCGAGTGGCCTCGTCACGTGAACGTCCCAGAGATTCCATCAATTCTTCGTCTTGGACGATGTTGAGGGTCTCCTCCAAAGATTCGAGATCGAACCCATTGTCGAGAACCCCGCACCAAGAGGGCGGGGTTCTCTGACGCGGCCGCGCTGTCGCCTACTGGTAGGAGATGGCCTTGAGCACATCCAGGCGCGCCGCCTTTCGGGCCGGCCCGAGCGAGGCGACGAGGCCCGCTGCTGCGGCCACAACCAACCAGATCAACAACTGGCCGACAGGCAGAGCGAAACTGCCCAGGCCGTCATCGGCCAGCGAGGTCACCACGCCGAATCCGATTGCGCTTCCGATGAGTACCCCAAGGATGGCTCCGAATACGGCGATGATTATCGCTTCCCGGCGGACCATTTTCCTTACATGGCCACGAGTCATGCCAACTGCTCGGAGCAGTCCTATCTCTCGAGTTCGCTCGACGATCGAGAGTGCCAGTGTGTTGGCAATCCCGAGGAGCGCGATCACTAGGGCGAGACTGAGAAGTCCGGTGAACAAGGCCACCAACTGATCGACCTGTGCTTCGGCTTCGGCGATCTGGTCCGATTGGGTGTTGACGTCAACGTTGGGGAACTCGGATAAGGCGGCATCCGCGGCAGCCTGACCCTCTTCGAGGCTCACACCTGAGCCCAGCCTGGCAAAGACCATGAGTATCTGGTCGTCACTGATGTTCTCCAAGAAGACCTCTTCTGCAATCACATAGTTAGCGAATGTCGCGTCGGTGAACGTCCCGACGATCTCAACCGTGTCCCTGACCGACCCCGGGTAGTCAACAGTGATCACGTCGCCGACAGACCAGCTATTACCTACCAGGACATCCTCCTGGACCAGCAGGTCATCTCCGAGTTCGGACATTTCGATCGAAGGTTTCATGTCATACACACGAGAGACTGTGCTCGGATCCACCCCGATCACGACCAGCTCATCACCTTCGATCTCGAAGTATCCGAAGTTCACAGCCGATACGACCGAAAACTCCTCTCGGGCAGCAATCTCATCGACGGCTACCGGGCTGACACCGACGCTGAAATTCGTCGAGGCGAATCCAAGATCTGCCGGGAACGAACCTTCAAGTGTGTCGGTGACTGATGCTTTGATGGAGGCGGCGAATATCGACGTGAACGCCACTAGGGCAACACCGATCATCAACGCAGATGCAGTCGAAGCGGTTCGACGTGGTTGTCGAATCGTGTTCTCTCTCGCGAGCTTCCCTGTGATGCCACGCATCGGTGCCGAAAGCAGTCGAGCGACCGGTCTTGCGGCCAACGGTGCCAGGGTGGACATGCCCATGAACAGACCGACGGCTCCTGCTGCGACAAGAAGCAACGAGGCACCGTTTTCGAGCATGAGACCAATCGTCATGGCTAGAGCGCCTAGGGATGTGAGCGCCGTCCCGACGCACGCCCGGGTGCGAAGAGACTTGGGTGTTGTCCTCGCTTCCGTTGCCGACATTGCAGCTACCGGGGGGATCGACGAAGCTCTGCGGGCCGGGAGGAGCGCTGCGAACATCGTCACCACGATGCCGACGGCCATCGAAATGATGATGGTGCGAGGCTCGATGGTCAATGGGCCATCGGGAATCCCCACCCCAGCGGCGTTCAAGGCCATCTTGATCAGGCCGGCAACACCGATGCCGGCGAGGACACCAATCGCTGAAGCTACAACGGCCAGGATGGCCGCTTCGATCAGAACCAGAGCGGTCACCTGCGACCCGGTGGCTCCAATTGCCCGCAACAAGGCCAGTTCCCGAACACGCTGAGCAACCGTTATCCGGAAGGTGTTTTGGATGACGAAGGCACCCACGAAGACAGCGATCCCGGCGAAAGCCAGCAGGGCTGTGCTCAGAAAGCCTAGGCCCTCCGTCACCTGATCGAGCTGCTCCTGAGTTTGCTGTTCTCCAGTTACGACTTCTGCGGTGCTGGGCAACACGACCGATATCTCGGCTACGAGAGCGTTGGTATCGACTCCGTCAACGGCGAGTACATCGATCGCCGAAAGTCTTCCCTCGAGGTCGAAGAGCACCTGGGCCTGTTCCAGCTCAAAGGCCGAAAGAGTGGCTCCGGCGAGGTTGTCTTCGCTGCCGAAGCTAGCCAGGCCGACGATGGTGAAGGTGTCGATGCCGCCTACGGTCTGAATGTCGACTCCGTCACCCACCGCTAGACCCTGAGACTCTGCGGTGGCGATGTCGATTACCACTTCTCCGCCGGATGTGGGGGCACGCCCGTTGTCCTCGGAAATGGTGAGACTGTTGAGAGCAGGCTCAGCCACCCAGGAGAATCCCAGTGTGGGGGGGCCCTGTCCACCGATCGGAGTCCCTGTGGAATCGATCATCTGAGCGAAGCCGCTCACCGAGCCGGCCGCGACCTCGACAGCTTCGACTTGTCGAACCTCGCTGAGGAGATCAGCCTCCAAGTAGGTGTCTCCTAGGTTGGATGAGGTCTCGTTGGGGCGAACCGTCGCATCAACCCCGGCGTAGACGTCGGTGAAGAGGGTTTCGAAACGGACGTTGATGGTGTCCGTAAACACGAACGACCCGGCGACGAA
>Ga0255057_10000229_pt1 | contig 31417 bp, 31 predicted proteins | sample Cases_109_6_MG_FD_189022 | JGI IMG/M metagenome (GOLD analysis project Ga0255057, IMG submission 189022) | Seawater microbial communities from Amundsen Gulf, Northwest Territories, Canada - Cases_109_6 | ecosystem: Environmental > Aquatic > Marine > Gulf | place: Canada: Northwest Territories... | reverse complement strand
GGGTGTCTCCTCCACCACCACTTCCACCGCGTCGCCCTGGCGCGCGGTGTCGACGGGGCTGCCGTCAACGAGCAGGGCGCGAATGCGGGAGCTGGCCTCGAGCGCTTCGTAGCCTACGAACTGGCTAGAGAGGTCCGCCGCGATGCGGCCGTAGACCTCCCCAACGCGCTCGTCGCCACTGCCCTTCCAGGCCGCCCGCGCACGCTCACGCTGCGCTTGCATGGCCGTGTCGAAGCCCGCCTGGTCGAGGCCGGCGCCGTGGCCGCGCAGCACGTCGGCGGTGAGGTCCACGGGAAAGCCGAAGGTGTCGTAGAGCTTGAAGACGCTGTCGCCCGTCAGCACCGTCTCCCCGCGCTCGCGCATGCCGGCGATCTCGCCCTCGAGCAGCGTCATGCCCTTGGAGAGGGTTTCGAGGAAGCGACCTTCCTCGCGCTCGATGCGGCTGGTGATGAAGGCGCGGCGCTCCTCGAGCTCCGAGTAGGCGTCCTTCATGCCGTCGATCACGCTGTGGGTCACCTGGAAGAGGAAGGGACGCTCGAGGCCCAGGAACCAGCCGTGGCGGGCGGCGCGACGCAGGATGCGCCGCAGCACGTAGCCCCGGCCCTCGTTCGAAGGCAGCACGCCGTCTCCGATCAGGAAGGCGAGCGCGCGACAGTGGTCGGCCACCACATTCAGGGAGACATCCTTCTCCGAGTCTTCCCCCCTGGAAACGCCGGCGATCTCCGCGGCCCTTTCGATGATGGGAACGAAGAGATCCGTCTGATAGGTCGAGCTCACGCCCTGAAGCACGGTGGCCAGGCGCTCGAGCCCTGCGCCCGTGTCGATGGAGGGCTTGGGCAGCGGCGTCATCTCACCCGCGTCGTCGCGCACGAACTGCATGAAGACCAGGTTCCAGATCTCGAGGAAGCGGCCGCTCTCCGAGGAGGGGTCGTCGGACACGACTCCCGGCACCGGGCCGAAGTCCAGGTGGATCTCCGAACACGGGCCGCAAGGGCCCGTCTCGCCCATCTGCCAGAAGTTCTCTTTTTCGTCGAGGCGATAGATATTCTCTTCTGACAGGCCGATGCGGTCGCGCCAGATCTCGGCCGCCTGGTCGTCGTCGCGAAAGACCGACACCACGAGCCGCTCCGGAGCGATGCCGAAGCCTTCGGTCACCAGCCGCCAGGCGTGCTCGATGGCTTGCTCCTTGAAGTAGTCCCCGAAGGAGAAGTTGCCGAGCATCTCGAAGAAGGTGTGGTGGCGCGGAGTGCGGCCCACGTTCTCGAGATCGTTGTGCTTGCCCGAGACGCGCATGCACTTCTGCGAGGATGTGGCGGTGGAGTAGGGGCGCGTCTCCTCGCCGAGGAATACCCGCTTGAAGGGCACCATCCCGGCGTTCACGAAGAGCAGCGTCGGGTCGCTCTCGGGCACCAGCGAGGCACTCGCCACGCGGCGATGCCCGCGCTCCTCGAAGAAACGCAGAAAGCTCTCGCGGATCTCGCTGGCCCGCACCATCAGCCTCCGGCAGGGGGGATCGGAAAGCCAAGGTTACCGGAGGGTTAGGGCCTGTGCCCGGCCGACGCGAGGCGCATAGCAAAGCCATTCGAAACCAAGGAACCGCAAGGAGGCCCGCCCCAGCGGGCCGACGCGCAGCGAGGCGCAGCCGAGCGAAGAAAAGAACTAAAAGCGCTGGATGAACTCGTCCTCTTCCGAGGTCTCGTCCTCTTTGAGGAGGTCCTCGGGCTTTTGCTCGGCCTCGGGCGCTTCGTCGCCCTCGAAGTCGTCCCAGGTGCCGTCCGAGGTCGAGCCGATGCCACGGAAGCGCAGCGCGAAGTCGTCGGGGTTGGAGACGTGCTTGAGCGCCTCTTCGTAGGTGACCAGGTCGTCCTTCACCAGGTGCATCAGGGACTGATCGAAGGACTGCATCCCGTAGGTCGTATAGCCCTTCGAGATGGCGTCGTGGATCTCCTTGGTGCGCTCCTTGTCAGCCACGCACTCGCGCACGCGGGCGGTGGAGACCAGCACCTCGAGTGCGGGCACGCGTCCCTTTCCATCCGCCCGGGGCACCAGTCGCTGCGAGACCACAGCCCGCAGGATCGAGGCCAGCTGCAGGCGGATCTGCTTCTGCTGGTAGGGCGGAAACACGGAGATGATCCGGTTGATGGTCTCCGTGGCGTCGAGGGTGTGCAGCGTGCTCATGACCAGGTGGCCGGTCTCGGCGGCGGTGATGGCGGTCTCGATGGTCTCGAAGTCGCGCATCTCACCCACCAGGATCACATCCGGGTCCTGACGCAGCGCGGCGCGCAGAGCCATGGAGAAGTTCTGTGTGTCGACGCCGATCTCGCGCTGGTTCACGATCGAACGGCGGTCCCGGATCAGGAACTCGATCGGGTCCTCGATCGTCATGATGTGGCAGGTCCGGTTCGCGTTGATGAACTCGATCATCGAGGCGAGCGTGGTCGACTTGCCCGAACCCGTGGTGCCGGTCACCAAGACCAGCCCACGCTGTTCCATGGCGATGCGGCCGATCACCTTGGGCAGATTCAGGTGCTCGATCGACTTGACGCCAAAGGGGATGACGCGGAAGACGATTCCGACCGTGCCGCGCTGCTGGAAGGCGTTGACGCGGAAGCGGCCCAGGCCGGGAATGCCGTAGGCCAGGTCGACTTCGCGGGTCTCTTCGAAGCGCTGCTTCTGGAGCGGGTTCATGATTCCGAAGGCCATGGACTGGATGATTTCGGGCATCAGGCGTTCGCCGCTCTTCAGCGGCACCAGGGCGCCGTCCACGCGGAACATGGGCGGCAGGCCGGACTTCAGGTGAATGTCCGAAGCCCCGCCTTTCAGCGCGATCTTGAGGATTTCATTGAGCTCCAAATCGAGCCCCTCCGCGGCTTTCGAGCGCTACTCCGCCGTCCTCTTCGACCGGCTGGGAAGCCGCCTTGAGGCGTCTGCTCGGAAACGGCGGAGCCGGCCAGCTGGAATCCGTCGGAGCCCCCTCTTGAAAACAGGCCTGTCAGCAGGCGCGCCGGCGGCCGCAGGGGCTCAGGTCCGCGCCAGAGCCGGTCGATGTAGGAGCCCGGAGGATCCCGCTCGGGATTCGGGGGGGAACGTGGCGAAGATGCGTCTCGCTGGAGGGCCGGCGGCGGCCTTGCTGCTTCTGCTGTGGCTGGGGCCCGTCTCCTGCCTGCTGCCGGTGCGCAGCGGGCACGAGGTCGCCGGCCGCGTGGTGGACCGCGCAACCGGAAGTCCCGTGGCCAACGCGGTGGTGGTGGTGCGCTGGGACGGACGCTACGGCGACGATCTCCCCGACCGTGAGCACCTGGGGCATGCCGAGGCCACGACCGGCCCGGACGGCCGCTTCGCAGTTCCGAGTATCACCCGAGGCGGCCTCACCTTCTGGCCCCTGTTCCAGACCGAAGCCCGGGTGGTCGGTGTCATCCACCCGGACTATCGCTGCCCGCAGCCGCGCACGGCGAGACAGCGCGGCCTGGAGATCCGCCTCACCCCCGCCGCCTTTTCGGAGGAGCGGCGCGAGAGCTGCCGTCCCGTGCGCGCGCGACGCGGGGAGGCCGACCTCTACCTGGCCGCGTGGCGAGAGCTCTTTCCTGCCGCCGAGACGGCCGAGCAGCGAGAGGAGCGCGAGCAGCTGGCGCGCCTGCTGGAGGCCCGTACCGCCCTCGGCTTCGGCGAGAACTGCGAGGGCCCCGTGCTGGATCTGGCCCTCTCCCCCGACGGGCGCCGAGCTGGCTTCGTCACACGCAGCGACGGCGAAACCGCCGTCTACCTGAGCGAGCTGGGGTCGCAGGGCGCTTCGACTCCGGAGCGCGTGCGGAGCGCTCACAACGCACCGCCGCGGCGGCTGGCCTGGACGGGACCCGGTGAGCTGGTGCTCTGGCATCCGTCCAGTAACGGAGACCGCGCGGTCTCACCCTCGATCTTTGCGCCCGGACCTGCCGAAGTGGTGTGGTCGGACGACCGGAGCTTTCCCGCTTCACGGGACGACGGCGACGATGGCTCGTTGCGTTCGAGTCCGCGCAAGCCGTTGGACCCGGCCGATTTGCGCGACGAGGCCGACACGCGCTGGCAGGGGCGCTCTTTCGAGCGGTTGCGAAGCGTGGACCCGATCGCGGGCCTGCCCCGCGACAGCCTGCGCGTCACCCGGCTGGACGGCAGCCAGCACATCGTGGAGCTTCCTGGCGAAGCCTGCGGCGGCGCGCGCTTCGGACGGCCTCACTACCGCATCGACAGCTCGACCCGCGCGGGACTCGACCTGCGCTTCGTCGACGGCGGCTGCCGCGTGGTGCGCATCGACCTCGAGGACGGCAGCTGGACGCAGCTAGGCGACGCTGCCGGCCCGGCCATCTGCCGCGGCCAGCGGCGCATTCCACCGGCGCAGCTCGCGGCCGCCCTGCGCGGCTGGACTCGCGACCTGGGTCAGGCGCTGGAAGGCGCCGGTGCCGACCCCGGTGCCGCCTACAGCCTGGAGATCGATCCGGACGGAGTAACGCGGGCCCTGGCTCGCGATTTCGCGGGCAATCCCTTGACACTGGACGGCCCGGCGTTCCCCATGCAGACGCCGCTGCGCCGCATCGACGTGACGCACGTCGCGCCTTCCACGCGAGCCACGCCGCGTGAGCGCGAAACTCCGCCGATCGAGGCACTCCAGCCGCTCTGAGCCAAGGCTGGGGCGCTTCGCCGCAGCGCCGGCGCCCGCCACACAGCTGCCACACAGCGCGCGAGCCTCCGCCTCATTGCGCTCGGCCCGCCGGCGCGCTTGACTGGCAACACCGGGATGTGCGCCGCACCTGCGATCCCCGCGCTGGCCGCTGTCGAGTTCCCCCAGGAGCTCGCAGGCAGCCGCCTTCTCACTCGCTTCGGCAGTGCCCTGGACGGCGGCGTGCTGGCGGCGATGCAGCGAGCGGTGGACCTGGCCCTGATGCCCTCACCCGAGGAGCTTCCGGAGCTGCTGGCCTCGGCCGAGCAGATGCTCGATCCAGCCCTTCAGGGCCGACCGGAGCGCTTCTTCGCCTTCCCGGAGGATTCGCTGCGCGCCCTCGAAGTCCGCGAGCGCGGGCGGCGCAGCTTGCCGGGCGGCGCGGCCATCTCTCGCGAGCTGGTGTACGCCTACCCAGAACACGGACAGGAGCAGCCCGCACGCCGTCAGACGCTGCTGCTCGAGCACTGGGTGCACCGCCCCGCATACCCGCGCGCCACCGTGGTCACTGCGCACGGATTCACCATGGGGCAACCGCGCATCGACGCGCTCGTGCTCTTCGCTCGCCAGTGGTTCCGGCGCGGCCTGGACGTAGCGCTACTCACCCTGCCCCACCACGGCGCACGCACGCCGGCGGACTCGCGCTTCTCCGGCGAGCGCTTCGCGGTGCCCCACGTGGCGAGACTCTCCGAGGCGGTGCGCCAGGCCATCTTCGAGCTGCGCCTGCTGACACTCTGGCTACGCGAGGGTGTCGGCGGCCCGGTGGGCCTGCTGGGCCTCTCCTTGGGCGGCTACCTGACCGCCCTGGCCGCCGGCCTCTACGAGGATCTCGACTTCGCCATCCCGCTGGTTCCGCCCGTCTGCATCGGCGACCTGGCGTGGCGCTTCTTCCAGCGCAGCCGCCACTACAAGCAAGGCGCGAGCCCGGCCTTCTCGCAGGATGAGCTGCGCTCGCTGTATCGCGTCCACTCACCGCTCGCCCACCCGCTGCGCATGCCGCGCGAGCGCCTGCTCATCATCGCCGGGCGCGGCGACCGCATCGTCCCCCCCGAGCATCCCCACGCACTCTGGCTGCACTGGCAAAAGCCGCGCATCCACTGGTACAGCGGCAGCCACCTCGCCCCCTTCGGGCGCGGGCGCATCGTGGCCGAGATCGAGGCGCACCTGCGCGGGCTCGGAATCCTCTGAAGAGGAAGTCGAAGCAAGGCTCCGCCCCGACCTAGGGACAGGGCGTCGCGAGGATGTGGTCGCCGCCCGGATCGTTGGTGAACGCACAGCCGAAGAGCGGGTCGGCCACGTTTGCGGGATCGAGGAAGTCGTCGCCGCCGGGCTTGATGCCGGCCTGCTCCCAGGCCACCAGATCGAGAAAGGCCGTGCTGAGCTCCGACGACGTGAATCCGCAGTGGTTCACGCCGCGGATCGCGCGCTGGACCAGCAGATCGCTGTTGCCCTGCGCGTCGACGCGCTGGGCGTACTCCACCTCGTTGTGCACCGGTACGAAGAGATCGCCCAGGTTGTGCAGTGTCAGCACCGGGATGTCGATGTCGCCGGTGATCACCGGCACCTGGGACAGACCGCTCGAGCCCCGGCCGTTTCGATCCGCGGCGACCCGCACGACGCCGTCGTTGAGGTCCTGCTCGTCAGGCGTCAGATTCGGGTCCGTGTCGAACTGGTACACGGTCTCGGCGTTGTCGACACCGATGCCCGGCGTGCGCGGCAGGGTGCCGTCACCGAAGGCCAGGTCGAACAGGAAGTTGCCCGGGCCTGTGGCGAAGTCGGGAAAGGTGTTCCAGAAGAACCAGGCCTCGTCGAAGTTCGGCCTGAAGCCGCCCGAGCGCAGCGCGGTCAGGTTCTTCAGGTTGTTGCCGTCGGCGTTGAGAAAGATCGGCCAGCCGCCGGGGACGGACTCGAGGTTGGCCTTGATGCTCGGCACCGTTACGACCGTGTAGACGAACGGATCGACGGGGAACACCGAGGCCCCGGTGCCGATCTGCTGCGCCGCGGAGTTGAAGTCGAGGAAGTAGTCGAAGAGTGCATAGTCACCGAGCACGCCGCAGATGGGGAGCGCCGCGTGGTAGGTGTTCTGGTACTGCTCGATCGACGCGGCGGTGATGTGGCCGCCCATCGAGGCGCCGGTGATGTAGACGCGATCGGGCTCGCCCACCAGACCGTTGAAGCGCTCCGCAAGGGCGTGGGTGTCCTGCACGCCGGTGGTGATGTCGTAGTCGTTGCGGCTGTAGCTCGACGCCGCCCAGGCGAAGCCCAGGGGAATCAACAGCGCGCGCAACGGGTGGTTGTCGACGGTGAGCTCGAGGCCGGTACCGCGGAAGCCGTGGGCCCACATGACGAGCGTGCCGTTCCAGTTGTCGGGCACCTCGGCGCGGAAGCCGGCGCCCGTGTGGACACCCCAGTGGACGGTGGCGCCGGGCAGCGCCTCGAACGGGAGCTTGCTTTCGTCGACGAAGTATTCGGGCGGCGGGCCATCGCCAGCCCCAGCGAGCGCCGCGGGCGCGAGCGCCAGCGAGAGTACGAACAGTGAGACGAGGCACTCGACAGATCGGATCGATCGCATTCCCATGTCCTCCTGAGCCGGAACGGCTTCGGCCTACTCTAGAAGGCGGAGGTGGGTGTAGTCGACCCCAAATGTGGCAAAAGTCCCTCCGCTCCGTCGAGGAAGAGCGGCGCTCAGGGCAGCAGCAGCACCTTCCCGGTGGTCTGGCGGCCTTCGAGCGCCCGGTGCGCCTCGCTGGCTTTCTCCAGGGCGAAGGTGGCGCCGACGCGCACGCGCAGGCGACCGGCGCCGATGGCCTGGAACACCGCCTCCGCCCGCTCTTCCAGCTCGTCACGCGAGGCCGTGTAGTGCGCCAGCGAGGGGCGGGTCACGAAGAGTGAGCCCAGGTTGTTCAGCTGCTGTAGATCCAGAGGCGGCACCGCCCCGCTGGACTGGCCGTAGAGGGCCAGCAGGCCGCGGGGTCGCAGCGACTTCAGGCTGCCCTCGAAGGTCGACTGTCCCACCGAGTCGTAGACGACGTCGCAGCCGCGCCCGGCGGTGAGCTCGGCCACGGCCTCCACGAAGTCGTCCTGCGTGTAGAGCACCACCTCGTCGGCGCCCGCGGAACGCGCCAGCTCTTCTTTCTCCGGCGTGGAGCAGGTGGCGATGACGCGGGCGCCACAATTCTTGAGCATCTGCACCAGCAGCAGGCCCACGCCCCCTGCGCCGGCGTGAACGAGTGCCACGTCTCCGGACTGGGTGACGCGCGTCGAGTGGACCAGGTAGTGCGCCGTCATGCCCTGGAGCATGGCCGCGGCGGCCGTTTCGTCACCGATATCGTCGGGCACGCTCACCAGCGAGGAGGCCGGCGCCACCACGACCTCGGCGTAGGAGCCGGGTGCGGTACTCCACGCCACCCGGTCGCCCCGGTCGAATTCTTCGACGTCGGAGCCGACCGCCTCCACCACGCCGGCGCCCTCGAGGCCGGCGGTGAAGGGCAGCGGACGCGGGTAGAGCCCCGTCCGGAAGTACACGTCGATGAAGTTCACCCCGGCGGCGCGGACGCGCACCCGCACCTGGCCGGGCCCGGGGGCACCGGGATCCTGGGCCTCGAAGCGCAGTTGCTCGGGCCCGCCCGTCTCGTGGACGACGATGGCATTCGGCATGGGCGGATTCTACGCGATGCAGCTCGGAGGCAAACGCCCGATCTCGGTCCGCGGGCTCAGAAGCTCTCCTTGTAGGGCCGTAGGTCGAGCTCCAGGGTCCAGGCCGAGCGGTGCTGGGAGTGCAACGCCCAGAAGGCATCGGCGATGGCGTCGATCTCGAGCATGCCGTCTTCCCCCAGCCGCTCTTCCACCTGCGGCATGCGCTCCAGCAGCTGGTCGCCGCGGATGGCGCCGTCGACCACGACGTGGCCGACGTGCACGCCTTGCGGACCGAACTCGCGTGCCATCCCGAAGGCCAGCGCGCGCAGCGCGGCCTTGGCCGAGGCGAAGGCCGTAAAGGGAGGGCGCGCCCTCAGTGACGCGGTGGCGCCCGTGAACAGAATGGATCCGGAACCTCTGGCCGCCATGTGTCGGGCCGCTTCCCGACCCGCGAGGAAGCCTCCCAGGCAGGTCACGCGCCAGGTCTCCTCGAAGTAGGCGGCTTCCATATCCGCGACCTTGCCGATCCGCGCGTTGCCGGCGTTGTAGGCCACCAGGTCGAGGCCGCCCGCCTGCTCCGCGGCGGTGTTCATCAGACGCGCAACATCGGCTTCCTGCGTGGTGTCGGCCACCACGGGCGAAGCATTGCCGCCTGCGTCGACGATCTCCGCGGCGACCTTCTCGAGGCGTTCCGCGCTGCGCCCGGCCGGGAAGACGTGCAGGCCCTCGCGGGCGAAGCGCCGACACAGGGCAGCGCCCAGGCCTCGGCTCGCGCCGACGCCGACGACGACGGCGCCTCCCTGCTGACTAGCTGCCATCGTCCACCTCCCCGGCGTGATTCCGAGGCAGCGATCGTAGCTCCCACAAAGCCCGGTGGTAGACTCCTCGCAAGTGGAGTGGCAACGCGACCCCGGCAGCTTCGATGAAATCTTCACAGCGGGAGGCAACGGGCTTCGCCCCCACTACGAGCAGGTCGTCTCGGTGCTCGGCTCCATGGGCGATCGCGAGCTGCGCCGCCGCGAGCGCTTGCAGCAGGTATCTCTACTCAACCAGGGCATCACCTTCGCCGTCTACGGCGACAAGGAGGGCGTCGAGCGCGTCTTTCCCTTCGACTTCGTACCCCGCGTGGTACCCGCCCTCGAGTGGACACACATCGAGGCCGGACTGGTCCAGCGCGTGACGGCGCTGAACCTGTTCCTGCTCGACGTCTACGGGGATCAGAAATGCCTGCGTGATGGCATCGTTCCCTGGGAGCTGATCCTCACACGCCCGGAGTACAAGCGCGAGCTGATGGGGATCGTCCCAGGCCGAAACGTGTATACGCACGTGGTGGGCACCGACCTGATCCGCGACGACGCGGGGCGTTACCTGGTGCTGGAAGACAACTGCCGCTGTCCGAGCGGAGTGTCCTACGTGCTGGAAAATCGCAACCTGCTGGCGCGCTCCTTCCCCGAGCTCTTCCGCAGCCACCCGGTGCGGCCGATCGACGACTACCCGAGCAACCTGCTCGAAACGCTGAGTTTCGTGGCTCCAAGCTGGAGCCAGGATCCGCTCGCGGTGCTGCTCACACCCGGCCTGCTCAACGCGGCCTACTTCGAGCACAGCTTCCTGGCCCGGGAGATGGGAGTGCCCCTGGTGGAAGGGCGCGACCTCCTGGTGGAAGACGGCCATGTCTTCATCCGTACCACCGAGGGCAAGCGACGCGTCGATGTCATCTACCGCCGCATCGACGACGAATTCCTCGACCCGATATGCTTCCGTCGCGACAGCATCCTGGGTGTGCCCGGGCTGATGAATGCCTATCGCCAGGGCAACGTCGCTCTGGCCAATGCGCCGGGCGCAGGCGTTGCCGACGACAAGGCGGTGTACGCCTACGTGCCCGATCTGATCCGCTACTACCTCAGCGAGGAGCCGCTGCTCGATCAGGTCCGAACCTGGGTGGGTGCGCGCCCCGACGACTTCCAGTACATGCTCGAGCACCTCGAGGAGCTCGTGGTCAAGACCACTGGCGATGCGGGCGGCTACGGCATGCTGATCGGACCCAGTGCCAGCAGCAGCGAGATCAGCGAGTACCGGGAACGGATGCGACAGCGTCCGGACAACTACATCGCCCAGCCGCGCATCGAGCTCTCGACCCACCCCACCTACCTGGACAGGGCCTTCCGCCCGCGCCGCGTCGACCTGCGCCCCTTCATCCTCTTCGGGGACCGCATCCGGGTGATGCCGGGCGGGCTCACCCGCGTCGCCCTGCGTGAGGGCTCCTACGTCGTGAACTCCTCCCAGGGTGGCGGCAGCAAGGACACCTGGGTGCTGGAGGAGCGGCGCGCATGATGCTCTCGCGCGTCGCGACCTGTCTCTACTGGATGGGGCGTTACGTCGAGCGCGCCGAGAACGTCACACGAATGCTCCTGGTCACGAGCGATGCTTCCGTCGACTTCGAGGGCATGGACGCGAAACTGGCCCGCGCCGAGTGGGACGATCTGATGCGAGCGCTCCCTGGCTCCGAGGTTGCATCCGAGGGCTTCACAGCGGACGACGGTATCGGCGCCCCATGCATCCACTCCTTCCTCCTCGACCCCGCGAATACCATGTCCGTCTTCCACTCGCTGGGACGCGCGCGCGAGAACGGCCGCTCGGTCCGAGAGGCCCTCACCCGGGAGGTCTTCCTCAACCTGAACCAGGCCTACCGCCACCTCGACGATCGCCGCCGCACGCCCACCCGCGATCCCGTAGCCACCCTCGACGCCGTATCGGCGACACACCGGACCATCCTCACCACGCTGGGCGCCATGGAGCACACCCTGACTCGCGACCAGGGCTGGACCTTCCTCAAGCTGGGAGAGGCCGTCGAGCGAACCGTGCGCACCCTCGAGATCCTTCGGGTCAAACTGCCGGGGCTGCGGGCGGCGGGCGAGGATGTGGACCTCCCGCTCTACTACGCCCGCTGGCGGGCCCTGCTGCGCTCCATTGCCTCTCTTGAGAACTTCCGCCGCGTGCACGGCGCGAATCTCGACCCGGAAGCCGTGGTTCGCTTCCTGCTCTTTGATACAGCCACGCCCCGCTCGGTGCGCTGCGGCCTGATCCGCGCCAAGAATTACCTGGACGCGCTCCCGTCTGGAGGCGGAATGTCCGAAGCACAGCGCATCATCGGCAAGGCCCTGGCGACCGTCTCCTACGAGGACGACCGCATCATGGCGTCTCCCGACCTGAGCGAAGCCTGCGATGAACTGATCCTCCAGTTCGGGGCTCTACACACAGCCCTGGACCGCCACTACTTCTCGTCGTGAAGGCGAAGAAGGGGGAGAGATGCTGATCGACATCGAGCACCGCATGCTCTTCCGCTACGACGGTTTCATCCATGAGTCGTTCATGGAGCTTCGCGTCGAGCCGGAGAGCGACTCACACCAGAACGTGCGCTACTTCTACGTGGCAGTCGGCCCGCCCACCCAGATCGTGCGCTACGAGGACTGGAACGGGAACCCGGTCCACCACTTCGGAATCAGCGACTTCCACGACCGCATCGAGGCCTTCTCTCGATGCACCGTCGAGACGCACCCGGCACATCCGGAGCTTGCGGCTCTCGGCCAGCCTCCGCCGCGCGAAGAGCTGGGGCCGCTCCTCGACCTCCAGCGCTTCGGCGGCCCCGTGCTGCGCTCGCCGCGGCTGGAGAAGCTCGCAAAAGAGCTCAAGATTCCCGCCCAGGCCCCGCTGGGTGAGCAGATCGCGGAGCTGGGGGCATTGATCCGGGAGCGCTTCGAATACCGCCAGGATGTGACCGACTACCAGTCCAGCAGCGACCACGTGATCGAGGAGGGCGCTGGTGTGTGCCAGGACTTCGCCCACCTGATGCTCGCCCTGCTGCGCTGGCGGGGCGTCGCAGCCCGCTACGTGAGCGGCTACCTGCACGTCGACCGCGAGGAGGACGTAGCGTCCCAGAGCCACGCCTGGGTCGAGGTATACGCGGGGGGCGCCGGCTGGGTCGGCTTCGACCCCACCCACAACCAAACGCCCAACGACCACTACGTGTCGGTCGCCCGCGGGCGCCACTATGACGACGTGCCTCCCAACCGCGGGATCTTCCGCGGCAACGCGAAAGAGACGCTGGAGGCCGAGGTCCACACTCGACCCGGGGCGCTGAGGGACTCGGGGGGCGTCCACCGCGAGATCGGGCGCATCGACCTGCCCGTGTTCCGGGAGCAGCCCCGGCCGGACTCCATCGACACACGCCTCCAGCCCAGCCCGGACTCACAACAGCAACAGCAACAGCAACAGCAACAGCAACAGCAACAATAGCCCCAGCAGCGGCCGCGCGGAGGAGAGGACTTCGTGAAGCGTTTCGAGAACAAGGTGGTCGTGATCGCGGGCGGGTCCAGCGGTCTGGGGCTGCACGTGGGCCGGCGCTTCACCGAGGAGGGAGCGCAGGTCGTCGTGGCTGCTCGCGACCCGAAGCGCCTGGCGAGCGCCGCCGAGGAGATCGGCGCACTTCCGCTCGAATGTGACATCACGAGCTTCGACAGCGTGGCCGCCCTCGCCTCCCAGGTACTGGAGCGCTGCGGGCGCATCGACGTCGCGGTGAACTCGGCCGGCTTCGAACAACAGACCGCGATTCGCGATATCAGCCCCGAGACGCTCGAGCCCATGGTGGCGGTGCAGTTCACCGGCGGCGTCTACTTCATGCGCCACATGGCGAACGCGATGCAGCCCGGTGGCTCGCTGGTCACCATCTCCTCGCTCACCGCTGTGCTGGTGCCGGAGAACTACGCCGCCTACGCCGGCGCCAAGGCCGGGATCAACCACGTCACGCGCATCGCCGCCGCCGAGTACGGCCCCCAGGGCATCCGCATCAACGCGGTGGCTCCCACCGTCGTGGAGACGCCGATGACCGCCCACATCCTGGGGCTGCCGGCGGTGCAGGCGGCCTTTCTGGAGCAGACGCCGCTGGGGCGCCTGGGCGAGCTCGACGACGTGAGCTCGGCCGTGCTGTGGCTGGCCAGCGACGAGTCGTCCTATGTTACGGGTCAGATCCTGAACATCGACGGTGGGACCTCGACCAAGAAGCTCCCGAGCAACGCCGATGTGATGCGCCACATGAAAGCGCCCCCCACCGAGGGCAACTGAGGAGGTCCCCATGTCCCGCTACAGCATGACCATCGGTGGCGAAGCCGTCACCACCGCTTCCACCCTCCCCGTGGTGAACCCCGCCCTGGGCAAGCCCTTCGAAGAGTCTCCGAGCTGCTCCCGAGAGCAGCTGGACGCCGCCATGGACGCGGCCCAGAAAGCCTTCGGCAGCTGGCGCCGCGACGAGGCGGCGCGCCGCCAGGCGCTGCTGGCCTGCTCCGAGGCGCTGAAGGCCCGGGCCAACGAGATCGGCGAGCTGCTGACCCGCGAGCAGGGCAAGCCGCTGGAGGCGGCGATCGGTGAAGTCTTCGGCTCCGCCATCTGGTTCGAGGCCACCTCGGCTCTCCCTATTCCGAGTGAGCTGATCTCGGACACCGAAGAAGAGCGGGTCGAGCTGCGCCGCAAGCCCCTGGGTGTCGTCGGCGCCATCACGCCGTGGAACTTCCCGATCATCCTGGCGGTCTGGAAGATCGCGCCGGCCTTGCTGGCCGGGAACACAATGGTGCTCAAGCCCTCACCCTTCACGCCGCTCTCGACACTGCTGGTCGGCGAAGTACTGCGCAGCGCCCTGCCCCCGGGCGTGCTGAACGTGGTAGCGGGAGGCGACGAGCTCGGCGCCTGGATCAGCTCACACCCGGTGCCCCGCAAGCTCTCCTTCACGGGCTCGGTGGCCACGGGCAAGAAGATCATGGCGGCCGCGGCTCCCGACTTGAAGCGCGTGACGCTCGAGCTGGGTGGAAACGACCCGGCGATCGTGCTCAAGGACGTCGATCCCGCCACGGTGGGGCCCAAGCTCTTCAAGTCGGCCTTCGAGAACTCCGGACAGCTCTGCATCGCGATCAAGCGCGTATACGTCGAGGAGGAGATCTACGCGCCGCTGGTGGAGTCGATCGCGGAAGCGGCCAGCAAGGCGGTGGTTGGAGACGGCTTGCAGCCCGGCACCGAGCTCGGACCCATCAACAACCAGCCCCAGTACGAGCGCGTGCTCGGAATCATCGACTCGGCTCGCAAGGACGGTGCAACCTTCGTGACCGGCGGCGAAGCCATCCCCGGCGACGGCTACTTCATCCAGCCCACGATCGCGACGGACATCTCCGACGGCTCGCGTCTCGTCGACGAGGAGCAGTTCGGCCCGGTGCTCCCGATCATCCCGGTGCGCAGCGTCGAGGACGCATTGGAGCGGGCCAACAGCACACACTTCGGCCTCGGCGGATCGGTCTGGACGAGCAACCGCGAGCGCGGCGTGGAGCTGGCGGGCGAGCTGGAGTGCGGCACGGCCTGGGTCAACCGACACGCGGCCCTCGGGCCCATGGCGCCCTTCGGCGGCTTCAAGTGGTCGGGCATCGGTCGCGAGAACGGGACCTGGGGGCTCGAGGCCTTCACCGAGCTCCAGGTGATCAACATCGAGAAGGGCGACTAGCGCAACTAGCGGGCCAGCCAGGCCTCGAGCCAGGCTGCGCTCGTCTCCTCCAGCTCCGCGCAAGCCGCGAGCTCCGCACGCGCCTCGGGATCTTCCTGGCCCGACGCCAGGGAGCGCCAGGCTGCCGCACCCTCGCGCTCGGCCGAAGCCTGCATGCGGTACTGGTGGCGCACCGGGTGCGGATCGAAGATCTCGAGGTAGCTACGACGCGCCTCGGGCAGGTGCTCTTCGACCTGCTCGGCCGCGGCCCCCGCCACGGGGAAGAGCTTCTGCACGCGATCGGCGATCTCGTCCTCGCGCTGCGCACAGGCCAGCAGCCCCTCTCGCTCCTCCGGGTCGGCCGCGGATTCGGCCCAGCCCCGGTAGCGGCCCGCCGCGCTGCGCTCGAGGCCGGCCAGGAAGGCCGGCAGGGACGAGGGCGGGACGCGCCCCAGCAGCGGCCGCAAGAGCTCGCCGAAGCTCGGGATCTCCGTCGGGTCAGCCATGATTGTCTCCTCCTGGGCTCGGGGCCAGCATACAATGCGCGGTCTCCCGGAGGGCCGCCATCGGCCTGCCACTAGAGGAGTTCGCATGCAGACCAACCCCAGCAGCCTGGCCGACCGTCTGGCCACCCAGGACGTGATGGTCCGCTACGCGGCCTGCCTCGACGAGAGAGACTTCGACGCCTACCGCGCCTGCTTTGCGCCCGATGTCGAGTTCCACGGCTTCGGTCCCGATGTGATCCACGGCGTCGACGCCTGGATCGAGTTCGTAAGCGGCGTACTCGATCGCTTCGAGGCCACCCAGCACATGCTGGGGCCTCCGCGCATCGAGCTGCGCGGCTCGCAGGCAGAGCTGCGCACGGAGCTCGCGGCGCAGCACTTCTACCGCGAGCCCGCCGGCCGCATCTTCAGCCTCTGGGGCACCTATCGCTCGACGCTGGTGCGCCTGGAGGATCGCTGGTGCATCCAGCGTCACGCCCTCGACACGCGCGCCACGCGAACCGACGATGCCTACCGGGCTCCGCGTGAGTAACCCGTCCGGCGGCGGGGAAGCTCACTCCGGGCAAGTCGCCATCGTGACCGGTGCCGCCAGCGGGATCGGCCGCGCCTGTGCCGAGCAGCTGGCGGCGGAGGGAGCGGCCGTCGTGGCCGTGGACATGGACGAGGCCGCGCTGGCCTGGACCGAAGGTCGCGCTGGGGTGGTGGCCCGGCGCGTCGACGTGGCCGAAGAGGCCGACAATCAGAGCATGGTCGAGACGGCGCTGGCCGAGTTCGGGCGAGTCGACGCGCTGGTGCTGAACGCCGGAGTGGCCACACCGGGCTCCCTCGAAGATCTGCCCCTCGAGCAGCTCGACCGCTGCCTCGCGGTGAACCTGCGCGGTGTGGTGCTGGGCGTGCGTGCCGCCCTCCCCGCCTTGCGCCGCTCCACGGCCGGCGCCGTGGTGGTCACGGCTTCTGTCTCGGGCCTCGCGGGCGACCCGATGCTGTGGGCCTACAACGCAGCGAAGGGCGCGGTCGTGAACCTGGTTCGGGCGGCCGCCCTGGACCTGTGCCGAGATGGCATCCGCATCAACGGCATCTGCCCGGGGCCGATCCGCACCGGGATGACCGCGGCGATCGAAGAGCACGCAGCCGAAACCTTCGAAGCGTTGCGCCGCAACATCCCACTCCAGCGCTGGGGCGAGCCCGAGGAGGTGGCCCGCGCCATCTGCTTCCTGGCCTCGCCCGCGGCCTCCTTCATCACGGGAGCGCTGCTGCCCGTGGATGGAGGCATCTCCGCCAACACCGGGCAGTTCGCCCCACCGCAGGCGCCCAGGGCAGAGGCGGCTCGAGATGGAGATGGAGGGTCATCCCGATGAGTCGTTTCGGACGCCGTTCGACCGCAGAGGAGGTGACCCAGGGCATCGACTTGGCGGGCCAGCACGCCGTCGTCACCGGCGCCAACACCGGGATCGGCTTCGAAACCGCGCGCGTGCTGGCGCTGCGCGGCGCCCAGCTGACCCTCGCCTGTCGCGACATGGGCAAGGCGGAGGCGGCGCGCAAGCGCATCGTCGAGGGCAGTGGCGGGCGCGTCGCCGACTCAGCCCTTCACCTGCTCCATCTCGATCTGGCCGAGCTCGCTTCGGTGCGCCGCGCCGCGCAGGAGCTGCTGGAGACGCAGCGGCCAATCCCGCTGCTGATCGACAACGCGGGCGTGATGCTGCCCGACCGGCGCGAAACCCAGGACGGCTTCGAGGCGCACCTCGGCATCAACTACCTGGGACACTTCCTCTTCACGACCTTGCTGCTCGACCGCATTCGCGCCAGCGCACCGGCGCGGGTGGTGGTGGTGTCCTCCGACGCTCTGCACTTCGCAACGCTGACGCGAGAGCTCGAGGACCTGAACTGGCAGGAGCGCCGCTTCAGCGGCTGGCGGGCCTACGGCGACTCGAAGCTCATGAACCTGATCTTCGCCCGAGAGCTGAGCCGGCGGCTGGAGGGCCAGGGCGTGGTGGCCCACGCCCTGCATCCCGGAATCGTGAAAACGGAGCTGGGCCGGCACCAGACTTCGCGAATGAAGGTCTTCGGGATCTTGATGCGCCCGGCCATCCGCATGCCCGAGCGCGGCGCTGCGACGAGCCTGTATGCGGCCACGGCAGCCGAGCTGGGACAGCGCGGCGGCGGCTACTTCTCGAACTGCTCCCCGGGCCGCCGCAGCCCACGCGCGGAAGACCCGGAGCTGGCGAAGCTTCTGTGGCAACGCAGCGAGGAGCTCATCGCCGGGGCGTGAGCGCCCGCAGCTCGCACGAGACGGCTCAGCGCCGGGAGGCCAGGCCAGAGGTCTCGGTCGCCCAGGCACGCGCCTCTCGCGACGCCACCCAGCGCACCGCATTGCCCACAAGCCGGCGGAAGCCGGGATTGCTGTAGGCCTCCGGACCGTCCCCGAGCTCGCTCGCCACCACCGGGCTGCGCCGGGCCGCCCGCGCCCACACGACCAGATCACTTCCCGTTGGATGACTCCAGGCCGCTCGCTCCTCGGCGGAGGCCAGCGGCGATACCGAGAAGTTTTCCTGCTCGAAGGCATAGTCGCTGCGCAGCAGCGGCAGCACCTGCGACTCGATCCCGGCCGTCTTCAAGTAGAGCTCGTCGCGCACTTCGAAACCTTCCTCGATGCCAGCCAGCACGGGGTGCCCCGGAGCATCCGAGCGCAGGCGCATGCTGGCGTTTCGCTCCAGCTCACCGGCGCCGCCGCGAAAACCCGATGCAGGCTGCTGTTGGCCCGAGAGCTCACCGCCGCGCAGCAAGAACGAGCTGCCCGAAAGCTCGCGCCACAATGGCCAGGCGGGCCACGAGACCAGGGCGTGGTTCAGCAGCACGATGCCGGTGCCGCTCTCGAGCAGGGCCTCGACGCTGTGCCGGTAGTCGTCGGGTGGGGCCACGAAAGCCCCGGCGCCTTCGCCGCGTCTACCCGAGAGCTCGATACCCGACATGTCGTAGAAGAGCACGGCGTCGTAGGCGCCGACGTGCTCCGGCCGCAGCAGCAGCTGGGCAGCCGGCTGCTCGACCGCCGTGGCCGCGACGCCCCGGTCGGCCTCGAAGATCGCCATGAAAGCGTTGCGATCGTAGGGATGGCCCTTGGTAACGACCAGGAGCTCGACGCGTGCAGTCACAGCGGGTGGCGGGCTCGTCGGCGCGGCAGGGAGTGGGAGTAAGACATGGCGGTGGGGTTCCGGAATATACTACGCGACATGAAGTATCGGGTGATCCAGTGGGCAACGGGAAACGTAGGGCGCGCCGCGCTGCGCGCGGTGGCGAAGCATCCAGAGCTCGAGCTGGTGGGTCTGCTCGTCTACGACCCCGCCAAGCAGGGGCTCGACGCCGGCGAGCTGTGCAAGCTCGACCCGCTCGGTGTGCAGGCCAGCTGCGACGTGGACGAAATCCTCGCCCTCGACGCAGACTGCGTGCTGCACATGCCGCTGCCGTCGGCGCGCGGCACGCAGGACCCGGACCGCGATCTGCGCGACCTGTGCCGCATCCTGGCCTCGGGCAAGAACGCGATCACCACCGTCGGCTACGTCTACCCGCGCGTCTACGGCAGCGAAGTCGTCGAACGCCTGGAGAAGGCCTGCGCCGAGGGCGGTAGCTCGATCCACGGAACCGGGGTCAATCCAGGCTGGCTGGCGGAACTCCTCCCGCTCACGGCCTCGGCGCTCTCGGCGCGCATCGACCGCATCCACGTGCTCGAGTCGACAGACTTCTCCTTCTACCCCTCCCCCGACGTGATCTTCGGACTGATGGGGCTGGGCACGGCTCCCGCGGCCTTCGAAGAGCAGGTCGGCAGCTACCGGCGCTGGCTCTCGGGACTCTTCCGCGAGAGCCTCGAGCTGCTGGCCGACGGGCTGGCACTCAGGCTCGACGCCGTCGAGGAGGACTTCGAGCTGGCCCGGGCGGAGCAGAGCTTCTAGATCGCCGCCGGCCGCATCGAACAGGGCAGCGTCGCCGCGCAGCGCTTCGAGTGGCGCGGCATGGCCGCTGGTACGGCCCGCATCGTATTCGAAGCCGTCTACCGCGCGCGCCGCGACGTGGCGCCGGACTGGCCCGCACCGGGCTGCGCGATCCGCATCGACGGCCGGCCGCGCATGCGCTTCGAGCTGGAGGAGAGCTGGATCTCGAACGCCCTGGCGGCGACCGCACTGCACGCCGTCCACGCGGTGGCGCCGGTGTGCCGCGCCGAGCCGGGCATCCGCAGCTTCCTGGACCTGCCGCTCATCACGGGTCGCCACAGCGTCGGCGCCTGAGTGCAGCGGCAGCGGCGAGCCGCCCTGCCGGCGCTCAGCCAGCCCGAGCCCAGGCGTGCGCCTCGTCGGAGGCCACCCAGCGCACGGCGTTCTCCAGCAGGCGCCGGAAGCCGGGGTTGGCGTAGGCCGCCGGGCTGTCGCCGCAGGCGATGTACACGATCGGGCTCGCGCCCTCGCGGCGCGCCCAGGCAACCAGGTTGCTCCCCGGCTCGTGGGCCCAGCCCTCGCGCGAGAACATCTGCCCCTGCACAGCGAGCGCAGCAGAGTAGAAGTTCTCCGCCACGAAATCAGCGTCGCTGCGCAGCAGCGGCAGCACGTCGTCCTCGAAGACTTCGCAGAGGTAGAGCTCGTCCTCGATCTCGAAGCCATCCGCGAGCCCCTCGACCACCGGGTGGCCCGCTCCGACCACCGACACCCGATGCCTTACCCCGTGGCGATAGCCCGAGTCCGGGCAGGGCCGCCCGCGCAGCTTCGCCGGTGCGTAGAGGAAGCGCCCGCCGATCACCTCTGCGTAGGCGTCCCAGGCCGGCCAGCCGGCGATGGCGTGGTGCAGGAACACACAGCCCTGGCCCGCGTCGAGTAGCTCCCGGAAGCCCGTGACGAGCTGCGCAGGCGGGGCGTGCAAGACGGGCGGCCCATCGCGGCGGAACTCGATCCCGGGCATGTCGTAGAGGACGATGGCGTCGTAGGGCGCCGCCGCCTGGGGAGAAAAGAAGGCCTGGGCCGCCGGCTGCTCCACCGCGGTGCAGGCCACGTCGGGCCAGGCTTCGAAGACCGAGAAGAACGCGTCGCGCTCGAAGGGGTGCCCCTTGGTGACGACAAGCAGGTTCAGCGCCGCGTCGTAGCGCAGGAAGCCCATCGCCTTCAGGCTCGCAGAGCCGCCTCGACGAAGTCGAGGCGATCCTGGCCGAAGTGCATCTCGTCGGCCACGAAGAAGGTCGGAGCACCGAAGGCGCCGCGCTGCGCCGCCTCGCGAGTGGTCGCCATCAAGGCCTCATGCCGGGCGGGCTCGTCCACCCGAGAGAGAATGCCCGCGCCGTCCAGCCCGGCCGCCTCGAGAACCCCGCGCAGCGCCTGGCGATCGTCCACGTCGACGGCGTCCACCCAGACGGCCGAGAAGACGGCGTCGCAGTAGCCGGCGAGTACCCCGTCAGTCTCCGCTACGTACGCGCCGTGGAGGACGTCGAGCATCTTCATCGGAAAGTGCGGATTCATCGCCAGAGCAACGCCGTAGCGCTTGGCGAAACGCGCGAGATCCGCCAGGGCCCAGCGCGCCTTGTTGCGCACCGTCATGGGCGAACGATTGCCCGTGAGCTCGTGGAGCTCCAGCGTGAGCATCGTGCGCCGCACGAGCGCAGCACCGGTGCGCTCGACCAGAGCCGGGAGCTGGGTGTGGGCCAGGTAGGCGGTGGGGCTCATGAAGTCCTGGAAGAACTCCACGGTGTTCGGGGCGACGCGCTGCCGGCTCTTCGGACCTACCACGGCTCGACCCAGGGGCGCAGGTCCAGCTCCTGGGTCCAGGCGCTGCGACGCTGGCAGTGGAGCGTGTAGTAGGCCTCGGCGATGTCGTCCGGGGCCAGGATCCCGTCGGCGGGGCGCGCCTTCACCAGGTCCGGAAAACGGGAGCGCACGAAATCACCGTCGATGGGGCCGTCGATCACCACGTGAGCCACGTGAATTCCCTTGGGAGCCAGCTCTCGCGCCATGCTCTGCGCCAGCGCACGCAGCCCGTGCTTGGCTGCGGCAAAGGCCGCAAAGCGGGCGCGGCCCCGCAGTGCGGAGGTGGCCCCGGTAAAGAGAATCGTGCCCCGCGCACGCGGGAGCATCCTGCGCGCGGCCTCGCGGCCGGTGAGGAAGGCGGCGAAGCAATTGGTCTCCCAGACATCGCGAAAGGTACTCGCTTCGAGCTCCGCGATGTCGGAGACCGCTCCGATGGCCGCGTTGTAGACCACCACCTCGAGCGGCCCCAGCTCTGCTTCGGCGCGCTCGAAGAGCTCCGCCACCTGCTGCTCGCTGCGAGCGTCCGTTGCGTAGGCGCGCGCCACGCCGCCGGCAGCCTCGATCTGGCCCACCAGCGCCTCGAGCTTCTCCGCCTGCCGCCGCACCACGCCGGCGGGGTGGCCGCCCCGGGCGAAGCGGCGCGCGATGGCGGCGCCGGTGCCGTCGCCGGCGCCCACCACGAGCACCGTCCCGGGAGCGTCCAACGTCTACATGCCTCCGGTCACGATCTGGCTGCCGCGGGCACGCTCTACATGCCTCCCGTCACGATCAGAGTCTGACCGGTAATCCAGCTCGAGGCGGGCGAGGCCAGGAAGAGCGCACAGGCGCCGAGATCCAGCGGCGTGCCGAGACGACCCATGGGAATGCCCAGATTCTCCTTGAGCTTCGGCAGGTCGCCATCCTCGAGGCGCAGTGCCTTCATCATGATCTCCGTCGGCACGGCGCCGGGGGCAATGCCGTTGACGCGAATGGCGGGGGCCAGCTCGCGCGCGAAGGTCTCCGTGAGCGAGTTCACCCCGGCCTTGGCCGCCGCATAATGGCCGCTGCCCGGCACCGGGCCCCAGGCAGCCTTGGACGAGATGTTGATCACGCAGCCCTGGTCCATGTATTTGGCGGCGGTGACGGTGCAGGTCCACAGCGCCGTCAGGTTGAGGCTCAAGCAGGCGTCCCAGTCCGCCCGCGACAGCCGGGTGAGCCGTTTCGCCACGGGAGAGCCACCGGCGTTGTTCACCCAGATCGAGAGCTTCCCGTAGCGGTCGACGGCCTCCCGCGCGAGCGCGTCGACGGCCGTCTCGTCGGTCACGTCCGTCGTCACGGCGATGGCACGCTGGCCCTTGGCCTCGATCTCGTCGCGAACCCGCTCGATCTCGTCGGTACGACGAGCGGCGAGAACGACGGCCGCCCCGGCGTCGGCGAAAACCTTGGCGATGCCCTCACCGATGCCGCGACCTGCGCCCGTGACGACGGCCACCTGGTCGGAGAGGTCGAAGAGCTCTTGAACACTCACTGGGGGGTCCTTTCCATCAAGACCTCGGGTCCACCAGCAGCTTCACGGCCTCCCCGCCGGAGAGCAGGCGGCGAAAGGCCGACTCGAGCTCGTCGAGGCCCACGGTTCCGGTGTGAAGAGGGGCGAGACGCAGGCGTCCGTCAGCCACCAGGCTCATGGCCATGTCGAACTCCTCGTGCAGGTAGGCGAGGGAGGCCACCAGGCGCACCTCGCGCGCCAGCCAGCTGCCGGGGGCGATCTGCGCGGGAACGGTGGAGAGGCCCACGAGCGATACCACACCGCCCCGACGCGCCAGGGCCACCGACTGGTCGATGGTGCTGGGAATGCCGGCACACTCGAACACCACGTCGGCACCCAAGGGGCCGCATTCCTGCTTCACACGCTCTAGGACGTCCTCGGAAGCCGGGTCGATGAGTGCAGTGGCACCGAGCTCCCGAGCCAGCTTCGCGCGCTCCGCATTCGGCTCGACGACCACGCTGCAGCCCGCGCCGGCGATCCGTGCGCACTGCAGCACCAGCAGGCCGATGGGGCCGGCACCGAGCACCACGGCCGAATCGCCCAGGCGCATCGGGGTGCGCCGCAGTGCGTGCACGGCCACGGTGGCTGGCTCGAGCATGGACGCGTCGTGGTCCGAGAGGGCCGCGTGCACGGGGTAGAGCCGCGCCGCCTCGATGGCGATGGCGCGAGCGAAGCCGCCATGGGGCGCTGCCAGTGGGTTCAGGCCCAGAACGCCCAGCAGCGCGCGGCTGCAGTGGGCCGCGTCGCCCGCCAGACATTCGGGACAGCCGCCACACGCGGGCGAGATGCCGATCCCGACGCGGTCCCCCTCGCGCAGCTTGCCGGTGTCGGGGCCCAGCGCGGAAATCGTGCCGGCCCACTCGTGACCACAGATCGCGGGATGGTAGGGCTCGCCGCTGTGAAAGGCGTGGAGGTCCGTGCCGCAGATGCCGCAGTGGCTGATCTCGACGACGGCCTTGCCCGCGGAGGGCTCGGGTTCGGGCATCTCCCGCAGCTCGATCCGCTCGCGTCCGGTGACCAGTCCAACTCGCAAGTTTCGCTCCCTGCTGGCTTCAGACGTCTTCGAAGGGAGTGCCGCGGAAGTCCGGCCTCAGGTGAAAGCCGTCGAAACGCGCGGTGCGGTTGTGGGCCTTGAATTGAATGAAGCGGCCCTTCTGAAAGCGCGCGCCGCCGTCGATCTTGAGCGTCTCGCCGGTGATGTAGGCAGCGGCGGGACTCAGCAGGAAGACCACGGCCGCCGACACCTCGCTCTCGGTGCCGAGCCGCCCGGACGGGTTGATGCTGCCCTCGGCGGCGGTGCGCTTCTGCACCTCCTCGGGATAGGTCACGATGCCCGACGACATGACGGTGCCGGGCGCCACGCAGTTGACGCGAATGCTCTTCCTGGCCCACTCGAGTGAGAGCGTCATGGACAGGTTCTCGATGCCCGCTCGGGCCGCGGACATGTGTGCCATGCCCGGGTAGCCGGTCCAGATGTCCGCCAGCATGTTGACGATGGCTCCTCCGTGCTCCGCCATCGAGTGGCGGTAGACCGCCGCGGAGACGAGGAAGGTCCCGTTCAGGTTCAGGTCGACGACAGAGCGCCAGGCATTCGGCGAGAGATCCTCCGCCAGCGCGAAGAACTGCCCACCGGCGTTGTTGAAGAGCCCATCGATGCGTCCGTGCTTCGATGCGACTGCGGCGACCACGGAGTCGACCATTTCCTGGTTGCGGATGTCGAGCTCGACCACATCGCACTTGCCTCCGGCGCGGCCGATCTCTTCGGCCGTCCCGTCGAGCACTTCTCGGCGTCTGCCGCCGATCACGACGTTGGCCCCCAGCGCGGCCAGCTCGTGGGCCGTGCAGCGGCCGATCCCGGTGCCGCCGCCCGTTACGAGCACGACCGAACCGTCGAAGAGGCCCGACCTGAAGATGCTGTCGAAGCGATCTGCCACGCTGATCTCCGAACCATCCAAGAACGGATTTGAACGAACCGCGCGCCTTCTATCACGCGCTCTCGTGTGCGATGATCATAACGCGATTGCATCCAGGGGGAGGAACATGTCGAAGGATCTCCAGGACTACGAAGCCGTATCCGTCTACTTCTTGAACGATACGGATCGTGAGGGACTTCTCAGCGAGGCCCGGGAGTGCGTCTTCAACTGGAGCACGAAGGACGGCTGGCCCGTCGGCGTCGTGATGTCCTGCCTGTGGAGAGAGGGCCGGCTCTGGGCCACGGCGGGCGCTCACCGTCACCGCATCTCTGCCGTGCGTCGAGACCCGCGCGTGTCCTTCGTCGTCACGAGCACGGGAACGAAGCTGGGGCCCGGCCGGACAGTCACGGCCAAGGCTCGCTGCATCATCCACGAAGACCGCGACACCAAGGACTGGTTCTACCCGGCCTTCTCGAGCCATCTCTTCCCAGATCCCGCCCAGGCCGAGCCCTTCTGCAAGATGCTGGACTCTCCTCTGCGCGTCGTGCTCGAGCTGGTGCCGGAGAAGTTCATCACCTACGACGGCACCAAGATGGCCCGGGACACGGCCGGAAAGCTGGGCGACGACGAGAAGGGCCCACGCCTTTCGGCCGACACCGAGCGCCTGCAGCGCGAGATCGAGCGCCGCGGCCTGGCCAAGGGCTGAGAGCGAATCCATGGGCTCCAGACTCACGGGCAGGGTGGCAGTCATCACCGGCGGCGCCAGCGGCCTCGGGGAAGCGACCGTGCGCCTCTTCGCCGAAGAGGGCGCTCGGGTCGTGATCTCTGACGTGCAGGACGAGGCGGGCAAGCGTCTGGCCGAGGAGCTGGGCGATAGCGCCTGCTACCGCCGCACGGACGTCTCGCGCGAGGAGGACATCGCCGCAGCGGTGGACGAAGCCGTCTCCAGCTGGGGACGCCTCGACTGCATGTTCAACAACGCCGGCATCGTGGGCGCCATCGGGCCAATCGACGAGACCCCGGCGGAGGAGTACGACGCCACGATGGGCATCCTGCTGCGCGGCGTCTTCCTCGGCATGAAGCACGCCGCGCGCGTGATGAAACCCCAGGGCTCCGGCAGCATCCTCTGCACCTCGAGCATCGCCGGCCTGCAGGGGGGCCTGGGTCCCCACGTCTACGCGGCGGCCAAGGCAGCGCTGATCGGGCTCACCCGCAATGTGGCCGCAGAGCTGGGCCGCTACGGAATCCGGGTCAACTGCATCGCGCCGGGAAACATGGCCACGCCCATGGTGGCCGACGTCTTCAGCGGCAACCCGGACGATGTCGCCACGGTCGAGAAGAACCTGGCCCCAATGTCGCCGCTGCGCGATCGGCCGGGCCTGGCCGTGGACATCGCCCAGGCCGCGCTCTGGCTCGCCGGCGACGAGGCCGCCTACGTCAGCGGCCACACGCTCGTCGTCGACGGTGGGCTCACCACCGGAAGCTCCAACCGCACGCCGCCGATCTTCGAACGCCACTCCCCCATGATCCGCGAGCACGGCCGCCGCGGCGTCTGATCTCCAGCGCGCAGGAATCTCCGTTCTCGACTCCCCCACGGGGAGAAATGGTGCGGCCGATCCGGTTCAAGGGTTTTCATCCGTTTAAAACATCCTGAACCTGTTAAAGTTCCCGGCCGTGGATCTGGTGACGGAACAGAAGTTGGAGCGCCGGGAGCGAATCCTCGAGGCAGCGCGCCAGCTCATCGCCGAGCACGGCTACGACGGCCTCACCATGCGCGACCTCGCCTCACACTGTCGCGTGTCGGTCCCGACGCTCTACAACCAGTTCGGCAGCAAGGGCGCGCTGCTGACCTACGCCGTGGAAGCACACTTCGGCGGGCTGCTCTCGCGAGCCCATACGCAGCGGGCCCACGGAGTGCGCCGCCTGGTTGGCGTGGTCGACGTCTGCACCGAGGAGATGCTGCGCATCCCCCGCTACTACCGTTCTCTGATGAGCGCCTTCCTGGGCACGGCAGAGACGGTGCCGCTCCAGGCCACCCTGGCCCGGGAGCTCTCGACGGCGATCGGGGAGACCCTGGCAGAAATGCAGCAGCGGGAGCAGCTCGAAGCGTGGGCCTCCCCCGCAGTGCTGGCCCGCCAGATCACGGCGGCGTGCATCGCCTCTTGCATCGTTTGGTCCCTGGGCGGACTCGACGATCGCAGCCTGCGGGCCGCGATGGTTCACGCCGCGACGGCGATGACCCTGGGCGCAGCCAGCGGCTCCACGCGCGGTGCCCTAGAACGTGAAGTACGCAAAGCGCAGGCGATTCTCGAGCAGAGTACCGCTGCTGTGGAGAGCGACGAAGAAAGCACCGGGTGAGTTCATCTCATGCGGCCGAGTGAGTCATCAAATCTCTTTGGATTCGTAGACCAAGGATTGATCGGTACACCAAGGATCGGATCGCTACACCAAGCAACGGGAGTGCCCTGACCATGAACCATCGAAAACCCGGGCAACGCAGCAGCGGGCGCGACCGCGCGCTGCCCGCGATCGTGCTGGCAGCGATGCTGGTCGTCGCAGCGCAGGCCAGCTCGCAGCCCGCGCAGCTCGGCGAAGCGGTGAACGTCCGTACGCGGGGTAACGAAGCGGCTGCTGCCTCGCAGGAGCGCATCGACGTCTTGAGTGACGAGACGGACGATCTCGAGAAGGCCTACCGTGAGACGCTCCAACAGCTCGAGGCGCTGCGCGTCTACAACGGGCAGCTGAGCGGCCTGGTGGGTGCGCAGGACGAAGAGCTGGGCTCGCTGCGCAGGCAGCTCAACGACGTCGAGCTGGTCGGGCGCCAGATCACCCCGCTCATGCTTGAGATGGTCGACTCCCTCGAGGCTTTCGTGGGTCTGGACGTCCCCTTCCTGCGCGAAGAACGCGACATGCGCGTCGCAGAGCTCCGAGATCTCATGAACCGCGCAGATGTGACGAACGCCGAGAAGTTCCGCCGCATCCTCGAGGCCTACCAGGTCGAGAACGAGTACGGGCGCACGATCGAGGCGTACCGGGGGACCCTCGACGACGGGCGCACCGTGGACTTCCTGCGCGTCGGGCGGGTGGCCCTCGTCTATCAGAGCCTCGACGGCGCGGATATGGGCGCGTGGGACACCTCGGGCGACAGTTGGATTCCCCTCGATGGCAGCTTTCGCACGGCGATTCGCCAGGGGCTGCGGGTGGCGCGCAAGCAGTCCGCGCCGGACATGATCCGCCTGCCGCTTCCGGCGGCCGAGAGCGCTGGAGGGCAGGGCTGATGCGAGCCACAACACGTCTCGGCCTGATCCTCTGCCTGCTGCTCACAGCGCCGGAAGCATGGGCACAGCCGGAGGCGCCCGCTGCCGAAGCCGCCGCGCCCGCTGCAGCAGAAACGCCCGCGGCCACCGAGGCGGAAGCTGCGGAGGCCGCCCCGCTCCCGCCGGCCCCTCCGGCCCGAAACGTCCCCCAGGCGAAGTCCCTCGACGAGCTCCTGCGCATGGTGCGACAGGGCTGGAGCGATGAGAAGCGCGAGAACCAGGCGCGTGAGACGCGCTTCTCGCAGGCCAAGTCGGAGCAGGCAGGCCTGCTTGCGCGGGTCCGAGCGGACCTGCAGCGCGAGGAGCAGCGCGCCGAGCAGCTCGAGACCCGCTTCGAGGAGAACGAGGTGCGCCTGACGGAGCTGGAGGTGACCCTGGCCGAGCGTCTGGGAACCCTCGGCGAGCTCTTCGGCGTGGTGCGCCAGGTCGCAGGCGATCTGGGCGGTCACGTCGAGAACTCACTCGTCAGTGCGCAGATCGCGGGCCGTGGTGACTTCCTCGCCACGCTTGCCGCCAGCCGCAGCCTGCCCTCCATCGACCAGCTGCGGAACCTGTGGTTCGAGCTCCAACGTGAAATGACGGAGCAGGGCAAGGTCGTGCGCTTCAAGGCGCCCGTCCTGGGTGCCGACGGCAAGGAGCAGCAGCGCGATGTGATCCGCGCCGGTGTCTTCTCCGCGGTCTCCGACGGACGCTACGTCGCGTGGGAGTCGGCGGTGGGGAAGCTGCGGGACCTGAAGCGGCAGCCACCGACTCGCTACACCAGCACCGTCAAGGGCTTCGAAGGCACGAGCTCCGGCCAGGGCTACCTGGCCATCGATCCGTCACGGGGAAGTCTGCTCAACCTGCTGATCGACACCCCGAGCCGCACAGAGCGAGTACAGCAGGGCGGCCCCGTGGGCTACGTCATCATCGGCCTGGGCGCCTTCGCGGTGCTCCTCGGCCTGGTGCGCTGGGTCGTCATCAGCATCACCAACCGCAAGGTGAGCGTTCAGCGCAAGCGTGACAAGGCCAACCCCGGCAACCCGCTGGGGCGTGTCCTGGGCGTGTACGAGAAGAACCGCTCGGCGGATACCGAGACGCTGGAGCTGAAGCTCGATGAGGCGGTACTGCGCGAGTCGGCGCGCCTGGGGCGTTTCCTGTGGCTGATCCGCGTGGTGAGCGTGGTGGCCCCGCTGCTGGGGCTGCTCGGAACCGTCACGGGCATGATCCAGACCTTCCAGGCCATCACGCTCTTCGGGGCGGGCGACCCTCGCATGATGGCCGGCGGCATCTCGGAGGCGCTGGTGACGACCATGCTGGGTCTCACCGTTGCGATTCCGCTGGTGCTGCTGCACGCCGTGCTCGCCAGCAACACGCAGCGCATCGTCAGCGTGCTCGACGAGCAGAGCACGGGCCTCATCGCGGCGCGCGCGGAGCAAGCCGGTGCCTGAGTTCGAGGCGCTGCGCGCAGTCCGCGACTTCGTGGAGACCGGGGGCGACGTCCTGCTGCTGATCGGGCTGGTCAGCCTCGCCATGTGGACGCTGATCCTGGAGCGGGCCTGGTACTTCCGCCTGGTGTACCCGAGGGTTGCCCGCGAGGTGGCGGAGTCGTGGCGAGCGCGCCGCGACCACCGCTCCTGGAACGCCCACCAGATCCGGCAGCTGCTGACCTCGGAGAACCGCTTGAAGCTCGGCACGGGCCTCAAGATGATCAAGACCCTGGTGGCACTCTGCCCGCTGCTCGGCCTGCTCGGCACGGTGACCGGGATGATCGAGGTCTTCGACGTCATGGCCGTAGCAGGCAGTGGCAATGCGCGGGCCATGGCCTCAGGTGTCTCCAAGGCCACGATTCCGACCATGGCTGGCATGGTGGCGGCCCTTTCGGGCCTGCTCATCTCCGCCCAGCTCGAGCGCTTCGCTGAGAGCTCGGCCGAGCAATTCGAGGACCACCTCGAGATCGTTCACCAATGAGGTCTCCATGAGACGACGCAATCGGACGCCCGTGACGCAAGAAGAGGAAGTCAACCTCACGCCCATGCTGGACGTGGTGTTCATCATGCTGATCTTCTTCATCGTCACCGCTTCCTTCGTGAAGGAATCGGGAATCGACGTGAACCGGCCCGACGCGGCCACGGCGGAGCGCAAGGAACGCGGCAACATCCTGGTGGCCATCAGCGAAAACGGCCAGATCTGGATGGACAAGCGACAGATCGATCCGCGCGCCCTGCGAGCCAACATCGAGCGCCTCCACGCCGAGAACCCGCAGGGGGCGGTGGTGATCCAGGCCGACAAGATGGCTCGCAGCGGCCTGCTCGTGAAGGTGATGGACGCCGCGCGACTGGCCGGAGTGACGAACGTATCGATCGCCGCGGAGATCGTGGACTGAAGCGATGGTGGCCACCCGCTACATAGTTTCGCTGGGCCTGGCGGGGCTCGTGACCCTCGGGCTCTTCTGGGTGATGCAGGCGTTGATCGGCGTCGAGGGCCGGCTCGACGAGACGATCGCCTCGCGGATGGTCGAGTTCGTTCGCCTCAAGCGGGAGTCCGAGACCGAGCTCAAGAAGCGCCGACTGCCCGACAAGCAGAAGCCGGAGGAGTCGCCTCCGCCACCGCCGCTGGACTTCTCGAAGGCTGTCAAGCCGGGCCAGGACGTGGGAAACGCCCTGGCGATCGCGGCCCCCGAGCTCGAGATCACCGGCGGGCTGAACCTGGGTGCGCCCCCCAGCGACGCCGACATCATCCCGCTGGTCCGCGTCAACCCGCAGTACCCGCCTCGGGCCGTCTCTCGAGGCATCGAAGGCTGGGTCATGCTCGAGTTCACCATCACGGCAGCGGGTACGGTGAGCGACCCGGTAGTCATCGACTCCTCCAGCAGCCTATTCCACAGCGCCTCGTTGCGCGCGATCAAGAAGTGGAAGTACAACCCCAAGATCGTCGATGGCCAGCCGGTCGAGCGTCCCGGCGTTCGAGTGCAACTCGACTTCGAGCTGGACGAATGAGGGCCGGCATGCAGCGACGCCAGCGCCTCTGCGTGGCCGGCCTGGCCGTCCTCGCACTGCTGCTGGCGCCGCTCGCTGGCGTCGCGAAGGAGGAGGAGAAGAAGAAGAAGTCCACCTCCCTCACCGTCAGCCAGCTGGCCTACAAGAAGCTCACCGAGGTGCAGGAGCTGATGATCGCGGAGAAGTACTCCGAAGCGAAACAGGTGCTGGACGAGCTCGCCACGAAGAAGCTGAACGACCACGAGCAGGCCCTGGTGTTCCAGACCCGGGCCTACATCCTGTCGAACCAGGAGCGCTACGACGGGGCCATCGACAACTTCGAGAAGTGCCTGGCCAAAGATGCGTTGGCACCGGGCGCGCAGCTCGGCACCCGGTACAACCTCGCGCAGATCTACATGATGCGGGAGCGCTACAAGGAAGGCGCCCGCGAGCTGGAGAAATGGTTCAAGGCGGCGCAGAACCCCAGCGCCTCTGCCTACTACACCCTCGGCACTGCCTACGCCCTGGACGGTCAGTACGACAAGGCGCTGCCGCCGGCCGCGCAAGCGGTGGCGAAAG
>Ga0255057_10000227_pt1 | contig 31665 bp, 27 predicted proteins | sample Cases_109_6_MG_FD_189022 | JGI IMG/M metagenome (GOLD analysis project Ga0255057, IMG submission 189022) | Seawater microbial communities from Amundsen Gulf, Northwest Territories, Canada - Cases_109_6 | ecosystem: Environmental > Aquatic > Marine > Gulf | place: Canada: Northwest Territories... | reverse complement strand
TCTACGGAGGCTGGGTCAGCACGTTCAACCTTCGAGGCTTCGTCGACCTAAACGGCAACCGAAAGGCGCTGAAGTTCAAGCCCAAAGACATCCCGGGGTACCCATTATCGATCTACATCGCGGGCGCTCGGTTCGGTGTTCAGTTCGACCTCGGCCCGCTGAACTTCGATGTGAGCTACACCATCAGCATGAACAGCGCTACGAAGACGAGTTTCCGTACCAACAGCCAGGTCTTCCAGTTCTACCTAGGCTGGCTCTTCTAAAAAGGGGACTGTCCCCTCTTTATGAGTCCGGTATGCCGAGGAGGCTCTTCACCTTTTTGTGAAGCTCGTGGAGATGTTGACTCGCATGATCCTTCTGCGTGGCATCCATCAACCCGTATATGTACAGCAGCGTCTTGCGACTTTGCGCGCGGCGCTCGGCCGGGGTACGCGCATCTGGGCCCCAGTCCTCTCGCTCTTTCCACGCCTTCCAAAGGACATCGCGGACGGCGGGGGCGCCTGAGTGTTGTCGCAAGACCTTTTCGATCTCGCCAATCCGCCCCTCGTCTGCCGCTAGGTGGAGCGCCCCGTCATCCGGGAAGCGGGTGACGTATGCCCGTAGCGCCTGCTCTTGATCGGCGCTCAAGTCGCCGGTCCATTCTTCGATCCCGTTGACGAACGCGTCCTGGCGTTTCTCGAGCCGCTCGTCGGCGGGCTCTGCGAGCTTTTCTCGGACCTCATCGAACCGCTTCTCGAAACGCACATGAGCGTGGTCGATCTGCTCATCCTTCAAGGTGGCCAGAATCGGCGCCGCCTCGTCGATGATATGGCCCGCTACTTCATCGAGGAGCTTGTCCACCTGCCGCCACACTCCGATCAAGTCTCGCTCGGTGAGACCCTTCGCGATGGCCCTGTCTGTGGTGGCCACGATGAGATCGAAGCGAGGTCCGATGACACTGGGGGCCTTGGCAATGAGTCGATCGATCGATGCCCGGGTCGCCTCGGTCTGCTCCTCGTTCAGGTCGAATTCGTCGGCAAACCGCCGGGTGACAATCCGCGCCCCGATGTTCTGCATGAGGCCGGAGCAACCGACGATCAGCGTGAGGAGTATTGCCAGGCACGCGAGGCGCATCCCCTTAGTCTGGAGCCGAGCGCAGTCAGGAGCAATCAGTTCGCGAGGAGCTCCGACAGAACGCGTGGAAAGTCGGTGATGATGCCGGTCACGCCCTTTTCGATGTTGGCCTCCATCAGCTCTTCGGTATTCAGCGCCCAGTCGTTGTGCTTGTGCGGATCAGAACACTTCGGGCACGAAGTTCTGGTCGCCGACCGGCGGGCGGACGTACTTGTAGTTGTTCTGCCGTTCAGGGAGCTCGAGGCGCGGCGCCGGAACCTTTTGGTAGGGGATCAAGCTGAGCAGATGCGAGATCACGTTCAGTCGCGCGCGCCTCTTTTCATCACCCCGCACCACGTACCAGGGTGCTTGCTTGATGTCGGTGTGTGCGAACATCTCGTCTTTGGCCTTCGAGTAGTCCACCCAATGCTTGCGCGACTCGAGGTCGATATCGCTAACCTTCCATCGGCGAACCGGATCGTCGATGCGCTTCTTGAATCGCCGTTCCTGCTCGTCGTCGCTGACGGAGAACCAGTATTTGACCAGGATGATCCCCGAACGGACCAGCATGCGTTCGAACTCGGGGCATGTCCTCAGAAACTCTAGGTACTCGTCCTCGGTGCAGAACCCCATCACCCTTTCGACACCGGCGCGGTTGTACCAACTCCGATCAAAGCAAACCATCTCGCCCGCTGCCGGGAGATGCGCGATGTACCGTTGAAAGTACCACTGCGTCGCTTGTCGCTCCGTAGGTTTGGCGAGCGCGACGACTCGGCAGATGCGGGGGTTGAGGTTCTGGGTAATCCGCTTGATGGAGCCGCCCTTGCCAGCGGCGTCCCGACCTTCGAAAATGACCACGACTTTGAGGCCTTGCGTGCGAACCCACTTCTGGAGGCGAACGAGCTCAATCTGCAAGCCCGCCATGGCCTCGTCGTATTCGGCCTTCTTGAGCTTCGGCTTCTTAGGCGGTTTTTCGTCGGCTTCGATCGGCGTAGTACTCATGCGGACCTCGTAGGACTCGATGATATACAATACCCGAGACATGCTGAACCCAAAGCTTCCGCCGTACGACATCGGCGAATGGCAGAAGAAACCGTTCCCCGAGCGCTTGAAAATGGTCTGCCAGTCGTGGGCCCTCCAGGGCTATGGAACGCCCTGGCCGATCTACATCGTCTACATTCTCAAAGTCGTCTTCTACGTCTGGGCGTGGAGTTTCTTCTGCTCGTTCACGACGGGGCTCGGTGACCTGCGCGCATTCGGTTCTTGGTACTTCGAGCCGATCGCGTTTCAGAAGGCGGTGCTCTGGAGCATGGCGTTCGAAGCCATTGGGCTCGGCTGTGGGAGCGGGCCACTGACGGGACGGTACAACCCACCTTTGGGAGGCGCCCTCTATTTCATGCGGCCCGGGACGACGAAGATGCCACTCATTCCGGGGCTGCCGTTGCTTGGAGGCTCGAAGCGTTCGGTCCTCGACGTTGCGCTCTACCTCGCCTACCTCGCGACCCTGTTTCGTGCCCTCATCGCGCCAGAGCTCAGCCTCGAGCTACTGCTCCCTCCTGTCCTCATCCTCCCCGTCCTCGGGCTTGCGGACAAGACGATCTTCTTGGCTTCGCGGGGGGAGCACTACTACACCGCGCTAGTCGTCTTCCTGTTCGCCGCCGAGTGGATCCCCGGTACGAAGTTCGTGTGGGTCGCGGTTTGGATGTGGGCGGCAACCTCGAAGCTCAACCATCATTTTCCCTCCGTCGTCGCCGTGATGCAGAGCAATAGCCCGCTCACGGGGTTCGGCTCGATTCGGAAGCTGTTGTTCCGTAGCTATCCCGACGACCTCCGCCCCTCCACCCTCACGCGCTTCATGGCGCACGCTGGCACCGCCGTGGAACTCACCTTCCCACTCGTCCTGCTCTTCAGTGACGGAGGAACGACGACGACCGTCGCGCTCGTGACGATGGTGCTTTTCCACACCTTCATCACGAGCAGCATTCCGATGGGGGTGCCGATCGAATGGAACGTGATCATGGTCTATGGCGCGTTCGTCTTGTTCGGACACTACGCCGACGTGAGCGCGTTCTCGATCATGTCTCCTCTCTTGATTGCGTTCCTGGTCTTTTCCGTGGTGCTCGTGCCGCTCTACGGAAACCTGGTGCCTTCTCGGGTCTCGTTTCTATCCTCGATGCGGTACTACGCGGGCAACTGGCCCTACGGCGTCTGGCTTTTCAAGGGGGACAGCTCGAAGAAGCTCGATGAGCATCTGACCAAGACCTCGCCTCGGGTGCAGGATCAACTGGCAAAACTCTACGATGAGGACACGATCACAGCGGTGATATCCACGGTCATGGCGTTTCGCGCGATGCACCTCCAAGGCCGCGCTCTCCAGCTCCTCTTGCCAAAGGCAATCGACAACATCGACGACTACGAATACCTCGACGGCGAGCTCGTGGCCGGCGTCGTCATCGGCTGGAATTTCGGGGACGGACACCTCCACAACATGCAGCTGCTCAGGGCCGTTCAGGAGCAGTGCGGGTTCAAGGAAGGTGAGCTTCGGTGCATCTTCGTCGAGTCGCAACCCATGGGGCAGCCGACGGTGGCCTGGACCATCGCAGACGCCGCCACCGGCGTGCTCGAAACCGGCAAGATCAATGTGAATGATCTTCGCAAGCTTCAACCCTGGCCCGACGCGGCGAGCTGGGCTAGCGCGTGCTCTAACTCTGTGGCGGGATCTTCAAGTTGAGCTTGATGACGACCTTGTCGCGAATTAAGTCGTCCGGCATTCCCGGGTACGCGATGCCGAAGTCCTGACGATCGATCGCGAACTCCGCGTTGCCTGATATTCCTCCATCGGCGTTCTTGCTGAAGGTCGCGGGAAATCTGATCGACTTGGTCTGCCCATGAAGCGTCAAGTCGCCCGTGATCGTCTGCCCCGTCTCGGTCTTGCCGATCGACGTCGATTTGAACTTGGCGAATGGATACTTCGCCACATCGAAGAAGTCCGGAGACTTCAGATGCTTGGTGAGCTTCTCGCGATCGGCGTAGAGAGACGCCGTTTCGATCGTGACCTCGAGGACACTGTCCTCGAGCGGGTCGCGGAGGTCGACTGTTCCCGCGAACCTGGTGAAGCCACCCTCGTGGCTCCGTGTCACCTTGGCTCCAACGAATTCGATTTTCGTGTTCTCTGGAGTGATGGGAAGCTGGGAGCCAACTTCGCCGCCACCAGGATCGGCCGGCTTGGGCGCTTCACCCTTCTCGTACGGCGCCTCGACGGTAGCACTCTCGACCTCTGCTCCTGGGTTCTCGCACCCCGCGGCCAAGCCGAGGGCGACGACCAACACGATAGCTCGCATAGATTCCTCCTTGCGGCATTTACACTTTGTCGACAGGCACAGTCCAGAAATATCCGAAATTGCTAAATAAATCAGCGTTTTAGACGAATGACCCTATTGTACGCTATTCACTAGCGGGGTGCGCGGTTGTCGCCTAGTCTTCGCGCACCTGAGGGGAAGGAGCAGCTGGAACAATGACAGCAAGAGCAATTGGTATATTCGCTTTGGTACTCGCAATGGCGAGCCCCGCCTTTGCCGGCCCAACAAATTCGGTGATCGGCGGTAAGAAGCTCGAACAGGACATGGTCCACAGCGGCGGCGTCGGTTACCCGGCCGTGCTCTACGAGTGGTGGAACAAGGGTAAGGGCAACCTCGACTGGGGTCTTGCCGGTGAGCTGGTCTACGGCGACTGGCCGGCCGCGAACAGCGGCGGGCGGTTCATCAAGATCGGGCTCGGCATCGACGGCATGATGCGCTGGCACCTCGCAACCAGGAAACATCCCAAGGTCACCAACGACATCGCCATCCTGGCCAAGCCGGGCATCTTGATCTCGGGCAACCGGGGCGATACGTTCACCTTCGGCATCATGGGTGAGGCACTGGTGCCGGTCTCGATCGACGTGCACGAGCGAGTCAGCGTGGTCGTCGGCGGCGCATTCATCATCAGGGGTTACATCAACAGCGACATCTCAAATTTTGGTCAGATACCGTTGCTCATTCGTATGGGCGTAGAGATCAATGCCAATGAGAACCTGGCGCCTTGGTTCTTCTTTGATCTCGGCCCAGGCATCAACATCGGGAGCGCCGTCTCGGGTGCGGAGTTCGCGTGGCGCATCGGCTTCGGCACGGCATTCTGGGGTGTCATGCACAAGAACAAGAACAAGAGCGACGCTGCAGGTGGCGAAGAAGAAGTCGTCGTGGTTGAAGAGGTCGTGGTTGAAGAAACCGAATAGGCTAAGGCCAAGCGCTTGATTTCGGGGACTGTCCTTACAAAAAAGGGACAGTCCCCTTTTCTTTGTAGCCATGGACGCGCGCTGGCCAAGCGTGCATGATGGGCCCTTCAAAAAGGAGCGTCTCGTGCACGACAAAGAAACCACCAGCTTTATGCGTTCACTTTGCATGGGACGCATCGAACAGGACGTGATCTGCCCCTTCCCGGTCATGTCCGACTCTCAAAAGGAAACGCTTACGGACATTTCGGGCGCGCTCGAGGGGTTGCTCGGGCCGCGCGCCGAGGACTTCCGCAAGTGGGATGTCGCGGGAGAGCTGCCCGAAGACTTCATCGACGAGCTCAGAGAGTTCGGGATGTTCGGATTGATCATCTCAGAAGACCACGGCGGCATGGGACTCGGCAATATGGCCTACTCGCGCACGCTGCAAGAAGTCGCGAAGTACGACGCCTCCGTGGCGGTGACGATCGGGGCGCACAGCTCGATCGGGATGCGTGGCCTGTTGCTCTTCGGCACCGACGAGCAGAACGAGCGCTACATGCCGAGGCTCGCCACGGGCGAAATGATCGCTGCCTATTGTTTGACCGAGCCTGGCGCCGGTTCCGACGCGGCAGCCGTTAAAACGACGGCGGTCAAAGAGGGCGATCATTGGGTCATCAACGGGAACAAGCTCTGGATCACCAATGGCGGCATCGCGGACTTCTTCACGGTGTTTGCGAAGACCCACGAAGAAGGCGGTCGGGGCAAGATGACCGCCTTCATCGTCACCAAGGACATGGAAGGCGTCAGCGTCGGTCCCCACGAAGACAAGATGGGTCTCCGCACGAACCCCACGACGACGGTTCACTTCGACGGTGTGAGGGTACCGGACGCAAACGTGCTCGGCGAGGTTGGCCAAGGGTTCAAGGTTGCCATGATGATCTTGAACAGCGGTCGCACGGGCCTCGGGGGAGGCTCCGTCGGCGCCATGAAGCGCCTGATCGAGCTTTCCACCAAGCAAGCCAACGAGCGAACGACGTTCGGCGAGCCGATTTCGAGCTACGGCCTGATCAAGAAGAAGGTCGGGCAGATGGTGATCGACTGCTACACGTCCGAAGCGGTCGTCACTATGGTGGGCGGGCTGATCGACGCGGGCTACAAGGAGTACCAGGTCGAAGCTGCCATCTCGAAGGTCTATGCCACCGAGTGTCTGTGGAAGACCGCCGACGAGGCGCTTCAGATCGCCGGCGGAAATGGCTTCATGCGCGAGTATCCGTACGAGCGCGTCGTCCGTGACTGCCGCATCAACCGTATCTTCGAGGGCACCAGCGAGATCTTGAGGTTGCTCATCGCATTGACCGCGATGAACGACGTCGCCAGCCAACTCCAAGAGCTGTCCTCGACCATGAAGGACATCTTCAACAACCCGATCAAGGGCTTCGGAGTCTTGTCGGACTACGCGCGCAAGCACGCTGCGCTACGAACCGGTATCGGCGGGGAACGGGGCTTCCAGAAGCTCAACGACGCCATTCAGGAGCAGGCCAAAATCTTCGAAGAGGAAACGCGGTATCTCGCGCAAGCTACCGACCGGATCCTTCGAAAGCACGGCAAGAGCATCATCGGCAAGCAGCTTGCGAGCCATCGCTTGGCGGAAATCATGATCGACCTGTTTGTGATGGCGTGCACCATCAGTCGCGTTCAGGGTTCGATCGACGCCGATGGCGTCGAGGGCGCGTCGCTCGAGATCCAGATCTTGAAGACGTTTACCCGCGAGGCCAAGATCCGCATCAAACACAACTTCCGCCGAATCGACAGCAATGATGACGAAATCGTCAAAGCCCTCGCCGACGACGCCTTCGAGGCCGAGCGCTTCCGCTGGGACACCATTTAGTGTGCGAGAGATTTTCGTTTGTGGTCGAGCGCGCCCGCAGAGAGCGACTGAGAGGTACATCCGTACCTCGCAGGGCTGCGTAGCAGCGGTGCGTAGCGAACGAGGACGTAAGCCGACCACAAGCGAAAAGATCCGCACACTACTCGAAGTCGAAGGATTGTTGGGAGACGGGGGCAACGCAGTCGGGGTCGTCATGCTCGATGCGATTTACACGAGGTGATACGCGGGTTCTGGTGAGCGCCGGGCCCTCCCCCAGGTCTCCCTGACGTAGCCAGTGGAGAGCCTCTTCGGGCTCGAGAAGAACCGGCATGCGGTCGTGAATGTCGGTGACCTCACCTTCGGCGTCACGCGTGAGGATCACGTAGCGCCCCGCTTGGCGAAGGCCCGCCATCAAGAACAGACCCCCGTCTTTTCGCCGAAAGAGGTAGGGCTGATTGAGTCGACCTTCTCGCCGCCATTCGAAGAACCCGTCGGCGGGCACCAGACATCGGCCATCGCGAAATGCACCGCGAAACATCCGAGCGCGTTCGGCCGTCTCGACGCGAGCGTTGATCACGATACCGCCGCCGTAACGCTCCAGCCCCCACAGTGCATCGGCCAATACGGCCCCGTCGTCGGAAAGATAGACCACCGGGTTGGGCTGCCCGGGCGCCACGTTGTATCGCGGCCGAAACTGGATTCGAGTCTCGCTAAACTCGTCGAATGGGAGACCGCGGAGCAGCGCCTCTTCGTCGGGGCATGCTAGCGTGTATCGACCGCACATGTCGGATCACGACGTGGCAATCTGAATGCCGACGCCTTCGTATTCAAAGCCTTGCTCGGGGAGCCGGTAGGTCACCCAGATGTTTCGACCGTCCAAGATCACCGGTGTGCGCATCAGCTCCTTGATGCGATCGAACTCCGGGTACTGATACTCGCGCCACTCGGTGAGTAGCACGAGGGCGTCGGCGCCCTTCAGCGCATCGTATGCTTCGTCGACTAACCCGACCTTGTCTCCGAATATTTCCCTAATATTTTCCATTGCTTCCGGGTCGTGTGCGACGATCTCGCACCCCTCGTTGATCAGAAAGTCGATCGTGGTGATCGAGGGTGACTCTCGAACGTCGTCGGTGCCCGGTTTGAACGCGAGACCCCAAATCGCGATTCGCTTCCCGGCGAGGTCGTTGTCGAAGTGTCGCTTCAGCTTGCGTACGACGAAGCTTCGATGCCGCACGTTGACGCGGTTGGTGGCGTCCGCCAGCTCGAGCTCGATACCATGACGACGCGCCGTCGCGACCAGCGCCTTGACGTCTTTCGGGAAACACGACCCGCCATAGCCCGGACCCGCGTGGAGGAACTGTGGACCGATGCGGGGATCACTTCCAACGCCATGACGGACGCTTTGAACGTCCGCGCCCACTTCCTCGCACAGGACTGCAAGCTCGTTCATGAACGAGATCCGCATCGCCAACATCGTATTCGCAGCGTACTTGGTCACCTCTGCGCTTTCTGGATTCATCCACACGATCTTGGTGCTCGAGAGGTTGAGCGGATGATAGACACGATCCATCAGTCGCCTTGCACGATCGTGCCCGGGACGAACTCCGATCACGATTCGGTCCGGATACATGAAATCGTTGATCGCCGCGCCTTCCTTCAAAAACTCTGGATTCGAGACGACCTGGACGTCGTGCTCGGAGTCCGCGATCAGGCGCTGTACCTGAGCGTTGGTCCCAACGGGCACCGTGCTTTTCAAGACAATTGCGAGATCATGGGTCGCGTGCTTCACGAGCTCCTGCGCCACTCCGAACACCGCGCTCAGATCCGCTTCGCCATCGAGGGTCGGCGGAGTGCCCACGGCGATGAAGGCAAGGTCCACATCGCGAACCGCCGAAGCGAGGTCGGTCGAGAACGTCAGGCGGCCCGCTTTCACGTTTTCCTCGACTAAGTCCTCGATCCCTGGCTCGTAGATGGGGATCTCATACCGCCGGAGCCGTTTGATTTTGGACGCGTCTTTGTCGACGCAAATCACGCGTTGGCCGGTCGCGGCGAAGCATGTGCCGCTGACCAGACCCACGTACCCGGTGCCGATGACGCAAAGTTTCACGGCGGAGCCATAGCACCGATTCGCGCATCTCGAAAGATGCCACCCCGACGGCGAACCTGGTACAAGTACGGATTGGAGGCGGCGTTGATCCTGACCAATATCGACAGCGTGCCGGGCCGGCGCATCGTTCAACACTTCGGCCTCGTGCAGGGCAGCACCATCCGGGCAAAGCACCTCGGTCGTGACTTCGCCGCCGGCCTGAAGAACATCGTTGGTGGAGAGCTCAAGGGGTACACGGAGTTGCTCCAGGAGAGCCGAACGGAGGCGACGAATCGGATGGTCGCCGAGGCTCGGGAGCTCGGCGCGAACGCGGTGATCAACGTTCGTTTCACGACATCCTCGGTGGCTCAAGGCGCATCCGAAATCCTGGCTTATGGCACGGCAGTGCTGGTGGAGTGACGATGAGCCGCTGGGTCGAGCTGATCACCACGCTGGGCATCCCGATCTTGCTCATTCTCTTGGGGAGGTTCGTCGGGGCGAGCATCGAGCGGCGCCACTACAAGAGCATCCAGGAGCGAGAAGCTCTCTTTCGACGTCAGCCGGCGCTTTCGACCAAGCAGTCCAACACCATTGCGGCGATCAATAGCGCCGAGCTCGCCACCGGCTCGGTCGTCGTCTCGGTCGATCATTTCAAACGCTTTCTGAGTGGCTTTCGAATGATCTTCGGCGGGGAGATTCGTTCGTACTCGTCCCTCATCGACCGCGCGCGCCGCGAGGCAGTTCTGCGCATGAAAGAGTCTCACCCCCACGCAGACGTGTACATCAACACGCGCCTTGAGACGTCGACTATTTCGAGCACTTCTAGAAATGAGGGCGTCGGCACCATCGAGGTGCTCGCCTACGGTACCGCCATTACTTTCGAAAGCTCCAAACCAGCCCGGTTGCCGTAGCTGCGAAAGTCGACAACGATCGCCCGTCATGACCGACCCACGACCCCGCATAGTCACGGAGCGCGACGGCCACGTCATGCACATCGTGCTCGACCGCGCAGACAAAATGAACGCCTTCGACGTGCAGATGCTCCGAGAGCTCGGGGAGGCGATCACCGCATACGAGGGGGATCCTGAGCTGCGGTGCGCCGTGCTCTATGCAAACGGAGACAACTTCACGGCAGGCCTCGACCTGGCGGAGGTGGGCCCTGCGGTGCGCAAGGGCGAGGCGCTGTTTCCGAAAGGGAGCGTCGACCCCTTGAGTCTGCACGACCCGAAGCGAAAGAAGCCCTTGGTGATGGCGGTGCAGGGCTGGTGTCTCACCCTCGGCATGGAGCTTCTCTTGGCCGCCGACATTCGACTCGCCGCCGAAGGAACGCGCTTTGGGCAGATCGAGGTCAACCGGGGCATCTTCCCGTTCGGTGGCGCCACGATACGGCTTCCCGAGATCGCCGGCTGGGGCAACGCCATGAGGTGGCTTCTCACCGGCGATCGCTTCGATGCCATCGAGGCCTTGCGCATCGGGTTGGTTCAGGAAGTAGTGGCGCCCGACCAACTCCGCGATCGGGCCATCGAGATCGCGCAGACGGTAGCCAAGCGTGCGCCGCTCGGTGTCTACGCCACGATTCGATCCGCGCGTACGGCGCAACTGCAAGGCACCCAAGCCGCGGTCGACGAGCTCCTCACGATCGCACGCGAGCTCATGGATACCGAAGACGCCGAAGAAGGCGTGCGCTCGTTTGTCGAGAGACGCGAGGGCAATTTCAAGGGCCGCTAGTGGGCGGCTCACGTGCGGCGCTTCGCGGTCGGGATCGTCTTCTTGATGCGGATCGCGCAGTCGTCTCCGACGACTTTTCGAAGCGCTGGCTCGATGACTCCCGTGCGAACGTATTCAGCGCCAACTCCAAACGCGGCGCGCCCCGTGACGCGGACGACCACCTCGTGCTCGTCCACTGCCACGAGCTCTATCGTGCTGGCATCACTTTGAAGGAGCGGGCTGAGAACGTCCTCGATGACGCGCTGAACGGCTTCACGCACCCGCCGAGCATGGGAAATTGCCCCGGGAAACGCAAATCTCCAGGGTGCTATACTCCAGGGCGATCATGCAGCCCGCCCGAACACGACTCCAGGTGGATATTCGGCGCCAGCAACTCCTCGAGCTGGGGCTCGAGCTATTCGCAAACCAGCCGTACGACGAGCTTTCCATCGACGAAATCGCGAGGAGAGCCGGCATCTCGAAGGGTTTGCTCTACCACTACTTTCCGAGCAAGCGGGCCTTTTACATCGCCGCCGTTACGTCCGCCGCCGACCAGCTTCTCGAAGAAACAGACATCGACAAGCACGGCGCCGGCGCGGTACCCGATCCCGAAGGGGTGCGCGAGGTGCTCCGCGCGTTTATCAGTTATGCCACCCGCCACAGGGCCGAAGCCGTCTTTCTCTTGCGCGGTGGAGTCGGATTGGACCCCGAGGTGGCAGAGATCCTCGAAAGCACGCGTCAGGCTCTGGTCGATCGAATGCTGACCCGACTGGCACGATTCGGTGTCGTGGACAATCGGGTGACACGTCTCCGGTTCCGGGGCTGGATCGGCTTTCTCGAAAGCTCGACTCTCGATTGGCTGCAGACGCAGGAGCTCGATGCGGATGCGTTTCTCGAGCTACTCATAGACATGGCTAGCCGCCTTCTGGCTTCGTCATTCATACCGCCACCCGTTAAATGAAGCTGTTGAGATTCGCTCTGGCCGTGCTCCTGAGCGTGGTAATCTCGTCGGGCTGCCACGAGACTGAGCCCGTCGCGTCTCGGTCAACGCAGGGTGACGAGTCCGCGGAGACCCAAGAGATCGACTGGGGCTCCTTCTCCTCAAGCTCGTTGAGGAACCCCAACGACGGCTCGCTCGCCGGTGGGGCTCCCCTGCCACTCTCTGCGCCAGGGCTGCAGTTCAACCCAAGGCGGGATGCCGCCGCCAGGTATGCCACCGTCGAAGTGGTTCGTGCTTTGGTGAACGCCGCCCGAACTGTCGACACGGAGCTCGGAGGGCTGCCCGTCACGATCAACGACCTCAGCTACGAGAACGGCGGCCCGATCCCCCATCACGGATCGCACCAAAACGGAAGGGACGTCGATGTGTTCTTCTATCAGCTCGGCCCCGACGGAAAGCCAATCGAAAGCGTCGGAGCATTCTTCGACCCGAATGGTGTCGGAGTGGATTTTCGCGACCTGGCCGACCCCTCAGACGACGTCGAGCTGCGCCTCGATGTGCCGCGAACCTGGCGGTTCGTGCAGGCGCTGATCGAAGACGAAGCCGCCGGTCTCCAGTCGATCTACCTGGCGGAGCATCTACGCTCGCTCTTGCTCGAATACGCACACAAGCACGGCGCTCCTGAATTGACCGTCGCACGGTTCGCCGAAATGACGTGCCAGTCGGTGTATCCGCACGACGACCATTTTCATTTTCGTTTCTATTGCTCCGCGGACGACATCGAGGCGGGGTGTAGGGATTCAGCCCCCCTCTACGCCTGGCGAAAAAGGGCGTTGGCCGAGGTCGGAGCACGATCGCTGCCGCTCCTTCCGAAACGTGAACGGGCGCGCGCGAAGACCGTGAGCCACGAGGAAGCGCGTCAGGCAGCCGGGTCTTTGGACCCGGAGGTCGAACGTTGGTTGGATCGACGAAAAGGATGGCGCGACCCACCCCACCCTGGTCGCAGGTATTGCCGATGAAGAACTTCGATTGGATCGCGGACCAACCTGAGCTCGACCGACTCGTCGACGATCTCGTCGACTCGGGTGCCTACGCGTTGGATACGGAGTTCCACAGAGAACGAACCTACCTGCCACAACTTGCACTGGTCCAGCTCGCGACGAGGGGTCGTCTGGCATTGGTCGACGCGCTCGCAGTCGATGTCGCCCCCCTTGGGCGCGCCTTCGAGAGCGATGCGATCTGCACCATGCATGCCGGCTCGCAGGACCTCGAGATCCTGCAGCTGGCCTGTGGCGAGGTCCCCAGGCGAATGTTCGATACGCAGATCGCCGCGCTCTTTTCGGGCTATCGTACGACCTCGCTCGGAAAGCTGGTCGAAGACCTCCTGGAGGTCAGGCTCGACAAGAGCGCGCAGCTGACCGACTGGACCCGCCGGCCGTTACCCGAAGCCGACCAGCGGTATGCCGCATCCGACGTTGCCCATTTGCTCGACCTTCGGGACGCGCTGATCCGCCGGCTCGACGAAGAGGGGCGACTGTCATGGGCAGAAGAGGAGATCGAACGCCTTCGCACGCGGGATCGGTCACGCCCGGATCCAGGAACGCTGTGGTGGAAGCTCCGGGGGAAGTCGAAGCTCGGCGGCGAAGCGCGCGGCGTGGCGCAGGAGCTCGCAAGCTGGCGAGAAGAGGTGGCACGACGCAAGAACCGTCCGCCACGAACCGTCTTGTCGGATATGCCCTTGCTAGCGCTCGCGCAGCGGCCCGCTCGCAGCGCCGGAGACTTGCGCGGCGTGCGTAACTTCGATCCGAAGCGCTTCAAGCACACCGATGACCTGCTTGCGGCGATCCGGCGCGGTCTCAAGCTCCCCAAAGACCAGCTACGCCTGCCCCCAAAGAAGCCCGAGAACCTTCCCCAAGTCGACGGGGTGATCGCACTTTGTATTGCGTGGCTCTCTCAACGGGCACGCGAAGAAGGCATCGACCTGACCGTGCTCGGCACCCGGGACGACGTTACCGGGCTGGTGCTGAACCAAGAGTCGCGGCTCACCAAGGGTTGGCGTCAGGTGCTGGTGGGTCACGAGCTGCAATCGATCATCGACGGAACGGCTGCCCTCCGCGTAGACGGAACCCAGCTCGCGCTGGTGGATCGCACCGCATAGCGATCCGCGCTACATTGTAAGAATGACCACTTCGAGAGGAGGACGCATAGTTCTGATCATCGCTTCGATCGTCGTGATCGGGGCAGGGATCAAACTGTCCGCGCCTTTTCTAGTGCCGATTCTAGTGGCCGGGTTCATCGCAGCCGTCACAGCGCCAATCGTCCTGTGGCTTTGCGACCGAGGAGTGCCCCGCACGCTGGCCGTGGGCGGCGCCCTCCTGCTAGATGTGGCGGCGGGGTCGGCGTTTGGTTTTCCGCTGGCTGGCGCACTCGCAACCTTCACCGAACGCATTCCAGTCTACGCCTCGACTCTCGGAGCTCGAATGGAAGCGTTCGAAGTCTGGCTTGCCAGCCACGGCATCTACCTCGAGTCGATCTACGATTTCTCCGAGCCCACTTGGTTGGTGAACCTCGCGACGGCGATGGCCCAATCCGCGGCATCTCTCGTCTCGCAGATCGTGCTCGTTCTTCTGGTCGTGGCCTTCATGCTTTTCGAGGCGACCGGGATTCGGGAAAAGCTAACGCGAATCGCATCACCGAGCCGGATCAAAGACCTTTCGGAGACGGTCCAAGAGGTCAACACCTACTTGGTCGCCAAGACGGTGATGAGCGTAATCACCGGCGTCGCAGTCTTCCTCTGGTGTTGGTCGCAGGGGCTCGATGTTCCGCTTCTTTGGGGCCTTCTTGCCGCGCTCCTCAACTTCATTCCCACGGTGGGTCAGATCATCGCGGCAGTGCCTGCCATTCTGCTTGCGCTCATCCAGCTCGGCCCGGGCCAAGCGTTGGTGGTCGCAGCCGGGTTTGGAGGCATCAACCTCGTGATTGGGGCAATCGAGCCCCGCGTGATGGGGCAAGCGCTCGGCTTGTCCGCGCTGTCAGTTCTGCTGTCGATGGTTGTGTGGGGTTGGCTCCTCGGCCCTGTCGGCGCACTTCTGTCCGCACCCCTGACGATGGTGATCAAGCATTCGCTCACCCAGAGCGACGACCTCCGGTGGATCGCAGAGCTCCTAGGACCTGCCCCAAAGCCAGCGCGCCGAACTCCCAGCGCGGCCGAAAAGAAAGACTCGCCGGACGAGCTCAGACACGCTTGAGCACTTTTGGGGCGCGCTCGGCGAAGCGACGAAGGACCTGAGTCGCTGCGGCACTCGGTGCCGCGGTTCCGGCGCCAACCGCCTCCTCGAGCTGCTCGAGTAGCGCGCGCAACTCCCGGTCGCTGCGAAGTGCCCGTCGCAGGCCGTCCTCCACCATGTCCCACATCCAGCGCACCTGTTGCTCTTGGCGCTTGCGTTGAAAGGCTCCGCTTGCTTCGAGCTCGCCGCGCCGTTCTTCCGCGAGGCCCCATAGCTCTTTGAGGCCGGTCCTCTTGAGCGCGCTGCAAATCACCACGGGCGGCTCGCTCTGAGGCCGCATGAGTCGGAGCGCACTTTGGTACGAGGCCTGTGCTTGGGTCGCGCGAACCAGGTTGTCGCCATCCGCCTTGTTGATCGCGAGCATATCGGCAACCTCGAGAATCCCGCGTTTGATCCCCTGTAGCTCATCCCCCGCCCCAGCGATCAGCAGCACCAAGAAGAAATCGACCATATCGGCGACGATAGCCTCGGACTGGCCCACGCCGACCGTTTCGACCAGCACGACATCGAACCCCGCAGCCTCGCAGACCAGGATTGTCTCTCGGGTTTTCCTTGTGACTCCGCCCAAGGTGCCACTCGTCGGAGACGGGCGGATGAAAGCCTTCGGGTCACTGCTGAGGACCGACATCCGGGTCTTGTCGCCCAAGATGCTCCCGCCACTGACACTGCTGGTCGGATCCACAGCAAGAACTGCGACGTGATGACCGCTGCCCGTCAGCGTCGTCCCGATCGCGTCGATGAAGGTGCTCTTACCCGCTCCCGGGACGCCGCTGATCCCGACGCGATACGCTCCGCCGGTGTCGGGCAACAGCGCCTCCAGAACTTCTTGGGCGAGCTCCGCGTGCTTCGGTTTCTCACTCTCGATCAAGGTGATGGTTTGGGCAAGGATAGCGCGATCGCCGCCGCGCACACCGTCGACATACGACTGCACGCTGAGCAGCTTCACGACCCCTCGAGCTGCGCATCGAGCCGGTCGAGCAACTCGATCGCCGCGTCTGCAATCACGGTGCCGGGCCCGAAGATGGCCGTCGCACCGACCTCGCGAAGCGCGTCGTAGTCCCCTGGCGGAATCACGCCCCCAACCACGACGAGGATGTCGTCGCGGCCGAGGTCTCGAAGCGCCTGCTTGAGCTGGGGCACCAGTGTCAGGTGTCCTGCAGCCAACGAACTCGCGCCGACGATGTGCACGTCGTTTTCGATCGCCTGCTTAGCGCTCTCTTCAGGAGTCTGGAAAAGTGGGCCGATATCCACGTCGAAGCCGAGGTCGGCGAACGCGGTCGCGATGACCTTCTGCCCTCGGTCGTGACCGTCTTGGCCCATCTTCGCAACGAGAATACGCGGGCGGCGGCCATGCTTCTCTAGGAAAGCGTCGCTGCGCGACCGCACGCGATCGACCCCCTCTGGATCTTTTCCAACTTCACTTCGGTACACGCCTTCGATACTCCGAATCGTCGCTTGATAGCGCCCGTACACTTTCTCGAGCGCGTCGCTGATTTCTCCTACGGTAGCCCGATGCCTCGCGGCGTCGATCGCCAGCTCGAGCAGGTTCCCGTCCCCAGTTTCGGCCGACTTGGTCAGAGCCTCAAGTTTCGTCCGTAAAACCCCGTCGTCGCGCTCGCTTCGGAGCTGCTCGAGCCGCCTGATTTGAGCTTCGCGCACGGCCGTATTGTCGACTTTTAGGACCTCGAGGTGATCTTCCTGGTCGAGTCGGTACTTGTTGACGCCGACGATCGTTTGCTGCCCAGAATCGATGCGCGCTTGGGTTCGCGCGGCTGCCTCTTCGATCCTGAGCTTCGGCAACCCGGCTTCGATGGCCTTCGTCATGCCCCCGAGCTCCTCGACTTCCTTGATGTGTTCCCATGCCTTGAGGGCAAGCTCGTGGGTCAAGCGCTCGACGTAGTAGCTACCGCCCCAAGGATCGATGACGCTAGTCGTCCCGCTTTCGTGCTGCAGGTAGAGCTGTGTGTTTCGAGCGATGCGGGCACTGAAATCGGTGGGAAGGGCGATCGCTTCGTCGAGCGAATTCGTGTGCAGACTCTGGGTGTGCCCCTGAGTCGCCGCCATCGCTTCGATGCACGTACGAACGACGTTGTTGTAAACGTCCTGGGCGGTCAGGCTCCAACCCGAAGTCTGGCAGTGGGTTCGCAGCGCCAAGCTCTTCGGATCCTTCGGCCCGAACTGCTCGATCAATTTGGACCAGAGAAGCCGCCCCGCGCGAAGCTTCGCAATCTCCATGAAGAAGTTGGTGCCTACCGCCCAGAAGAAGCTGACGCGGGGTGCGAACTGGTCGATGAGCAGTCCCGCTCCGAGACCGGTGCGCACGTACTCGAGACCATCTGCCAAGGTGTAGCCGAGCTCCAAGTCTTGCGTCGCTCCGGCCTCCTGCATGTGGTAGCCGCTCACGCTGATGCTGTTGAAGCGCGGCATCTCGGCCGCGGTGTACTTGAAGATGTCTGCAACGATCCGCATCGACGGTGTCGGAGGGTAAATGTAGGTATTGCGGACCATGAACTCTTTGAGGATGTCGTTCTGAATGGTCCCGGTGAGTTGCTTCGGCACGACACCCTGCTCCTCGGCAGCGACTACATACAAGGCCAGCACCGGAAGCACCGCCCCGTTCATCGTCATCGAAACGCTCATCTGATCGAGCGGAATGCCGTCGAAGAGGATGCGCATGTCTTTGATCGAGTCGATCGCGACCCCAGCCATGCCGACGTCGCCAACCACGCGCGGGTGATCCGAGTCGTAACCGCGATGGGTTGCCAGATCGAACGCGATCGACAGCCCTTTTTGCCCGGCCGCCAGGTTCCGCCGGTAGAACGCATTACTCTGCTCAGCGGTGGAAAACCCCGAGTACTGCCGAATCGTCCAAGGCCGACGCACATACATGGTTGAATAAGGGCCACGCACGAAGGGTGGGAACCCGGGCATCGTGGTCAGCTGAGAGACGACCTCGAGGTCGGCTTCGGAATACACGGGCTTCACCCCGATGCCTTCTGGCGTCTCCCACTCGAGCTCCGCTTGGTCTCCGACCAGCGCTGCCCAATCTCGTCCGGACGACGCTCCGCCCGGAGTGGGGGTGTCGAGCGCGATCGTGCTGAAGTCGGGCAGCTTGCTCATCGCTCCACCCCCAACGCTTCGAGAACCTGACGCATCACCTGCAGCACATCGGCTCCTACAAACACGAAGTCGCTCACGCCTGCCTCGCGAAGCTGGGACTCGCGCTCGCCCGGACGGCCCGCGACCAAGAGCACTGGGCAGCCCGACGCCTTCAGCGAGGCAACGACAGGCTCCAAGAGCTGTTTGTAGTCGGAGTCGCTACCACAGATGACCGCCATGCCCGCGGAGGAGTCGGCATAGGCGGCTCCGAACGTCTCGTCGTCGAACCCTTCGTTCGTGACTGAGTCGACACCCGCAGCGGCGAGAAGATTCTGCGTCCAGTTGGACCGAGCACCGTGCGCGGAAATCGGCCCTATGTTCGCGAGGAACGCGGTCGGCCGCGCTCCGGTCGCGCCCGCATGGCGATCGCTTCGATCCCGAATCCGCTCCCAGACATCAGCCTGCCGCCACTGCGAGACCGGCTCCAGATAGAAGTCCGGTTGCCCGTGCTGGAGCACGGTTGCAATGCTGTACATGTCCGCGCCGGAGAGGGTAGCGCTGATGCAGACATCCGTGAGGTCCCCCGCGTTGTGATCGTTCGCTTCTACCGCGCGCGCAATCTCGATGAGCTTGCCCCTGTGCGCGCCCAGATCGAGCGAATCGAGCGACTCTTTGAACAGTCGTTTGATCTCTTCGGCGCTGACTTGCTCGCGCTGGACGGCGTCTTCTTGGAGATTCGGAAACTCACTGACTCCGACTACCGGTGTTTTACGTTTGGCAATGCATGCGTGGGCTTCGTCAGCAACCTTGCCAACCGAATCGATCGACCACCCGGAGCCCAGAGCCGACACGATGCCGCCCGCCGCCTCGATGCGCTGAAATTCATCCCAGGCCGCGCGCCCGAGATCGGACGTGAGCTTCTCGACGAACCAGCTTCCACCGGCCGGGTCGGCGACCGCGTCGAGGTGCGACTCTTCGCGCAAAACCACCTGCGTGTTTCGCGCCAAGCGCTGCGCAAGCTCGTCAGGGGGTCCGATAGCCGCGTCGAACGGAAGAGTAGCCACGCTCTGGGCGCCCCCAAGAACCGCAGCCGTACACTCGGCGGTAGCGCGGAGCATGTTCACCCACGGATCGCGCCGGGTCTTCGTGAAACGCGACGTCTGAGCATGGATCTCCATCGCTCCGGCTCGAGGCTCGCCCCCAGCGGCAACGACGACTCTGGCCCAGAGCCAACGCGCCGCGCGAAGCTTGGCGATCTGGATGAAGAAGTCGCTGGAGATCGGATAGGTGAAGAGGACCTGTCGCGCGGCCGCGTCGACGCTCAGACCGGCGTCGGTCAGCTGGCGTAGGTATTCGACCCCTGTGGCGATCGACGCCGCCAGCTCTTGCACCGTGCTGGCACTCCCATCGTGATAGGCTTCACTCGACACGCAAACGGCTCGCAGAGAGGGCGCGTGCTCGGAGCACCAAGCACCGAGGTCTCGGAGCTCCGCGAGACGCGCGTGCAAGCCGCCTTCGATCCGGCCGCTCGCCGCCAGCCGACCGATCGGATCCATACCGAAACAACCAGTGAGACGATTGGCGCCGACCTTGCGGCGCTCGGCAACCGCGACGAGCCCAGCCGCTACCGCAAGGGCATCCGACCCGGCTTCCAAGTACAGCGAGGTCGTCCCGAGATCGACGGACTCGAACAAGGTGTCGAGATCCTCGACGGTCAGCACCCTACACCCGTAACGGGGACCGAGCCGTACCCACAATGCCTCGACGCCCCGCTCGAGGTCCCGGCGAATCATCTCACCGCAGACGGTAGGCCGAGGGTGGTCGTACTCTTGCCGGATCTTCCACCCGCCAAGAGGAGCTGCACCTCGAAGAAACGGAAAGACCCCCGGGAAGCCTGTCGGCTCTACGCCACCGAGATCGTCGGCCGTATAGAGGGGCTCGAGTGGGATACCGCCAAGCGTCTCTGAACGGAGGGAGTCGAACGAGCCTCCTTTGAGGTCAGCTTCGACCCTGGCGATCCACTCCGCCTTGGTAACTGGCGGAAAGACGTTTGGTTGTTCTTTGGCGTTCGTCACAGCAAAAGCTAAATAGACTAGACGACTTCGGGTCGCAAACACGCGCTTAAGACACGCGGGGTTCCTGTGTGTCGCCCCCCTGAGGGCCGGTCCAGAATGCCTCGACGTCCCCCACGCGGTCTTCGAGGTCGACGTATTTATCCTGGAGATTGACGAGCACGTACCCCACCCCTTCTTCACGTCCGAGGCGAGTCGTGACACGAGTTAGATCGACTACGTTCGTCCCGGATGATACGACAACCAGGACACGGTGAGCGAGGCGCGCCGCGCGACGGAGGATCGGCCCACTGAGAGGGCCATTCCACGCGAGCGCAACGGCGGTCACCTCTCCACTTGCGAGGACCGGCGGCGGGTCCGAGCGGCGAAGAGCGGTAACCTCATCGTCGCCGTCGCCGAGCAAACGGATCGCAGCCCGCATGACCGCGTGTGATGCAGGCGCGTCCTCGGGGTCTCCATGCGCGACGCGGCCGCTTTCGGTTGAGGGCGACGAGCCTGCCACCGTAACGGGTCGCGTGAGCAGAACCACCTCTTCGTCGGCGTCTCCCTCGTTAGCTGACGTTGAGCCCTTGCGCGTCGGATCGAGATCCCTCGAGCGAACCACCATTCGAATAGTCGCTCGCGCCACGCCGCGCACCGATCGAGGCGTTGTCGTTGGCTCTGTGGATGCAGCGGGAAGCCCGACCATGGTCTTCTTTCGCGGCGGGCGCGAGGATGACGGCTTCTTGGGAGCTGGAGGGGGAGCTGAGCTCCATTTCGATTTCGGTGTGGATATCGATTCGGAAGTAGGCGGTGCAAAGCCTTGGATGGTAGGCCGAGCCGGGGGCCTGCGCGGCTTGATTGGCTGGTCCGGCGGCACCGATGTCGTGTCTTGCGGCGAAAGCTGTTTCGGCGTCGTGGCGGTGGTGGGCGTAAGGCGCGGTGCGCGTGCGGACCCTACCGGTGTAACCAGAGGCGTCGCAGCAACGTGCGCTGGCCTCTCCTCCACGTCGAGAATCGCGGCCGCAAGCCAAGGCGACTCAGCCAAGCGGATCGCGAGATCACATGCGATATCGCGCTCAATTTCGGTTGCGGGAACGACCAATGTTCGACCCGCTCCGTAGACGCCGTGGTCTTCGAACTCGTCGACGAAAGTCCCGAGCGCATCCGGTTCGCGAGGCCAGACGCTCGTCCCGAGCACGGGGCCGTTCCCCCACCAAGCGACCTCCCGCGGAGCCTCCACGGCAAGTGTCCGGAGGGTGGTCCCCAACACCACGACCGCGAAAACCAACACGACGAGAATCGGCAGCAACATGAGTATCACGAGGATCTTCCTTGACCACCTGGCTTCCTCTGGGAGCGGCGGGGCGGAGAGGATGCGAAACCCCGTCATCGGTCCAACCGCCGCGTCTTGTAGGTCAGCCGCGCGCTCGGTGAAATCCTGGAGCCGTTGGTCCGCGAGCGCGAGCGCCCGGACGACCTGTCGCGCTTCCCCTTCCGCGGGCGCCAGCGCATCGGCCTCGGCCTTTACCGACTTGATCAGTACGCGTAGTGCCGCCTCGCGTTCCCCTGCCGCGGCGAGGGCCGCTCGAGTCGTGGCCAGCTCCTTTTCGACCGCTTCAAGAGCCGGGTTCGACGCCATCGTCTTCTCGCCTCGTTCGTTCGGCTGGGCTTGTCGCTGCCTCTGAAGGCTGTTGACCCGTTGCTGGAGCGCCTGCACACGCGGATGTTTCTCGCTCAGCGTGGCGCGAGCCGTCGCCAGCTCGGCGCGGGCCTGGGCAAGCGGCTGATCGATCGGGGTGCCCACCGTCGCACTTGCCACGACTTGACGAGGGAGCTCCCGCTGTGCTTTCTCGAGCTCTCCGATCCGCGCCCTCTGGGCGGCCGCCTCGACCGCCGCCTCATCAGCCTTCGAGCGAAGCGCCGCGACTCGTTCGAGGAGGCGCTCCTGATCCTGAAGCAGATGCGATTTCCCGCTCTTCTCTCGGAACGACTCGAACGCTTTGGTCGCCTCCGCTTGTCGCTCCGCCGCGTGTTCGAGCGCAAGCCGGGTCTCTGCACGAAGCGTCTCGAGCCGCTTGGCGTTAAAGCTCGCTTGTCGAGCAAGGAACACATCAAGCACCGTTTGTGCCAGTGCTTGCGCGTCCTCTGCCGTGCCCGCTTCGGCAACGATCCGCATCGAGCTCTCGCCCTCTAGCGTCACCCTCAACTGGGTCCCGAGTGCTTTCAGAGAGTGGCTCCAGCTCAGCCGCTCACGAACCTCACGAAGCCGACTCGGCGAAAGCGCGGTTTCGATGAAGGCGCTCGCGTCGCCCTTCTCCTGGTCGTCGTCGAGGAGCGGGGTCCCTTCGTAGAGAAGGTGGGCAGACGACTCGTAGGTGCGGGGAACCAAGAACGAGGCGATCAAAGCGAGCACGGCGGCAGCAGCGAAGGCCCGAATCAGCACCTTGCGATGCCCGACGAGAATCCAAACGATCCGCCGCGGCTCGACGGGAAGCCCAGGTCGTTTCGGCTTAGGGGCCGCCTGTTCTTCATCTAGATCGTAAACCGCGTCGTCCAAACCATACTCCGGTAAAAAAGAGCATGCAGGTGGATGCCTGCCGGGGGCAAGTCGACATCCTAAATGAGACTGCTACCGTCGCGCCGATTATGCGCGAACCGCGCGAAAAGCTGATCGCTGCATGGGGAATTGCGTGGGTTTCGACTCTGCTCGGTCGCGCGATTTGGCGCCTGACGCCATGGGCCATGGAGCCCTGGACCGAAGGCCTTATGACGACTGGCCAGCAGGGTCTCTACGTCGGCTGGCTCGTCGCCAACGCCTACCTCGAAGGCTACCGTGGCTTTCAACTACGTTTTTCGCCGCGAGTTGTGTCTCGTGCTGTCTATCTCGGCCAGAACCCTCGCCCGCTTTGGGTCGTCTTGGCGCTCCCCTTTTGCATGAGTCTCTTTCACTCGACGCGCCGACAGATGACGGTCAGCTGGAGCTTCATCAGCGCTCTGGTCCTGTTGATTTGGTGGGTCAGGAGCCTCCCTCAACCCTGGCGTGGCATTGTCGACGGCGGAGTTGTTCTTGGACTCGTGTGGGGCCTAGTGGTGATCTGGTGGCTCTTTGCGCGCTATCTCGCCGGTGCAGAGACCCCCCCTCCGGGTGATCTGCCCCTCGAAAATGCTGGCCCGGGCGAGCTTGTTTTGGAATGAAACACTGCAAAACGCAGGCTGAACGGGCTCTCAGTTCTGGCAATTCACTTTTCCAGCGGGCAAACTGGCATTCGAGGGGATTCGGGGCACACTGCGCCTCGCAAAACATGGGCAACCGAGAAGTGAAGAGGGTTAAAGGGTCCAGGCTCGTGCCGTCGATTTGCGCGCTCAGCGCCATGTCGCTGGTATGGCTATCGGGGACCTTCGCGCTCGCAGAGCTACCCATGACCGGCGATCCGGTTCTTCGCGAAGCCCAGCACGCGGAGACCCACGCGGAGCCGAGCGACGAGGATCTCGAACGCATCTCGCGCATGCCGCGTCTGATTTCGCCCTCCGATTTGGAACCCAACCCTAGCGTTTCGGTGGGCTACCCGAACCGTGGGCTGCTGCGCTTCGGGATGCGGATCAACGATGAGAAGGACCTGCAGGTCAAGGTCGGGTCCCTCAACACGAGACACGGCACCGGCGAGCTAGTCCGGCTGATCGAATACGCGGCGCACGAAGTCGCGTTCCGTTACCCACGCTCGCGTCTCACGGTGGGCGACCTCTCTCGACCCGGCGGTGGTCGGTTCGTCCCACACAAGTCGCACCAAAGCGGCCGCGACGTGGACCTCGGCTTCTACATGCTCAGCCGCAAGTCGACGCCGGTGAACAATCCCGTTTTCGTTCCCTTCAATGGCAAGGGGATCGGTCGGCAGTGGGGCACGATCTACAGATTCGATGCCGCCCGCAACTGGGCGCTGATGGAATCATTGCTCAGCCACCCGACGGCCGACATCCAACACATCTTCGTGGCGAACTCCACGAAGCGAGCGCTGCTTCGGCAGGCCCTGAGGGAGCGTGCGAACCCTGAGCTCCTCATGCGCGCCAAGCGCGTGATCACGCAGCCGCGTCACGGTGCTCCACACCGCAGTCACTTCCACGTGCGCATCTACTGCTCGGACGACGACCGGCCGATGTGTAAGGATCGCCCGCCTTTTTACGCGTGGCACGACAGGCCGAGCCAGGCGCCTGCCGTGAGCGCGCTCCAGCCCAACGATTCATGAGCCTGCGGGGTCACTTTTGGACCTTCGCCCCGTTTCTCCGTCACACTCTGGTCCCTGAGCGGGCACCAGAGTCGACGGAATGGGAAACGAGCCTCGAAGATAGGGCCATCGGCACCTTGATCCTCCGCGGCCACCTGTCCCAGAGCAGAGCGTCCGATACTCTCGTCGTGATCGTGCACGGGCTCGGAGGAAGTGCGACGAGCTACTACGCGCTACAGGCGGCGCAGGCGGCTGCAAGGGCGGGTCTCGACAGTTTGCGACTCAACCTTCGCGGGGCGGACCGCCGAGGTGAGGACTTTTATCACGCAGGCCTGACCGACGACCTCGAAGCCGCGCTTCGCAGCAAATCACTCGAGAGCTACGATCGTATTCTACTGCTCGGGTACTCGCTTGGCGGCAATATGGTGCTCCGATATCTCGCTGGGAGTCCCGACCCGCGTGTACGGGCCGCGGCAACGATTTGCGCACCGATCGATCTCGAGAAGGGTGCGCGTGCGATCGACAAACCGCATCGCGTCCTCTATCGACTTCACATCCTGCGCGGACTCAAGGAGATCTACCAAGAGGTCGCCGCACGACGAACTGTCCCGCTGCCCCTCGGCGAGGCCTTGCGGATCGACACGATCGAGCGGTGGGACGAAGAGGTGATCTCGCCGCGTCACGGGTTTGCTGGGGCCGAGGACTACTGGGCGAAAACGAGCGCATGCAACGTCCTCGATGACATCAAGACCCCGACACTTTTCGTGGCCGCTGAGCGGGACCCGATGGTGCTGATCGATACGGTGCGGCCCTGGCTCATGAATGCGACCACCGTTCGACGTGTTATCACTCGGCATGGAGGACATGTCGGCTTCCCGCAGAAAGTGGACCTCGGCATAGGCAGCAGGGGTAGGGTCGACGATCAGATCATTCAATGGATGCTGGCACCCACATGACACGACTCGCGGCCTTCGGGGCCGTGGTGTGTGTGTTATGCGCGAGCTGCAGCGACGATGACCCTGCGACCACCGACCGGGACCCGAGCTGTCCCGAACTACGCCGAGTGGAACCCCCACTCGCGAACGTCGCGCCTGAGCACGAACAGCTCGAGTATTGGCTGACGCGCGCAGAGACGTACGGGTCGATCGATACCGCGCTCCTCGATCCGGCAGAGGTTCGAAGGCATAGCCTTGCCCTGCGAGAGCCCATCGACGGAGAGTCGCTCGGGCAGGCCGACCTTTCGGCGCCGGTAGACGAGGCGGCGCTCATGGTCCAGGTCGGCGAGCGGCTCGATTACCTCAGAGAGAAGCTCGGCGACGGCACGTTGGTCGATGCAACGGGCAAGGCGCTAGGCGCCGGAGCGCTGTCGTTGTTCGAGGCACCGGGGGGGATCGAGCTGCTGCGGCAATGGCGGTTCTCCGAAGCGCTCGAGCCGCTCCGCTGTGGACCGTATGCGGACGGACTCTACAAGGTGCCGATCGACCTGGACTTCGATCGCAACCGATGCAGCACCATTCGCCCAGGCGAAGTCGTTCAGCTTCTGGCTCGGTGGCCGAACGGGCTGTATCTCGCTCGAACGCCCTACGCCCTCGGCTGGGTGGACGAAGAGGATTTCTCGGGGCCTCTGTCCAGTGAAGCCCTCGAGGAGAAGCTCGCGACGCCTGAACCCCAGCCGTTTACGCGACGAGCGTTCCTCACCGAGGCGTTTTCGTTGCTGGGCGCCCCGTACGGTTGGGGAGGGAAGGACGGGGGTTACGATTGCTCGCGGTTTCTGCTCGAGCTCTTCGGGCGTTTTGGGATCGATCTGCCGCGGCACAGCGCACGCCAGGCACAGGCGGGCACATTCTCCGTCGATATCTCCGAAGTACGGGACCTCAACGAGAAACGACTCTTGTTCGAAGCCGCAGCGAGGCGGGGTATCACGCTCCTGCAATTTCCCGGGCACATCATGCTGTATCTCGGCGCGACCGAAGAGGGGGTGCCCATGGCCATGCACGCTTTCTCGGAGTATCTGACACCGTGCGAAGGCACCGAGCTTGAAACGGTCAATCGGGTGGACCGGGTCGCGGTCAGCGACTTGTCTCTCGGTGAAGGAAGCTCGCGCACCGATTTCTTGAGCCGCATTACCCGGATCACTGTGATCGGAAAAACGCCCGGGCCTGCTCTCACGGCCGACGCCGTGCGACGGCCGAGCGCGCCGATGACTCGACCTGAGGGCGCCTGCCGCGACACGCAGAGAAACGCCGTTTTCCCTTCGCCGCGACGACCGAATGCAGCGCAGCCCCTTCGCGTGATCATGACGAGCGAGCGGGATCCCGGGATCGCCTCGCTCGTGCTCTACGGCCCCGATGGGGAGCGCGTCGAGGCGGAGGAACACGTTCTCGATGGACCGCCTTTCAGCCGCTTCGTCGAAGTCAAACAACCGACGCCTGGAAAGTGGACAGCGGTGTTTGGTGAAGGCGATCGGACGCTGGCGTGTCATCGATTCGTGGTCGGCGCGCGAAAACCGTGGGCCATCCCACGCGAGCCCACGGCCCCGGCGTGGGCGACGACACGGCAGTGGAGCAGGAGCACCGAAAACCTCTATTCGGCGTTCATCGAGCAACTCTTCAGAGAGCCGATCGGCGAAGACATCACCTGGACGCGACTGCAAGAGGTCATCGGTGACCCCGAGCGAAACCTACTCTACGACTATCGGCTGCAGGGTGAAGACGCGCGGCTCTCCCTCGAGCCGGACTGCGCCGACCTTCCCTACTTCCTGCGTGCTTACTTTGCTTGGAAGCTCGGTCTTCCGTTTGCGTATCGTACGTGCACCCGCGGACGAAAAGATACGCCTCCGGTTTGCGAACCCGTGGTCTTCAGCAACCTCGATTCGCAAGAAGCAGCAACAGATGTCGGGGCGTTTCGCGGCTTCTTACGGCGCATGGCGGGTGTGGTGCACTCATCGAGCCCGCGCACACGCCCCGAAGAAGATGAGACCGACTTTTATCCGCTGCGCCTGAGCCGGACGGCGATCCGTCCGGGAACGGTGTTCGCCGACCCGTATGGCCACGTATTGGTCGTCGCGCACTGGAAGCCCCAGGGGGTGGACGACTACGGCGTGTTGATCGGTGCCGACGCCCAGCCCGACGGAACGGTGGGTCGTCGTCGCTTTTGGCGAGGCTCATTCTTATTCACCCCTAAGACCGATCTCGTGGGCGCGGGCTTCAAGGGATGGCGTCCCGTCGTGCTCGACCCCGAGCTTCAGACGCTCAAGATCGCCACGAACACCGAGCTCCGAGGAGCCGGCCGCGTGAAAGCGTGGTCCGACGCCCAGTACCGCGGAACCGCCGACGACTTCTACAACGCGATGGAAGGTATGATCAATCCTCGCGCACTCGACCCAGTGCGGATGCAAACGAGCCTCGTAGACGCCCTCGAGGAGTCGGTCCAGCGCCGCCTGAGCTCGGTCCAAAACGGCGAGGACTTCATGAAGTCGCAGGGCTACGCGACGATAGCGATGCCGTCCGGTGCTGCCCTGTTCTTGACGTCGGGCCCTTGGGAGGACTACTCGACTCCGTCACGAGACATGCGGCTACTGATCAGCATCGACGCCGTCACATCCTTCGCCAACACGGTCGCCGCGCACCCCGGCCGCTTCGGCATCCGGGACACCGACCGAGACACCGTAGTCGCGCAGGTCAGGCAAGCGCTGGAAGACGAGCTCGGCAAGCGAGCGTTCCAATATACGAGGTCCGACGGCACCGCGTGGAAGCTCACCCTCGCCGACCTGGTCGACCGGACCCCGGCCATGGAAACGGCCTACAACCCGAACGACTGCCCAGAGATTCGATGGGGCGCCCCCGAGGGAACGAAAGAGCACACCACATGCAAACGCCAGGCCCCCGAAGACCAACGAAGACGCATGGCCCAATACCAACCCTGGTTCGCCACAAGACAACGCCCCCACTAACGGGGACACGCTCCATTTGGAGGCCTAGCGTGTCCCCGATCGCCTATTTCATCATGCCCGTGGCGCTGGGCGGGTTCTCCGCGAGGGTGCCGCGCAGGGTTGTCACACAGGTCCCGCGGAGCTTCACGCGGTCGCCGGCGAGCTCTAGCTCGAACGTGGCGCCTCGCTCGGAGAGCTGGCGCGCCTCCAATACTTGCTTGCCAAGACGGTCTGCCCAGAGCGGCGTCATGCAACACTGGGCCGAGCCGGTCGCAGGGTCCTCGTCGATGCCGAAGCGCGGGGCGAAAAAGCGTGAAACGAAGTCGACGTCGTCTTCGTCTCCGGTGGCCGTAATCATCACTCCGCGCGTCTCGATGTCTCGAAGCGCTCGGAAGTCTGGGCTGCAGGCTTTCACCGCCTGCTCGTTCTCCAGTACGACGACGTAGTCGTCCAAGTCGCGGCCAATCCACGTCGCCGTGACGCCGAGCGCTCCGAGCAGTCCTCCTGGAGCTTCGATCTCCGAAGGCGGCCGCGCCGGGAAGTCGAGCTCGATCTGCCGCCCGAGCGGTTTGGCCGTCAGCTCGCCGCTCTGCGTGGAGAAGCGCGCCGTCTCGCGGAGAGATAACCTCCCCTCCTCCCACAGCACATGCGCGGTCGCGAGCGTGGCGTGCCCGCACAGGCGCACCTCGCCCCCCGGCGTGAACCACCGCAACTCGAAGGAACCGTCTCTCAAGGGAACGCAGAACGCCGTTTCGGAGTGCCGCATCTCGCGCGCCACGGCCTGCATCCACGCGTCGGTCGTCGGGTGACCGAGCACACAGACGGCCGCGGGATTGCCCGCGTAAGCGACATCGGTAAAGGCATCGACGACGGTGATCTGCTGTCCCATGAGTTGATCACCGCCACTGCTGCGCGTTTTCGTCTACCTCGTATCCATCGATGGCCCGGGGCTTCGGACCCTTGACGGGCTTGCCGGAAGGGCCGCTCGGTTCCTTCGACGTGGGATCCGTGATCGGTCGAGACGTCGGCTCCTGAATCGGTACGCCCGACGGTGCCACCTCGACACGTTTGGGCAACGGCTTCTTGACGTTCTTCAGCTCCGGGTCAGGAGCGGTGTCCGACTCGACGATCACCGGAGGGGTGTAGTCGATCACGACGAACGTCGAGACAGTCTGCGAGAGTGGTTTGTCGAGGGGTTTCAGCTTCACAAAGGCCACGCGTTGCTCGATGCACTGACGCGCGTTCGCCGACAGACCGGCGCCGCCGACCGTTGGCTGGATGACCATCCCCGTAGGCCGCACCGTAGCGCTGATCGGGATTTGAACTTTCGTCGGCGTGCTCGACTCGAAGTCGCGAAGACAGTCGATCGGACTTCCAACGGCGCGCTGAAGCTCCGTGGCGAGGTCACGCTCCTCGGGTTTCTCGGTGGGCTTTTCTTGGACGAGCTCGGGTGAGTCGATAATCGCGGGATCCGGTGTATCGATGATTGGGTGCACGTTAGTCGGCGGCATGGCTTCGAAAGTGGGCTTTGGAGCTTCGAAGGCGCCCTGGGGAGACTCAAATTGGCTCTCGCATCCCGCCACCAGCAAGACCGCGAGACATGAGAGCATCACGCGACTCATGCCATCAGCTTACTCGCGAGCGCGTCAATCCGTCCAACGCTCGGCATCTTCATCGACTTGGTAGCCCTCGATCGGCTCCGGTTTGGGCCCTTCGATAGGGACGCCCTTCGGCCCTTCGATAGGGACGCCCTTCGGCCCTTCGATGGGATCTGCCGCAGGCCCTTCGATGGGGACGCCACTCGGAGCAATCGGGGCCTTCTTGGGAAGAGGCTCAACGACGTCTTTCAGCTTGGGCGGCGGCCCTCCCACATCGTATTCCTCGATGGCGGGAGGTTGGTAGTGGATATCGACATAGGTCGAGACTGGCTCCGACGCCTCGCCCCCGAGCTGCGCCAACGTTACCGCCCCCACCCGCCGCTCGACACATCGCCGATCGTTGGCCGACAGCCCACGACCGTTTGCGCTAGGCTCGATGATCATCCCGGTCGGGCGAACGATGGCGCTGATGTTGATCCGAATCGTCATCGCAGCGCTCGGTCGATAGTCTTGGAGGCAGTCCGCCGGGCTCCCCACCGCGGCGCGGAGCTCTGCCGCAAGGTCGCGCGCTGGCTTCGCGGGCTCAGCCCGGCCTTGCTTGCCGGGCGCTCCCGTGGCGGCAGCCTCGAGGTCAGCCGTCTCGCCCGCAGCCGTCTCACCCGCAGTCGCCTCACCCGCGGTCGCTGCTTCAATCGCCTCACCCGCGGTCGCTGCTTGGGCGGGGCCCTCCACCGTGTCAGGCGGCAGCGCTTCGACCACGTTCGAGGGCTCGACGGGCTCCTCTCGGCCCTTGCAGCCCCAGACGAGCAAGATCATGCCGCACGACACAAGAAGGCGGGTCATGGCCGCATCTTACCTCAATATCGCCAGGCCGCCCCGATCGAGAGGCCCCAGTACTGATCGAGGGCACCCCCGGCGACGAAGGGAGGATTGGGCGGGACGGGGTTCAAGTCGAACCAGTAGCGGCGATAGTCCAGTCCTAGCCGGACTTCGAACCCTTTCGGCAGCGCGTATCCGAACATGATCAACGCGTCTATCCCGTTGCCATCCGCTTCGGGGAACCACTGGCTGCTTTCGATGCCTCCGGCGGACAGCAGACCGCGGAAGGCCACGTTGAAGGTGACGATGAAGCTTTCGTCCTGGCCCAATGCGACGCGGAATCCCGCACCCAACCGATAGAACTCGTACTTCACGCCCGGGATCCCGGCCGTCATGACCGGAGACCCGGTCACACCAAACTCGAACTTTTGCACGCCGTAGTCGGCGATGATGGTCGGCTCCCATCTCCCGACAGGATAGCGCCACCGAAGCCCCACCAGGAACTGCTGTGCCTCGGTCGGAAACTGCAATCCGTCATCACGCGTGGAGTCGAAGTTGAACAGCCGCTCCCACTCGAAGTCGATACCAAACTGCGCCCCGATACCACTGGTGAAATGTGCGCCCGGGAAGTATTGGAACTTCAGTTGAACGCCCGGCCCGAAACCGAGCGAGTAGTCGCGCAGATTTCCGATCACGTCTTGGTTCCAGGTCAA